>Ga0180008_1000586_pt1 | contig 29002 bp, 23 predicted proteins | sample MM_PW_MetaG_FD_121121 | JGI IMG/M metagenome (GOLD analysis project Ga0180008, IMG submission 121121) | Groundwater microbial communities from the Aspo Hard Rock Laboratory (HRL) deep subsurface site, Sweden - MM_PW_MetaG | ecosystem: Environmental > Aquatic > Deep subsurface > Groundwater... | reverse complement strand
TTTGGCCAAGAGATTAATAAAGATAAAGTTAATGAAAGGCTTTTTAAGCTAGATGATACTCTCTTGAAAGCAAAAAAGATGGTTGCTTCGAGTGAAGTCTTAGAAACTCAAGAATTATTAAAAAAAACTTTAGATTTAAGGAAAGAGGTAGATTTATATCTAAAGGATAATTTACACGATAAAGCAGATGCTTGTATTTCTAAAGCTTTATATTTAGCTCAAAAATCTATTAATTTAGTAATCACCAAAGAATTACTCCCCAAAAGACTTAATAAATTAGAAAAGACCATCGCTAAGAATAAAGTTTTAGTAGACCAAAGTAATAAAGAAGAAGTAAAATCTCTCTACGAAAAAATTAATCAAAGTTATTCTTTAGCTAAAAACCTTTATCAAGAAACGGAGTATAATCTTTCACTAAAGCAGCTAAAAGAAGCTTTTTCTTTGATTAAAGAAATGGATAGTCTTTTAAATTTAAGAGAAGATACCGAAAAAAGATTAAGACAAGCCACTGATTTTTTAAAAAGCAATTACCAGGAAATTGCTACCTCTAAAAACAAAGGAGCTATTTACTTTATCAAGAGATCCAATTGCCTATCTAAAGAAGCTCCTTCTTTAATCAGAGAAGAAAAGTACAAAGAAGCTTTGGGGATCATTCTAGAAATAGAGGAGGGAATGAGTAAAGCTTTATCGCTGGTTAAGGGAGAAAAGATAAAGCCATTTTCTTCTTTGGAGTTTTCAAAAGAATTAAAGTATTTAGAAGAACTTTATCTAAAAGCCCAAGAAAAGATAACAAATTTAAAGAGTACTCAAATTCAAGAGACTTCACAACAAGTAGAAGTTTTAAAAAAGAATATTTCTCTTCAGGTCAAGGAACAACTTTTAGAAGAAGCCACGGCTAATCTTTATCAATGTAGTTATTTGATTAACAAGTTAATCTATCTTTCCGAAAAAGAATCAAAAACTTTTAGCACTACCGAAGAGAGAGTTAATAATCTCCAAAATGAAATTTCAAAAGTGGAGTTAATCGTTAGAGAAAGCGGGGAAGAAGAAGCTTTTATCTTATTATGGCAAGCTAAGCAAATTTACACCAAGACCAGCATTAGTTTAGCTAAAAATGAAACTACCAAAGCATTAGAAGATTTAAAAGAGATCTCTACCTTAATGGCTAAGGCAAGACAAGTAGCGGAAAGGTCTGTAAATTTTACTAAAAAATTAAATTGGAGAATTTCTCACTTAGAAAAGTTGATTTGCAAAATTGAAGATTACTTAAAAGAAGGTCTTGATCAAGAAACTATCGATAAAATTAAAAAATGGCTCTGGAAAGCTAAGGAATCCAAGACCAGAGCTAATATCCTTTTAGCTTTGCGCGAGAATGAAAAGACTTTGTATCATATCAATGAAGGTCTTAATTATGCTCAAAAAGCTCTTTTTTATATTAGCCAGAGTAATTTGTTAGACATTGAGGAAGCTACCCAATTTGAACTACTTAGATTAGAAGATTTAATTTCTAAAACAGAAAATAAGATCACAGAAACAAGTAGCGATAAAATAAGTGGCGATAAGATTAAGAATGTCATAAGAGATGCTAAGAAGGTAGAGCTTATGGCCTTAAAAGCCTTTAAGAGAAAAGATTTTAAAGAAGCTTTAGAAAATATAAGAAAAGCTGCTAATCTTGCTTACCAAGTTATGGGCATAGAAGAAGAAGGCGAAGAGAGATCAAAATTTGAAACTATTTCTGCCAAGATGAAGCAATTAGAGAAGATCTTAATAGAAGCAAAGGATTTAAATCAGGAAGAAAGAAATAAAGAAGCTAAAGAATATTTAGATAAAGCTGAAGAGATCCAAAAGAAAGCTCTTTTATCTTTTTATGTAACTGAAGATTATTCAGAGGCAGAAAGAGAGATAGAGGAAGCTTTAAAGTATGGTCTTTTATCCATAAAGAAGATGGAGGAAGAAAGTCCCGATCAAGTTATTCAAAAAAAGCTCCTCCAAGGTAAGGAGTTAATTGAAGAAGCCAAAGAGAAGGTAGTTTTGAGCAATGAAAAAGAAGCAAAAAAGGTCTTAAGCTTAAGTGAGGAGTATTTTAATAAAGCTAATGATTATTTCACCAAAAAAGACTATCCAAAAGCTATAGATAATTTAGGCTTATCAAAGTCTTTAGCCATAAAAGCCATCAAGATAGCTACAGAATACTAAAAAAGAAGTAAAAAGTTTAGAAGATTTAAAAGAAGTCAAGGAGAATGATTGGTCCACATTTTTAGACTATTTATGAAGAACCATAAGTTAGCCTTTTTCTTTATATCTTTACTTTTTTTCTTGTCTTCTTCTTGTCTGCGTGAAAAAATCTTAGTCAAAGAAAATTTACCTGAAGTAAAAAAGATTCCTCCTTTTGAAGATATGCCCAATGAAGATCTTCCTCGGGATAAGCCTAACATAGATAAGAGGATAGATAAGAGAGAAGATATCCATGAAGCTAAAGAAGATTTATATAAAACCAGGTTGCTTCTCTTTGAAAAATTATATCAATATAAAAAAACTTACGGGTTTCTGAAGAATACAGCCTTACTCTTAGAAGTTAAAGAATTAAGAGATCTATCTTTTAAGTATTCTTTATTAAAAGATTATCAAAAAGCTAATTACTACCTGATAGAAGCTTTAGCTTTGATAGAAGAGCCATAAAACTTAAATAAGTCTGTTTCTTTTAGAAAGGATGAAGTAATGGAAAAGATTAACGTAGGAGTAATAGGTACAGGTCATATGGGAGAGTATCATGTTCGTACTTATTCAGAAATTCCCAATGTTAATTTAATTGGGGTTGTTGATCCAGACGAAGAAAGAGTTAATAAAATAGCCAAGAGATATAATGTCCAAGCTTACACAAATTATAGAAAAATATTAGATCAGGTAGAAGCAGTAACTATTGCAGTGCCTACTTATCTCCATTATGAAGTAGCTAAAGAATTTTTAAAGGCTAAGGTTCATGTACTCTTAGAAAAACCAATGACTGAAGATTTATCCCAGGCTCAAGAGCTGACTGATTTAGCCATCTCTAAAAAGGTCATCTTAAAAGTAGGCCATGTAGAAAGATTTAATGCGGCTGTTGGAGAGCTGAAGAATATCGTGACTAATCCTATCTTTATTGAGTGTCGTCGCTTAGGTCCTTATAATGGTCGAATTAATGATACTGGAGTGGTGTTGGACTTGGTTATTCATGATGTAGATATTGTCTTAAACTTAGTAAATTCTCCAGTCAAGAATATAAACGTAGCAGCCCAGAGCGTGGTTTCAAGCTATGAAGATATTGCTAATATTCAAATGGTTTTTGAGAATGGATGTATAGCTAACATTACTGCCTCTCGAGTTACAGAAAACAAGATTAGAACTTTAGCTATTACTCAAAAAGAGGCTTATATTTATTTAGATTATGCTAATCAAGATTTACATATTCATCGTCAAGCTTCTTCCAAGTATATCCTAAGTAGAGAAATGCTTCGATATAAACAAGAATCCTTTATTGAGCGACTCTTTGTTCACCGGGATAATCCTTTAAAGCTGGAGTTAAAAGACTTTATAGAATGTATCTTAACCAAGAATCAATCTTTTGAAGAATTACAAGATAATTTAAAATCCTTAGAAATTACTTTGGAGATATTAAGAAAAGCCAAGTTACAAAAATGAAAGAACTAAAAAGATTATCAAGTCATCTAAAACCATATAGGCGCCGTATCTTTCTAGCCTTAGGTTGTATGTTAGTTGCTTCAGCCGCTACTTTAGCTATTCCTTGGATAGTTAGAGATTTAGTTAAGGAAGCTTTAATTAATAAGGAGCTGGTTAAACTAAATTTAACTTTAGGAGTAGCTTTATTAGTAGCCTTGGTTTTAGCTGTTTCTAAATATAGCCAAGATTATATTATGCAATATGTAGCGCAAAGAGTAATCTTTAAGATTAGGAATCAAATCTTTGCTCACTTAACTATCCTACCCTTAAAATTTTATCGTCATCAACACACCGGAGAAATAATCTCTAAAGCTACTAATGATGTAATGATAATTCAAAACTTTTTAAGTAGTGGCCTGGTAGGCTTACTTCGAGAACCAATAGTATTTATAGGGGCATTAGGCTTTGTCTTTTATATTCACTGGAAATTAACCTTGCTTTCTTTGATAGTTGGCCCTTTAATTGTTCTCACCATTTATAAGTTTGGACAAAGGATGCGGAAAGTAGCTACCAAGACCCAAGAAAAAGTAGCTGATGTTACTCGCGTCCTCCAGGAAGTAATCATGGGCATCTCTATTGTAAAACTTTTTAGTCAAGAAGAGTATGAGCAAAATAAGTTTATCTCTGAAAATGAGAGTTATTTTAAGTATCTTATGAAAGGAATCCGGTTAATGGTAGCTTCAAATCCTCTGGTAGAGCTATTGTGTATGGTCGGGGTGATTGCAGTTCTTTGGTATGGCGGGTATGAAGTAATTTCTGGTCAGCTTTCTACGGGGGACTTAATTGCTTTTGTCTTATACTTAAGCGCCTCTTCTCAACCTTTAAAAAAGTTAGCTAATATGAATATTAATCTTCAACAAGCTATCGCGGCTTCAAGTAGAATTAGTGAGCTTTTAAGTACGGAAGCGACCAGGGCAGATCTGCCTGAAACAAAAGAGCTTCCAGGGATCAAAGGTTATGTTAAGTACCAAAATATCTCTTTTAGTTATAATAAGGTAAGGGAAGTGCTAAAAAATATTACCTTTGAAATAAATCCAGGAGAAACTTGTGCCTTAGTTGGTCCTTCGGGAAGTGGTAAATCTACCTTAGTTAATTTATTGTCTCGTCTTTATGAACTTTCTAAGGGAGAAATCTTTGTCGATGGCCATAATATCAAAGAAATAAAGATGGAAAATTTAAGAAAGCAGGTAGGAGTAGTTCCTCAAGAAATTAATCTCTTTAGTGGAACAGTCTTGGAAAATATTGCTTATGGAAAGAGGGATGCTGTTTTGGAGGAAGTTATAGAAGCAGCTAAGATTGCTAATGCCCATGAATTTATTCTGGATCTTCCTTTGGGGTATAATACTTTGATTGGAGAAAATGGGTTTAATTTATCAGGAGGGCAAAGGCAGAGATTAGCCATCGCCCGAGCAATTGTTAGAAAACCTAAGATCTTGATTTTAGATGAAGCTACTTCTTCTTTAGATGTAGAATCAGAAGCTTTGATCAAAGAATCTTTAACTAAGATTATGGAGAATCAAACGACTATTATTATTGCCCATCGACTTTCTACCATCATAAATTGTGATAAGATTATCGTTTTAGATAAAGGAGAGATAGTTGAGGTAGGAACTCACGAAGATTTACTCCTTAAGAAAGGTCTCTATGATAGACTTTCTCAACTTCAACTAACTTATGATGTTGCTTAATTAAGATTATTTATAAAAAAGTGATATTATAACAACATTTATTATAATAACATTATTTATAAAAAAGGCTATCTAAGTAATGATTAAGTCTTGGACTGAATATTTCTTATTTTTAGTAGCTATAAATATTATTAAGATCTGTCCCTTAAGTATTTCTTATTTTTTAGGAAGATTAATAGGGCAGCTGGCTTATTTTTTTCTGCCTAAGTACAGAAAAAAGGCTATTGAAAATCTAAGCTTAGCTTTTTCAGATTATTCCAAAAAGAAAATAAAACTTATTGCCTATAGGGCTTTCCAAAACTTTGGTAAAAGTTTGATAGAATTCTTCCGTCTGGCTAAAACAGATAAAGAGAATATTCAGAGGCAAGTAACGGTAGAAGGTCTAAGTTACCTTAAAGAAGCTTTAGAAAGTAAGAATGGAGTAATCATATTTAGCGCTCATTTAGGTAACTGGGAGTTAATTTCTTTAACTTTGGCCTTAGCTGGCTATTCTATGAATGTGGTCGTGAAGAGGCAAAGTAATAAATATATCGACGGGATGATAAATAAGATAAGAAAAACAAAAGGAGTGGAAGTGCTTATCAGTCAGACACCTAAGAAGATAGGTAATTTACTCCAAAAAGGAAAGATAATTGTTATAGCTGGGGACCAAAGCACTTCTAAAAAAGGAGTAAAGGTAAAATTTTTTCATAAATTTATCACCATTCCTCGTGGAGCTGCTTTCTTGGCTCTTCGATATAAGGCTTCATTATTGCCTACCTTTGATATTCGAGAGGAAAATAACCAGCATCGAATAATCATCAATCCACCTATAGCTGTTAATCAAAAAGCAATTTCCTTGGAAGAGGTAATCTCTTGTCTTATGAAGAAAGTAGAAGAGTATATTAAACTTTATCCAGATCAATGGATATGGTGGTACCGCCAATGGGAAAAAGAAAAAATTGATAACTTTAACTAAATGTATTCCTTGTATTATTAGTCAGACCATAGAGTAGTGTTATTAATGGGAAAGACAAGAGAATTAATTGCCTCAATTGAATGTATTCCTTGTATCATTAGTCAGGTCATAAGAGGGGTCAAATTAGTCACCCATAATATAGCCTTGCAAAAGGAAGTCTTAAACGAGGTGATGAAGTACCTTTCTAGTATTCCTTTTAGTGTTTTTGTGCCTTCAAAAGCTACTACTCAGGCTCACAGAATTGTAAAAAGGGTCTTAAATTGTTACGATCCTTACCGTAGTGTTAAAGATGAATATCAAAAGAAGGGGTGGGATTTATTTCCTTACCTGGAAAGTTTAATTGAAGACACTAAGGATCCTTTTGAAGCTTGTGTCAAATTAGCCATTGCTGGAAATTCTATAGACTTTGGCCTTGGAGATAATTTTAATTTAAAAAAGATCATCAATGAAGCCCTAAGCAAGGAATTTATTATCTTTGAATATGAAAGCCTTAGAAAGAACTTAATTTCAGCAGAAAAAATATTATATATTGCTGATAATGCTGGAGAATTTGTCTTTGATTGGTTGTTGATAAAAGAATTACACGATAAAGAAGTGAAGTTAGTAGTAAAGAGTAATCCTATTTTAAATGATATCACTTATGAAGAAGTAAAAGAGTTAAAATTAAAGAATGTAGAGATAATTCCTGGAACAAGTTCCATTGGTTTTCCTCTCGATGAAGTAGATGAAGAGTTAAAAAGATTATTTTTTTCCTCAGATCTAATTATTAGCAAAGGTCAAGGAAACTTTGAAACCTTGATTGACATTAAAGCTCCTATCTATTTTTTATTTCAAGTTAAGTGCCAGTTAATGGCCAAGATATTAAAGGTAAACTTATGGGACCCGCTGTTACTGAAGCAAAAGATCTAAAAAAAGAATTAAACCCCCCTCAATGCGAAGCGGTTACTTACCAAGATGGTCCTCTTTTAGTCTTAGCTGGAGCTGGCTCAGGGAAGACCAGGGTTATTGCTTACCGCATTACTCACCTTGTTAATTTAGGTATTTCTCCTTACCAAATCTTAGCCGTAACTTTTACTAATAAAGCCGCTAAAGAGATGAAGAATCGAGTTATTGACTTAGTAGGTGTAAAAGCTAAACCAATATGGATATCGACTTTTCATTCAAGTTGTGTTCGTATTTTAAGAGAGTATGGAGACCTAAAAAACTTTACAATTTATGATGAAAGCGATCAATTAAAGCTGATTAAGGATTGTTTGCAAAAGTTAAATGTCGATGAAAAACAGTTTAAACCTGCCAAAATCTTAGCAAATATTAGTAAGGCTAAAGAAAATTTAATTAAGCCATCGGATTTTAGAGCAGATCATTACTTTAATAAAGTAGTAAAAGATGCCTATTTAGCCTATCAAGAAAGACTTTCAGAGAATAAAGCTCTTGATTTTGATGATTTAATCTTAGAAGCAAACTATCTTCTCTCTAAAAGAATAGAGATCCTAGAAACTCTTCAAGAGAGATTTAAGTATATCTTAGTGGACGAATACCAAGATATTAATTTTGCTCAATATGAGCTGATAAAGCAGTTGTCTAAGAAATATCAAAATGTTTGTGTGGTAGGAGACGATGATCAATGTATTTACCAATGGCGGGGAGCTGATATTTATCATCTTCTTAATTTTGAGAGAGATTATCCGAGAGTAAAGATAGTTAAGCTTGAAGAAAATTATCGCTCGACAAGTAATATTTTAAAAGCAGCCAATAAAATAATTAAGCATAACTCCCAAAGAAAAGATAAGACTCTTTGGACAAATAAAGGTAAGGGAGAGCCGGTGGTGGTATTTGAGACTTTAAATGAATATGAAGAAGCAGAATATGTCGCCTCTCAAATTTTAGCCCTGAAGAAGAAAGAAGGAAGAAATGAAAATGAGTTTCTTGTTTTATATCGAGTTCATGCTCAATCTCGTACCCTTGAAAATGTCTTTAGAAGATCTAGACTTCCTTATGCTATTGTGGGTGGAGTAAGCTTTTACCAGAGAAAAGAGATCAAAGACTTACTATCTTATTTAAGAATATTAGAAAATTTAAGTGATGGGATAAGTATAGAACGAATTATTAATATTCCCTCCAGGAAAATTGGTAAGACGACAGTAGAAAAAATAAAGTCTTTTCGTGATCAGAAAAATATTACCTTCTTTGAAGCCTTAACTAAGATAGAGATTATTTCCGAAAAGACCAAAGAAGCGATAAATTCCTTTGTAAATTTGATCAGATATTTAATGGCTAAAAAAGAAGAATTAAGCCTTTTAAATTTAGTAAAAGAGCTTATTCACCGATCAAATTATATCCTTTATTTAAAAGAAGAGTACATCGAAGAGGAAGCTATGCAACGGATAGAAAATATAGAAGAGTTCTTTTCTATGGTGAAAGAATTTGAAGAAAATAGCGAAGACAAAGACTTATCTTCTTTTTTAAGCCAAGCTCAACTTACTGCAAATATTGATCACTGGCCAGAAGAAGATGATAAAGTAAGTTTAATGACCTTACATAATGCTAAAGGATTAGAATTTCCAGTAGTTTTCTTAGTGGGTATGGAAAAAGGAATATTTCCTCATCTCAATGCTTTAATGGAAGATCGCCTTGAAGAAGAACGTCGTCTTTGTTATGTAGGCATCACTCGAGCTAAGGAGAGACTCTTTCTTACTTGGACTCAACATCGAAATTGGCATGGAGTTACCCGAGAAAGCACCCCTTCTTGTTTTTTAAAAGAATTAGAGATAGAAAAAGTCCACCATAATAAAGGGATCAAAAATGATAATCTTGCAGGGAGAATAGTTCTTCATGATAATGGGGTGAAGGAAAGGTAATTAGTTGTCAAGGAAAAGGTGAAGCTTTATTGTAGCTTCTCCCATTATTTCAGGGAAGGTTTCTCAGATTTAGGTATGGGCAAAAATGGATAAATTAGGGTCAAAAGGAACTTGAATTTTGAACTTAGGGTAAGATTTTTAGCTACGAATGGACACGAATGAGCACTAATAAAAATCTTAAAAAATTCGTGTTAATTTGTATAATTCGTGGCAAAAAGGAAATTTTTATACAATGAACTTAAGGGATTTCATAGTCTAAATTCCATCTTTTTAATGGTCCGAACAACCATCTCGTCTGAGACCGTGTTCTTTCTAATCTCAGCCGCAAGGCTCAAGGAGTTAATTTAAAACTATGGAACTTCTTCAATTTAGTTGATCCAACTTTCTAAAGGGTTCAAGGATTCGAGGGTTCAAGAATTCAAGTGTTTATTTTTCCTTATAATTCTTTAACATTCCCCCTGACCCCTCAGGGGGGTCAGATTGTAATAGAAAGGAGATTATAGCATGGCTAAGATACTTGTTGTTTATTCTTCAAAAGGTGGCAACACTAAAGCCCTGGCTGAGGAGATCGCCAAAGGTGCTGATGAGGTCAGGGGGATGGAGGTCGTGGTAAAGAGGGCAGGTGAGGTAACCAATGAAGACCTCTTGTCCATCGATGGTCTCATCGTCGGATCACCTGTTTACTTTGGTGGGATGTCCTCTGAGGTCAAGGAGATGTTTGATCGAAGTGTAACAATCAGAAGGAAGCTTGAAGGAAAGATCGGAGCAAGCTTTGCCACATCTGGCCATCCAACAGGTGGAAAGGAGACAACAATGCTCTCGATCCTTCAGGCAATGCTTATCCATGGAATGGTGGTCATTGGTGACCCAATATCTGCAGGTGGGCACTATGGGGTTGGTACCGTAGGGTCGCCTGATAGGGAGGCACAAATGGCAGGAAGAGAATTAGGTCAAAGAGTAGCACGACTTTCAAAGATTCTTAAAGGAGAGGATTATAGTAGTTATTAACGAAAACCGGACATAGGAAATAACACCGAGTAACAAAAGATAAACTTGTTTGGAGTTAAATTAATTTGCTCTATGTCAAAATTTCATTAATAAGTGCTATATAACAAGTTATAACAAGGTAATTTTGAGGACTTCCCTGAACAAGAGCGAGAATTAAGGTAGGATTTCCCCTGGGAGAAAATGAGAGGTTAGATTTTTAACATTGACCATCTCTTTTTTTAATGGTGAAACAAAGGTCTTATTAAATAAATATGTCCAGTTGGAGCTGGTTAACTAAACATTTAAGATGATGATAGATAAAGATACTCCTTTAGCTTATCGACTACGACCTCATACCTTAGAAAAGTTTGTAGGGCAAAAACATATTTTAGCCCCAGGGAAGCTTTTGCATCGAGCTATTTTAGCTGATAAAATTACTTCCTTAATCTTATTTGGTCCTCCAGGAGTAGGCAAGACCGCTTTAGCTTATCTTATTAAGAATAAGACCAAAAGTAATTTTGAAAAACTAAATGCAGTTACTTCGGGAGTAAATGACCTCAGAAGAATAACAGAAGAAGCAAAAAAAGAAAAACAAGAGAGCCAAAGAAAGACCATTCTTTTTATTGATGAAATCCATAGATTTAACAAAGCTCAACAAGATGCTCTTTTGCCGGCGGTAGAAGAAGGAATTATTATCTTAATTGGCTCCACCACCCATAATCCTTGCTTTTATATTATCCCACCTCTTCTTTCTCGATCCCAAATATTTGAACTACTTCCTTTAAAGCATGAAGATATTAAACATATTATCCAAAATGCCCTTCAGGACAAAGAGAGAGGTTATGGAGATTTAAAGGTAGGTATGTCTGATGAAGCTTTGGATTATTTAATACGTTATGCTGATGGAGATGGGAGAAGGGCTTTAAATGCCTTAGAGATAGGGATGTTAACTACTTCTCCTGATGATCAAGGAATGCTTAATATTAATTTAGAGTTAGCTAAGGAGATTATTCAAAAGAAGATTATAGGATATGATCGAGAGGAAGAGCATTATAATACCATTTCAGCTTTTATTAAGAGTATGAGAGGAAGTGATCCTGACGCTACTTTATACTGGTTAGCTAAGATGATTTTTGCTGGAGAGGACCCTCGTTTTATTGCTCGTCGTATCATTATCTGTGCCAGCGAAGATGTAGGTAACGCTGATCCGAGAGCATTGGTCATAGCTACCTCAACCTTAACTGCGGTAGAATTTATTGGTCTGCCCGAAGGTAAGATTCCTTTGGCTCAAGCCGCAGTTTATGTAGCTACTGCTCCAAAAAGCAATGCTTCTTATCTGGGTATCAATAAAGCTTTAGCTGATGTAGAGCAAGAAGAATTACAACCAGTGCCAGATTATTTAAAGGAAGCCAGCTATAAAGGAGCAAGTAAATTACATCGAGGCGAAGGCTATCGGTATCCTCATAATTTTAAAGATCATTATGTAGAACAAGAATATCTTCTTAAAAAAAAGAAGTATTACCTTCCTACAGAGATGGGGTATGAGAAAAAGATTAAGGAATATTTAGAAAGGATAAAGAAAGGTTTTTAATAAATTTATTAAGGTATCTTAAAAGTTAGTTATGGTTAACTGTTAGCTTACGATACGTTATATGATAATATTCCTTTCTTGGTGATTATTGACAAAGAAGAAATAATTGTTAAGAAAGTTTTTGGTTAGCAAGAAAATATTGAAAAAAGTATTACCGAGGTCATTTTTTTAATTTTTCACCTTGTTATTTTTTATAACAATGTGGTATACTAATAGTAGTTTTAAAGATTTGGAGGATTTATGATCAAGAAATTTATAAAGATATTCATCTTGATAGTTATTTCTTTTCTCTTGGCTTCACCTTCTTTTGCTCAAAAGAAACCTATTCGCATGGCCATTATTGACTTAGATGCCCAAGGTGTTCCTCAAGAGATAGCTAACTCTTTAGCGGAAGTTCTTCGCTCTGCTTTTGTTGGTTACCCAGAGTTTGAGATCATTGAATACAGCAAGATGAGAGAGATCTTAAAAACACAGGCTTTTCAACAAACTGGTTCTACTGATACTGCCTCTATGACAGAGCTTGGAAAGATCTTAAATGCCCAGAAAGTAGTTTTGGGGTCCATAAATGCAATTGGTAAAAAGTATCTTATTGTCTTAAGAGTAGTCGATGTAGAATTAGGCAAGATTGAGATGGCTCATACTGAGGAGCTTATTTGTGAACTGGAGGAGCTAACTACCTTAGTTAGGAATACGGGGATAGGTTTAGCCAATAAGATCTTAGGTGTTTTACCGGTAGAAAAACCAGCCGCCAAAGAGATAAAAGAGATAGTTAAAAAATAAGGGCCGGTTAAAGTGGAAGAAAAAGCTCCTCAGATATTAAAAATGAAGATTCGAGAAGGAGCTAAGACCAAAGGAATTGCTTTTGCTCGTTCCTTTATTCTTCCTGGTTGGGGGCAATTTTATAAAAGGCATTACTTTAAAGGAAGCGCTATCTTAATTATAGACACGATTGCTATCTTGGGAGCTATAGATGCAAAGAAAAAATACACTACAGTAAATAAAGAATATCAAGAGGCTCAAAAAAAGTACGACCAAATGGTGAGAGAAAATTATCCTTTTGACCAATTTTTAAGTGATGATCTTAATATAAAGTATCAGGAAGCCAAAGATGCTTCTAAAAATATTCAAGGGCCTATGACTATAGGGATAATTGTTTATGCTTATAACTTAATTGATTCCTTATTAGGTTTTCCTTTGCCTGAAGATATAATTTACACGACTAAAAACACCAAAGACTGGAACCTTTCTTTAGATTTATTAGTTGAGCCAAAATTAGTGATAACTAAGAAATTTTAACTATTCTTTTTTACTTTAAAGGAGGTTGTTGAAAATGTTTACTCGACAAAGTAAATTAATCTTATCTTTTACTTTAGTTTGCGTATGTTTTTTTCTCTTTAATTGTGCTAAAAATCCAGTAGAGCCAAATTTTAATCATCCTGATGATTCTCGTAATCCATCAAATAATCCATCAAATCCACCTCCACCAAATCAACCCACGATCCAACTATCTCCTCCCGCCCCCATAAATTTTAATTCTGTAGAATTAAAATGGACTTGTTCCAATATGGATCCTAATAAACTTAAACACTTTGAAATCTGGATGGGTACTTCCCCTGGTAATTACCAGCTTAAAGGAAATAGTGGCAAAAATACTTCCTTTCAGGTTAGTAATTTAACTCCTAATACAAATTACTTCTTTGTCATCAAGGCTATAGGATATGATGGTGGTATCTTGGCTATGAGTAACGAGGTTTCGTTTAATCTCCCAAATCCACCCACGATCCAATTACTTCCTCCCACCCCCATGGGTTTTAATTCTGTAAGGTTAGATTGGACTTATTCCAATATAAATCTTAGTGAAATTATGTACTTTGAAATCTGGATGGGTACTTCCCCTGGTAATTACCAGTATAAAGGAAATAGTGGCCAAAATACTTCCTTTCAGGTTGATAATTTAACTCCTAATACAACTTACTACTTTGTCATCAAGGCCATAAAAATTGATAATACTAGTTTTAAAAGTAACGAGGTTTCATATTTTTATGCCATAGGAAATTAAATTAATGAAGGTTTTAATTACCGGGATAAATGGTTTTACAGGTGAACATCTGGTAAGATACCTATATAAAGAAGACCCCGAGGTAGAAATCTATGGTTTTATAGAAAGAGGTGGAGAATTTCTTCATCTTGAAGAAAAGTGGGTAAAAAAGATAAGATTATTTGAAGTAGATATTACTAACTACCGGGAAGTAACTGGACTTATCTCAAGTATCCTTCCAGAAAAGATATTTCATTTAGCCGCGATAACTTTTGGACCTACGGTAAAGAAAAATCCTAGATTTGCCATGGAGGTTAATTTTTTTGGCACTAAGAATATCTTAGATGCTGCCTTAGAAGCTAAAATAAATCCCTTAATTCACGTGGCTACTTCCAGTGCTGAATATGGCTTAGTCTATGAAGAAGAAAATCCCGTTACCGAAAAAAATGTCCTTCGGCCCATGGATTTTTACGGAGTAACTAAGATTGCTCAAGATATGGTAGCTTATCAATATTTTAAGACTTACCAGTTACAGATTATTAGAACTCGATCCTTTAATCAAACCGGCCCAGGAGAGCGAAAGGATTTTGTTTGTTCTGATTTTGCTTATCAAATTGCTCTTATTGAAAGAGGAAAGCAAGAACCAGTAATTAAAGTAGGAAACTTAGAAGCTAAAAGAGATTTTATCGATGTCAGAGATGTAGTTAAAGCTTATTATTTAATTATGGAAAAAGGAGAAAGAGGAGAGGTTTATAATGTCTGCTCTCATAAAGCTTATGCCATTAAAGAAGTCTTGGATATCCTCTTGAAAATGAGCCGGTGCGAGATAGAAGTTAAGGTAGAAAAAGAACGGTTTCGGCCTTCAGATGTGCCTATTCAAGTAGGGAGCTATGAAAAACTTAAATCCCAAACAGGATGGAAGCCAACCATTACTTTTGAAAAAACTTTAAGAGATCTCTTGAATTATTGGAGGGATAGGCTAAAATAAAGGCAATCGTTTAGCCGTCAGTAGTCAGCTAAAACTAATAAAATCAGGTAGTAGTGTCTCAAATATATTTCTCTTGCCTTAATGGACTTATTCCTATATAAAACTAAAGGCTGAGAGCTGACACCTGAACGCTGACAAATAACCTATTAAGATTACTGATTTTAGAGGAGGTAAGATTTGGATTGGAAGAATGAAAAGGTATTAATCACAGGAGCAGGAGGGTTTATTGGCAGCCATTTGGCGGAAAGATTAGTGACCTTAGGGGCCAAGGTAAAAGTCTTTATTCGTTATAATTCCCGAAATCATCAAGGATTTATTGAAGGTTTTAAACCTCAAATAAGAGAAAAGATAGAGATTGTGGCTGGTGATTTAAGGGATGCTCAAGCTGTTAAAGAAGCCAGCAAGGAAGTAGATATTATCTTTCACTTGGGTTCATTAATCTCCATTCCTTACTCTTATTTACATCCCAGCGAAGTAGTAGAGGCTAATATCTTAGGTACTTTAAATGTCTTAAATGCGGCCAGAGAAAATAAATCAAAAAGAGTAGTCCATACTTCGACCAGTGAAGTTTATGGTACGGCTATTTATGTTCCCATAGATGAAAAGCACCCTTTGCAAGGACAATCTCCTTATTCAGCCAGTAAGATTGGAGCAGATATGTTAGCGGAAAGCTTTTATCGGGCTTATGATTTACCAGTAGTAACGGTGAGACCTTTTAATACTTATGGTCCCAGACAGTCAGCCCGAGCCGTTATTCCTACCTTAATTACTCAAATTATTGCTGGAAAAGATGTTTACTTAGGAAGCACTAAACCCATTAGAGATCTTAACTATGTTTCAGATACGGTGGAAGGATTTATTAAGATAGCGCAAGCCCCTAATGTAGAAGGAGAAGTAATTAATATTGGCTATGGCAAAGGAATCTCAGTGGGCGAATTAACTGATAAGATTATAAGTTTAATTGGTCGAGAAGTAAAGGTGATCTTTGATGCCTCGAGGATAAGACCCTCCAAGAGTGAAGTAGATAGATTAATTGCCAATAATGAAAAAGCTAAAAAATTGACCGGGTGGGAACCTCAGGTTTCTTTAGATGAAGGGCTGAGGAGAACCGTGGATTGGATTTCAGAAAATATAGCTCTTTATAAACCAAGTGTTTACAATGTTTAGGAGATAAAAATGAAGGCTGTGATTTTAGCAGGAGGATTCGGGAGTAGGCTTCGACCTATTACTTACTCTATCCCCAAGCCCTTACTTCCCGTGGGGAGAAGGCCTATTATGGAGATTCAAATTGATCAATTAAGAAAAGCCGGGTTTAATAAGATCTATGTAGCTACAGGATACCGAAGCGAACTAATCGAAGCTTATTTTAGAGATGGAAGTAGTCTGGGGGTAGAAATTACTTATTCTAAAGAAACCAAGAGATTAGGAACAGCTAGTCCTATTAAGTTATTAGAAGAATTCTTAGATGAACCTTTTTTAGTCTTAAATGGGGATGTGCTTCTGATTAGAGAAAACTTTAAGGATATTTATGACCATCATCTTAACTTAAATTATGAGATGACCATTTGTCTTAAAGATTATGAGGTGGTCGTTCCTTATGGAGTAATAGAGATTAATGAAGGCTATGTTAATGCAGTCAAAGAAAAACCAATCTTAAAATACCACATTGCTGCCGGGGTATATGTCTTAAATCCTTCTCTTTTAGAATACCTCCCTAAAGATACTTTTTATGATATTCCTGATTTAGTAAGGAATCTTTGTAGTCTTAAAAAGAGCGTTGGAAGTTATATCATTAAAGGTGATTGGATAGATATCGGAAGAGAAGAAGATTACGAAAGAGCATCTTTGGAAGTTATGAAGTGGGAAAAGGAAGATCTTTAAGAGGTGATAAGTTTAAGAGGTAATAAGAGAGATGCAAAAGAATGACTATCTCTTAGCTAAAGAGAAATTTACCTTTGGAGAATACGGAGAAGTTACGGAAAGATTCAAGCAGGTCTTGAATGAGTTTAAAGAGAGGGAGAAGTTAGAGCCCATCTTTAATATTTGGGAAGTAGGAATTAAGAGAATAATCGATTTATTTTCTTCCTTATTAGGAATTATTATTCTTTTGCCATTCTTGGTAATTGCAAGCTTAATTATTAAGCTTGATTCTAAGGGACCTATATTTTTTAAACAAAGGAGAGCTGGTTATCGAGGAAAGGTCTTTTATTGTTATAAGTTTCGCTCGATGCGGATAGATGCTGAGGCAAAAAAGGATGGATTGAGAAAAGAAAGCGAAGTAGATGGGCCAGTCTTTAAGATTAAGAAAGATCCTCGGATGACCAAGGTAGGAAGATTTATTCGTAAAGCCAGCATTGATGAGCTTCCTCAACTCTTTAATGTCTTAAAAGGAGAGATGAGTTTAGTAGGGCCACGTCCTTTGCCGATTGAAGAAGTAGCTAAATTTGAAAGATGGCATTTAAAACGTTTAAGGTCTGTCCCTGGACTTACTTGTATTTGGCAAGTAAGTGGCAGGAATACGATTAGCTTTGATGATTGGATGCGGATGGATATTGATTACATAGATAATTGGTCAATCTTTTTAGATTTTAAACTTTTACTCCAAACTATTCCCACGGTAGTCTTTGGCACGGGAGCAAGTTAAATTATAAGATTCTCATTTTAAACAGTTTGGCCAAGTAAATCATTGAGATAATCTAGGATTTCAAGTAATGTTTTTTCGCAAGCTTGTTTTGCTTGGTGTTTGGAATTGGTAATTTGAAATTTTAACATTTTTTTCAATCTTAATTTATTTGAGTATATCAAAGAAAGGTTTATGAAAAAAAATAAGGACATTTCAAAATTGTTTCATTTTTGTTTAGTTAGTATCTTTTTAATCATTACTTTTTTATTATATTATACTTCTTGGAGTGGCATTACTTATCTTTTTGCTTCTCCGGCTTTATATATTATCCCAGTGGTAATGGCGGTATTATTATGGAGCTTAAAAGAAGGAGTAGTAGCCTTGTTTTTAGCTTTGTTAGCCGTAGCTCCTCTCTTTTTTTATAAGATCCAGACCGGAGAAGTTAGGGAAAGTATCATCATCTTGAGTGAGGTAACTTTACTCTTATTAGTAGGTATCGTTTTTATAGAGTTTATAAAAAAGAGGATTAAAGAGATTACTAAAAGTGGTGGCATTGAAACTATTACTCAAATTACAGTGGATAAAGAAAAGGAGGCAGAAAAACTTTTAAAAAGTATTAGAAATCTTCATCAAATTGCTTTATCTTCAGTCTCCATCAAGGAAGAAGACTTTAAATTTATCTTAGAAGATATTATTGATTACTTTAAAAGCCGCTGTTGTGTAATCTTGTTAAAAGATGAACCTACGGAAGACTTTTACTTTAAGTATTTTGCCGGGGATACAAAAGAAGCAGAAAAGATCTTTAAATCTAACTTAGGCAAAGATATGAAGAGCTTTATCATGAAGACCTCTGGTTGTATTACGATCGGAGATATTTGTGAAGATATTAGATATCGAAGTTTTTCTCAAGCTTTAGTCAGAAGTATCTTATGTGTCCCCATGATCTTATATGGAAATATTATCGCCTTAATGTATGTAGATAGCCCAGTAAAAGATACTTACCAAGAAAAAGATGTGGGGATTTTGTCCTTATATGGAGAGTTGCTAACCTTGTTCTTTAAAGCAGAACACCTCCATGATAAATTAGAAGAAGTCTCTATCTATGACGAAACTTCAAATCTAATGAGTTTAAGTTATTTCCAACAAAGATTGGATGAAGAAGTTTCTCGCGTCGAGAGGTATGGCGCTAAATTAGTCTTAGTTTTAGCTTCAATTAAAATAGTGACCGAAAAGGAGATGCCTTCTTTCATTATCGATGAGCTTCTTTTAAAAGATCTAGCTAAAATATTCTTAAAATGTGTCCGACAAGGAGATATTTTAGCTCGATATAAAAATTTTTCTTTTGCGGTAGCTTTAATAGATTCTAGTACTAATTTAGCTTTTATCTTTGCAGAGCGGGTTCAAAAGTCTATCTTAGAATATTTAAACGATAAGAATTTAAGTAAAAAAATCTCTGTCAATATTGGTATTGGAAAATATAAGACTGGCTTAAATAAGAAGGAATTTTTAAGAAAACTTGAAGAAATTACCGAAAAAGCTCATTTAGAAGAAGGAAATATCTCTGTTCTGGAGTAGTTTTTCTTGACCAAAGATAGACCTAAAAAGACCAGTATTGATAAAGAATGCTGGTCTTTTTAGTTTTTATGATAGTAGTTATTTGAGCAAGCTTATATAAAAAACAGTTAATCATTATATTGTTAGCCACGTTGTTAACCTAAGACAAGGAGAAATAGATGAGCGAAGACAAAATATGGGAAGTTAAGAGAATTAAGTATAAAGGTCAGGTTGAAGAGAGTATTTCTTCTAAAAAGGCAAAAGGCCCTCGCCTCGTAAGGAACAAAAAAGTAGTGGCCATGATAGAAGAAATTCCTAAGGTTATTTCCAAGGAAACAAAGAAAGAAGCGATAGATCATGTCTCCAAAGTCATGGAAGATATTAAGTATGGAAGAACAATTAATGGTCAAGAAACAAAAAAGGCTATGAAGGGCATGATTAAAGAGCTTACAGAGAACAAAGAAGCTATGTTAGAGTTAGAGAAGATTAAAGAATATGATAAATATACCTTTACTCACTCCTTAAATGTATGTATTCTCTCTTTATTAATTGGTCTGGAATTAAGATTAAGTCAAGACCAATTGGAAGAATTAGGGGTAGGGGCGCTCCTCCATGACGTAGGAAAGACTTTTATTAATAATAATATCATTAATAAAGAAGAACATTTAGATAGTAGAGAGTATGAGGAAATTAAAAAACACCCTTTATATAGTTATAAGATTATCTCTCAAGATCAATCTATTGGTGAAATGCCAAAGATTATTGCTTATCAACATCACGAAAGATATAATGGCTTCGGTTATCCTCAAGGGTTGAAAGATACTAAGATTAACAAGTATGCGGTAATGGTTTCATTAGGAGATGTTTATGATGCTTTAATTGCCGATCGCGTTTACAAAAGAGGACTTTTACCTTATGAAGCAATGAAGATTATTATTGGTTCAAGTGGAACAGATTTTGATCCTAATATTACTTCTTCTTTTGTCAGATGTATGTCTATCTATCCTTCAGGAAGTTTAGTCCGGTTAAACACTGGAGAAATTGCGATGGTGGTTAAGGTTAGCAAGCAATCGATTATTAGGCCTTTCATCAGAATAGTCTTAGATTCTCAAGGAGAAATCTGTAAAGAAACGATAGAGATTGACTTAATGAAGGACGATAAGCATTTTATTATAGGGGCAGTTGATGTTGACATCTTCTCTAAATGACTTTAGGAGATTATTAACAGAAGATTTGGCTATATTGGCTTAATCTTAATTTAAAAAAGAAAATTTGTTGTTAAAAAATATAGATTATGGTATACAAAATTTACCTTAGTGGTTATTTTTTGAGTATTATCGTTAATAACTACTATAAGTTTTTTCTAGTCAGGAGGTTTTTTGTCATTAAATTGTTGTAAAAATTGCGAAAATTTTTTTCATTGTGAAAAAAAGTGGATTCTAGGAGAGCGAGGAATTAATTCTTTTTGCTGTCTAGAATGTAAAGATTTTAAGATTTGCTTAGTCGGTAATATTAAAGAACGATGGAAGATTATCCATGGAAATGAAAGTAATCTAAAGTCTTTAGAATGAAAAAAAATGAAGATGAGGGGTAAAAAATGAAGGATATATTAAAGATTTTGTCTAAAAACGGAAAAGAAAGATCAGAAAACATTGCTGCTATGACCGGCAAGACTAAAGAAGAAGTAGAAGCCTTAATTAAAGAGATGGAAGAAAAAAAGATTATCATTAAGTATAAAACCTTAATTGATTGGGAAAAGATTAGCGAAGAAGTGGTTTATGCTTTTATTGAAGTGAAAGTTATTCCAGAAAGAGATGTAGGGTTTGATGCTGTAGCCAGACGAATTTATAGCTATCCTGAAGTTCATGCTATGTATTTGATGGCTGGTACTTATGACTTTGCGGTAGTTGTCTCTGGTAAGAGCATGAAAGAAATTGCTTATTTTGTAGTAGAACGATTAGCTACTATTGAGCAAGTTCAAAGTACCGCTACTCATTTTGTTCTTAAAAGATACAAGGTAGATGATGAAATTATAGTTCCCTTGGAAGAAGAAGATAAAAGATTAAAGGTAAGTTATTAAGAAATGAAGAAATTATTAAGTCAAAGTGTTTTAAGTATTCCACCTTCCGGAATAAGACGATTTTTTGATATTATAGCTACTTTAGATGATGTGATCTCTTTAGGAATAGGAGAGCCAGATTTTGACACGCCGTGGCATATAAGAGAGCTAAGTATTTATCACCTAGAGCAAGGATATACTAACTACACTTCAAATTCTGGATTAATAAAATTAAGAGAAACTATTAGTCAGAGACTAAATAAAGATTACCAATTAAAGTATGATCCGGTAACTCAAATATTAGTTACGGTAGGGGTAAGCGAAGGATTAGACTTAGCTTTAAGAGCTATCTTAAATTTAGGAGATGAGGTCATTGTCCATGAGCCATCTTATGTTTCTTATAAACCTTGCATTATTATGGCTGGTGGAGTTCCAGTGGTAGTAGAGACCAAATTAGAAGATGATTTTCAGTTAAAAGCAGAAGAGATAGAAAAAGTAGTTACTAAAAAAACCAAGGCCCTGATTATTTCTTATCCCAACAATCCCACGGGAGCAATAATGGAGAAAGATAGATTATCAAAGATTGCTCAAGTAGTAAAAAAACATAATCTCTTAGTTATTGCTGATGAAATATACGAACATTTGACTTACGAAGGTAGTTCCACTTGTTTTGCTGCTTTACCAGAAATGAAAGAACGAACTATCTTATTGAATGGATTTTCTAAGGCTTATGCCATGACCGGGTGGCGAATTGGGTATGCAGCTTCTCATCAAGATATTATTGAAGCTATGACTAAGATTCATCAATACACGATGCTTTGTGCCCCTATTATGGGACAACAAGCAGCGATAGAAGCTCTTAAAAATGGGTACTTTCATAGGCAAGATATGATTACTGAGTATAATCAAAGGAGAAGATTAATCATCAAGGGATTAAATGAAATTGGCTTAAACTGCTTTACGGCCAAAGGTGCCTTCTATGTTTTTCCCTCGATTATAAATTCTACCTTAAATGATGAGGAGTTTGCTGAAAGACTGCTCTTAGAAGAAAGAGTAGCCGTAATACCAGGAGGAGCTTTTGGAAAGAGCGGCAGAAGTTTTATTCGTTGTTCTTATGCTACTTCTTTAGATAAGATAGAAGAAGCTCTGGAAAGAATACGAAGATTTTTTAATAGGTATAAAAGATGAATAAATTATGGCAAGTAGACCCTGAAGTAGCCAAGTTAATAGAAAAAGAAAAAGAGAGACAAGAAGAGAGATTAGAAATGATTGCCTCAGAAAATGTAGTTAGCGAAGCAGTGCTTCTGGCCCAAGGTTCTATTCTTACCAATAAGTATGCAGAAGGGTACCCAGGCAGGAGATACTACGGGGGTTGTGAAAATGTAGATACGGCTGAAGTCTTAGCTCAACAAAGAGCTAAGATTATCTTTGGAGCGAAGCATGTCAATGTCCAACCTCATTCAGGATCACAAGCTAATATGGCTGTTTATTTGAGCATGTTAAAGCCAGGAGATAAGATCTTAGGATTAGACCTTACTCATGGAGGACATTTAACCCATGGAAGCACCGTTAATTTTTCTGGAATATTATACCGAGCAGTTACCTATAGATTAAGAAAAGAAGATCAATTGATTGATTATCAAGACATGGAAGAGATAGCTCTTCAAGAAAAACCTAAAATGATTATCGCTGGGGCAAGTGCTTATCCTCGAACCATAGATTTTCAAAGGTTCCAAAGTATTGCTCAAAAAGTTGGGGCATACTTAATGGCTGATATTGCTCATATTGCAGGACTTGTGGCAGCTAAATTACACCCAGATCCAGTGCCTTATTGCGATTTTGTAACCACTACTACCCATAAAACTCTTCGGGGTCCACGAGGTGGAATAATTATGTGCCGGGAAGAGTACGGTAAGCTTATCGATAAGGCAATCTTTCCAGGAATTCAAGGTGGTCCTTTAATGCATATTATTGCTGCTAAAGCGGTGTGCTTAAAGGAAGCAATGACTGAAGAGTTTAGAGACTACCAAAAACAAGTTATAAAAAATGCTAAAGTCTTAGCCAAAGAGTTAAATAATTATGACTTTAATTTAATTACTGGCGGAACAGATAACCATTTAATTTTAATAGATCTAAGAAATAAAAATATTAATGGCACTCAAGCAGAGAAGATGTTAGGAGAATCTAATATTACGGTAAATAAAAATACGGTGCCTTATGATACAGAAAAAGCCTTTGTTACCAGTGGCATTCGATTAGGTACCCCCATCTTGACTTCTCGGGGTATGAAAGAAGAAGAGATTAAAGAGGTTGCTTACTTAATAAATAAGGTAATATCTTCAATAGGCAAAGAAGATATTACTCTTCAAATAAAGAAAGAAGTAAAAGATTTATGTAAAAGATTTCCTTTATATAACTAAAGGTATAATCAAGCAACTCTTGATACTTTTTTAGACCGTAGGCATTTAGTGCAGACCTTAAGGTGGGTGGTAGATTTATTTACCACAGTCTTTATTTTTTGTAAATTAGGTATCCAACGACGTTTAGTCTTTCTATTAGAGTGACTAACTTTATTTCCTGTCAAAGGACCTTTTCCGCAAATCTCACAAACTTTAGCCATTTTTAACCCCTCAATAATTTCTTGCCAGTTTTTTTAATTTAAAGTAAGTTGAAGTTTACCATATAATAAAGATATTATGCAACTAATTTTTTACTTTGGGAAAATTCATTAATGTTTCTATGAAAATCGTAAAAATTAGGTTAATCTGTTTTGTAAAATCTTATAATTAGAATGGCTGGAATTTTCATATCAAGGCTTGACTTAGGTATTATATTATGATAATTTTATAATAAATATTTTAAAAAATATAATAAGTTTTATCTTTATTTGAATTAGGAGGAATTAATGGTTAGAAAGTTTAATTTTAATCCAGGTCCCGCTGCGCTTCCCTTAGAGGTTCTTCAAGAAGTTCAAGAAAATGTGGTAGATTTTTATGGTTTAGGAATGTCTGTTTTAGAGATGAGCCATCGAAGTAAAGAATTTATTAATGTTTTAAATGAAGCTAAGCTGCTCTTAAAAGAGATCTTAGAGATTCCCGAAGATTATGAGATATTATTTCTCCAGGGTGGAGCAAGCTTACAGTTTGCTATGGTTCCTTATAATTTACTTAGAGATGGAGAGTTTGCTGATTATATTATTACTGGTTCTTGGGCCAAGAAAGCTTTAAAAGAAGCTAAGATCTTAGGAAAGGTTAACATTGCCGCCACTACTGAATCTGAAAATTTTAGAAGAATTCCTAAGCCGGGTGAAATAAAGCTCAATCAAGAGGCTGCTTATGTCCATATTACTTCCAATAATACTATCTTTGGAACTCAATGGAAGAGTTTTCCAGAGACAGGAAACGTGCCTTTAGTGGTTGATATGTCTTCGGATATTTTAAGCCGGAAGTTAGAGGTAAGCAAGTTTGGATTAATCTATGCTGGAGCCCAGAAAAATCTTGGACCAGCAGGAGTAACTTTAGTTATTATTAGAAAAGATTTAGCCGCGCGATGTCCTGAAACAGTGCCTACTCTTCTTAGATATAAAACCCAGATAGAAGAAAATTCTCTTTACAATACCCCTTGTGTCTTTGGGATCTATGTAATGAAGCTAGTCTTAGAATGGGTCAAGAAAAAAGGAGGGTTTGAAAAGATAGAAGAACTTAATACCAAGAAAGCAGGTTTAATTTATGAGGCGATAGATTCTTCTCAAGGATTTTATCGTCCTCACGCGGAGAAAGATAGTCGTTCTCTAATGAATATAACTTTTAGATTAAAGGATGAAAGTTTAGAAGATAAGTTTGTGAAAGAAGCCTCGTCGTTGGGATTCTATGGCTTAAAAGGGCATCGTTCTGTAGGTGGGATAAGAGCTTCTATTTATAATGCTTTCCCTATAGAAGGCGTGGAAAGATTAGTAGAATTTATGAAAAAGTTTGCTTTGGCAAACCAAAGTGGATAAATTAAAGATAAAAGATTATTTTTCTAAAGTAGCTCTAAGTTATGATTTTTATGCCCATCTTCAAAAAAGATGGGCAAATCATTTAGTCTCTAAAATTGGTAAGGGTAAAAATGTTCCTTGCCGAGTATTAGACATAGGCATGGGGACAGGAGGTCTAACTTTAAAATTAGCTAAGATCTTTCCTCAAGCCTTGATATTTGGTTGTGACCTTGCTTCGGGTATGGTCGAATGTGCTAAAGAAAAAGCAAGAAAAAATGGAATAAAGAAAGTTGAATTCATAGAGGCAGATTTTGAATATCTCCCTTATTTTGATTGTTTTTTTGATTTGGTCATTTCTAATGTAGCTTTTCAGTGGGCTCTAGATATAGACAGAGCCTTTAATGAGGCTTACCGAGTATTAAATAAAGGAGGAGACTTCTATTTAACCCTTTTAGGTCAAAATTCCTTAAAAGAATTAAGAGAGGCTTTGGAGAGAATAAACCCTGCCAGCTTTTCTGAACATAAGTTTTTTAAGGAAGAAGATATTTATCTCTTGATGAAGAATAAGCCTTGGCAAAGGTTTAATGTAGAAAAAAGAGTAAAGAAAGTGGCTTTTAAAGACATCCTCTTTTGTTTAAAATGGCTCAAGGCTATTGGAGCTAACTATGGGATTAAATTAAAGGCTGATGGATTAGCCTTGGGGAAGCAAATTTTTTCCCTTAGGAAGCTTTACCCAAAACAGTTTTATCTGACCTTTGAGATTTTTTATGTCTGGGGGGAGAATAAACTTTGAGAAGAGCTGTCTTTATTACGGGTACTGATACTGAGATAGGAAAGACAGTAGTAAGTGCCGCTATTATCCATACTCTTCAAGAGAAAAATATTAGCTGCGGAGTAATGAAACCTATCCAATGCGGAGGAGATGATATTCAAATCTTAAAAGAAGTATCTCAAATAAATGAACCTCCTTCTTTGATTAACCCCTACTCTTTTTCAAAACCATTCTCACCTCACTTAGCTTCTAAGCTTGAGAAAAGAAAGATCGATTTAGAAAAAATCTACCGTAGTTATCTAACCTTAAAAGAAAAATACCAAGTTTTGGTAGTAGAAGGAGCAGGGGGGTTATTGGTCCCCATTTCTAAAGATCTTTTCATGGTTGATCTGATTAAAAGATTAAATATTGGAATAATTATTGTGGTTGGATTAAGGGTAGGGGCGATAAATCACTCTTTACTGACCATAGAAATAGCTAAGAAGTATGGATTAGAGATTATTGGCCTTATCTTTAATCAAAATCAGCAAGAAATTTCACCTATTTCTAAAGAAGACAGTCCTTTAATCATCTCTAAATTAAGCCAAACCAAGATATTAGGAATGATTCCTTATTTAGAAGTTTTAGAAAAAAAAGGCAATCAAGAATTAACAAAGAGAGAGTTTTTTAAGGAAATAACTAAGAAGATTAATTTAAAATATATCTTGGAAGATAAATTACCAGCTAAAAGAAATAAGATCTTAAAAGATAGAGATCGTTCCTTAGTTTGGCATCCTTTTACCCAGATGAAAGATTATCAAGAACTAGAACCTTTGATTATTGAAGAAGGTAAGGGTTGTTTTCTTAAAGACATAGAAGGTAACTGGTATTTAGATGGCATTTCTTCTTTGTGGGTAAACCTTCATGGCCATCAAAAAAGAGAGATAGACGAAGCCTTAATTAGTCAGGTTAATAAGATTTCACATTCTACTTTACTTGGATTAGGAAATGTTCCTTCTGTGGAATTAGCTGGTAAACTTTTAGAGATCACACCCCAAGGGCTTTCTAAATTTTTTTATTCAGATAATGGTTCTACCGCGGTAGAAATTGCTTTAAAGATAGCCTTTCAGTACTGGCAGCATAAAAAAGAAGTCAAGAAGAATAAATTTCTCACTTTCTATAATGCTTACCATGGAGATACTATTGGGAGTGTAAGTGTAGGAGGAATTGACCTTTTTTATAAAACATTTGCCCCCCTTCTTTTTTCTTCTTTTAGAGTTAAAGCTCCTTATTGTTATCGTTGTCATTTAAATTTGACTTACCCTGATTGTCAGATAAGTTGTTTGCAAGAATTAGAAGATCTCTTAGTTAAGCATCACCAAGAAATAAGTGCCTTGATCCTTGAACCAATAGTGCAAGGAGCAGCGGGCATGATTATCCAGCCAGAAGGTTTTTTAAAGAGGGTGAGAGAATTAACTAAGAAGTACCAGGTATTAATGATTGCTGATGAAGTAGCTACTGGGTTTGGAAGAACAGGAAAGATGTTTGCTTGCCAGTGGGAGAGGGTAGTTCCAGATATAATGTGCTTAGCTAAATCTATTACCGCTGGTTATCTTCCCTTAGCGGTGACTATTACCACTGAAGAAGTTTATCATGCTTTTCTGGGTGAATATGAGGAAAAAAAGACTTTTTTCCATGGACATACTTATACTGGAAATCCTTTAGCTTGTGCTTGCGGCTTGGCTAATTTAGAAATTTTTGAGAAAGAAAAAATATTAATTAAGCTGGAAAATAAAATTAAATTTCTTAATCAAGAGTTAAAGTATTTTTTAAATCTTGAACATGTTGGAGAAGTGCGTCAAAAAGGATTTATGGTAGGGATTGAGTTGGTAAAAAATAAAGAATTAAAGATTCCTTATCATTTTGAAGAAAAAATAGGCCTTAAGGTAACTCAGGCGATTAGAAAAAAAAGAGTCATTTTGCGGCCGTTAGGAGAAACAATCGTCCTAATGCCACCTTTAAGTATCTCTAAAGATGAGCTTAAGTTTTTACTTGAAGTAACTTATGATGGTATTAAAGAGGTAGAATAAGGGCAGGGTTGCTTTTACAAAATACTTGAAATATAGTCATTATCTGGTAAACTAAGCCTTGTTTTGGGAAAAATTTACCAGAAAAATAGCTTTGGTGTTCCTATGGTCTATATTTACCTGACTAAATGAGGATAGGAAAGAATGAAAAAACTGAGATATTGGATTGATAAAGATAAGAAAGAAGTAAATAATAAGATTAAGAGAGATCTTCTTTCGACTGTAAATCCAGAGATTATTTCAAAGGTTTCGGAAATTATTGCCGAAGTTAAAGAAAACCAAGATCAAGCTTTAATTAAGTATACAGAATTATTCGATCAGGTGAAATTAGAGGAAGAAGATTTAAGAGTAAAGGAAGAAGAGTTTAGAGAAGCTTCTAAAAAGGTAGAAGAAAGATATTGCCACTCTTTGATGGTGGCTAAGAAGAATATTATAGATTTTCACGAAAGACAAAAAGTAAAGACTTGGGAAGAGAAAAAAGAGAAAGGGATAATTTTAGGCCAGAGATACCAGCCAATAGATAAAGTAGGCATTTATATTCCAGGAGGAAGAGCACCTTTGGTCTCTTCAGTCTTAATGACCGTTATCCCTGCTTTAGTAGCTGGAGTGAAAGAGATTTTTATTTGTACTCCTCCTAACCAAAAAAGGGAAATTAATCCTTATCTCTTAATGGCTGCCAAGTGGTTAGGAATTAAGAATATTTATAAAGTGGGCGGTGCTCAAGCTATTGCTGCCTTAGCTTACGGGACAAAGATTATTCCCGCCGTAGATAAGATTGTAGGACCTGGAAATATTTATGTAACGATAGCTAAAAAGTTGGTTTATGGAAAAGTATCTATTGATATGATCGCCGGTCCTAGCGAAGTATTAATCTTAGCTGATGAAAAGGCTAAAGCTAAGTTTGTGGCGGCAGATTTATTATCCCAGGCAGAGCATGATGAGCTTTCTTCGGCTGTCTTAATTACTACTTCGGAGACACTGGCTTTAGAGGTAGAAAAAGAAATAGCTCTTCAAAAGGAAAGGTGTCTTAGAAAAGAGATTATCGAGAGGTCCTTAGAGAATAATGGACTAATCATCTTAATTAAGGATATCCCTGAAGGTATTGAGATTATAAATAGCTATGCTCC
>Ga0180008_1000585_pt1 | contig 29067 bp, 20 predicted proteins | sample MM_PW_MetaG_FD_121121 | JGI IMG/M metagenome (GOLD analysis project Ga0180008, IMG submission 121121) | Groundwater microbial communities from the Aspo Hard Rock Laboratory (HRL) deep subsurface site, Sweden - MM_PW_MetaG | ecosystem: Environmental > Aquatic > Deep subsurface > Groundwater... | reverse complement strand
GGATAACTTCAGTGTCTGGATGGCTTTGGATCCGAATGTGAAAAAAACCTACCAAGGCGAAGATGGCACTGTAGGTTTTGTGTCGGCATGGCACAGCGAAAAAGATGATGTGGGTACAGGCGAACAGGAAATCAAAGCTATTAAACCCGGTGAACGTATTGATTACGAACTGCGTTTTTTAAAGCCTTTTGCCTCAGTATCGCCGGCTTATCTGCTGCTTGAACAAAACACAGCTGAGCAAACCAAAGTCACATGGGGCTTTCAGGGCGACATGCCTTATCCGATGAACCTGTTATTACTGGTGATGGATATGGAAGGCTTGATAGGTAAAGATCTGCAACAAGGTCTGGATAAACTTAAAGTACTGCTGGAACAACCTGCGGCCTGAATCTAAGCAAAAAGGCCAGCAATGTCTGGCCTTTCAGTAAAATATCCTTTTGTGTAGCTCTTTGTTTGCATTCATATTCGGGCTATGTCTCAGGTTGCCTACGTGAACATCAAATGATGATATCCGGTTACACTGCTTTTCCTTATTTACACTTCCACAGCCTGATGTTAACGAACTGGGACTGCTGTTTTTATGCTCAAAATGAAGAAGTACCTTTTATCGGTCTTTGTTGAGTGTTTTCTAATAAATTATTGATAAATAGCTATAAATCTGGATTCTCTAACTGATTTAAATTTAAACGATCAAAAAAAATTCATCAGACAGTTGTAGAAAATTTTTGCATGTACTACATTCGTAAAACCTTGGGGAAGGTGTAAAACAAAATGTAACCGGTTACCGATAGGTTTCATTGTTACAAACTTAGAAATACAACGGGTGTTTTGCTTTGGGTGCTCTGACATCTTGTCGTGATAGACAGGTTGCCTGTGGTGCTGCTTCTGGCAAAAAGCCCGAATACAACAGGACAATGGATTCATGAACAATTCCCAAAACCAGTTTAAGCGTTCTGCTCTGGCGCTTAGTGTCAGCTCTATTTTGGCTTTTAGTGCCGGTTATGCGCAGGCACAGGAAGCAAACACCGAAGATGCTCAAATCGAAAAAATTCTTGTACGTGGTGTCAAAGGCTCGCAAGTCGCCTCGATGAACACCAAACGTAATTCTGATCAGGTGGTCGACGCCATAGTGGCGGAAGATATTGGTAAGCTGCCAGATACGACTATTGCAGACTCTTTACAGCGTATTAATGGTGTGCAAATTCGCCGTTCTGCCGGCGAAGGCTCCACTGTAAACGTTCGTGGTATGCCGCAGGTGGCCACTCTCCTGAACGGTGAGCAGTTTTTAAGTGCAGGTTCTATTACCACAGTACAACCTGACTTTACTGATATTCCGTCCTCACTGATTTCTGGAGTAGATGTATTTAAATCACCAACTGCCAGCACTTTGGCTGGTGGTATCTCAGGCACCATCAATTTAAAAAGCCACAGACCTTTTGATTTGGAAGAAGGCTGGACTTTAGTGGGCTCAACAGAAGGGACTTATGGTTCATACACTGAAGAAGTGGATGATAAAACCAGTATGTTTGCTGCTTACAATGGTGAAAAATTTGGTGCAGCTTTTTCTGCAACCTACTCGAATTCAAACCTCGCTAATTACCGTAATGGTGCCCAAAATGATGGCTGGTGGGGCTTGGCAGCAGAAAGTGGCGCCTGGCCTCAGGGGGCCGCCGATGTGAATGCAGACGGTGACACCGATGACACCTTTTTTAGTTTTCAAAGCCACAGCGCGATGAATCGTTTTGTTGAGCGTGAGCGTTTAGGTTTAACTTCATCCTTTCAGTATGAAATCTCATCCAGCTTAAAGCTAACAGCTGATGTGTTTTACACTGATATGGATCAGTTCGACCGTGCGTCCGGCATAGTGGCTCATAATACCTGGCGAAACTGGGGCTGGTTTAAACCAGACGTAGCCACAGAAGTTGCACCTGATTTTTACGCAGTGGAGTCAGTGGATTTAGAGGCCCGTGGTTTAAATGCCTACTCGCGCAGTGAAGTGGATTACCGCGAATCGCTGAATACCAACCTGCAGCTTGATTATGATAATGGGGATAAATTTAAAGGCTCACTGCGGTATTTACATGGTAAAGCCACGGCGGAGCGCACCAAAAACTTTGCGGATTCCTACTTAAACGATGGTTTATCTCAGGTCGGTGTAGGTGCTGATTTTGGTGATGGGTTTGGTGCTGTGAATCCTGGCGGTATTCAGGGTTTACCTATTACTCAGGCTGATGGTCAACCTTTGTTAGGTGACAATGGCCAACCTTTGTATTACTACATTCCGGTGTCTATTGATTATCGTGGTGAGCACCCGGATTGGAATATTGGCGTAGAGACCGGCAATATGGCCAACTATGGTCTGGTGTCTACTTATTCTGAGCATAACTCAGATGATGAAGCCAATCTGGATATTTTAAGAGCAGACGGTAGTTATGCTTTTGATTTAGAAAATTTAACCTCTGTTGATTTTGGTGTGCGTTACGCTAAACGTGATGTGGTCAGGTTTACCTATGATTTGGTGTCACCTTTTACCTCCACTGAAGGTAAGACTGTGTATGCCAAATGGAAAGATCCGGGTTCGACATTACCTGATACCGGCTTGTCTATTGCTGCTTTGCAACCCTTTTCAGGTTTACCTGCTGGCTGGGTGAAGCAGATCAATGATTTTGGTCCAGTCACAGGTTTACCTTCAGCAGGTTTGTACTTTATTGATCCTAAAGTAATGGATGATGCTTTAGGGTTCCAGAATGCATTGTATGGCGGTAATGTCAGACAAAAAGATCCGGCTGATTCTTATGACGTCGAAGAGAAAACCAGCACTGTGTATACACAAGCTAATTTCGAAGGCGATATCAGCAGTCTGGATTTACCTTTCCGCGGTAATATCGGCGTACAGGTGATTAAAACTGAACTGAACGTGGTACAGAATATTTTGGCTGCGACTTCAGTTGTTACTGTCGATGGTGTTGACTACGAAGGTATTTCAGGCACGCCTTTGTCTGATGGTGGCGATGTAGTGACTGACCGTGATTACACGGATGTACTACCTTCTTTTAATATTTCCTTCGATTTAACCGACGAACTGAAACTGCGTATGGCCTACGCTAAAACCATGACCGCACTAAACAGCGATGATTTGGGTTTAGGCTTATCCGTGACCCGCACTATAGATCCAAATAACTCCAGCCTGTTTTTGGCTCAACAAGCTCAGTCCAACGGTAATCCTATGATGGACCCATGGCGCTCCGACAACTTTGATATCAGTCTGGAATGGTATTTCAGCCCAAGTGGTTTGGTCAGCCTGGGCGCTTTCCGCATGGATATTGAATCCTTTATTGAAACCGGCACTGTCTTACGTTCAGACATTCCGGATTCAGATGGTGTGGTGCGTAATACAGCAGTTCCTACACTAACAAAACAAAATGGCCAGGGTGGCACTATTGATGGTATAGAGTTTGGTTACCAGCAAGCCTTTGATTTCCTGCCTGATTTCTGGAGCGGTTTTGGTGTGACTTTTAACTACACTTATGCCCCTAGTGAAAGTGCCAGCAAAGATTATTATGGTGAAACTTTGCCAATTTCGGACAACTCAGAGCATTCTGCCAACTCCATTATCTGGTATGAAAAAGATGGTTTCCAGGCTCGTATAGCCCATAACTACCGTAGCAAACGTTTGCAATATCCGGTCAACGTCTGGGGCCAGGCCGACTTTGGCTTCTGGCAACAACCTACAGCTTATGTAGATGCTTCGGTCAGCTATGACATTACCGATAACTTTACCGTATTTGCTCAGGGCACTAACCTGACCGAAGAATACGAAGAAAGTTACCTGCAATGGGAAAGTCTGAAAATAAACCAGAATATTTATGAGCGTCGTTATACCTTAGGTGTAAGAGCTCGTTTCTAAAGTACTCAGAGCCGGATTTTAGCCTTGTGCTTGATCCGGCTTTTCTTTTTCAGTCCTGATTTTAGGTTCAATGCAACTTTATGGCTTGAGCCGCTATACAGAGAAAGAGCACACTGATGTCTAAATTACTACATTGTTGTTTGATCCTTATGACTCTAATCACCCCAGGCCTGATGGCTGACGAATTAAAGCTACCGCCACTTTTTGCTGATCATATGGTGCTGCAACGTGACCTGCCGTTAAAGGTGTGGGGGCAGGCTAAAGCTGGTCAACAGCTTGAAGTAGAGCTGGCGCAAAGCAAAACCAACGTTACCGCAGATGCAAAAGGCCAATGGCTTGCGACACTCAAACCACAAGCCGCAGGCGGGCCTTACCAGCTGACTATCAGCAGTAAAGAGCAAAAAATAAGCTTTACCGATGTCTGGTTAGGGGATGTTTGGCTTGCCTCAGGCCAATCTAATATGGAATGGAAACTGGGGGCGCAAACTGAAAACTGGCAGCAGGAAGTGCAGGATAGTCAGTTGCCGAAAATCCGTTTTTACACTTTGCCCAAAACCTTATCTGCCTTATCCAACCAGCCTGTGCCTGAGGCAAGCTGGATTAAAGCTTCGCCTGAAACTGTGGCTGATTTCTCTGCAATAGGCTGGTTTTTTGCCAAACAAAATCATCTGCAAAAAGGTGTGGCAGTCGGAATTATTGATGCCACCTGGGGCGGCACTGCTGCTGAAGCCTGGACTCCGGCTCAGGCTTTGTTGGCTGTGCCAGGTTATGAAAAAGATGCCGCTGATATGCAGGCTCAGCCAGAAGTATGGCAGCAACGTATTGAAGAGAATAAACAAAAAGATCAGCAAAAATGGCAGTTGATTGGCAGTAACGCTGGTGTTGAGCAACTAAAACTGGCTGAGCCAGCTACAGCTGACAGCCAATGGCAGCAGGTGAGCTTACCTAACGCCACACCGCTAAGTGATATTGTCTGGTTACGCAAAACTGTAAAGCTGGCTAAAGCGCCGACACAAGCCTCACTGTTTTTTGGCGACATTAATCAAATAGGCCGGATTTTTATCAACGGCAAACAAGTGGCCGAAGAAAGTTGGGCTGATTCCACTACTGAAATTAAGTTGCCTGCCGGACTATTAAAAGCGGGTGATAACCTGATAGCGCTGCGGGTGATCAACAGCTGGGATAATAAAGTTTCAGTAGGCCGGGCCGGTCAGTTGTGGTTAAAAGCTGATACGACACAGCTCAATCTGGAAGGGGACTGGCGTTATAACAACACGGCTGAACCGAAACTACCAGACGTAAAATTTCTGAACTGGAAACCAGGCGTATTGTTTAACGCCATGATCAAACCTTTAATGCCTTATGCCGTAAAAGGTGTGATCTGGTACCAGGGCGAAAGCAATGGTGATAAACCACAGTATTATCACAAGCTATTCAGCACGTTAATTCAAAGCTGGCGCCAGCATTGGCAGCAACCACTGCCGTTTTTATATGTGCAGCTGGCGAGTTATATGCAACCTAAGGCTCAACCAGCTGAAAGTAGCTGGGCGGCTTTACGTGAAGCTCAAACTCAGACTTTGGCCTTGCCTCAGACTGCTATGGCGGTGATCACAGATTTAGGTGATATCGAAGATGTGCATCCGCGCCGTAAAAAACCTGTGGCTGAACGTTTATGGCTGGCGGCCCGTGCTGTGGTATACGGAGAAGATTTGCTGTATTCAGGCCCGGTGTTTAAGTCAATGCAAGCCGAAGGCGCTCAACTGCGTTTGAGTTTTGATCAGGCAGGTACCGGGTTGTCAGTGCAAGGTGATGAGTTAAAAGGCTTTGCCGTCGCTGGAGCTGATGGCAAATACCAAAATGCGCAGGCCAGATTAGACGGACGAGAGGTGCTGGTCTGGAGTGATAAAGTGAAACAACCGGTATCGGTACGTTTTGGCTGGGCCGACTACACCTATGCCAATTTATACAACAGTGCTGGTTTACCTGCGGTGCCATTTCGTGCCGGTGAAAAAGGCGCGACAGGAGGCGTGAAATGAAGCAGTTGCAAAGCCTGATGGGTTTGATTTTTATACTGGTAGCTATGACGGCCTGCAATAAAGCGCCTGTGACCGAACCGCAGCAACACTCTGTGGTTGAGTCTGCTGCTTTTGTGCAGGTGAAAGGCAAACAGTTTCAGCTGGCGGGCAAGCCCTATTATTTTGTGGGTACTAATTTCTGGTATGGCGCCTATTTAGGTGCAGATGGGGATAAAGGCGACAGAACACGCTTAATCAAAGAGCTGGACCAACTGAAAGCTGCCGGCGTCACCAATTTAAGAGTACTGGTTGCTTCTGAGGCCAGTGCACTGGTGATGTCGCTAAAACCAGCTATTCAGACAGCTCCTGGTCAGGTTGATGAAGAGTTATGGCAAGGGCTGGATTTTCTGTTGTCAGAAATGGCGAAACGCGAGATGAAAGCTGTGTTGTTTTTAAACAATTTCTGGCAATGGTCCGGCGGTATGTCGCAATACGTCGCCTGGCAAACCGGCGAGCCTGTGCTTGACCCGGATTTGACCAAAGACTGGAATGCCTTTATGCAAAATTCAGCACGGTTTTATCGTCTGGCTGAGTCGCAGCAGTTGTATCGAAGCCTGATCCAAAAGCTGATTGAGCGCACCAACACAGTGACAGGTGTTGCCTACAAAGCAGATCCAACCATTATGAGCTGGCAGTTGGCGAACGAACCCCGGCCAGGCAGTGGTGAAGCCGGTGCAGAAAACGCGCAAGTTTATGTGCAGTGGGTCAATGACACAGCTCAGTTTATTAAGCAGCTGGCGCCACAACAGCTGGTGTCGACCGGCAGTGAAGGCAGCAGAGGCGCATTGGATGATATGGATTTGTTTATCAAAGCGCATCAGTCACCTTATGTTGATTATCTGACCTTCCACCTGTGGCCGAAAAACTGGCAGTGGTTTGATATCACTCAGGCGGAGCAGACCTATGCCTCTGGTTTGGCAACAGCTAAAACTTATATCGAACAGCATATTGCTGTGGCGGATCAAATGAACAAGCCACTGGTGATGGAAGAATTTGGTATAGAGAGGGATGGAGCAGATTATCGTCCTGAAGCGACAACTGTCTGGCGCGACAAGTTTTATACAGAATTTTTTCAGCTGATAGAACAACAAGCCAAAGCTGGGCGTGCCATCGCAGGCTCTAACTTCTGGACCTGGAGTGGTGCAGGTCGCACCCAAAGAGCTGATTTTATCTGGCAAGTGGGGGATGATTATCTGGGCGATCCGCCGCAGGAACCTCAGGGTTTAAATTCAGTGTTTGATCAGGACCAAAGCACTATTAAAATTCTGACTGAGCATGCCAAAGTGATGCATGCGTTATAAAACGAAGGGCGCTTAACGGCGCCCTTCATTTTTCGACAGCAAGAAATATCAGACTAAGAAGGGCTGTAAGACTGAGGTCAGCTCCGCAATTTTTGTTGCCAGCAGCTTTGCATCAGCCCGGGTTTCTACATTCAGCCGTAGCAAAGGCTCTGTATTGGACATACGCAGGTTAAAGCGCCAGTCAGCGAAGTTCAGACCTAAACCATCCAGCAGCTCTACTTCCAGTGCTTCCGGCTGATACAAAGCGGCAATAGCAGCTATGGCGGCTTTGGCGTCTGTGACTTTAAAGTTCAGTTCGTCGCTGCAAGGAAATTGCTGCTGCAACTGCAGCACCAAAGCCGACAGAGGTTGGCCTGTAGCCGACAACAAGGCCAGAATTAATAGCCAGGGAATAGTGCCATTGTCGCAATACGCGAAGTCACGGAAATAATGGTGAGCACTGATTTCACCGCCATATAATGCATCTTCAGAGCGCATTTTCTCTTTAATATACGCGTGACCGGTTTTACTGATCACAGGTACTCCACCTGCGGCTTTTACTGTTTGCTGAGTCGCCCAGTATAACCTGGGGTCATAAATGATTTTTTCAGCCGGATTTTTCAGCAATAAAGCTTGGGCTAATAAACTGACCAGATAATATCCATCAACAAACTGACCTTGTTCGTCAAAGAAGAAACAGCGATCAAAATCGCCATCCCATGCCACGCCTAAATCGGCTTGATGTGCTTGAATCGCTGCACTGGTGCTTAAGCGATTTTCGACTAACAAGGGGTTAGGTACGCCGTGTGGGAAAGTGCCGTCCGGCTCAAACTGCAGCGGAATAATCTGTATTGGCAATAAGGGCGCCAGTGCATGGACCACTAAACCTGCACCACCATTGCCTGGGTTCATCACCACCTTCAGCGGTTTCAGTGCTTGCACATCCAGATAAGTCAGCAGATGGTCAACATAAGCTGGCAGCGTATTTTGTTGCTGATAGCTACCGACATCAACAGGGGCGGTAAATTCTGCGTTTGCCACCAGATCCCTGATGGCATTTAAACCTGTGTCGGCGCTGATAGGGGTGGACCCTTTGCCCACAAACTTCATGCCGTTGTAATTAGCCGGGTTATGGCTGGCTGTGACACAAACACCGGCGTCAGCCTCTAAATGAAATACAGAAAAATATACCTGCTCTGTGCCACATAAACCTATGTCGATCACATCAGCACCACCCTCTTGCAAACCCTGAGCTAGAGCTGCACTTAAGGATGGGCTGGATAAACGGATATCGTGGCCTATCACCACTGTTTTCGCCGACAGCTGCTGGCACAAAGCCCGACCAATACGGTAAGCCAGCTCTTCATTGAGTTGAGTGGGCACTATGCCGCGAATATCATAGGTTTTAAAACAGTCGGTTGACCACATCAGAGTTTTCCATTTTGCTGGGTTTGACAATAAGCCCGGGCTTCTAAGCCGGCGACCATCAGATGATAAAGCGTACTGGCGGGTGCGTCAGCTACACAGACCTGATTATTTGCATCCAGTTGATCGACATATAAACCGGTTACATTGGCTGGCAGATAAAAACGAAACAACAGATCTATAGTGAAAGCCGCTTGTTGCTCTGCCTTGAGTTGGTACTCCGGCTCTGAACTGGCTTTTGCCTGAGCCAGACTGGCTTTAATTAATTCTGTTAAAGGCCAGAGCCTTTTGGTTTTTTTTAACGGCTCCTGCCCTGGTACTACTTCGTCATAAATCAGCCCTGTGCTGGCTTCCAGTCCAAGTTTCAGGCCATTCTGGTATAAAGTTTCACAGTAATAGTCAACCGGAGTGCCTGTCAGTTGTTGATACCAACGCAATAACCAAACCCATTCAAACATATGGCCTGGTTCAACAATTTGCCCTTGCGGACCAGGCAATGGCAGCCATTGATCGGTAAAATATTCAAGCAAGACCCCCTGATCGGCACGAAAAAATACCGTCTCGAATAAGGTGTAGATTTGTCCTGCTTTCGCCAACCACTTCCCGTCTTTTGTTACCTGATACAAGGCTAAAAAGGCCTCAAATAAGTGCATGTGCGGGTTTTGCCGACGATAAGGACTGCTGTAATCACCTTCCATCCAACCACCAGGCACAGAACGGAATTGGTGTTCTATTTGCTGCAATAATTTGTTGGCCTGATCCAGCGCTTGCAGATCAGAAAAGCTTTGGTAACGATAAGCGCAGGACAGCAGAAAAAAGGCAAAATCGTAGGCATCCAGCTTTTGGTCCAGCTGCTCTCCCGCTGCCGTCAGGCTATGCACATAGCCGGCGTCAGAGCTGTCTTTTTTTGCATGCCGGTTTAAGAAGTGTTGTATGCCTGCCACAACTGGCAAGGCGTCAGGTAACCAACCTTGCTGATAAGCGGCGGCAAAAACAAAAATTTGTCTGGCTTGCACTCTGCTGCGAAATACTGCACCGAGGTCTGGTTGATGATCGGCGTTAAATTTTTCGTATACAGCGCCGGTTTGTGGGTTTATGCCTTGTTGACTCCAGAAGGGCAGCGCTGAGTTTTGCAGCCATGCCGTGAATCTCTGGCTTTGAACGGGTAACGACAACATACAAATACACCTGAAACAGGATGCCAGCCCACTATTTTTAGGTCTGCTTGGGGAAGTCCGGCCAATAGTGTGCTGACAAAACTAAAGTTGCACTGAATGTAACTGGTTACATTTGCCTTTGCAAATCGATTTTGTGTAATTTGTAAGCTTACTTCAGCCTGGATTAGTCTCTTTTCGGCGCTGCGGCTGTACTTTGGCGGATGACAAACTCATAAGGCAAAACAAATTCACTGCTGCCTTCATGACTGCCATCCAGCAATTGAAACAACAGTTCTGCCGCTTTTTCGCCTATTTTTCCGGCGGGTTGCGCTATGGTGGTCAGTGCCGGGTCACTGTATTTAGCAAATTCCAGATCGTCAAAACCCGTCACTGATATATCTTCTGGAATTTTAAAGCCCTTACTTTTCAATCCTTTAATTGCACCGATGGCCATTTCATCATTCATGCAAAACAGAGCTGTTGGTGGTGTAGGCATACGACTGAAATGGCCAGACGCATTTAAACCTGACCATAAAGTAAAATCACCTTCAGCGACTAACGCAGGGTCAAACTCAATACCAGCTTCAGCTAATGCAGCTTTGTAACCCCGCATCCTGTCTATCGCATGCGGGTTATCTTTTAAGCCTGAAATCATGCCAATACGCTTGTGGCCTAACGAGATCAGATACTGCACTACCTCTTTTGCTGCTGCGACATTGTCAATCCGCACCGCTGGGTAAGGTGTATTTTCGCAACCACTGGCGTTGACTGCTGTTACGTGGGCTTTAGGCAGCAGGCTGTTGTTGGCTCTGTATGGTCTTAGCTGAATTAAACCATCCGCCTGGCGTGTTTCTACCAGATGTATAAATTCCTGCTCGCGCTTCATTGAGTCACGGGTATCGCCCAACAACACATTAAAACCGCGCTTTTGCGCGACGTTTTCAATACCGCTGATCACAGTAGAGAAAAACAGGTTTGCAATGTTTGGCACCAGTACCACTATGCTGTTGGCCGTGTTATGGCGGAATTTTTGCGACAACATATTAGGTCTGTATTGCAGCTTTTCGATAGCAAGCTGAACCCGTTTCAGGCTTTCGGGTGACACTTTTTCCGGTGTACTCAAAGCGCGTGACACTGTGGCAATAGATAAACCGGCCTGTTTGGATACATCGCGGATTGTGGACATGAATATCGACCTTTGTGACTGATTTACGAGCTTTTTTCAGCATTGTTATTTTGTATTCTACACAAAGCGTTATAAGTCAGTGCAGAAATAAACGCAAATAACAGCTTGCCAACTGAACATAAAAAGGTAAACTCAAAACCAGTCAGTAACCGGTTACATCAGTGGTGTGTAACTAGCGACTGTAAAAAAATAAAATGAAAAACAGGCCCGCTGGTCCATAAACATCAGCCATGGCCGGACAAGTCAACAGAGACGAACAGCAAATGAATTTAGCTCCTATAGATATTGCCATAGTGCTGGCTTACATTGCCTTATCGCTATGGATAGGCTTTTGGATAGCCAAGAAAGCCAATAAGGATATGCAAAGTTACTTCCTCGGAGGCAACAAAATGCCCTGGTATTATCTGGGCTTATCGAATGCTTCCGGTATGTTTGATATCAGTGGCACCATGTGGATGGTGTATCTGTTGTTTATTTACGGTTTAAAAAGCGTTTTTATCCCCTGGCTCTGGCCTGCTTTTAATCAAATTTTCCTGATGGTGTTTTTGTCGATCTGGCTGCGGCGCTCTGGTGTAATGACGGGTGCTGAATGGATCACTTTCCGTTTTGGCAATAGCCGCGGCGCTCAGTGGAGCCACTTGATTGTGGTGCTGTTTGCGCTGTTGAGTGTGATTGGATTCCTCGCTTATGGTTTTATTGGCATAGGTAAATTTGCTGCGGCCTTTTTACCCTGGCAACTAGCGGCCGATGCTCATACCAATGAAGTGCTTTATGGGTTGCTGGTCACGTTGATCACTACAGCTTATGTGGTGAAGGGAGGCATGTTCAGTGTGGTGATCACTGAAGTGGTGCAGTTTATTATTATGACCTTTGCCTGTATTGCTATTGGCGTCATTGCCATGCTGCAGGTGTCCCCTGACATGCTCGCAGCTGCAGTGCCTGAAGGCTGGCATAGCCTGGCTTTTGGCTGGACTTTGGATTTAGATTGGTCGGAGTTACTGGCATCCGCCAATCAGAAGATAGTTGAAGACGGTTGGTCATTATTTTCAGTGTTTTTTATGCTGGTGTTGTTTAAAGGCTTTTTACAAAGTCTGGCAGGACCTGCGCCAAACTTTGATATGCAACGGGTACTCTCAGCAAAAACTCCGGTTGAAGCAGCTAAAATGAGCTGGATTGTCAGTGTGGTGTTGTTATTCCCACGTTATATGATGATCACCGGTTTGGCTGTACTGGCTTTGGTATTTTTCCGTGATGAACTGAATGCTATGGGCCCGAACGTTGATTTTGAACAAATTCTGCCTTTTGCTTTGGCCAATTATATTCCGGCTGGTTTATTAGGGTTAATTGTCGCAGGTTTACTGGCGACCTTTATGTCGACCTTTGCCGCGACTGTCAATGCTGCCCCGGCTTATCTGGTGAACGACATCTATAAAAAGTATGTCAATGCCAACGCAGCCCCAAAAACCTATGTGAAACTCAGCTATCTGGTGTCGATATTATTTGTGTTGATTGGCACCGCTATAGGTTTATTTATTCCATCGCTGAATGAATTGATTTTATGGCTGGTTTCGGCCTTATACGGTGGCTACACAGCAGCAAACTTATTGAAATGGTACTGGTGGCGCTTTAACGGCTATGGCTATTTCTTTGGCATGTTGGCCGGTATTTTAACCGCCATACCTATGATGTTTACCTCGGTATCACCTTTGTATGCTTTCCCTGTGCTGTTCGCGTTTTGTTTATTGACCTGCATAGTCGCAAGCTTACTGACTCCGCCGGATGAAATGGCTGTATTAAAAGAGTTCTATCGTAAAACCCGGCCTTGGGGCTTCTGGTCTCCGGTACTGCTTGAACTGCAAAAAGACAATCCGGCTATTCAGCCCAACCGTGATTTTGGCCGCGATATGGCCAATGTCTGTGTTGGTATCGTCTGGCATACCAGTTTAACCGCAGCTCCTATTTTTATGGTGATCCAGCTGTGGAGTGCTTTTGCTGCGGCTATGGTAGTAGCGGTTCTGACCAGTTTGTTTCTGAAGTTTTACTGGTGGGATCAATTAAGGGATGAACCGGAAGATCGACCTGCAGCTGCAGCACTATCTGGCGAGGCCATCCATAGTAAGTAAAAAAACCTTCATCTATGGTTGAGTATTCTATGCTCAATCATAGGTAAATATGTAACCGGTTCCTGCCGCAAGAGATGGTCAGGTACTGCAGAAACAACAAAGCATCAGTGATAAATTTGGAAAGGGTGAACAGTTCCCATGACTTTTAAGCAAAATGTAGCGCAATTATTCGCAGAACATCAAAAATTACTCTCGTTACCAAACCAGCCTGTTGCAGGCGGTAATGGTATTTATCGCCGCTGGCAGAACCCGATACTAACCGCTGCTCACGCGCCTTTAACCTGGCGTTATGACTTCAGTGAACAGCGCAACCCTTTACTGCTGGAACGCAATGGTATTAATGCAGCCTTTAACTCGGGCGCTATCTATTGGCAGGGCAAATACATTCTGGTGGTGCGGGTGGAAGCCAATGACCGCAAATCTTTTTTTGCCGTGGCTGAAAGCGCCAATGGTGTGGATAACTTTGTGTTCTGGCCTAAGCCTGTCACTATGCCGGAAACCGACAGACCCGACACCAATGTCTACGATATGCGTCTGACGGCTCATGCCGATGGTTATATTTATGGTCTGTTCTGTACTGAGCGCAAAGATCTAAACCGCCCTGATGACACGTCGGCTGCTGAAGCCCAGTGTGGTATTGCCCGTACTAAAGATTTAGTCAACTGGGAACGGTTGCCGGACTTAATCACTTACTCTGGTCAGCAGCGTAACGTGGTGTTGCACCCTGAATTTGTCGAAGGCAAATACGCTTTGTACACCAGACCACAAGATGGCTTTATCAGTGTTGGCGCTGGTGGCGGCGTCGGTTGGGGTTTAACTGACTCTATGGTTGGCGCAGAAGTAAAACAGGAAGTGATAGTCGACCCTAAGGTGTATCACTGCATCAATGAAGTGAAAAACGGCCAGGGCCCGGCTCCGATCAAAACCGACAAAGGTTGGCTGCATTTAGCTCATGCGGTACGTAACACGGCGGCAGGTTTACGTTATGTGTTGTATGTCTTTATGACCGACTTAGAAAAACCCTGGCTGGTGACACACAGACCTGCAGGTCATTTTATTGCACCTGAAGGCGCAGAGCGGGTGGGTGATGTATCAAACGTGACCTTCAGTAACGGCTGGATAGTGAACGAAAACAACGACGTTTTTATTTATTACGCTTCATCTGACACTCGTATGCATGTCGCGACCAGCACAGTTGCACAACTGCTGGATTACGCTATCAATACACCGGAAGACGGCTACCGTTCGGCCCTGACAGTGCAGCGTATTAATGCTTTGGTCGATGGCAATGAACAGGCGTTAAGGGATTTAGCTTTATGATCCAGACTTTGCCTCTGACAGCGCCCCATTGTCGGGCGCATTGTGCAACTATTGCGCGCTGGTGGGCCGATCATGCAGTCGACCCGGCCGGAGGTTTTTATGGTCAAATTAACGATGATGGCAGTGTCGAAGCCAATGCCAATAAAGGCATTATTCTGAACACCCGCATTTTATGGTTTTTCAGTGAAGCGGCGGTTTTTCTTGACTCAGCAGAGTGTAAAACTCTGGCCAGCCGTGCTTATCAGTACCTGCTGGAGCATTTTGACGATAAAACGGCTGGTGGTGTGTTTTGGGAACTGGATACTCAGGGTCAACTGGTCAATGGTAAAAAACAAACCTATGCCCAGTCTTTTGCCATTTATGCCTTGTGTGCTTATTACAAAGCCACAGGCGATCAGGCCGCTCTTGCTAAAGCGCTGAGTTATTTCCAGTTGCTCGAACAGCACAGCTGGGATAAAGAAAAGCAGGGCTATCTGGAAGCTTTTTCTCAAGACTGGCAGGGGGTGCAGGATTTGCGTTTAAGTGAAAAAGACTTAAATTACCCTAAAACCATGAATACTCACCTGCATGTACTGGAAGCTTATACTGCTTTGTATTTACAGCACAAAACAACTGATGTGCAGCAGGCTCTGCAGCGGCTGACGTTGTTGTTTGCCGAGCGTATCGTCAATGCAGCCAATGGCCATTTGCGTTTGTTTTTAGATCTGGACTGGGTTGACCACTCGCCTTTTTATTCCTATGGCCATGATATTGAAGCCAGTTGGTTATTGTGGGAAGCACTGCGTGCTTTAGACAACCAGATTTTGCTGAATACATACCGGCCTTTGGTATTACAGATGGCTGATGTCGCCTTGCAACAGGGCATATGTGATGACGGTCATTTGGCCGACGAGTGGCATCTGGCGACTCAGCATCAACATCAGCAAAGTTGCTGGTGGATCCAGGCTGAAGCTTTAGTGGGCTTTTTAACCGCCTGGCGTTTAACAGGCGACATGGGCTACTTCAGCGTGGCAGAAGGCCTCTGGGCTTACATTCAGCGTGAGCATATAGACCCCATAGGCGGTGAATGGCATTGGCTGGCGGCGTCGCATCCGGATCGCGCCACTCACTACAAGGTAGGGTTCTGGAAAGGGCCTTATCACAGTGGCCGCGCTATGATGGAAGCTGCTTTGTTGTTGGAACAAACCCACTAATTGATCCTATGGTATCGGGCTGAAAGCCCTAAAGGAGTAAAGATGCATCGTTGGGTGTTGACTGTGCTGCTGTTGATCAGTAGCTATCCGGTGTTGGCCTTTGAGCACTTTATCAGCCGCCAGGGCCATCAACTGATGGATGGCAACACCGAATTCAGATTTGCCGGTTTGCATGCACCTGAGTTGCATCGATTAGAAGACGACGCCCGCGGAGTTTGTGCTGCAGATCCACGCGGCTGGGGCCAGTACTTTAACTGGCCTACTGCAGAAGAGCAGGAAAACTGGTTTCAGGCCTTAAGTTTTACTGGCCATAAAGCCATGCGGGTTTATGTATTGTCGGTGGCTCACCCATCTGACGCCGCCTGCGGCCGTGAAACTCATATTTTAGCTCCAGCTACAGAGGGCGGCATGCCTGTGCTGAACGAAAAAGCCATGCTGGTGTACGACCGCATGATAGCGCTGGCAGAAAAATATCAAATCCGGCTTATTTTGCCCTTTATTGATCATTGGGATTGGTGGGGCGGTCGCGCTCAACTGGCCGCTTTTTATGGCGAAACCGCCGATGATTTTTACCGCACAGACAGTCGTACTTACGCCGCCTATCTGGATGTTATCCGTCAGGTGATCCAGCGCAAAAACAGCATCACAGGCCGGTTGTACTCTGAAGAAAAAGCCATCATGGCCTGGGAAACCGGCAATGAGCTAAAAGACAGCACTGCAGATTTTGTGCAAAAAACCGTGGCCCAAATTAAACTCCACGCGCCCAGGCAGTTGAGTGTGGATGGTACCTATTTAAAAATTATCCCTGAATCTCTGACCAACCCGGCGGTGGATATTATTTCCAACCATTTCTACACCACCAATAACAATAATAACCCAGAGCAAGTCAGCAAAGATCTGACGGCTATTGGCGGCAAAAAAGTGTATCTGATCGGTGAGTTTGGCTTAACCGACAGCAAAAATATTGCCGCTATTTTGGATGCGGCGGTAAAGACCGAAGTGAAAGGTGCGAAAACGGCTGGTGTTTTTGTCTGGGGCTGGCGTGGACAGCGTCACAACGGCGGGTTTTATTTTCATAAAGAATACACTGGGCATTACAGCTATCGTTTGCCGGGATTTGCCGAAGCTGAGTTTAATGACGAGCAACAAGTGGTGAACTTAGTACGACTGGCTCAGGCTCAAATGGCAGGTAAAATTAAACCCGATCCATTGCCTGTGCCGCTGGCTCCCACTTTAAGAGCAATCACAGATCCTCTAAATATTCAGTGGTTGGGAGCTGCCGTTGCCCATTATTACAGAATAGAACGGGCATCTTCTGAAAACGGCCCCTGGCAGCGGATCGCGGATAAAGTATCCAATGCAAAGTTACCTTTTGATCCGGCGAAAGACAAAATATTTGCCGACCCTGAAGCCTTGACCCTGCATGGAACACTGTATTACCGGGTGATTGCAGTCAATGAAGCGGGAGATTCTGCGCCATCAGACATCCGTAGCTGGGGCAATCATGAGGCACTGATACCAAACTGATGCGGCACTGAGACTGACCTTTTTGATGGAGTGAGTAAGCTCTTTGTACCCAAAAATATCAGCCACTAAGGCGGATATTTTTGGGATCAACAGCAACTCACCTTACTGTCTGTTTAACTATGAAAAAGGAATAATCATGTCTCTTATCAATATTCTTGTTGCAGTCAATGCTACTGAACTGGCTGAACGTTTAGGCGATGGTTCTATGAAACCTGGCTCTGTCGGCAGCCCAACCAATTTAGGTGCATGGGGCGGTTCTGATGTGTTTGTCTCAATGATTACTCAAAACAGCTATATAGCCAGTAATCAGGGCGGATCTGAACTGGATGTTAAAGCCAACTCGGGTGACACAGTGCGCTGGACCGTCAGCACTTTTGATGGTGACACAGATTACACAGCGTTTTTGTACAGCGGCAGCTTTACCCCATCTGCCAGTATTACCGCTTTGAGTTACTTTAATATGCATACCAGCGTCTATCTGCCGAGCGGTTCAGATCCGGTCAATGGCACTTTGCAGCTGTTCCACAACAATGCTTACGCCACTCAGGGTACTGTGATTGAGCCTGGCCAAAAAATTCAGTACACCCTGAGTTTTAAACTGGTCAATAACAGCACCGGCGCCATTATTGGTTACTTTACCTGGGATCCGTTTATCAGCATCTCTAATTAAGTTTTACCCTTCTGACACAGGCCTGAACTTCAGGCCTTTTTAGCATTCTGCTACATGAGTTGCTCTATCCGGCCCACTTCAGTACTGACATGCTGGTATCAATTTAGCATCAGTTTGGTCGCTGGTTAATCATTTGTAAATTTTTCTCTGGACTAAAATTAGCGTCAGGTTCATAATTTTGTCTCTTTTTTGAAAACAAAATCATCTAGACTCAAGACTGGTTTTGCTGACGCCATTCTCTTGTCCAATTCGTGGAGTGAACGCCTTATGCAAGAAGCTCTGGTATTAAAAGTTGAGTTGCTAAAATCGCTGCGACAGCAACGTTTTCTGAGTCAGGAAGAGTTGTTTAATGCCTGCCAGCAGCGCTCGTTACGAGTATCACTGGCAACCATTAAAAGAGCGGAAACAGGTAAAAAAGTAAGTTATCGCACGGTAAGGGAATTATCCGCTTTTTATGCAGTGCCGGCTTTGTCTTTGGTAATGCAGAAATCAACAGACTCCGGTTTAGTTTGACCGGAGTCTCACAGCTATTTCTCTGGGAAACGCTGTTTTTCCTCCATACATTTTGCTTTGGTCAGCGTAAAAACTTGTCCTGATTTATTGTGTTTTAACTGACATTTGCCTTGCTCAATTTGCAGCATAAACAGGTTGGCTAAATCCATATGACGGCCATCTAAAGGACGACCTTTGTCATCTTTTAGCACCACAGATTCCACCCAGATCTGGCTTTCAAACAAATAAGCATTGTCTGCCAGCTTCACCAAAGGACCGCCTACGGCTTTTTGGATTTGTTGTTGTAGCTCCAGTTTTACTTCTGGCGATGTTTCTGTCAGTACAGCAGGTTCGGCAACGGCCTGAACCTGCTGACAAGCGCTGACAATCAGCAGCATACTGCCTACAGTGGCATAGTTTAAAAACAAGCTCTTACTCACTCTTGTTGGTCCCTGATGGGTTGACGAATACTGTTGGTTAAAGCCTTTTCAGATGGGTCTTTCACCGCAGGGCCAGCTGTTATAGCGGTACCTGACAACGCTGCGGCTGTGCCAGACAGTGCTCCCAGTGCTTTATTCACTCCAGATCCTGGCAGAGTCAGGCAACTGTTGTTGTCCACGTAATGCAATGCAACCTCTAACATATCTTCTTGCGAGTCTCCCAGTGGTTTAGAGAAATCATCTGTAGCAGGGCAGCCTTTCACATCTGCTGCAAACACAGGTGTATTGGTTGGATTAAAACCATCAGCGTAGTCACCAAAACCTTTGGAGTTAATGCCACTGAACTGAATACTGAAATAGGTGGTGCCGCAGTTATCTTGTGGATAAAACCCATAAGGTTTACCACAGGTTTTACCGCCTATCTGGATCACCTCTACATCTATGCCCCTCAGACCATTCATAAAAGCTTCGCTGGCTGAACAGGTATTCTCTGTAGTTAACACATAAATACGGCTTAAATTTAAACTGGGTAAAGTAGTGTTAGTTAAAGTCCCATTTTCATAGTCTATTTCACGGCTATAAAAAGGCGTTGGGCTCAAACTGTCGCCTGTGATTGGGTTGGTATTGGCGTACTTATCATTAAACTGCAGGCGCTCAAAATACCTGCCCTGAATAATGTCCGGGCCTGTCACCATATAACCCAGCTGACCAGCTAACGCCAATAAACCGCCGCCGTTATAACGTAAATCCACTACCAGCTCAGTCACTGCTGCATCGCGAAACAGCTCAACAGCATCAATCAGTTGCTGCTGTGCCGGCACTATATAGCTATTAAACTGGAAATAACCTACAGGACCACTGTCTGTGTTAATGATTTTGGTATTTTGCACCGGGCTTGCAGCTACATCCGCCGATCGGATTTGATAACTGACCTGAGTATTTTCTGTAGTGCGGAATTTGAAACTATGCAGCTCGCCTGAGTTCGCAGGAAATAAGCCGGCATTTAGGCCATTTACGCCGGAACTGGTGCCGTTATTCACAAAATCAATGCCGTCCACTTCCAGTAAAAAATCGCCTCTTTTAATGCCAGCCAGGGCCGCAGGTGAGTTTGGTTCGGTATAGGCTACGGTAAAGGAACGGGGTGCTGTGGTCGAGACTACAGACCACTCTATACCATAACCTGAGCTGACACCTGATTGAGACTGTTGCTGGTATTCAGCGGTATTTTCGGTGAAATGGAACTGATCTTTGGCCACGCCTGAATCAGTGACAGCCGTGGTTTTTAACAGATTAAAATAAGCGGAAATGCTGTAGCTGGCTGGATCCCGATCCGGAATTTCTCTATACCAAAGATAGGTTTTGTTACTCCATGAACGTAACCACATTTTTTCATGCATAGCTGTACCGGCTTTGTCCGGGTAAGCTCCGCCATTAAATGGATCCGTACCTGAACGGGGATCAACACAATAGTCTTTAAATTGAGATTCAGCGCCGAATTGGCCTGCAGTCCAGACTGGTGCTGTCGCAGTGCCGCCACCTGTGCCTCCTGTTCCACCTGTGCCGCCAGTATTCCCTGTACTGCCACCGCCGCCACCACCGCATGACACCAGGAGGGTCAGAGTACATAAAAGGGACAGAGTTAATTTAACATTCTGCTGCATCACGTCTCTCCATTTGACTACGTTATAAGGCTGGCGCTAAACGCCTTATTCCTCAGAGGATCTTTTGCCAGTGTATGCTAAGTTTGTCATTTTGGCTTGCTCAGACAGAGTGGGTTCTGGACCTTTTTGTGTCACTATATTTACGTCAGACTATATATATGACAAAAAGTCTTAGCAGTTTGTATCCGAATATCTTTACGTCAGACTGTATGTACGACAAAAAGTCTTAGCAATTTGTATCCGAATATCTTTACGTCAGACTGTATGTAAGACAAAAAGTCTTAGCAATTTGTATCCGGATATCTTTACATACAGACTGTATGTAAGACAAAGCACTTCAGCGCTCCGAACCCGGGTATTTACGTTTTGCAGCACAAACAAAAGCAAAATTTCCCGGCATCACTAAGTCCGGATGGCGGATTTTATTAAATAACGCCCACCCCCCTTTGTAACGGCCTGGCTCAATTCTATGCATATACTGGCCACCTTTTTGACCATCCAGCATGGCTATCACTCTGTTGCCTTCGACCACAAAACCATCGCCATAACTATCAATAAAATGCCCTTTGGTCAGCAACACTCTGTCATTACAAAGCTGAGCGGTAAATTGTAGCCTGCGCAAATGATCCCTGATTTTCAGGGTATTGACCTCATAACTGTATTCCCACTGTGGTGGGCTTTGCTGCAGTTCACCTTTCTCGACCCGAATCAAAGGCTGTCCAGCACTGTCGGACACCATAAAAGAAAAACATAACCAGCCAGATTCGGCGTGTAGCGTAAAAAGCTCCTGGCCATTCACCCAAATACAATATTGTTCACCACCACTGGGTATAAAGTCGGCGTACACAGTATTCATACCAACGGATACCTGCACTCTGCGGTTGGGGTCAAAACTAAAACCTGGTTTATTAATGCGTTGCTGGTTAAAAGGTTGGCTGGTGCGTTCGACTAAAGTGCTGGGACTCAGTAATGTGCTGCGCAGTTGTTTGGCGTGCAGCGGGCAAATAAGCACAGCAGAGGGGCTATTGGGCTGTAAATAATAGTGAAAAACCGGTGAGCCACAAAATATACAGCCATAAAAACACAGTTGGCGCACTTGTAATTTTTGCTGTGGTGTTAAATCCGATGCAAGAGTTAACTCAGGCTGATGTCCCTCAACTGGCGGCATATTGATAAAACCTGCATAAAAGTGCTGTCAAACCCTAAGGCTCTAAATTAACTGAGGAGCACAGGCTTTCACAATGCCTGAAAAGGGAAAAAAGACAATAAAGCGCGAAAAAGTGAAAAAAATAACCAGTGGATACTCCGGCTGTATTTATTCCGCTGCTTTGTCGATGCTAACAAAATAAACAGGATGTTGTCGCCATAACTGCTGGCTGGTCTGTTGCTGATATTTCAGCAAGAGGGGCGCAAAAACTGGCGTATCGAGCAATGCATCTAATGAGTTTGTCAGCTGGTTTAGGTTTTGATCGGTCAGTCGGTTTTGGCGTTGATACTTCTGTATCAGTTGGGGCAGGCTGGAACCCTGTCGAATCAACACCTGGTCGGCTTCGATAAAAAACAGGGCGCTGCCCCAATAAGCAGCCTTATAGTTTCGTTGTTTTAGCCAAAGCTTTAACTGGGTAATGAAAGGCAGCGTTGAAGCCGTGAGTAAGGGCGCAAGCGGCTGCAGTTTTTGCTGATACCAAAAAGCAGGAGCTTCGGCTAATTGCTGCTGTTGCTTTAGTACCTGGTACTGCATAAAACTGGCAAAACCTTCAGCAAACCATAAATCTTCTCTGTCCAGTAATGGCAAGGCTAAGTGACTGAACTCATGAGCTGCAGTCCAGTCTTGCTGAAACTCAGTCAGATCAAAACTGCTATCCACCTGAAAAAACACCTGCTGTTTGTCCATACGTTGGGTGTAAGCCCAGGGCACAGGTTCGGATGCTGTGCGGCGTGATAGATAAACTTCAGTTAAAAATGGATAAGGTCCCAACACTTGATTTGTGGCATTAAAGCTTTGCTCCAGCCAGACCTTTAATTTTTGCTGCTCTGCTGTGGAAAAATCTTCAGTACCATGCAACTGCATACTGGCATGGGCCCAGACAGCTTCGACCGCCAGCAGTAATAACAACACTAATAAGCGCATAAAACTCCGGGAAATTAAAACGAAGTGCCGAACACCTGATTATATAACCGGGTCAACTGAGGCCTGTCCGCCGCATCTACCCAGCCTAAATGCGCATCCAGATAGCTTTTTTGTTGGCTGATCAGTTTCAGGCGTTGTTGGAAAAACTGAGTGAGCTGCTGGCCTTCGGATGTTCTCGCACAAAGGATATACCCCAGCATATAAGGTTCTGCTTCTTCTATGCTAAAACTTGTCAGCTCTGTTCCCTTACTGTATTGCGTCAGATAATGCTGCATCACATTAGGGTACTCAATCAACAAATCAACTCTGTCTTGTACCAGCATATCAATCAGTCCGGCTGACATATCAACAGACCGGCGTTGCCAGAACTTGTGTTGCCATTGTGGTTGTTTAAGCAATATATCCAGTTTGTCGCCATAAGAGCGACCACCGCCTACTGCAAAGTACAGTTGATTGTCGCCTTTAAGCAACTGTTGCAAACTGATTTTTTGCTGCTCATTCAGTTGTTGTTGCAGGTACTTTGTAGTTTTAGAGGATGTTTTGCTATACAGCCTTAATCCCGGAAATACAGTATGAGGAATGGAGGTGGCATAGCTGAATGTTAAACGTTCAGCGTTTTTGACTTTGTTACCAGCGCAGGCTGCCGCTTCTGTTTTCAATATGGCCATAGCCCGCTCTGTTGTGGCTTGCACTGGGTCTGGCTGAACGTCAGTTACAGACTGCATTAATAACTTTAAAGTTAAACCATTCACATCCAGAGCTTGGCGATATTGTGTGGGATTCTGATGAGTGTTGCTGTCAGTTAGCCAGATAAATTTCTTTACTGCAGCACAAGGTAAAGCCAGTACTAATCCAAACAATGGAATCATCAACGATTTTTGCATTTACTACAGACCCTGCGTTACCTCTGAAATTCAGCATAGAACAGGATCTGTAAGAATCACAATGCTATTTTATGACACCACTTCTGTTACAGGTTTTTTCCCCGCTGTCAGACTGCTTCCTAACGAAGCTGCGATGACAGAAAATATAGCCAGCCACTGCAACAGGCTTAATTGCTCGGCCAGAATAATCAGTCCGGCTAAAGCAGCGATAGCAGGTTCTAAGCTCATTAATATGCTGAAACTCTGAGCTGGTAAACGTTTTAACGCCACCATCTCCAGGCTGTAAGGAATAGCACTGGATAACAGCGCCACAGCAAAAGCAAAAGGCAACACACTCCAGCTAAAAAGCGTGGTGCCAGCCGAGACTAAACCTATAGGAAACAAAAACAAAGCAGCCACGGCCATACCTAAAGCCACAGCTGTACCTCCATGCAAAGCGCCACCGGTTTTCTGGCCAAAGATAATATAACCGGCCCAACAAGCCCCGGCACCAAGCGCCAAAGCTACACCCAGCGGGTCTAAAGCGCTGGCTTCGGTTTGCCATGGCAATAACAGGGCTATGCCCGCCATCGCCAAAGCGACCCAGAGTAAATCCAGTTTACGTTTGGACGATAACAATGCCACAGCTAAAGGCCCTGTGAATTCCAGCGCTACCGCTATACCCAAAGGAATACGTTCAATCGCCAGATAAAACATCAGGTTCATGCCACCCAGACTAACGCCATAAAGCCAAAGCGCTTTTTGGTCCTGTTTCGCTGGCCAGTTTTTCCAGGGCTGAAAGACTAAAGACAAGATCAAAGCCGCAAAACCCACCCGCAAGGCCGTAGTGCCTTCTGGCCCAATCACAGGAAACAAGGTTTTGGCTAAAGATGCACCGGATTGGATCACCACCATAGCAACCAATACACTGGCAATGGCCCACCAAAACGACGCATTACGGCTTTGTGGCATAAGATTCTCGTAATAAGGATAAAAAGAACGCTATTTTACCACTCAAGCTCAGTTGGTAGCGACAGGAAAAATTAGCTATTTCAAAGCCTTTGGCTGGTGAGCTGATTCAGTTTGCGCTAGTCTGCTGCATTCTGTTTTTTGTTTTCAGGATTGTTATGAAGTTACTCCGTATTCCGCTCTGGCTTTGGTTGTTATTTGTCGTGGCAGGCCTTGGTTATGCGTTTCATCCTTATCTGTTAGAGCAGTTGAACCAGATGGAGCAAAAACGTTTGTTGGCTCAGCCTCAGCCTGTGGTGAGCCACATGCCGCAGCGGCTCGACTTTGTGCAACAAATGGCTGATCTAAGCTATTTAGCATCTGACGAATTGGCTGGTCGTGGCACAGGCCAGCCTGGTGGTGCCAAAGCTCAGCAATGGCTGGTTACAGAGTTCACTCAAATAGGTTTGATTGCGGCTGGCACAGAAGGTTATTTACAGCCATATCAACCGACCACAGGTAAAGCTCAGCTGATGAAGGGGGCTGCGAATGTGTTGGGCAGGATTGAAGGCTCAGATCCCAGCTTACCCCTGCTGGTGCTGACAGCGCATTACGATCATTTGGGTTTGCATCAGGGCAAAATTTATTTTGGTGCTGACGATAATGCTTCAGGTGTTGCTGCTTTGCTAGCGATAGCGCGTTATTTTAAGCAACATCCACCCCGCCATACTCTGTTGTTTGCCGCCTTGGATAACGAAGAAACCGGCATGTGGGGCGCCCGTATGTTGTTTGAGCAAGAGCTGCTCAACCCACTACGGGTTAAGCTGAATATCAATATGGATATGCTGAGCCACGACACCAATAAGCAGTTAATTGCTGTGGGTTCTTATCATTATCCGGAGCTGGAAAAGCCATTACAGCAACTGCAGCAACAAAGTTCAGTGCGTTTATTATTAGGTTATGACAGGCCAGCATGGCGGGTGGGCACTCACCAGGACTGGACCTTCAGTTCCGACCACAGAGAATTCCACAAAAGAGCAGTGCCTTTTGTCTATTTTGGCGTGCCGGATCATGCCGATTATCACCAGCCAACGGATACAGTAGAAAATATCGATCAGGAGTTTTACCGCGAAGTCAGTGAAACAGTGCTGGATGCAGTACTGTTATTTGATGCTGGCTGAGTAATATAAGTGCCTGTGGTATGCTGAGTTTATTCCGGCATACCGCGGCGTTTCATAGTTTTTATGCGTATTCTTCATAGCTCAGACTGGCATTTAGGCCAGCATTTTATTGGCAAAAGCAGGGCAGACGAGCACAAGGCCTTGTTTGGCTGGCTGAAGCAGCAAATTGAATTGCATCAGGTGGATGCCTTGATAGTGGCCGGAGATATTTTTGATACGGCCACTCCTGCCAGTTACGCCCGCGAGTTATATCATCAACTCATTGTCGATTTACAATCGACAGGCTGTCAGCTGGTGCTGCTGGGGGGAAATCACGATTCAGTGGCTGTGCTGCAGGAAGGCAAAAAGTTACTGGCCTGTTTACATACCCAAGTGGTACCAGGCTGGTTGGGCGCTGTAGAATCTCATCTTATCGTGCTGAAGAATAAGCAAGGTGAGCCCGGCGCTATTCTGGCTGCCCTGCCTTTTTTACGTTCCCGCGATCTATTACAAAGTCAGAGTGGTCAGCAGGCCAGTGATAAACAGCAGCAATTGCAGCAAGCCATAGCAGACTGTTATCAGCAGTGTTTTGTTAAAGCTCAAGCGCTCAAAGCTGAACTTGGACTAGAACTGCCGTTGTTAGCCACAGGGCATTTAACCACAGTGGGGGCCAGCAGCAGCGAGTCGGTGCGGGAGATTTATATTGGTTCTTTAGAGGCCTTTCCTGCCAGCGCTTTTCCGGAATTTGATTACATCGCCCTGGGGCATATTCATCAGCCGCAACTAGTGGCTGGCAAAAAACATATTCGTTACAGCGGCTCGCCTATCCCATTAAGTTTTGATGAAGCAAAGCAGCAAAAGTCGATGGTATTGCTGGATTTCTCCAGTTCTGACCTTACGATTGAGTTGTTGCCCATCCCTTGTTTTCAGCCGCTACTCAGCCTGAAATGCAGCTTACCTGAACTGAATTCTTTATTGCAGCAACCTCTGGTAGAGCTTCAACCAGAGCAAAAACTCTGGCTGGAGCTGGTGTTGACCGGCAGTGATGGGTACCTGAGTGATTTACAAAGCCAGGTACAGCAGCAATTGGATGGATTACCAGTGGAGCTGTTGAAACTACGCCGCGCCAGACAAGCTGCTGTTGGAATTTTAAGTACAGAACAACAAGAGTCTTTGCATGAAATGACACCGGATCTGGTGCTGGAGCGACGACTCGCGACAGAGGATTTAACAGACAGCGAAAAAGCAGAGTTTCAGCTGATGCTGCAGCAGGTGGTGGCGCAATTAGAACAACCCGAACCGCAGTCAGATTTGCAGGTACAGCCATGAAAATTTTATCGGTACGGCTGCAAAATTTAAACTCATTAAAAGGTGAGTGGAAAATTGACTTCACTCAGCCACCTTTTGATCAAAGTAACTTGTTTGCTATTACAGGCCCAACCGGCGCCGGCAAAAGCACGATACTCGATGCGATTTGTCTGGCTTTGTATCACCAGACGCCACGTTTAAAACTCTTGTCGCAAAGCAGCAACGAGCTGATGACCCGCCATACCAGCGAATGTCTGGCCGAGGTAGAGTTTCAGGTGCGCGACCAGCGTTATCGCGCCTTTTGGAGTCAGCGTCGTTCCCGTGGTGCAGTGGACGGCAACTTGCAGGCCGCCAAAGTAGAACTGGCCAAAGCCGATGGCGAAATACTGACAGATAAAAGTAACGAAAAGCTGAAGCTGACCGAACAAATTACTGGCCTGGATTTTGGCCGCTTTACCAAGTCGATGCTGTTGGCTCAGGGTGGTTTTGCCGCCTTTTTAAATGCCCCTGCCAATGAACGGGCTGAACTATTGGAAGAGCTGACCGGCACTGAAATTTACGGTCAGATTTCGATGCAGGTGTTTGAACAAAACCGCCAGCATAAAACGGCTTTGGAATTATTGCAGGCCAAAGCATCAGGTGTGGTATTGCTGGATTTAGAGCAACGCCAGATGTTGCAGCAGCAGTTAACTGATGTAGAGCAACAGCAGCAACAGCTCAAACTACGGCAACAACAGCAAGCACCTTTGCTAGCCTGGCGTCAGCAGCAACAGCAGGCTGCGGTGCAACTGCACCAGGCAGAGCAAAAGCAGCAGCAATTTGAGCAAGAACAGGCCATGCAACAAAGTGCGTTGGTCAAATTGCAAAGTTATCAAAAAGCCGCAGTGGTGTTGCCTTTGTACAAAGAGCTGCAGCAGCAACGTTCTGCTGTGACAGAAACACAAGATCAGCAGCAGCTTCAGTCCAGTCAGTTGCATGAGTTAAAAAGTCAGCAGCAGCTGCAATTGCAGCAAGGTCAAGCTTTAGCGCTGCAACTACAGCAGCAGATGCAACAGCAGGTTCAGCAACTGCAGCAACAGGGTCAGACCTTAACAGCGCAATTGGCACAGCAGCCTCAGGGGGCAGAACTCGCGGCAGCAGTCGCAGGTTGGAAACCTTTATTGCTGCAACGTCAGCAGGGCTTAGAGCAGCAAAAAAATCTGCAGGCGCAAATTGCGAATAATCAGACTCAAGCTTTACAGCAGCAGTTGCAGCAGGTAAGCGTCGAATTACAGCAGTTGGATCTTCAATTACAACAGAACACTCCGGCTTTCTCCATTGAACTGCCACAATTGCAACAGCAAGTACAGCATTACAAAACTCAGTTGCAGACTTATCCGTTATTGCTGAGGGTTGCCGCGGCTTTACAACAAAAACAGCAACAACAGCAAAAAGAACAACAGGAACTGCAACAAAAACAAGCCGACAGCCAGCAGCTGCAGCAACAGGTTTCGGGATTGCGTGAGCAGTTCAGGTTGTATAGCGACAGAGTATCGGATAAACAAAAACTGGTGTTGCAGGAACGACTGATCGCAGAGCTCAGCAGTCACAGAGCCAAACTGCAACCGGGTGACGAGTGTCCGCTTTGTGGCAGCACCACACATCCTGCCATCACTAGTTATCAGGCGCTGGATTTAACACAGACTGAAACAGAGCTGGCGGCTTTAACGGCTGAATTGAAGCAGGTTGAAGAGCAGGGTAAGGCTTTACGCGAAAAGCAGCTGCAACTGGATGAACAACAAAAAGCTCAGCACTATCAGTTAGAACAGCTAGCGGCAGATTTAAAGCAGCAAAGCGAACAATGGACTGAGTTACTGCAAAACCTGCCTGTGTCTGAGCAACAGCAGCTGCAACAGGCCAGCTTAAAAAAAGTTTTATTGCTGCAATTTCAGCAGCAGACTCAATTGGAGTTGGATCAACAGCAACAGTTGGAACAGCAGCTGTTGCAGCGTCAGCTTTGGCAACAACAGCAGCATGAACTGGCACATCAGCAGCAATTGGTGCAGCAGCAACTGACACAGCAACAACAGCAACAGCAGCAGCTAGGCGACGCTTTGCAGCAAAACCAAGCCTACTTGCAGCAACTGGAACAGCAGTGGCAACAAGAGCTGCAGCCCTTCGGTTTTGTTTTACCTACAGCGGCTCAACAGCAGCAGGCCTGG
>Ga0180008_1000584_pt1 | contig 29079 bp, 21 predicted proteins | sample MM_PW_MetaG_FD_121121 | JGI IMG/M metagenome (GOLD analysis project Ga0180008, IMG submission 121121) | Groundwater microbial communities from the Aspo Hard Rock Laboratory (HRL) deep subsurface site, Sweden - MM_PW_MetaG | ecosystem: Environmental > Aquatic > Deep subsurface > Groundwater... | reverse complement strand
GCGCATGAAAAACACCGAAACGCAGAACCCCAGTAGAGCGCGAGTCTGATGAAGTTTGTTCAAGCGCGCTGCCACAGTTACGTGACAGTTTGATGAAGAGCGCCCAGCGGTCATGGTCGACAGATCTTGCAACATGAGACAAACTCACGCGATCCAAACTTGTCACAAATTATCCTCATGGAGAGCCCGTGCTCGAAATCCGTCATCTCAAGACCCTGCACGCGTTGCGCGAAGCCGACAGCCTGGTAGAAGCCGCCGAGCGTCTGCACCTGACCCAGTCGGCGCTGTCCCACCAGTTCAAGGAGCTGGAAGAACGCATGGGCATGCCGCTGTTTGTGCGCAAGACCAAGCCGGTACGCTTCACCAGTGCCGGCCTGCGCCTGCTGCAACTGGCCGACGCCACCTTGCCACTGCTGCGCGGCGCCGAACGGGATATCGCGCGCCTGGCCGGGGGCACGGCCGGGCGCCTGCATATGGCGATCGAATGCCACAGCTGCTTCCAGTGGCTGATGCCGACCATCGACCAGTTTCGCGATGCCTGGCCGGAAGTCGAACTGGACCTGGCCTCCGGTTTTGCCTTCGCCCCACTGCCGGCCCTGGCCCGTGGCGACCTGGACCTGGTGGTGACCTCCGACCCGCTGGAACTGGCAGGCATCACCTATGTGCCGTTGTTCACCTATGAAGCGATGCTCGCCGTAGCCAACCAGCACGCGCTGGCGAACAAGCCCTACATCGTGCCCGAGGATTTACTCAACGAAACCCTGATCACCTACCCGGTGGAGCGCGATCGCCTGGACATCTTCACGCGTTTCCTGGAACCGGCCGACGTCGAGCCGGCCCAGGTGCGGACCTCGGAACTGACGGTGATGATGATGCAGTTGGTGGCCAGCGGGCGCGGCGTCTGTGGCATGCCCCACTGGGCCCTGCACGAATACAGCTCGCGGGGTTATGTGAAGGCCAAGCGGCTGGGGGAGAAGGGCTTGTTCGCCACGCTGTACGCCGGGATCCGTGCGGATATGCTGGATGCGCCCTACATGCGTGACTTTTTGCTGACCGCCAAGGACACATCGTTTTCGACCCTGGATGGGGTCAGTGCAGTCCGTTGACAGTAGGCGCCGGCTTGCCGGCTCCTACTGGGGGTGTTTCAGGCGCTGCGCCGTTGCTCGAGCATCAGGCGCACCGCCAGGGCGGCCAGCACGAACCCCATGAAATAACGCTGGACCGCCAGCCACGTGGGGTTGTGGATAAACCAGGTGGCGATACTGGCCGCACACAGCGAGATCAGCAGGTTGACTACAAAGCTGACGCTGATCTGGGTAAAGCCCAGCATCAGGCTCTGGGTGAAGACCGAACCGTGCTCCGGGGTAATGAATTGCGGGAACACCGACAGGTAGAACACCGCGATTTTCGGGTTCAGGGCACTGGTCAGAAAGCCCATGGTCACCAGCTTGCGTGGCGAGTCGGCAGGCAGTTGCTGGGCTTCGAACGGCGAGCGAGCGCCCGGTTTCACCGCTTGCCAGGCCAGCCACAGCAAATACAGCGCACCGGCCCACTTCAGGACTTCATACGCCACGGGCACCGTGAGAAACACTGCGCTCAACCCGGCGGCGGCGGCGAACAGGTGCACGAAGAACCCCGCGACCACCCCCAGCAACGACGTCACCCCAGCCTTGCGGCCCTGGCAGATCGAACGGGAAATCAGGTAGATCATGTTCGGGCCGGGTGTCAGCACCAGCAGCAGCGAGGCGGCGGCAAAAATCAGCAGGTCGTTGAGGGGGATCACGGTTCAGTCCTTTGAGCCCGGCCTGTCAGGCGGTGGTGGCCAGCGATGAGCGATAGAAAGGCAGGATCAGGTCACGTGTCAAGGGCGCCAACGGCAGGCCGCCGTCGCCCGCCGGGTCGATCCAGCGCACTTCTTCGATCTCGGCGGCAGGGGTCACCGGTACGTCGATACGCACTTCAAACAGCTCGGCGTGTACGGTAAATCCCGGCTCGTTGGCTGCCGGGGCCGAAAACTGGCCAAGGTACTGCGCCGCTGCAGGGTCGATACGCAGCCCCAGTTCTTCATGCAGCTCACGGGCCAGGGCCTGTACCGGTTGCTCGCCCGCATCGATCTTGCCGCCCGGCTGCATGAAGGCCTGGGTGCCGCGCTTGCGCACCAGCAGGGTCTGGCCGTCGTTGCCGATCAACAGGGCGGCGGCGATGCGGAGGGTCTTGGGCATGAAATAAACGCCTTGGATAAAAAGGCCGTCAGGATCACATGACTCTCGATGCACCGCAAACCCTGTAGGAGTCGGCTTGCCGGCTCCTACAGGGTTGGGGGGTGTTCGGGCTCCTTGATGAACACGCTGTACCTGGCGCCTTCCATGGCTTCGAAGGCGATCAGCTTGTCCACCAGCGGCAGGTTCAAGACCTTGCCGGCATTGAGCAGCAGCATGCCGTTATCGGCATTGAGGTTGCGCGCCAGGACCATGCCTTCGGCCAGCTCGCGAGTCGTGAGCACCCGCACATTGGGGTCGCCCAGCGTTACGTCACTGAGGAACGCCGCACACGCCTGTACAAAGCCCTCGACCATGTCCGGGTCATACAGGCGCCCGGCGTATTTACGAATGTACAGCAGCGCCTCGTCGCTGTTCATCTGCCGCTCCAGGATCAGGCCGCGCTGCAACTCGATGAAGTCCACCGCCAGCTTCAGCAGACGCGAGCCCATGGGAATCGCCTCGCCCTTGAGATGATCCGGGAAGCCACTGCCATCCCAGCGTTCCTGATGATGACGGATCAGCCGTGCGGCGTCCTTCATCGGTTCCAGGGTCATCAACAGGGATTCGCTCTGGCTGGAATACTCGCGAAAACGCTCGCGGTCGGTGCTGTGCAGCAAGTCCGAGGGGGCAACCATCATGCTGTCGCTCCAGCTTAACTTGCCGATGTTGTAGAGCGCCGCCGCCATGGTCAGGTCGCGGCTGCTGGCGTCGTCCAGGCCATGGAGCACACACCAGGTGCGTACCAGCTCGATGATCTGGCGGTTGGTCTGCTTGCTGCGCGGCAGGCGCAGGTTGGCCAGCAACGAAAACACTTCGGTACCGGTGGCGTAGCTGTGCTTGAGTTCTTCGTAGGCCAGGTCGAGCATGTCGGCAGTCTGTTGCAATTCACTGGTGCGCGAGACCACACGCTTCTCCAGGGATGCATTGAGCTGCTTGAGCTCCTCGTTCTGCTGGCGGGTCAACTGTTCCAGGCGCAGGCGCTCACGCTCGGAATGCTGGTGAGCCAGGGACTGACGCAACGCCAGCAGCAGTTCGTCGTCCTTCCAGGGTTTGCTGAGGTAGCGGTAGATCTGCCCTTCGTTGATCGCCTTGACGATCAGCGTCAGGTCGGTCTCACCGGTCAACAGCAGACGCACGGTGTGGGGATAGTCACGGTGGATTTGCGCCAACAGCGTGGCGCCATCCATATCGGGCAGGCGCGCAGCACTCATCACCAGGTCCACGCAGCGGCCGGCGAGGATGGCCAGCGCCTCGTTGGCAGTGGTGGCGCTGCACAGTTCAAAGGGTTCCAGGCACAGTAACTGCGCGAGGCGTTCAAGCACGTCCGGGTGGGTGTCAATCAACAGCACCACCGGGCGTTCGGTCTCGGAATAGCTAACAGACTCTCCCACGGAACACCTCGGATCAAGTCGCGTCGGTGTGCGCTTCCTACGGTCAAGGTAACAGCCTCCTAGCTATTACCCAGCAGTTTAGTCGGTTTTCTGCCCAAATGGTGGCCTAATGATGCTATTGGCCGATTAATCAGGCCCCCGCGGTTTTGCCAGACGAGCCAAACGCGGCGAAACGCTTGTTGAACCCCGCGATGCGGCCTTCGGACTGGGTCTTGCGCTGCTGGCCGGTGTACACCGGGTGAGAGGCGCTGGAGACATCGAGGATCACGTAGGGGTAGGTGTTGCCATCGCTGTGTTGATAGGTGCGGTCGGTATCGACGGTAGAGCCAATCAGAAAGAAAACATCGGCTGCGGTGTCATGGAAGAGCACGTCACGATAATCAGGATGGATACCAGGTTTCATAGGGCCTCCGGGGCATTTTGGCAAATTCAATACGTTATACAATAACACTCATAGTGCACCTAAACGAGAACCCATTGCAATACCGACCCAAACGCAGGCTTTGGGCGGTTGCCCCGGCAAGGAACTCGCCCGTAAGCTGGGACTCTGTGTTGAACCGTGAAAGAACACAGGCACAAAAGCCTGGAGATCCGTGTAGGAGCTGGTTTGCCTGCGATTGCGTCCCCAAGGCCGCCCTCGCCGTCAAGCCGGCGCCTACAGGTCATAAAGAGTCCGAAGCCAAGGAAACCGTATGAGCCTGTCGTTGCTGAGTCGTTATGCGTTTTTTGCCGTGTGCGTGATCTTCACCCTCGCCAGCCTGCCGTTTATCGAACATGAATGGCTGTGGCCGATCACCCTGGTCACCGCCGTGTTGAGCCTGATCGGCATCTTCGACCTGTTGCAAAGCCCCCACGCGGTGCGCCGCAACTACCCGATCCTGGGCAATATCCGCTACCTGGTCGAAGGCATTCGCCCGGAAATCCGCCAATACCTGCTCGAATCCGACAGCGATGCCCTGCCCTTCTCCCGGGCCCAGCGCTCCCTGGTGTATTCCCGGGCCAAGAACGAAACAGCTGACAAACCCTTCGGCACCCTGATCGACGTGTATCAGTCCGGCTTCGAGTTCATCGGCCATTCCATGCGCCCGGCGCCGCTGAGTGATCCCAGCGCATTTCGCGTGATGGTCGGCGGCCCGCAGTGCACACAGCCGTACTCGGCGTCGGTGTTCAATATTTCAGCGATGAGTTTTGGCTCCCTCAGTGCCAACGCGATTCGCGCCCTCAACCAGGGCGCCAAGCTTGGTAACTTTGCCCACGACACGGGTGAAGGCAGCATCAGCCCCTATCACCGGGAACACGGCGGCGATCTGACCTGGGAACTGGGCAGCGGCTATTTCGGCTGCCGTACCAGTGACGGTCGCTTCGACCCGCAGCGCTTTGCCGTGCAGGCGCAAAACCCGCAGGTACGCATGATCGAGATCAAGATGAGCCAGGGTGCCAAGCCCGGCCATGGCGGGATTTTGCCCAAGCACAAAGTCACCCGGGAAATTGCCGAGACCCGCGGGATCCTGATGGGCGAAGACTGCATCTCGCCGTCACGCCACAGTGCGTTTTCCACGCCCATCGAACTGATGCAGTTCATCGCGCAGTTGCGGGAACTGTCCGGCGGCAAGCCCGTGGGCTTCAAGTTCTGCCTGGGTCACCCCTGGGAGTTCATGGGCATTGCCAAGGCCATGCTGGAAACCGGGATCCTGCCGGACTTTATTGTGGTGGACGGCAAGGAAGGCGGCACCGGCGCGGCGCCCGTGGAGTTCACCGACCATATCGGTGTGCCCCTGCGCGAAGGCCTGCTGTTTGTACACAACACCCTGGTGGGCTTGAACCTGCGCGACAAGATCAAGCTCGGCGCCAGCGGCAAGATCGTCAGCGCCTTCGATATCGCCAGCGTCCTGGCCATCGGTGCCGACTGGGCCAACTCGGCCCGCGGCTTTATGTTTGCCATCGGCTGCATCCAGTCGCAAAGCTGCCACACCAACAAATGCCCGACCGGCGTGGCCACCCAGGACCCCTTGCGCCAACGCGCACTGGTGGTGCCGGACAAGGCCCAGCGCGTGTTCAACTTCCACCGCAATACCCTCAAGGCCCTGGCCGAAATGCTCGCCGCCGCGGGGCTGGATCATCCGTCGCAACTGTCGGCCAAGCACTTGGTGCGGCGGATGTCCGCCACCGAGATCAAGTTGTTCTCGCAGTTGCATGTGTTCCTCAAACCGGGGGAGTTACTCACCGGCGAAGTGAACGGCGAGTTCTATTCGCGGATGTGGCAGATGGCCCGGGCGGACAGTTTTGAGCCGCACGAGGTGGAAGCTGCGTAAGTTCGACATTCATTCGCGCTGAACCGGACCACCGACGGCATCGTTGAAACAAGGAGACTCACCATGCCGCTGCTGGATTTCGCTGCACTGGCCGGGCAACTGCCGCAAAGCTGGAAATCATCCCGGGTCGGCCAGGTCGGCCCGGCCTGGATCAAAGTCCTGCGCATGAGCGAACAGGCCTACGAGGAAGAAACCCACGACTACAACGAAGGGTTGCTCGTCATCAGCGGCCGCCTGCACTTGTCCATTGGCGATGAGCAGGTCAAGGTCGAAGCTGGCCAGATGTATCTGGTCCAAGCCGGTATCGCCCACAGCGTGCTGGCTGGCAGCCACGGCACCCTGGTGATCATCGACGTCTAGCCGGGCGGGATGAGACATTCAGTAATACCCAACCTTTGCAATTGCTTACAAATACCGCCAACCTGCGCGCGCCCTACGTACGGGGCCTTCGTGGCCGACGTCCCGTTGTCATTATTAAACCATCTGTTCAAGAGCCCGCAGCCATGCTTAACGGACGCGACCCGCGCATCGACTTTTTTCGGGGCCTGGCGTTGATCTTCATTTTTTGGGATCACGTCCCCCACAACCCACTCGGCCAGATCACCCTGCGCAACTTTGGCTTCAGCGATGCCGCCGAGGTCTTCGTATTCCTCGCCGGCTACGCCTCCGTGCTGGCCTACAGCAAGGTATTGCAGCGCGAAGGCTACTGGATGGCATGCCTGAAAATCCTGCGTCGCGCCTGGGTGCTCTACGTGGTGCACATCTTCTTGCTGGCGATGCTGATGGGCATCGTGTTCTTCGCCAACAGCAAAGTGGAAACCCGCGACCTGGTCCAGGAAATGGGCCTCACGCACTTCATCACCAACCCGCAACAAGCCCTGACCGATGAGTTGCTGTTGCGCTTCAAGCCCAACCTGATGGACCCGCTGCCGCTGTATATCGTGCTGTTGCTCGGCCTGCCGCTGGTGCTGCCGGTGCTGGTGCGCAAGCCCCTGGCGGTGGTGGCGGTGTCGCTGGCGGTGTACCTGCTGGCCCCCCGGCTGGGCTGGAACCTGGCCGCGATTGCCGACGGAGTGTGGTACTTCAACCCGGTGACCTGGCAGTTGCTGTTCGTGCTCGGCGGGGCGGCGGCGATCCGCTCCAGCCAGCCACGGGCCGCCGAAACCCGGCCACTGCACCGGCAACCCTTGTTCCTGGGCGCGGCGGCCTATGCCGTAGTGGCCGGTGTGATCACCCTCTCCTGGCGCTGGCCCGAGGTCCACGATGCGTGGATGCCCGCCGTCATCAGCGACTGGCTGTACCCCATCAGCAAGACCGACCTGTCGCCGGTGCGCCTGGTGCATTTCCTGGCCCTGGTCTACGTCACGGCCAAGCTGCTGCCCGGTCGTGCCTGGACGCAAAACTGGCTGGCGCAGCAAAGCTGCCGCATGGGCCGCTATTCGCTGGAAGTGTTTTGCCTTGGGGTATTGCTGGCGCCCTTGGCGGACATGCTCAACGCCCAGGTCGACGATGCCTGGCCGATGCAGCTGTTCAGTGCGCTGCTGGGCCTGTTGTTGATGGCGGCACTGGCGGCCTGGCTGGAGTTCAACAAACGCTTGAATGCGCCTCAGCGCAGCCTGGCTGCGGGCAGTTGACGGGGCCTGAGCCGGTGGCCGCATTGCGCGGCCACCGGTGTCCGGTCGATCAGACCGACTGCGGTGCAGCCTGGGTCGGTTGCAGCTTGAACGCGTAAAACAGCACGGTCAGCAGTATCAGGAACGCCGGGCCGATATACAGGGCGATGCGGGTGTCCGGGAAGTACGCCATCAGGCCCACCACCAACACCAGGAACGCCAAGGCCAGGTACGAGCTGACCGGGTACAGCCACATGCGGTATTTCAGGGCTTTCTGCTCGGCGGGGCTCAGGCTCTTGCGGAACTTGAGCTGCGCCAGCAGGATCATCACCCACGTCCAGATCGCACCGAAGGTCGCAATGGACGTGACCCAGACGAAGACCTTCTCTGGCACCAGGTAGTTGAGCAGCACGCCCAGCAGCAAGGCGAAGATCGACAACAGCAGCGCCCGGCGGGGTACGCCATTGCGCGAAGTCGTGCCGAAGGTCGCCGGGGCCTGGCCGTTCTGCGCCAGGCTGTAGAGCATGCGCCCGGTGCTGAAGATCCCGCCGTTGCAGGACGACAACGCCGCAGTGATCACCACAAAGTTAATGATGCCAGCCGCTGTCTTGATGCCCAGGCGCTCAAAGGTCATCACAAACGGGCTGCCCTGGGTACCGATCTCGTTCCATGGGTAGATCGACAGGATCACGAACAACGCGCCGACGTAGAACAGCAGGATCCGCCAGAACACCGAGCCGATGGCATTGGGAATGGTCTTCTGCGGGTTCTTCGCCTCACCGGCGGTCAGGCCGATCATCTCCACGCCCAGATAAGCGAACATCACCATTTGCAGCGACATCAGCACACCGGTAATGCCGTTGGGCAGGAAGCCGCCGTGGGCCCACAGGTTGGAAATCCCCAGCGCCACGCCGTCGTTGCCAAAGCCGAATGCGATGATGCCCACGCCACCGATGACCATGGCAATGATGGTCACGATCTTGATCAGGGCGAACCAGAACTCGAACTCACCGAAGGCCTTCACCGCGATAAGGTTGATCGTGCCCATGCTCACCAGGGCTGCCAGGGCCCAGATCCAGCGGGGGGTCTCGGGGAACCAGACACCCATGTACACCGCCACGGCGGTGATTTCCGCGACGCAGGTCACCAACCACAGGAACCAGTAGTTCCAGCCAGTGAGAAAGCCCGCCAGCGGGCCGAGATAATCCTGGGCGTAGCGGCTGAACGAGCCGGCCACCGGGTTATGCACGGCCATCTCGCCAAGGGCGCGCATGATCACCAGGATCGCCAGGCCGCCAATGATGTAGGACAGCATGATTGCCGGGCCGGCCATCTCGATGGCCTTGGCCGAACCCAGGAACAGACCGACACCGATACAGGCGCCGAGCGCCATCAGACGAATATGCCGTTCGCCCAGTTCACGTTTGAGCGGGCCGCCCGAAGCGGTCTCGCCATGGGGCAGGTGGTTGCCAACAGGCATAGGGATACAACCTCATTTTGTTATTGGATAGAACCACCAAGTCTCGGCGTACCAGCGGGTGCGCTTGTACGCGTGGGTGACCGGCCAGCCTTTTGGGCGGGGCCGCCTGGCAGGAACATCGGCCAGGTCAGCGGGCGTGCAGTATAAAAAGCTCCCTACAGGGCTTTTCACTCAATAAACGGCAAAATTTGGCGAGAAGTCTCGGCTAAAGCCGATTCGGCGGCGTGGCACTTTTGGCCCATGCCACACGCACTCCAAGCGAAACGGCGGCGAGTATTGCACAGCACAAGGGTAGCGTCATGCCCCTACCCTGGTCGTATTTACCCATTCAGACCGCTCTAGTGCGGGCATCTGCCCAGCGCTCAGGGCTTCACGTCGGCACGTTGAAGAACCGCTGGATGGAGTGCCTGCGCGGTTTATAGAGCGCCCAGGCCCCCTGGACACAAAGTTCTTGCAGGCGCAGATCAACGTCTAAGCTTCAGTCAAGTCCGATCAATCTGCAGGGATGGATCACTCGACTATGGGCGCTTTATGGCAAACCGATTCGACCAAGGCTGCGGCCCCCACCGACAGCGCGGATGAACAGCCATTGCCACGAAGCCCCCGCACACGGCGGTACCGGTGGCGGATGGTGTGGCTACTGGTGGTGATCACACTGATAGGCGCCGGGTATGGCGCCTATCATGAGATGCGCACTTCGCGATGGCAGGCCCGGGAACTCAGCCACCTGGCCAGCACCTTGAGCTACAAGGTCGAACCCGGCCCCAGCGCTGCCATGGTCTATCCCGGCGCCGGCCCCTTCGACAAGCGCCTGGGCTACAGTGCCCTCGGTGAGTTCCTGCCACGTCTGCTCAAGCGCAACTACCGGGTTCAGCAGCAGGCACGTTTTTCCGCGCAGTTGATCGACTACACCGAGCATGGCCTGTTCGTGCCCTATGCCGAAAAGGTCCAGGCAGGCCTGTCGATCAGCGACTGCCGCGCCGCGCCGCTGTACCGCTTTACCTACCCGCAGCAGGCCTACCAGAGCTTTAGCGCCATCCCCCCCATAGTGGTCGACAGCCTGCTGTTCATCGAAGACCGCGACCTGCTTGACCCGGCCCGGCCCTACGCCAACCCGGCCGTGGACTGGCCCCGCTTCGCCAAGGCCGCCTGGTCGCAAGTTACCCGGTTGCTGCACCTGCCAGGCCAGACCGCCGGCGGCAGCACCCTGGCCACCCAACTGGAAAAATACCGCCACTCGCCCGACGGCCTGACTTTGTCCGGGGGCGAGAAGATCCGCCAGATGCTTTCCGCCAGCGTGCGCGCCTATCAGGACGGCCCACAGACGTTGGCAGCACGCCAGGATATCGTGCGCGACTACCTCAACAGCGTGCCGTTGTCCGCCGTGCCAGGCCATGGCGAAGTGCATGGCATGGCCGACGGCCTGCGCGTGTGGTTCGGTGCCGACTTCAACCAGACCAACGCCCTGCTGGCGGGCAACGACCCGAAAAAACTCGCGCAAAAAGGCCTGGCCCTGCGTGAAGTCCTGGCGCTGATGATCTCCCAGCGCCGACCGTCCTATTACCTGGCCAAGGGCCGCGCCGAACTGGCCAGCCTGACCGACAGCCATATCCGCCTGCTGGCCAGCAACGGGGTCATTGACCCGGCCCTGTCCAAGGCGGCGCTGTCCAGCCAAGTGAGTTACCGCGACTGGCAGCAGCAGCCCACCCTTCAACCGATAGAAACCAACAAAGGCATCAGCGTTGCCCGCAATCGCCTGGCGAGCCTGCTCAACCGCCCACTGTACGATCTCGACCGCCTGGACCTGACAGCCACCAGCACCTTGCAAGATGACCTGCAAACCCAGGCCAGTGCCTACCTCAGGCGCCTGGCCGACCCTGCCTTCGCCGCGCAATTGGGCCTGCTTGGCCCGCGCCTGCTGACGCCTGCCAGCACAGCGCAAGTGCGCTACAGCTTCAATCTGTATGAAACAGGCAGCGACGGTGCCCGGGTACGGGTGCAGACCGACAGCACCGACCAACCCTTCGACATCAACGAAGGCAGCAAGCTGGAGCTGGGCTCCACCGCCAAGCTGCGCGTGCTGACCACCTACCTGCAAATCATCGGCGAACTGCATGAACGTTACGCCGGGCAAACAGCAGGGGCGTTGAAGAACGTCGACTTCGGCGATCAGGATCGCCTGACCGGCTGGGCCTTGGATTACCTGGCGCAAAATACTGATCGAAGCCTGCCCAAGATGCTCGATGCCGCACTCGAGCGCCGATACTCCGCCAACCCCGGCGAAAGTTTTTTCACCGGTGGCGGCCTGCATCACTTCCATAATTTCCGCAACGAGGACAATGGCCGCAATCCGACCTTGCGCGATGCCCTGCGCGAATCGATCAACCTGCCGTTCATTCGCCTGATGCGCGATGTGGTGCGCTACAGCACCTACCAGGCCCCAGGCAACAGTGCCCAGTTGCTCAAAGACGACAGCGACCCACGTCGCCAGGAATACCTGGCCCAGTTCGCCGACCGCGAGGGCACCACGTTCCTGCTGCGCTTCTGGAAAAAGTATCGCGGCAAGGACACCCAGGCTCGGCTCGACACCTTCCTCGACAGCCTGCACCCCACTGCCATTCGCCTGGCCGCAGTACACCGCTACCTGCTGCCCCACGCCAGCCAGGCCAGTTTCAACAGCTTTGTCCGTTCCCACTTGAGCAACGCCAAGGACCCGCAAAAACTCACCGACGAGCGCCTGGCCAGGCTCTATCAGGATTACGGCCCCGGCACCTACGACCTGCCGGACCAGGGCTATATTGCCAGGGTCCACCCCCTGGACCTATGGCTGTTGGGCTACCTGCTGGAGAAACCCGATGCCACCTTCACTCAGGCGGTGGCCGCCAGTGAGCACGAGCGCCAGGAAGTGTATGGCTGGCTGTTCAAAAGCCGGCACAAGAGTGCGCGCGACAGTCGGATCCGCACCATGCTGGAGATCGAGGCGTTTCTCGATATTCATCAACGCTGGCAGCAGGTCGGCTACCCGTTCGATCACTTGGTGCCGTCCCTGGCCACGGCGATCGGCAGTTCCGGGGATCGCCCGGCAGCCCTTGCCGAACTGGTGGGGATCATCCTCAACGACGGCGTGCGCCAGCCTACCCTGCGCATCGACAGTCTGCAGTTTGCCGTCGGCACCCCCTATGAAACCCGCCTGGTCAATGACCCCGGCCGCGGCAAGCGGGTGATGCCCAGTGCCGTGGCCAGCGCCTTGAAAGGCGCCCTGTCGCAGGTGGTGGACGCAGGCACCGCGAAACGGGTTTCGGGGAGCTTCCAACTGACGGATGGCACGCCCCTGGTCATGGGCGGCAAGACCGGTACCGGGGACAACCGTATCGAAGCGATCGGTGCCGGGGGGCGCATTCTGAGCTCCAAGTCCATCAATCGCACCGCTACGTTCGTGTTCTACATTGGCGAACAGCACTTCGGCACGCTGACAGCCTTTGTACCTGGCAGCGCCGCGCAAAACTTCACGTTTACCTCCGCCCTCCCCGTCCAGGTCCTCAAGGGCATGGCGCCACTGCTGATCCCTTACCTGCAACCTGGCGAGCATACGTTGTGCGCAGCCAGCAATAGTCACTAGGCTTTTCCGTGGTTTTGCGCAGCACACAGTGCCACGCCGCAGCGTTGGCGACAGGACGTTATTGATCCAGGGTTGCAACCTGAATGGCTCACCTCTTCATCGCGGTATCGAACAACCTTTTAAAGCTTTAGAGCAAGCGCACCCGCACATACTCGAATGACCCAAGCACAAGCAAAAGGTCATCCCTGCATGCCAACCACTGTCATAGAACGATCCCTGTCGATCAGCGAAAAAAAGCCGGTTCATTACACATTCATCCAACAGCAACTGCCGTACTGGCTGCTGGACGCCAGCCCCCAACGGTTGGCAACCCTGAAAACACTCAGGCCAACCATCGGCGAACGCCAACTCAGCCCCTCGGCACTCAGGGCCATGAAGCAAGCTCTGGGTGATCACTGGGCCAGCCAGAATACTCTCGATAAAACCCTTGCCCCACTCAATGACATCCAGGCTTTTGCCCTGCCGTTGCTCAAGGACGCCCTGCGCGAATACGGCGATATTGATGTGCTGCACACCTGGATTCGCCTCTATGCGCCGGCCAACTCTCCCTGGTGGGCGATCAATGTGCTGCCTGGCGTTACCAGCCGCACCGTCACCTTGCTCGATGCAGCACTGCACAATTTTTCAGCCACGGAAACCTTCGCCGATTTCGCCTTCCTGTCCGATGAAGATGCCCGCGGCCAGCGCCAAACATTGACGTTTACCCATCACACAAGCGGCCAGGTGCTAAACGCCGATACGTTCAAGGCGCTCTGTCGCGACCTCGATGTAGGGGCACGCTACCAATACCAACTGCGAGCGACGCTGGGGTTCGATAACCCGCCGGTTGCCAACGCGCTGCGCCAAAAGGTCACCCATAACCTCAAGGCCGCCCTGAACTGCGCAGCCCATATAGCCCTGGCGCACAAACACATTACCCAGGACGCCTACCGCTTGATCCAGGCCATAGTCACAGGCGCGTCGGGACAGATGATGTTCGGCGGCAAGCCTGTGGAGTTCTACACCCTGGACCTGCTGCAAACCCGCCTGGTCGGGATCCTGGTCATCACCTCGCAAACGGCCGACTGGGGGACCGGGCGGATGCTGGCGTATGTTCCCCATGATTCGCAACATCCGCTGAAGGAATACCCTTCGTCGCTGGATTTCGTCAAAGAGCTGACCAGCCAATTGCGCAACAACCCACCTGCCACGGATGCGCGGCGCCCCTCTTACCAGCAGTTTTTCAGCCAGTTCGTCCCCCACGACCAACGTGGCCGTTTCTTTAGCCAACTCAACACCCTGCTCGCGACCGTGAGCTGGCATCCTCGAGCACCGGGCGACAACCGTCCGAACTGGCGGGCAACCCCGCTGCAGGCACCCAACCTGCAATTTCGCATTCAGCCCATACGCGACGACACCGCCAACCGCGCCAGCCATCCGGCCGGTGACGATCTGTGGCGCTACCTGTACCGGGTCAAGCTGAACAAAGTCGTCAACGATGCTCGGGAAATCGCCATTTCCACCCACTATGCCGATCGTATTGCTCGCTGGGCGTGGTGGGACAACTTGCAAAAAATGCTCTCGGACCTTGCCAACGCCGCCCTTATGGTGGCGACGCCCTTCGTGCCGTTGCTCGGTGAGCTGGTGTTGGCCTATACCGCCTACCAGGTGCTCAACGACATCTTCGAAGGCATCGTCGACTGGAGTGAAGGCCTGCAACTGGAAGGATGGGAACACACCCTGGCGGTGGCGGAAAACCTCGTTCAACAAGGCCTGTTCCACGCAGGTGGGCAGCTCACCGACATCGCGCGGGTGAAACTGTCGCCGTTTGTCGACCGGCTCAAACCCATCCAGATCGCGCCAGGCGACACCCGCTTATGGAACCCTGACCTGAGGCCCTATCAGCACCGCAAGCTGCGTTTGCCAAAGGACCTTCCTCCCCAGCAAACCGGGCTGTACCTCCATCAGGGCAAGCAGATCATCCGCGTAGACAACCAGCATTACGAGGTCCGGCAGGACCCCACAACCCAGGCGTTTCACCTCGCCCATGCCGAGCGCGCCGACGCCTATCGCCCACAGGTCACACTCAATGGCAGCGGCGCCTGCGTGCTGGAAGGCGAGCAACCACGTACCTGGAGCAACAGCCGGTTACTGCGCCGCCTGGGGCCACAGACAGATAGGCTGAGCGATGGCGAACTTGAACAGGCGCGGCTCATCAGCGCTGTGGACTACGGTGCGCTACGTTACATGTACGTCAACAATCAGCCGATCCCACCCTTGCTCGCCGACACCCTCAAACGCCTTAACAACAAGCGACAGATCAGCGTCAGCATCGAGCAAATCCGCACCGCCCAGCCGCTTGATCCTTCGTCCTACTGGTTTGAACAAATGGTCACCGAGCTTGAAGGCTGGCCGCAGGACAAGGCCTTGCATGTCTACGAGCACTCAGACCTGTCCGGCCCAATACGGCGTTACGGCAACCCGGCTGCCCAGGGCCGCGACGTGCTGGCCTTGAGCACCGCCGACATCATGGCGGGCCGGTTACCGGAAAAAGTCGTGGTGTTTCTCGATCCACAACAGCTCAGCCACCTGCTGGGTGAAACCTGGCGAGCTGCCGAGCAGGTACAGGCCCTGCGCGAGCGGCTGGCCGAGTATGTTGAACGACAAAGTGAGTCCCTCAACCAGCACCTCTACACGCAACAGGAAGCATCCGATGCCCCTCTCATCCAACTGTTGCGTACCCAGTATCCCGAGTTACCCCTGAGCATCGCCCAACGCCTGATCAGCCATACCCGCGGGCGCCACCTTAAAGTCATGAACGAGGACAAGCGCCTGCCGCTGGACGTCAAGAACCAAGCCCAGGAATTGGACTTCGAAGTCTCCAGTACCCGCATGTTCGAGCAAATCTACCAAGGTCAACACCTCATGGCACAGACCGAGTCACTGGCGCTCAACACCTTGAGAATTCACACCGACGCACTGGCCAACCTGCGCATCGAAATTCGCGACAGAACCCCCGCCGGCGGCTTGCGTACCCAGGTTGGTGCACAAGACGCCTCAAACGTGCGGATCCTGGTACGCAATAGAAACGCGCAGTACCGAGTGTTCAATGCCCAAGGCAAACTGATGCACGGCGCCACCGACTTCTACAATGCAGTGTTCCAGGCCCTGATCACCGACAAACGCTTTGTCGATGGCGAGAAGCTCAGGTCATGGTTGATTGAAAAAATCGCAGTTCCCGCACAGCGGCGCCTGATCATGGCGCAACCACCGATCCGCGCATACGCCGAACACGAGATACTTGTCCTGCTGGGAGGCTGCAACACCAGCACCTTACGTGGCGTGTCAGCGGATAGCGCCCCTGCCGCCACCTTGCAGCAACGCATCAAAAGATGGCTCCCGCAAATGTCCGAGCAAGGCGTCAGGAGTTTTTCCCAAAGCGCAGAGAGTGAAGAGGGCATGAGGGTACTGGAACGCCTGGAAAGCGAAGGCCAGGCCTTTGAAGGAGCCCTGGACGCCTACGTCAGGTCTGAAACCCGCTGGCCGGCCGGCAGTCGGCTGGAAGCCATGGATCGAAAAATCCGCGGCGAACTTGCCCATACACTGATGAACGCCTGGCGTGCGAGCCATGCACAGCGGCACAACGAACAGGCCCCTCGGGGGCGTGGGATCAGACTGGACCTGTCGCAGGTTCAATGGCCCGACAAACTCCCCACATTGCCCACCCAGTTGCGACAAGTCACCGCCCTGCATATGCTCGACCGTGGTTTTACTTCGGATCAAGCTGACTTCCTGCAGCACTTCCCTTGCCTTCGCATCCTTGACCTTACTGGTAACCGCCTGGAAACACTGCCCGCGGCCATAGCGCAGATGAAATTGCTCAGGGAACTGAACCTGGCCGAAAACAAAATTGTGCTGGACGCTTCCACCGTCGCACAGCTGCGTAACCTCTCGCACCTGCGCGCCCTGAGCCTGGCCAACAACCCATTGGGCAGCGTGCCGGATATCAGCCTGATGCCTAACCTGGACATGCTCCTGCTCAGCGATACAGGAATCAGCGCATGGCCTGCCGGCCTGTTCAGCCAGCCGCGTAACGAGGCATTCATCCTGGAACTGCGGGGCAACCCCATTACCACGGTCCCCGATGTGGCCCCTGACTCCGAATCGGCGATGGTAATTGCCTTGGCTCACCTGGATCGTTCAACGTTGCACCTTGATGCCCAGATCCGCCTTGAAACCTACAGGACCGTGCTCGGACTGGACCCTCATCGAACCTATGAACCCCAGGGGTCAAGCGAGTTCTGGCTCGACGGCCTGGATGACGAGAACCAGGCGCGCTATTACGCCCTGTGGAACGACCTGGAACATGAACACGGCTCCCAAGGCTTTTTCGAAGTGATCAAGTCCCTGGAACCACCGGAGTTTTTCGAAGATCCGGCCGACGAGGCCCTGTACACGCAGAACAGCCCGGTGATGAGAGCACAGGTACGCTTGATGCTGGCGACCATGCACACGGACGGTGAGCTGCGCCAGACACTGTTCCAAATGTCCAGTTTCCCAGGGTTATGCCCAGATGCCGGCATGCAGATTTTCAACAACATGGGCATCCAGGTCCAAGCCAGCCAAGCCCGACTCTTCAGTCGCACGCACGCCGAACGCGAAGAACGGACAGTCAAGCTGGCCAGGGGGGCGGCCAACCTCAGGCTGTTGAATGCCGTGGCCCGCGCCGACATCGCCCACCGCCTGAAACCGGTGGACCAGGGCGGCCTGGGCCTGCGGCTCACCTCCCAGGTAATCGACGGCGCGCCCGGCACCGTCGACGAAGTGGAAGTCCACCTGGCCTATCAGACACGTCTGGCACGCCAACTCGACCTGCCCTGGGTCAGCGAGCACATGCTGTACCGCGCGACGGCCAACGTCAGCGACACCTCCATCACCCAGGCCCACACGGCCGTCCTGGCCTTGGGCGAAGGTGACGGGCTGGTGGATCAAATGCTGCTCGAGCCTTACTGGGAAAGGTTTCTCAAGGACCACTACGCAACGGATTACGCAGCCAACGAAGAAAGCAATGACGAGCAGTTCGCGCTACTCGACCAACTGCACAGTGAACAGCAGGTCTACGCCCAATCCTCTGGCCTGACCGAAGAGCAGAAAGTGCATAAACGCCAAGCACTGCAAGCGCTGGTGGAACGCTTGCAGATAGCAGACCGCGTCAAGCCAGATGACGTGATGCCTGACGCCCTTTACAACCAGCTCCTCAATGAGCTGGGGGAACGGCGCAAGGAATGGCTACGCGAACAGACCCGCCTGGCCTTGAGCAGGTGCGATACCTGAAACCCATCACACCTCTGAATCCCAGACCACCGTCACCACGCCCGAATAGGTGCTGCCCGGTCGCTTGAGCATTTCGGCCATGTCGTCCCGGACCACTTCGAAATGCAGGGTACCGGGTCGGTCATTGACGTAATACAGGGGCTGGAACAGCTCGGTGCCGACCCCGTCAAGGCGCAGTGGCCGTCGGTTGACGGCCTGATCGTCCTGGCCGGCCAGCCCCTGGGGCAGGGTCACGGCCACCTGCAACGGCACCTCGTCGCCCTGGTCGCTGCGCAAGCCACAGGTGTTGTTAATCACCAGCGAGCACTCAAGCTGCATCTTGAAGCGGCTGCTGGCGGCGAGGCGGAAGGTCTGGTCGCGATACAACCGCGACGGTGCGCGCCCCTGGTTGAGCCATGCCTGCCAGCCGCCCTGGGGCAGCAGCTCAATACGATTGCCGCCCGGCGGGAGGTCAACCTTGAGGGCATGCTCCACGTTGAGGACGAAATTGAAGGTCAGATTGTTGTCGTTGGGGATCATCACATCCCCCATGTCAAAGTCCATTCCCGGCCCGACCGAATAGGCCAGGCTGCCGTAGTACTCACCGGACGACATGACCAGCGGATTGGGTGTACGCAACTCATACGCCAGGTGGATCGAGGTGTAGCGCAGGTTGGGCACCTGAAACCGTGCTTGCTTGACACAGGTCCCTACGCCCTCTGGGATTCGCCAGAAATAGGCCATGCCCGTAGAGGTTTCAACCTGGCCATTGGTCCGCAGGCAGGGCAGTGCATCCCTGGACCACCCGCCGCCCTCCCATACTTCGTTATGGCCGCCGCCACCGGTTATCTGCGACGCCCTCGCGCCCAGCTCGTGCCATCCGCCCAGCGCCGCGATGCGCATTTCTACGGTTTCCTGCTCGCCGGTTCGCGAGTGAGTGACCTGCACCGGCCGCCATTGGGACGGCACGTTGAACATCGCGCCCTGGCGCATCTCGTTACCGGCCACAATCGGCTGATTGGCCGAGAAGGACAAGGTGGTCAGCAGGCTGAACACCCCCCATCCCGCACAAAACGCCGGTTGCGTGACGCAGTGCCCAGTGATGGGTGTGGTATTGGTGAACTTGTTGACCATCGGGTTGGAAGGATCTGGCCTGAACACCGCCGTAATGTCCTGGGTGGCCGCCTGTACGGCAACGCTGCCCAAGCCCATAGCCAACACGACCGCTACCATCGGCACCGACCACTTTTTTAACGCAATCATCACGGACCTCCTCAGGGCGCCAGAAAATCAAAAATCAGGTGGACGGTCCCGTAATAGTCCCCACCGCGATAGCCGCCCGCAGGCTCGATCGCCGAGATGTCCAGCTCCGCCCGGGCGCCCGCACGGGCAACCTCGGCGTTGACCACTTCGGTCGGCGCCAGGCTCAGCGGAACTCGGTTGAACAACACCTGCAGATCGATCCGGTTGCGACCGTTGTATAGGTAAGGCTCGGCCCCCAGCCGGGCCGCCACACCGCCATTGAGGTTTTTCACATCAAAGTTCTTGCGCAGGTGGCTGAGTTGGGAGGTCACCAGGTTCCAGGCCAACGGTTGGTCCTGATTCATCCAGTCAGGCTCGGAGGGCAACACATAGGCTTCATGAACCGGTATGGTCACCGAGACATCAAAGGAGTGACGCTCCTGGATCGCCCAAGTGCATGGGGCTCCCACCATCAGGGCTGCCAGGACACTGAGTCGTGTCAGTTGCTTGAACATCATGATCACCCGTTGCTGTTAACCGTCATCGGCTTTTTGGCCAGGCCTTCAACCAACTGAAAGCTATAGCGGCGACCGGTTTTTTTCTCGAACACCAGTTGGCGCCCCGGAAGAATATGGTGCTTGGTCGTCGGCACACATTCAGCCGCATCCGCCGCCGAACAGTCGTGAAACTCATCGAGTATCACCACGCTATTGCCAGCGTTGCGCAGTTGGTACTGGGTCGCTGTTTCATTGATCTGGGTATCGAAACGGGTGTTTTTGGGCCGCACGAAAAACACCGTGCCATAACCAGCCATCACGTTGACTCCTGCCGCCAGGCCGCTCTTGTACTCGACGCGCTCCTCGTCGGTGACGGCAAAGTCATCTTCTTTTTCAGGCACCACGGGGATGAAACGCACCCGGAAATAACGCTCCTTGTCCCGCGCGCCCATGTACAGCAACCGCGTGCCCTGCCGACCGTTGGCCGGCACGATCATCCGCGCCGGGCTGGCCATCAAACCATCGCGACTGGTGGGGTTACCCTTGGCATCCGCCAGAGCGGCAATGGGCACTTCGCTGGAGGTGCCGTCGGCGTTGTAGACGATTTCCAGCACATTGACCTTGATGAATGCGGTACTGGTCCCACCATTGAACACCCGCTTCAGATAAGAACTGCGGTCGCCCTCCAGGTAGTCATAGACCACCCCGACATTGATCATCGGCCCTGCCTGGGCCGTCAGCGAACACACGAACAACCCGATCCATAACACTGCCTGTTTCATCTCTAACCACACCTCATTGATTGAACGCGGCCCGGCGGATCATCCACGGGCCGATACTGCAAATGCAGGGAAACACCACCCACCGTGACCTTGAGCCTCTACGACCGCCGAGGCCCCAGGGCCGGGCAGCAACACAGTTGCCACTGCCAGATAAATCACCGGCACAGCCCTGCGCGCCACGGCTATCGTTCTGCACATTGCACTCAGCCAGCGGTCTGGGCGGTGCGCATGTTTTCCGCCAGCGTGTCCGGCGTGCAACGCAGGTCACCGATCATCAATACGTCGTTTTCACTCGGGGTATTGGCCGGGTCCAGGCGGAACTGGCAGAGCAACTGGTTCTGATAGCGCACCTCCAGGGTCGGCGAGCTGGCGCTCATTTCCATGGAGAAGAACCCGTCCACCTCGGTGATGCCGCGACTGGCGTGGTTGATCACGTGGTGCCCCTTGAGCGGTGCCCCCTGGGCATCGAACAGGCGACCAAGCACGGTGACGGTTTTCATCACGGTGATTTTTCGATAATCCACCCCACCCTTGTTCAGGTGGTAGGTGGTGCGCGCCGGCTGGATGTTGGCCGCCGGTGGGTGGTTGCCTTCAAAGTCGAAGTTCACGGTGCTGCTCTTGTAGGCCGACAGCGGTACAAAGTTGCGCCCGGGGCGCAGCACCGCACCGCCACCACTAAGGTCATCCGCCCGCAGGGAGATGGCGTCCAGGTCGCTCTCGACATCAATGATCATCCCCGCTCCGTTGCTGCTCTGGTATTGGCTGGTCAGCAGTACCTTGTCGGCTCCGGCGACGAAGGTGCTGTTCAGGTTCAGGCCTCCACTCAGGTCACCGTTGAACGAGCTGCGCTGGATAAAGCCGTCACCACTGACCACATCGGTATCGAAACTGGCCATGCTCGACACGCCGACCCCATAGGTATCCGTAATCGCCGTGGCCGAGACGCTTTGCAGCAGGTGGCCGGTCAAGTCCTGGCGATAGGTGACCGAAGCGTTGTTGTCACGACTGCCATCGCGGGCGGTGCGGGTACCGACGCTGCCGGAAATCTGCCGGCCATCGCTGCCCAGGGCCAGGTTCAGGGAAATATCGATACCTCGGTTGCGCTGGTCGTCGGTGCTGGCATTGCCAGGGCGGTCAAACACCGAGAAGCGCCAGTTGGCGTCACTGCCCAGCAGGGTGCCTCGACGGCTCCAGCCCAGGTCAATGCCGGCCCCCTCGACGTTGCCGGTGCTGTGGGACAGACGCAGGTTCCAGGAGTTTTTGGCATCGACCCGGTGGTTCACCGACAACGCGGTGTTGCTGGCTTCGCCGACAAAGGTGTTGCGCCGCAGGCGCGTGCCGTCGGGCAAGGTCTCGAAGGTATCGCGGGTGTCCAGCCAACTGCGGTTGTGACTGAACACCAGGTTGGTCGCTCCCAGGGTGTAGAGCCCTTGCAAGTCCATGCCTGTGCCGTGCTCACGGGTTTGATACACGTTGGCATAGAGGCTCGTATTGTTGGCCACGGTCCAGTCCACCGAACCGCCATATTGCAGTTGTTCGCGGACCTCCCGGGCCGACAGGCCGAGAATCACCCGGGGATGCACCAGATAATTGACCGACGCTCCCGCTGTAATCGCCCCGGAAGCCTGCTCTTCCCAGTTGCTGAACAATTTGCTCTCACGCCCGGCAAACACGTTGTAGCGCCAGCGGTCATCGACATTGCGCCAGTTGCTGGGTTTGTAGACCAGTTCCTGAGTGGTACTGACGGTCAAGCCGTCTTCGACCAGGCGCACGTCTACTTCATAGATGCCGCCGGGCAAGGATCGCGTATCCAAAGTCTGCAAGCCGGCCGCCACAGCCTGGGTGTTGATCAGCAGGCCGTTACGGTAGATCTCTACCGCCGCCTGGCGATTGGCCGTGACGTAGATCGGATAAACGCTGGCCTTGGGATTATTGATGGCCAAGCTGTCAGAGCTGCCATACATGACGCCCAGCGCGGTATCGGGGCTGGCGCCAAAGCTGCGCAGTTGCCGGGTCAGGCCATCGGAATTAGGGGTGAAGTGGCCAAGGCGCAAAAAACGGCCTTCCAGTTCACGCTGGGTATACAGCTCATGGATCGCGTGGCGCAGGCTTTCTTCATCGCCACTCTGGCGCGCCAGTTGCAAATTGAACACCTGGCTCCAGTTGCCCAGGCTGGAAATGGCCTGCAAGCCATAACGCCCGCCCAGGTCGTCCTCCTGGCCACCGTTGAGGTTGAGCTGGTTGTTGAGAATCAGGCCACGGCTGCCGCCTTCAGGCTGTGCGTGGTAACGCGCAGCGTCGCCGCTGTGTTCAACGTTTTGCGTGAGGATCGACAACTGCGAGCTTTCAAGGCTGTAGTGCGCCGACACCATTTGCAGGGGACACGCCTGCGTGCATGCGCCGAGCGCGATCCCTTGCTCCAGTGTGGCCTTCCAACTGTCACGGGTCGCAGCAGGGATCCTGCTATCACCGGCGTCGGTGATTTCATACAGGGTCACACGATCATCCCGAGACAGGACAATTAACGCTTCACCCAAAAACTGCTGGTCCAACTCAATCCGTACCGCCAATGGCACGTCGAAGAAATGATCGCTAAACCCGGCGGGCAAGCCCTGGGCCTGGTCGATCAACCGTTGAGGATTTTCCGCGCCAAGTGCCGGCGCAGCCAGGACACTGGTGCACATCAATAGCGCGATCACAAGCGCGATGGGCGTCATCGGGAACATGAAAGGAATACTCTGAAAACCGGGAGACTGCATTGCAGATCAGGCCGGCGCCCCAGGGGCCGCCGACCTGCAAGCCAATACCCGCAAGCACTTGGCTCGACGGGCACTTACTTCATCAAGGCGTTGGCAACACCGCGTCGAACATCAGTGCCACAGCGGTGGTGTAGTTGCCGCGCTGGGTGTCCGTTGGCTTGGCGGCAACAATGCGCAACTCGGCGCCCACACCTGGGGTGGAGTCAGCATCGTTGACCACTTCCTTTGGCGTGCCGTCCAGGGTGACGCCATGCAGAGTGGTGGTGAGCGGGATGTTCTGCGAGGCGTTCCCGTTGAACAGCACTGCCGGACCACCTTCGATGTAGGCATGGACCGAGCCATTGGTGTTCTTCAGGTCATAGATGGCGCTCAACGGCGTCAGCTCGCCACTCACTAGGTTGTAGTTCATGGTTTCGTCCCGGCCAAAGTTGGGGTCTCGTGGCTGGGCGTGGAACACCGTGGTCGGGATGCTCGCCTTGATATTGACTGTGTGGTTGGCCTCACCGGCAGCAAAGGCAACCGAGGAACTCAGCGCCAAAACGGCCAGGGGTGCAGCAATCGCGAACTTCTTGAACATGGTCGACACCTGTCTTTTAGAGAGTTAAATGATTCATGGAAAGTTGACTTCAACAACAAGCATCAAGATCAACTGCCAATAAGAGTCGTGGCCATGCAACCTGCATAAGCTCAACGACCTGCAAATAATCAACTCTTTTAAAAAATAGGTATGCCAGCACCTTCCCACAGCCATGTAGCCAATAAAAACAAGGCATGAGTGAAAAATATGGCATTTTGCCAAAACTTTAAAATCGTCCGTAAGATAAGGACTACATGAAAATACCAGCAACTAGTTACTTGAAATAACTGTAAGAACAGTACCACAAAATCAACTAATAAAAGGCCCCGCCATCAGCGACATCCAAGTCAAGACTTTAATAATTCATGTATAGACCATCTTGTTGAAAGTTTCACAATGTACAGGCCCGACTGAAGACCGAGCGCAGAAAGTGCGTGCCCCCGCTCAAGCCATGACCGTTGGTCGCCTCAGCCTTTTGCATTTCTAAGATATATCTTACGTTGTATCTAAATCACAGAAAGAGAACAGCGTAATGAGAGACCATCATTCCCACCGTGAACCCGGTGACGGCCGCGACGGCTTCGAGAAACGCCCAGGGCGCGAACGCGGAGGCCGGGGCCCACGGGTGTTCGCCCCCGGCGACCTGAAGTTGCTACTACCGGCGCTGATCGCCGAACAGCCGTGCCACGGCTATGACCTGATCCGCCAGATCGAAGGCCTGTTCGACGGCGCCTACAGCCCCAGCCCCGGCGTGATCTACCCCACGCTGACGTTCCTGGAAGAAAGCGACTTGATCAGTGGCGACGCGGACGGCGGGAAAAAACGCTACACAATCACCGCCGCCGGTCGTCTCTTCTTAAGTGAACAGACGGTGGCCCTGGACGGCGTGCGCATGCGCATCGACGTCAGCAAGCGCTCGCTGCGCGGCCATGACCGGCCACCCGAAATACACGAAGCCGTGCACAACCTGCGCCATGCCTTGCAACTGCATCACGGGCGCTGGAGCCCGGAAGAAATCACGCGCGTCGCGGGCCTGCTCAACGGCACCGCCCAAGCCATCGTCGACGGTCCGGCCGTCCAACCTGTACAGGGGAAAAGTGAATGAATACGCCTGCCATCCATCGCGTCACCCACGAGATCAAGCGCCGTCGCCTGGACGTGCTGCGGGTCGTCGATATCACCCCGCGCATGCGCCGTATCACCCTGGGTGGCGAACAACTGGCCGGGTTTGTCAGCCTGGGCAGTGATGACCATATCAAGCTGTTGTTCCCGCAAGACGCTGCCGAACTGGCCGCGCTGCAAAGCCCCACCTTCGCCATCAGGGGCGACGGCCCACAACCCCCCATGCGCGACTACACACCGCGTCGCTTTGACCTGAGCCTCGGCGAACTGGACATCGACTTCGTGCTGCACGGTGATGGCCCCGCCTCAACCTGGGCCGAACAGGCCAAGCCCGGCCAACACCTGTACATCGCCGGGCCTCGGGGCTCGATGATCGTGCCGGATATCTTTGACAGCTACCTGCTGGTCGGCGACGAAACCGCCTTGCCAGCCATCGCCCGTCGCCTGGAAGAACTGCCAGCCGGGCGCAAGGTACTGGCGGTGATTGAAATTGCCGACGAGCACGAACAGCAGACGCTTGAAAGTGCAGCGGATGTCCAGGTGCTCTGGGTGGTACGGGGGGTCGATGACTTGCTTGCCACCGTCGAAAAACTGCAGCTTGCGGGTGGTTCGCTGTATGCGTGGGTCGCCACCGAGACCAAGCTGTCGCGCCAGGTTCGCCGGGTGTTGCTGGATAAGCACCGACTCAACGATGAGTTCGTCAAGGCCGTCGGCTACTGGCGTGCCGATGGCAGCCACGACGACTAGCCCCTGGCGCAATCAATGCAGGAGCCGGCTTGCCGGCTCCTGCAGTTTCACGGTGTCGGCTTCAGGAATCGATCCAGCCCCACTATCGCCAACGCCACCGCTACAAACCCCAGCAGTATCCCCCCGGCATTCATGAACACCTGTGGATAACCCAGGCTGTCGACATCAATGAACGGGTACTGGTACTGCCCCAGCACATGCCCGCGCAGCAGCGCATAAACGAAATACACCAACGGGTACGTCATCCAATACCCAATGTGCTTGAACCGCAGCGCGCCCTTGGGCACGCAAAACCACCAATAACCCAAAAACAGCAACGGCATCACATCGTGGAGCAATTCGTCGGCAATAAACTGCCAGCCTTCGGGGCTCCACAAGTGCCGCAACAGCAGGCTGTACGCCAACCCTACGACCACGATGCTGACTGCCACGGCGCTGCTGACCGCAGGCCGCAGGAAAAAACGGCACGCAGCTGAGGGGCGATTCACCAGGGCGTAACTCAACACCACCGCTGCCAGGGTGTTGGTCAGCACCGTGAAAAAACTGAAAAAGTTCACCAACCCACCCAACAGGCTGGCATCGGCCATCCAGCGCGAATAAAAGATCAGGTACTGCTGAATCGCCAGGCCAACCCAGCCGGCCAGCGCTGCCCCTGCAACATAGGCCCTCATGCCATCAGTCCAGCGGGCGCTTGGTACGCATCAGCTTGACGTACAGGCCTTCGACCTTTTCCCGCGCCCATGGGGTTTTGCGCAGGAACGTGAGGCTCGACTTGATGCTCGGGTCATTCTTGAAGCAGCGGATATCGATGCGTTCGGCCAGGCCTTCCCATTCGTAGTGCGCCACCAGTGCGGTCAGTACCTGTTCCAGCGTAACGCCGTGCAGGGGGTTGTTGTTCGGTGCGGTCATGCCGGGCCTTTGCCAAGTAAATGAAGAAGAAGCCGCGCACCTTAGCCGAGGTGCCGGGCCGGTGGAAGCACGACCTTGATTGTAGCCCCACCCCCGACCCCTTGTAGGAGCGAGCTTGCTCGCCCCTACAGGGCTCATGAAAAGTTCCGCTTCCAGGAAGAAAAAGAGATGTTATATTGTAACCATGCATATCCAACCTTCTCTGCTCTGCCAAGGAACCCCCGATGTCCCTCTCTCCTCTCTGGCGCCTGACCCCGCTGGCCGCTGCGCTGTTGATCGGCTCCCAGGCCCATGCCCTGGAACTGCAACCCCAAGTCATCACCGGCAACCCCCTGGGCAGCGAGCAACTGGCCGCGCCCACCACGGTGCTGGAGGGCGACGACCTGACCCTGCAACAAAAAGGCAGCCTGGGCGAAACCCTGAACAAGCAGCCTGGCGTGTCGTCGTCGTACTTTGGCCCCGGCGCCAGCCGCCCGATCATCCGTGGCCAGGATGGCGACCGCATTCGCATCCTGCGCAATGGCGTGGGCGCGCTGGATGCCTCGTCGCTGTCCTATGACCATGCGGTGCCGCTGGACCCGGTCAACGTCGAGCGTATCGAGATCGTGCGCGGCCCGGCCGCCCTGCTCTACGGCGGCAGCGCCATCGGCGGCGTGGTCAACACCTTCGACAATCGCATCCCCACGCAAGCCATCGAAGGCATCCACGGTGCCGGTGAGCTGCGCTACGGCGGCGCCGACACCACCCGCAGCAGCGCGGGCAAGCTGGAGGCCGGTAACGGCACCTTCGCCCTGCACCTGGACGCCAGCGCGCGGGAGTTCAACGACCTGAAAATCCCTGGCTACGCCCGCAGCCGCCACGCCCCGGAAAGCGAGAATGGCCCCGGCAAAAACGGCCGCCTGGGCAATAGCGACGGGCGCCAGGACGGCGGTGCGGTGGGCGGTTCCTACACCTGGGACGACGGTTACGCCGGGCTGTCCTACAGCAACTCCGACAGCAACTACGGCTCCCCCGCCGAGCAGGATGTACGCATCCGCATGCAGCAGGAGCATTACGCCTTCGCCTCCGAAATCCGTAACCTGCAAGGCCCGTTCACCTCGGTCAAACTTGACGCGGGCTACACCGATTACGAACACCGGGAAATCGAAGGTGGCGAAACCGGCACCACCTTCAAGAACAAGGGCTATGAGGCACGCGTCGAAGCGCGACACCAGCCGATGGGCCCATTCGACGGCATCGTCGGCGCCCAGGTCAGTCGTAGCGAATTTTCCGCGTTAGGCGAAGAAGCTTTCGTACCACAGACCGATACCAATGCCGGTGCACTGTTTATCCTCGAAGAAATGCAGGCCACCGAACGTCTGAAGCTGAGCCTGGGCGGGCGCCTGGAGCACACCACCGTCGACCCGGACGGCAAAGGCAACGAGCGTTTCGCCAATGCCAACCGCTCCAGCAGCTTCACCGCGGGCAGCCTGTCGTCGGGCGCTGTGTATACGCTGACGCCCATCTGGTCGCTGGCCGCGACCCTGGGCTACACCGAGCGCGCTCCAACCTTCTACGAGCTGTATGCCAATGGCGCTCACGTCGCCACCGGCACCTATGAAGTGGGCGATGCCAAACTGTCGAAAGAAAAAGCCGTGGCCAGCGACCTGGCCCTGCGCTTTGACAATGGCACCCACAAGGGCAGTTTTGGCGTGTTCTACAGCCACTTCTCCAATTACATCGGCCTGTTGAACAGCGGTCGTACCTTGAATGACGAGGGCGAAGAAGACGCCGATGGCATCCCGGAGTACACCTACTCCGGCGTGCGTGCACGTTTCGTCGGTTTCGAAGCCCAGGATCACTGGAAACTCGGCGAAGGGGCCTACGGCAAGTTTGCCCTGGAGCTGTCGGGCGACTACACCCGCGCCACCAACCTGGAGACCGGTGAAGCCTTGCCACGCATTGCGCCGCTGCGGTTGAACAGTGGTTTGTTGTGGGAGCTGGACCGCTGGCAGGCACGCATTGACGTCGAACATGCTGCCGGCCAGGGCCGTGTACCTCGCAACGAAAGCGGGACTGATGGCTACACCACCTTGGGCGCCAGCGCCGGTTATCGCTTCAATGTGGGCGGCAGCCAGTGGCTGGCGTTCGTCAATGGCGAAAACCTGACCAACCAGACCGTGCGCTATGCCAGCTCGATCCTGCGCGACATTGCCCCGGCACCGGGGCGCAGTGTGCAGGTGGGCTTGCGTACCACCTTCTAACAGACGCTGCTGTTAAACCCTGTGGGAGCGGGCTTGCTCGCGAATGCGTCGGGTCAGCCAATATCTGTGTGGGCTGACCCGACGCATTCGCGAGCAAGCCCGCTCCCACATTGGTTTTGCGGTGCTTGCAGGCACTGTTACCAAATCCGAAAGAATCCATCTTGCGATTAGCCCTTTCTCTCCCCGAGTCAGGGCTTTATGCTTGTCTGCAACAAACTGAAACGTTTCACCTT
>Ga0180008_1000582_pt1 | contig 29122 bp, 27 predicted proteins | sample MM_PW_MetaG_FD_121121 | JGI IMG/M metagenome (GOLD analysis project Ga0180008, IMG submission 121121) | Groundwater microbial communities from the Aspo Hard Rock Laboratory (HRL) deep subsurface site, Sweden - MM_PW_MetaG | ecosystem: Environmental > Aquatic > Deep subsurface > Groundwater... | reverse complement strand
AGCTGAACCAGTCGAGGAAATCGTTCCAATTGGACGGGTGGTCTTTACCTGCCTCTGGGCTTGCGATATGCTGGATATCCATCCAGTACTCCGGGGCTGCTGGAGCTAAAAGGATACCCCTTACATGCATACAGTATTTGTGGGTCAAAAAAAGCACCTTGTGCACCCCTTGTCGACACTTTCCGGGCATGCCTGAACGGACTTTGCGGACGCCTTCGGGTGATCCACATGGGTTTTGGCACAATGACACCCCCTGAGGAAAACGAATGTCCAGCCCAGACTCCGCCCCAACCAGCTCGGGTGCCAGCACCCCGCCGGGCCCCAAAGAACCTTTGACCCCGGTCACCGCCGCCCTGGTGGAGTTCCTCGCCGAAGCACGCGTGCCGACCGAACACGGCAGCTTCACCATGAAGCTGTTCCGCGAAAAGGCCACCGGCCTGGAGCACGTGGCCATGGTCATGGGCGAGGTGCAGGGCAGCGCCCTGGTCCGCGTCCATTCCGAATGCATGACAGGCGATGTCTTCGGCTCCTTGCGCTGTGACTGCGGCCCCCAACTGCAGTTTGCCCTGAGCGAAATCGGCAAGCGCGGCAGCGGCGTGGTCGTCTACCTGCGCCAGGAAGGCCGTGGCATCGGCCTGGCCAACAAGCTGCGCGCCTACCAGTTGCAGGACCAGGGCCTGGACACCGTCGAGGCCAACCAGCACCTGGGCTTCGCAGCCGACCTGCGCAAGTTCGACGCCGCTGCCGAGATCCTCGCCACCCTGGGGGTGAAGTCGGTCAAGCTGATGACCAACAACCCGCGCAAGGTCCAGACCTTGAAAGAGCAGGGCGTGCAGATCGAAGAGCGCGTGCCCGTGCGCAGTGACGTCCAGCCTGAAAACGAGCGCTACCTGGGCACCAAAGCCCGCAAACTCGGCCACCACATCGACTGGCTGGGCTGAAAGCCGACATGCCGACCGACATGCCGCCCCTCGACGACCCGGAATCGGTCGACCCTGCGTTGCGCCAGCAAGTGGCGCGACGCAGCACGATGGTCAGCGTCGTGGTCAACATCGTGCTGACGGCGCTGCAACTCGCCGCCGGCATCTGGGCGCATTCGCAAGCCCTGGTGGCCGACGCCATCCACTCGCTGTCCGACCTGCTGTCTGATTTCCTGGTGCTGCTGGTCAACCGCCACAGCCACAAGGCAGCCGACGACAACCACCACTACGGTCACCAGCGCTACGAAACGGCAGCTTCGCTTGCCTTGGGGCTCCTGCTGTTTGCCGTGGGAGGCGGCATGCTGTGGGGCGCCATCGACCGCCTGACCCACGCCGAAGACATCCCCCAGGTGCAAGCCCTGGCGCTGTACGTGGCGGTCGGCACCTTGCTGGCCAAGGAGGCGCTGTTTCGCTACATGCTGGCGGGAGCTGAAAAAGTGCGATCGAGCATGCTGGTGGCCAATGCCTGGCACGCCCGCTCCGACGCGGCCTCATCGCTCGTGGTGGCGCTGGGCATCCTCGGCAACCTGCTGGGCTACCCTTTGCTGGACCCCGTTGCTGCGCTCATCGTCGGTCTGATGGTGCTGCGCATGGGCTGGCGCTTTGGCTGGGATGCCCTGCACGACCTCATGGACCGCGCCGCCTCGCAAGAGCAGATCGACCACATCCGCGAAACACTGTTGCAGACGCCCGGTGTGCAAGGCGTGCACGAATTGCGCACCCGCAAAATGGGCGACTTGATCCTGGTCGATGCTCACCTGGAGGTGGACGGCCAGCTCAGCGTGCGCGAGGGCCACGACATCGCATTGCAGGCACGCCAGCGCGTGATGGCAAGCCTGCCCGTTCTCAACGTGCAGACACACCTCGATCCAGTCTGACCGGCCATTCAGGCAGCGCGACCGCAGACCCGATTGCGGCCTTCGGACTTCGCCTGCTGCAAGGCCTGCTCGACCCGTTGCATCAGCGTGTCAACCAGCAGGTCAGGGTGCGCCTGGCAGGTCACCACGCCCACGCTGACGGTCATGTGGCGAGCCGTGGTCGAGCTTTCGTGACGGATCTGCAGCGACTCCACAGCCTGGCGCAGGCGCTCTGCCACGCCGTTGGCAAAAGAGGCGTCCGTGTTTGGCAGCACCACCAGGAACTCTTCGCCCCCCAACCGGGCCACCACGTCGGCAGGCCTGCGCAGCCCATCCTGGAGCACCCGGGCAACCTTTTGCAGGCATTCGTCGCCTGCCGTGTGCCCGTATCGATCGTTGAATTTCTTGAAGTGATCGATGTCGATGAGCAGCAGGCTCAGCGCGCTGCGATCACGCCAGGCGCGCTCCCAGACCAGGTTCAGGTGCTGCTGGATGTGTTTTTGGTTGTGCAGACCGGTGAGGGTGTCGATGCGCGAGATGTCTTTGAGCCGGGCATGCGCTTGCGTCAGGTCTCGCACCAGGCTGCGTTCGCGAAGGGTGCGCAAGAACCGCCGGCGCTCATCGCGCTCCATGAAGTAGTTGGCGCACAAGGTGAACAGGGCCACCGAGATCACCATGGACGAGATGGGCCACAGCAGCCGAGGTGGAAACGTCTCTTGTGACATCACGCTGGCCACGAAGATGCCCAGCATGATGGAAGTGAAGGTCAGCGCATACCAGAAGCGCATGCGCGAAACAACGTTGCCATACGTGATGACCACCATGTAGCCCACCGGAAAGAAGTGGACCATCGGGCTCTCGGAAAGCGGCATGACGATGGCCAGGCTGGCTGCAGCACCCACGCCGCCGAGCAGCATCAGCACGTCCACCAAGGCCAGCGGCATCAAGCGATGGAAGGGGTGAAAGCCCCGCCAGAACAAGAACAAAGAGAGCAGCGCAATCGGTGTGAAGACCAGCAGCCGCAACTGCGCAGCCAGCCACAGCATGTCCGGGATCATCAACTGATCGGCCAGCAGGTACCCGTTGTAGATCAGCAGGGAAATGAGGCTGCTGATGAGGAAGTGGCGTTCGCGAGCGGGCAGGGCATCGCGCTGAAAAGCCTCTTCCAGGTCCGTTGGGAAGGACATCAGCGGGAAGCCGTTTTCCAGCAGGTCCTGGATGCGCACCATGGTGGCGTGGTGCGAGCCCTGCACCGGGCGATCAAAATCGGTGGCTGGCGTGACCGGACGGGGCGAGAAGATGGCGCTCATGTCAGTCCTGTGTGCCAAATGCGATGACGCGGTTGCGACCGCGCTGGCGAGCCAGGTGCAAGGCCTCATCGGCCACGGCGATCAACTGCGTCGGGCTGGCATGCGGCGAGTCAGGACGCATGCACGACACCCCCAGGCTGACTGTGATGAGGTCGCGCTGATCTGGCCCATGGGGTTGGCGCAGGTTCTCCACCGCCTTGCGGATGCGCTCGGCCGCGCCCACAGCGGTCTGCAAGGTGGTGCCCACCATCAGCACCGCGAACTCTTCGCCGGCAAAGCGTGCCAGCAGGTCGTCCGGGCGCTGGAAATCAGCGCGGACCACGCCTGCGATGGCACGCAGGCATTCATCGGCGGCGCCCTGTCCCCGACTGGCCTGACAAGCCTTGAAGTGGTCCACCGCCAGCAGGATCAGTGAGACCTCCTGACCTGCCTGGCCCGCTTGGCGCCAGCGGTGCTCGAGCTCGGCATCGAAGTGCCGGCGGCTGGCCAACTCGGTCAGCTGGTCATTGCGAGAGGCCTCTTCGAGGCTGGCGTTGGCCTGCAAGAGCTCGTGCTGCAGGAGCCGTTCACGCATCAGCAACAGCCAGTTCTGGCGCACATCGCGCTCTTGCATGTACGCACCGTAGAGCGTGAAGACTGCGAGCGAGAGCACCGTCAGCGCAGCTGGCGCCATGATGGCGAACGGAGCCTGCGGCAGACGAGACCAGCCGTACAAAAACATGGCCATGACGAAAAAATCAAGGCACATGGCAGGCCTCAGGCGCATGCGTGCAACGGTGTTGCAGTACACCAGCACCACGCTCACGCTGATGAGATAAGGCCCGGCCATGGGATCGGTGCTGCCAACGCAGAGGTGGACGTTGATGACCGTCGAGACCATGCCTGCCAACACCAAAGCGCCTTCTCGCAAGGCCGGTGATTTGAGCTTCGTGAGCACGATCAAGCCCAGCAAGATGCATGGTGTGAACCACATCAGCCGCAGCCGCAAGGCGTCATCGATGCGGTCGGGGATCATCATCCAGTCCGACAGCAACAGCCAATTGAACAGCACGCTGACCAAGGCGCCAGCGCCCAGCAAGGTCTGCAGGCGCTCCAGGGCTGTGTCGGTCTGAAAGCGCGACTCAAGGGGCGGCGGAAACCTCAGCATCCGCATGCCGCCATGCAGCAAGGCGTCGATGGCCCGGGCATCGGCTGCGGTGAGCCCATCTCGCGCATCGGCTTGCGGCATGGGCTCGGTGATGAGGGTGGTCACGGACGACACGTCGTCGAAATTCCTGCTGCTGACGTGAGGCGCCACGGCCTGTGGGCTTGACGCGCGGGGTTCAACGTGCTGTGGATGGACGATCGATCGTATCGGAAAGGTGTCTTGGACCGCGAGACGGCGAACGCTGGTTTTCCCTTGTGGGGCGCCGATTGTGCCTGTGGGTGAGGTCTTTGGCGTTTCGTTGTATTCGGCGTACACCAACCTTGGTTGACATAATATACATCGTCGCAACTTAATTGACTGTGCAGAAAATGAGCTTTGCTCAGGCTGGCAGCACATTCGGGCTAAAGTTCCACGGCCCGAACTCGTCCCATCAGCATGCCCCTGACCACCGCAACAACCCGCTTGGCCAACCTGTCTCTGGCATGCATGCTTTTGAGCGCCATCGCCTGGCAACCCGCCCAGGCCGGCAAGGTGCTCGACGGCATCCGCCAGCGCGGCCAACTCGTCTGCGGCGTCAGCAATGGGGTGGCGGGCTTTTCGGCGCCGGATGCCAAGGGACGCTGGCAAGGCCTCGACGTGGACATTTGCCGAGGGGTGGCCGCAGCGGTGCTGGGCAGCGGCGAAAAAGTGCGCTTTGCGCCGCTGAACTCGACACAGCGCTTCGCATCGCTGCAATCGGGCCAGGTCGACCTCCTTTCGCGCAACACCTCGTGGACGCTCACAAGAGACGCCTCGCTGGGGCTTCACTTCACCGCCATCACCTATTTCGACGGCCAGGGCTTCCTGGTGCCATCGAAGCTCAAGCTGACGACAGCCAAGCAGCTCAAGGGCGCCCAGGTGTGCGTGCAGGCTGGCACCACCACCGAAAAAAACCTGGCTGACTTCTCCCGCGCGCATGGCCTGGGCATCAAGCCCGTGGTGTTCGACACCTATGAAGCCGGCTTCAAGGCCTTGTTCTCGGGCCGCTGCCAGGCCTACACCGCCGATGCGTCAGCGCTGTCGAGCATCCGCAACAAGGAAGCCCCCAAGCCCCAGGACTACACCGTGCTGCCAGACCTGATCTCCAAGGAGCCGCTGGGTCCTGCCGTCAAACGCGGCGACGACGAATGGTTCGCCATCGTCAAGTGGACGATCTACGCGCTGCAGGAAGCCGAGGAGCTGGGCGTGACACAAGCCAAAGCGACCGCACTGGCCGCCAGCGCCGACCCGGCCATCCAGCGCCTGCTCGGTGGTGGCGAGGACATGGGCAAACTGCTGGGCCTGGACAAAACCTGGGCCTTGCGTGCCATCCAGGCCGTTGGCCACTACGGTGAAATCTTCGAGCGCAACGTGGGCCAGAACTCCGCTCTGGGACTGCCGCGTGGCCCCAATCGCCCCTGGAGCCAGGGCGGACTGATGTACGCGCCGCCGGTGCGCTGACCGCAGGAGCCATGCGCTTTGTCGGATTGGGGATTCCTGCAGCAGCCAGCCGGCTTTGACATCGGCGAGACAGGCCTGATGGCCTTCGACGCGATGCAACCCATGTGGTGGGCTTTCGTCGTGGGCCTGGGCAACACCTTGCGCGTGGCCCTGCCCTCGCTGCTGGCAGCCACCTCGCTGGGCCTGCTGCTGGCTTTGCTGCGCACTTCGCGGCTGCCTGGCTGGCGTCAGGCCGCGCAAGGGGTGATCGGCCTGATTCGGCACGTGCCGCTGCTGCTGCAGTTGCTGGTCTGGTATTTCCTGCTCATCGAGTGGCTGCCTGACTCGAGCCAGGCCCTGCCACTGTGGGGAGGGCTTTGGCTGAGCAAGGGTGGGCTGGCGTTTCCCTGGCCCGAGGTCTTCGAGAACACCTGGCGGCTGTCGTGGCCTGAGCAGGGCACCTTCAACGTCGGCGGTGGCGCCTCTGTCACGCCCGAATACCTGGCCGTGGCGCTGGCGCTGAGCACCTACACGGCGGCCTTCCTGGCCGAGGTCTTTCGCAGCGGCATCGAAGCGGTGCCCCGCAACCTGCTGGAGGCGGCCGACACCCTGGGCGCCACGCCTTGGCAGCGGATCCGGCTGGTGCTCATCCCGCAGGCGCTGCGCACCGTCGTGCCGCCCACCACCAACCAGTACCTCAACCTGGTCAAGAACTCTTCGCTGGCCGTGGCCGTGGGCTACCCCGATCTGGTCTCGGTGAGCACCACCGCACTGAACCAGAGCGGTCGGGTGCTGGCGTGCATCGCGGTGATGATGGCGGTGTACCTGACGCTGTCGCTGCTCACAGCGCTGGCCATGAACGCCTTCAACCGCCGTCACGCGCTCAAGGGGGCGGCATGAACAAGGCTGCTGGTTTGACTCTGCAAGGCCTGAGCCTGTTGTTGCTGGCCTGGTTGACTTGGCAACTGCTGCGCTGGGGCGTGATCGACGCCGTGTTCACGCCCGATGCCCAAGCCTGCCAGGCATTGGGTCGCGAGGCCGCCTGCTGGGGGGTGGTTGCGCAAAAAATCCGATGGCTGCTGTGGGGCACGCCCGAGCAATGGGGCGGCCTGCCGCTGACGCTGGTGCTGTTCTTCGGCAGTTGGGGCCTGTCGTGGCCACTGGGGGTGGGCTTGGCCCTGGCGCGCAGGTCTCAGTGGAGATGGCTGAGTTGGCCCGCTGCGGCCTTCATCGAAACCGTGCGCGGCGTGCCCCTGGTGGGCCTGCTGTTCGCGGCCGCCTTCTTGCTGCCTCTGTTTTGGTCAGGTGGCGAAGCGCCCTCGCTGGGCTGGCGAGCCGGGCTGGCGCTGACGCTCTTCTCGTCGGCCTACCTGGCTGAAATCGTGCGGGGGGGCTTGCAGGCCGTGCCACAGGAACAGTCCGAGGCGGCTGCCACGCTGGGCCTGGATTGGTGGAGCACGCAAAGACGCATCGTGCTGCCACAGGCCCTGCGCACGGTGCTGCCGGCGCTGACGGGCCATGCGATCGGCCTGCTCAAGGACACCTCGCTGGTGATGGTCATCGGTCTGCACGAGCTGACCGGTGGGCTTTCACTCAGCCTGGGAGGCGACCCGGATTGGCGGCCCTTCTACTTCGAGGCCTACCTGTTCGTGGGCGCGGTGTACGCCCTGCTCTGCCTGACGCTGTCCCGACTGGGGTTGCACCTGGAGCAGCGTTGGCAACGGGCTCAGGGCTGAATGCCCTGCCCACAGCCTAAAGCGATCACTGCTCGAAGCTGACTTCGGCGATCTCTTCAGGCAGCTCGATCTCTTGCGAGTCGATTTCCTGATCGAATTCTTCGCGAGCGTTGCCTTGCACCACGGGGATCAGCGGCTTGTCCAACGGACGGCACACGCGGCTTTGCAGGCGGTTCAGGCGCTCCGAACGCTCCATGGCTTCGAGGACGGCTTGCGGGTCCATCATCAGGGCGAAGGGGTTGGCGTACAGGCTGTGCTTCTGCATGGGGGGCCTCTGTGAAAAAAGTCCGTTGCGATGGACTCACTGTAGGCATCGAGGCCGTTTGCCGGTAGTCACCGCACAACCAAACCTCTTGTCAGAAATTCTCTGACACGCCCTTCAGAGGCACCCCTGGCCAAACCCTCGGTCAGGCCCGCGTGCGCGAGAACAATTGCGCGAAATTCTCGGATGTGATGCGACCGATCTCTTCGACCTCGCAGCCCTTGAGCTCGGCCAGTTGCTTGGCCACGTAGGGCACGTAAGCGGGCGAGTTGGTCTTGCCGCGGTACGGCACCGGCGCCAGGTAGGGACTGTCGGTTTCGATCAGGCAACGGTCCAGGGGCACGAAGCGCGCGACCTCTCGCAGGTCGGCCGCGTTCTTGAACGTGAGGATGCCCGAGAAAGAAATCATGAAACCCAGGTCGAGGGCCGCACGGGCGACTTCCTGCGTTTCGGTGAAGCAGTGGAAGACGCCCGTGACCTGGCCCTGCCCTTCTTCTTTCAGGATGCCGAGGGTGTCGGCGCTGGCCTCGCGGGTGTGGATCACCAGCGGCAACGAAGTCTGACGAGCGGCGCGCAGGTGCACGCGAAAACGCTCACGCTGCCAGGCCATGTCTTCGACGCTGCGCTCGCCCAGTCGGTAGTAGTCCAGACCCGTTTCGCCAATGCCGACCACGCGGGGCAACTGGCTGCGGCTGACCAGGTCTTCGAGCGTGGGCTCTTGGACGCCTTCGTTGTCGGGGTGCACGCCCACCGTGGCCCAGATGTTCGGGCATTGCAGCGCCACCGCATGAACCGCAGGGAACTCTTCCAGCGTGGTGCTGATGCACAGGGCGCGGTCCACCTGGTTGGCAGCCATGTCAGCCAGCACGAGGTCGAGCTTGCCCTGGTAGTCGGGGAAATTGAGGTGACAGTGGGAATCGACGAACATGGCTCAGGCGGGAAGTCAGGCGGGGCAGCCCGCGATGATGCCTGAAAGCCGTTACCCTGCGCCCGATCAGAGGATCAGAGCGTCTGTGTGGGCTTGCTCGAAGAGAGGTTGGTGCCCAGGATCTGCTCGATCTTCACACGCAGCAGGCGGGTCTTGTCGTCAGCCGGGAAGCGAACGCCCACGCCCTGGGTGCGGCCACCGGACGCGTTGGCAGGGGTGATCCAGGCGATCTTGCCTGCGACCGGGTAACGCTGGGGGTCTTCGGGCAGGGACAGCAGCAGGTAGATGTCGTCACCCAGGGTGTACTCGCGGGTGGTCGGCACGAACAGGCCGCCGTCGGTGAAAGCCGGGATGTAGGCGGCGTAGAGGGCGCCCTTTTCGCGGAACACCAGCTGGATCACGCTGGGCCGTTGGGCACCCGACGTGGTGCCGGGCAAGGACATGCCCGCTCCCCCCAAGGAGGAGGAAGCACCGGCAGTGCCTTTGCCGCCCACGGCAGCGAAGGCCGAAGGCATGGCAGTTGTCTGAAACTCGCTCATGTTGCTGGACAGTGTAACGTCGGGGGCCCAGGCCAGGCTGTGAAATTGGCCCCGCCGATCCGCTGCTTTACGTTCGCTAACAGCTCATTTCGGGGGGATGCTTCAGCCTCTGGGGTTCGCCCGCTCAGGACGGACCCGCAGGATCGCACGCGCTTGCAGCATCAGCGTTTCCATTTTGAGCGGCAAGTTCCAGGGGTGATCGGCATGGCGGCGAACCTTGCCCAGCTCCTGCGCCCACTGATTCAGGCGTCCCAGGTCTGGGGGCTGGGGCAGGCTTTCACGCGGGAAGTAGCGCGGCTGTGCACCCACGGCCAGGCGCGACAGGTCGTGGCACAGCTTCTGCAGCGTCTCGACCACCAGCGACAAGGGCCAGGCTGCCATGGGCCCCGGCTCACCCCGGGCCACACCATGCGGGATCAGCGGCCAAGTGCGCGCATCCAGGCCGAGTGCCTGGCGGTCTCGGGCGGTCAAGGGTTGCCCGCCTGAAGCCTGCAGCAACAAGCCGGCCGCAGCGGCGTCCAGGCCTGTTTCGCCCATGAGCCATTGGGTGGCGAGCTCCACCTCAGGGCTGGGCAGTGACCAGGCCTGGCAGCGGCTGCGCACGGTGGGCAGCAGTTGGTCCAGGGCCGAGCCGCTGAGCACGAAGCGCACCTGCCCCGGGGGCTCTTCCAGGGTCTTGAGCAGGGTGTTGGCCGCGATCGCGTTCATGCGCTCGACAGGGTGGATGAGCACCACCTTGGCCCTCCCGCGCGAGGCGGTGTTCTGCGAGAACTGCACCACCGCGCGGATGGCGTCCACCTTGATGTCCTGGCTGGGCTTGCGCGCCTTCCGGTCGGACTTGTCTTCGGAGGGGTCGCCGGCGTCGGGCGCATCCCATCCCAGGGTGGCCTGCAAGGCTTCGGGCAAGACGAGCATGACGTCGGGGTGCGAACCCGCATCAAGCAAGCGACAGGCTGTGCAGCGACCGCAAGCCGGGGCCACCGGCTGCCCGATGGGCGACTGCTCGCACAGCCAGGCCCGGGTCAAGGCCATGGCGAACTCGAACTGCCCCGTGCCGGGCAGGCCATGCAACAGCACGGCATGGTGGTGCAGTTGCCCCAGCGCGGTTTGCAGCGGGGTCTGCAGCCAAGGCCAAAGCGGAGCGGGTGAGCGGTCTTCGCTCATGCCAGCCCTTTCGTGGCGATGGCTTGGCGCACCTGCTCGGCGACGTCCTGCGGCGAGGCGTCGGCGCGGATGATGGCAAAGCGGCCTGGTTGTGCAGCCTGACGGGACAGGTAACCGTTTCGCACGCGGGTGAAAAACGCTTCGTCCAGGGCTTCGAATCGGTCGGGCTGGCGTGCGGCCTGCAGGCGGCCTGCCGCCACGGCTGGAGGCAGGTCAAACAGCAGGGTCAGCTCGGGCTGAAGCCCTTCTTGCACCCATGCTTCGAGTTGCGCCAGCACAGCCTGCTCAAAGCCTCGACCTGCTCCCTGGTACGCAAACGTGGCGTCGGTGAAGCGGTCGCAAAGGATCCAGGCGCCACGCGCCAGCGCCGGGCGGATGACTTGCTGGATGTGGTCGCGGCGAGCGGAGAACACCAGCAGGGCTTCCGTGAGGGGGTCCATGCTGTCATGCAGCACGAGTTCGCGCAGCTTTTCGGCCAGCGGGGTGCCGCCGGGCTCGCGGGTACGCACCACGTCCCTGCCCTGCTGGCGCCAGGCCTGCTCGAGTGCATCGATGTGGGTGGTCTTGCCGGCACCGTCGATGCCCTCGAAGGTGATGAAGCGGCCTTGGAGGCTCATGGGCTCTTCCTGGGTCTGCGTTGGTATTGGTCGACCGCGCGATTGTGATCGCTCAGGTTCTCGCTGAAGGCGCTGCTGCCGTCACCGCGAGCCACGAAGTACAGGGCCCTGGAGGAGGCCGGCTGAACGGCCGCCAGCAGCGAGGCCTTGCCCGCCATGGCGATCGGCGTGGGCGGCAAGCCGCGGCGGGTGTAGGTGTTGAACGGGGTGTCTTCCTGAAGGTGGCTGCGACGGAGGTTGCCGTCGAAGGCCTCGCCCAACCCGTAGATCACGGTGGGATCCGTCTGCAAGGGCATGCCGATGCGCAGGCGGTTGTGGAAAACCGACGAGATCATGGGGCGGTCCGAGGCGCGACCTGTCTCTTTCTCAACGATGGACGCCAGGATCAGTGCTTGCTGAGGGTTGACCAAGGGGGAGCCGGGCTGGCGCTGTTGCCAGGCCGCGTCGAGTTGCCTTTGCAGCGCGTGGTGGGCGCGTTTGAGCACGGCCAGGTCGGTAGAGCCTTTCGCGTAGGCGTAGGTGTCCGGGAAGAACTGCCCCTCGGCAGGCACGCCCGGCGAGCCGATAGCGGCCATGATGGCCTGCTCGCTCATGCCCCGTGTGGCGGGTTTGATGCCTTCGGCCTGAGCCAGGGCGGCGAGGAATTGCCGGAAGGTCCAACCTTCGATCAGGCGCACGACGGACAGGCGCTCGTCGCCCTGCACCATCATGCGCAGCAGGTCGCGTGGGGAGGTGCCCGGGCCGGCCTCGTAGTTGCCGGCCCGGATCAACCTGGCGTCACCCGAGAACCTGAACCACTGGTAGAGCAGCCAGTCGGGCGTGTCGATGCCAGCAGCCACCCAGCCACGGGCGATTTCACGGGGCGTCTGGCCTGGCTCGATGGCGAGCTCGGCAGCCTCTGCCCGCAGTGGCAAGGGGCGCTGCAACCACCAGGCACCCGCAGCCAGCAAGGCGGCTGTCAGCAGCAAAAGCACTGACAAAAAGGCCCGAGCGACCCCGCCCGCCTGTTGTCGAGGCGAGCGGGGGCAATGACCTGGGCATGAGGGGGTGTGTACCCGAGTGGAATGCATGTGCATGGAGGGCATGATCATAATCACCCCATGAACGCCAACCTGATCTCGCTCACTCAGCCCGTCTCTTCCTGGCAAGGCGCCCTGCCCTTGTCCGACCTCGCTGTGATCCGGGCTGAAGGCCCGGACGCGGCGGCCTTCCTGCACGGGCAACTCAGCCAGGACGTCAACCACCTGGGGCCCACCGAGGCGAGGCTGGCCGCTAATTGCTCGGCAAAGGGGCGCATGCAGGCTTCGGCCCTGCTCTTGCGCCCCGCTGACGAGCAGGTCTGGTTGCTGACAGACGCAGGCATCCTGCCCGGCTGGCTCAAGCGCCTGAAGATGTTCGTGCTGCGATCGAAAGTGCAACTCACCGAAGGTGGCTTGCAGGCCTGGGGGTTGGCGGGAGAATCCGCGAGCAAATTCCTGGGTGATGCCGCCAAAGCGCCGGTGTGGTCAAGCCAGCCCCTTGCTTCAGGGCAGCTGGTGCGCCTGCCTGACGTGCAACAGGTGCCAAGGTGGCTGTGGTTGGGCGCTCCCGAGGCTGCGGCTTGGCTGACCGACCTCCCTGCGTTGCCTGAGTCCGCGTGGTCGTCCCTGGAGGTGCTTTCGGGCATTCCCCGCGTGACGGAGGCCACCTTCGACCAGTTCGTGCCGCAGATGGTGAACTTCGAGCTGGTGGGCGGGGTGAACTTCCAGAAGGGTTGCTACCCCGGTCAAGAGATCGTGGCGCGCAGCCAGTACCGTGGCTCGGTCAAGCGTCGCGCTTTCCTGGCCGAGGTGCAAGGCTCGGCCAGGCCTGGCCAGGAAGTGTTTGCCTCGTCGGACACAGGACAACCCGCCGGCATGGTCGTCCTGGCTGCGCAGCTGCCTCAGGAGGTCAACGCCTCCAACGAAGCTCCTCATGTGGTGTTGCTCGAGCTCAAGTTGGCGAGCGCCGCTGACGTGATCACGCTGGGTGCCGCCGATGGCCCCGCCTTGCGCTTGTTGCCCCTGCCCTACGACATGCCTTCGCCCGATGGCGATGCATGAATGCGGCGGTGCGTCAATTTCTTAACGGCAATCGACCTCACCGCAGCGCCTCATGCACCATGTGGGGTGAATGGGCGCCGCTCATCGGGTACGCTCAGATCGCTTTTCCACTGAGTTCCACTGTGCATGGGTCGAGATGAGGTCAAAGGCTGACACCCCCGCATCGCTGTTCATCTATTTCAAGCTGAGCGCTTCGCGAGCCCCGCAGGCCTTGCAAAGGCTGGCTGCCATGCAGGACGGGCTGCGATCTCGCCACCCGGGCCTGACCGCACGCCTGCTGGCGCGCACCGATGGCCGGGAAGTCGCGGAGCCCACCTGGATGGAAATCTACGAGCACCCACAAGGCCTGAGCGCAGCGTTCCTGGCCGACCTGGAGGCTGCGGTGGGAGCCTTGCCAACAGGGCTGATCGCCCCCCGTCACACCGAAACTTTCGCTGAGCTCCCCTTGCCTGCCGGGCAGTGGGACTGAAGGAGGCTGCCGCCATGTGTCTCGTTGCTTTTGCTCTGGACCAATCCAGTCGATTCCCCTTCGTCATGGCGGCCAACCGCGATGAATTCTTCGATCGCCCCGCTGCCCGTTTGGGCTGGTGGGAGCCCGATGGCGGCGGTCCGGCCATCCTGGGCGGACGCGACCTTCACGCGGGTGGCACCTGGCTGGGGCTGACAGCATCGGGCCGTTTGGGGATGGTCACCAACATCCGCAACCCACAGGACATGGACCCCCAGGCGCCATCGCGCGGATCGATCGTGCCCGATTGGCTCAAGGGAGAACTGAGCATGCCCATGTTGTGGCCGCGCCTGGCCATGTCGGGCTACAACGGCTTCAACCTGATCGCGCTCGACTTCGCGCAAGGCGAATGTTTTTGGGTCAACAACCGGCAGCTTTATCCGGAGCGGCTGACCAAGGGCATTTTCGGCCTGTCGAACGCGCAGCTCAACACCCCCTGGCCCAAGGTGCAAAACCTCAAGGCCGCGCTGCGTGGCGCCTTGACTCAGGCCCAGGATGCCGAGGACATGGCATCGGTGCTGTTCGACGCGCTGGCCGACGACACACGCGCTGCCGACACGCAGCTGCCGCGCACAGGTGTTTCGCACGAGTGGGAGCAGTTGTTGTCCTCGGCCTTCATCCGCGATGGGCAAGGCTTGTACGGCACACGCTGTTCGACCGTGATCGTGACCGAGCGACACAACAAACGGCTGATCACGCACGTGATGGAGCGCACCTTCTCGCCACAGTCGAACCTGGCGCTGATGCGCCGAGTGAGCCTGCGCAATTGGCCGCCACGCCACACGATGTCGTCGGCTGACGTGGCCAAGCTGGAGGCCACCCTGCCGCCACCGTCGCTGCGACACGACGAGGTGTTCGAGAGCAGCGACATCACCGAGCACGATGAGACCGAGGTGAACGCGATGTCCGAGACCCGGCGTCACCGTGCCCGCAGCCTGATCAAACCCGCAGCCGGGCTGGGCATCAAAGCCTGAGTGTCATGCGCTGGTGGGGAATGCCCACCTCGTCGAAGATGGCGCCTTGCGGCTCGAACCCTGCCTGGGCGTAAAGCGGCATGGCAGAGACCTGCGCGTGCAGCGACAGCTGCGTCTTGCCCAGCAGGCGGGCCTCGGCGATCAGCGCCGACAGGATCAAACGGGCCAAGCCAACGCCTCGGCTGCTGCGCAGCACGGCCATGCGACCGATGCGAGCTTGCTCGGGTCCATCGTCGGGCGCCTCCCCGCTGAGGATGAGCCGGCCCGTCCCAAGCGGCAGGCCGCTCAGGTTGGTGACCACCGCGTGCACGGCCGAAGCATCGTCGGCATCCCACTCTTCGGTTGACGGGATGCCCTGCTCTTCGATGAACACGGCGGTGCGCACGGCGCGGGCGGCCTCCTGCTGGCTGCTCCAGTTGCCGAGTTGCACGTCGTGCACGGCCCTGCCCTGCTCCCACGCGTCAAGCTGCTCACGCAGGCTGGCAGGCACGGGGCTGGAGCGGCCAGTGGCCAGGCTGGTGTGCACGTAAACCACCTCGCCGGTCACGATGAGGCGCCCGTGGCACCAGGCTGCCCATTGCAGCGTCAGCGAGGAGTTGCCGATGCGTTCGCAGCGGATGCCGATGTCCAGCCAGTCGTCGAGACGCGAAGGAGCGTGGTACTCGAGCGTGTTGCGGCGAACGAAGATGTCGCCACCCGCATGCTTGAACGCATCCGGGTAAGGCAAACCGACGGCGCGCCAGTAGTCACTTGAAGCGACGTCGAGGTAGTTCAGGTAGTGGCCATTGAAGACCACCTGCTGGGCATCGACTTCCGACCACCGCACGCGCAGGCGGTGGTGGAAGCGGAAGTCAGCGGGAAGGCTCATGGACGAGCGTGTCCGCGGTGGATGCCCGGCGCGCGGTCAGCGCAGCTCGCGACGCAGGATCTTGCCCACTGGGGTCTTGGGCAGCTCTTCGGTGCGGAACTCGACGATGCGCGGGATCTTGTAGCCCGTCAGGTTCTTGCGGCAGTGCTCGATGATCGCTTCCTTGGTCAGGCCCGGGTTGCGCGGCACGATGATGACCTTGACGCGCTCGCCAGCGGCCTCATCGGGCACGCCCACGGCGGCCACTTCCTTGACGTCAGGGTGCATGGCCACGACGTCTTCGATCTCGTTCGGGTAGACATTGAAGCCCGAGACCAGGATCATGTCCTTCTTGCGGTCCACGATCTTGAGGAAGCCGTTCTCGTCCATCACGGCGACGTCACCGGTGGCCAGCCAGCCTTCGCTGTCGATGACCTTGGCGGTCTCTTCGGGGCGGTTCCAGTAGCCCTTCATGACCTGCGGGCCGCGCACGCACAGCTCGCCCGGCTCGCCGATGTTGGCCCAGGAGCCGTCGTCACGGCGGCAGCGCACTTCGGTCGAAGGCACGGGCACGCCGATGGAGCCAGTGAACACCGGGCGCGGCTTGCTCAGGTCGACCGGGGCCTGCGTCACGATGGGCGAGCACTCGGTCAGGCCGTAGCCTTCGACGATGGGGCAGCCAGTGACCTGGTTCCAGCGCTCGGCGGTGCTGCGCATCAGGGCCATGCCGCCCGCGATGGGCAGCTTGAGCTTGGAGAAGTCGAGCTTGGCGAACGCCGGGTCTTCCAGGAAGGATGCGAACAGCGTGTTCACGCCCGAGATGCCCGAGAAGCGCTCGTTCTTGAGGATCATCATCACGCGCTTGGTGTCGCGCGGGTTGGCCACCAGGATGTTGCGACCGCCCAGTGCCATGAAGATCAGGCCGTTCACGGTCAGCGAGAAGATGTGGTACATCGGGATGAGCGTGACCACGGTCTCGACGTCGTCCGTCAGTTGACCTTCGGCGAAAGCCAGGGCCTGCTGGCAGTTGGCCAGCACGTTGCGGTGCGTGAGCATCGCGCCCTTCGAAACACCCGTGGTGCCGCCGGTGTACTGCAGGAAAGCCAAGTCGTCGGGCTTGACGTCGGCCGGCTTGAACTTGGCCTTGGCGCCGTCCTTGAGCACATCGCGCATCCACTTGGCGCCCGGCAGGCTGTAGGCCGGCACCATCTTCTGGACCTTGCGCAGCACGAAGTTCAGCAGGCGGCCCTTGGCGTTGATGAAACCGTCAGAGAGCAGGTCGCCGATCTGGGTCAGCACCACGCGCTTGACGCCGGTGCCGGGCATGGCATCTTGCAGCGTCTTGGCGAAGGTCTCCATCACGATGATGGTTTCGGCGCCGCTGTCCTTGAGGGCGTGGGCCAGTTCACGCGAGGTGTAGAGCGGGTTGATGTTGACCACCACCGCGCCCAGCTTGAGCACCGCGAACAGGCACACCGGGTACTGGAAAGTGTTGGGCAGCATGATGGCGACGCGGTCGCCCTTCTTGACGCCCTGGCCTTGCAGCCAGCCGGCGAAGGAGCTCACCAGGCGATCGAGCCGATCGTTCGTCATCTCCGTGCCGATGCTCACGAAGCCCGGTCGCTGGCGGAACTTGTTGACGCACTCATCGAAGTACTGTCCGAGGGACTGGTACTTGTTGATGTCGATCTCGTGGACCACGCCCTTCACGTAGGACGACAACCAGATGCGGTTGGTGGACCCATCGGGGTTGACGATGGACATGCCCGGCTGCAGGGCGGCGGCGGATTGGCTCATCTGGATCTCCTCGTGTACCGGCGCCATGACTGCTTTTGAACTGGCGCGGGGGCGACTAGCGGCCCGTTTCATGACGACAGCCCCGGTGGGGTTGCCGGGGCCGCCATGTTGCTTTTTGTCTCAGCTTTCGAGTTTAGCAACCCTGGTGACCGATCGATTCACGATCTGGCACATCAGGGTCGTCAAACCTTCAATGCGCCCATCAGCGCTCCAGGATCGCGACCACGCCCTGACCGCCGGCCGCGCAGATGGAGATCAGGCCACGGCCCGAACCCTTCTGGGCCAGCATCTTGGCCAGCGAAGCCACGATGCGGCCACCGGTGGCGGCGAACGGGTGGCCAGCGGCCAGCGAGGAGCCGTTGATGTTGAGCTTGCTGCGGTCGATCGAGCCCAGCGGCTTGTCCAGGCCCAGGCGCTCCTTGCAGTACTTCGGATCTTCCCAGGCCTTGAGGGTGCACAGCACCTGGGCAGCGAAGGCTTCGTGGATTTCATAGAAATCGAAGTCCTGCAGCGAGATGCCGGCGCGGTTGAGCATGCGAGGCACGGCGTAGGCCGGGGCCATCAGCAGGCCTTCCTTCTTGTTGAAGAAGTCGACAGCGGCGACTTCGGAGAAGGTGATGTAAGCCAGCACCGGCAGGTTGCGAGCCTTGGCCCACTCTTCGCTGGCCAGCAGCACGGCGGAAGCGCCGTCGGTCAGCGGGGTCGAGTTGCCCGGGGTCAGGGTGCCTTGGCCCGGGGCGATCTTCTTGTCGAAGCAAGGCTTGAGCGAGCGCAGCTTCTCGATGGACAGGCCTTCGCGCAGGTTGTTGTCCTTGCTCACGCCTTTGAACGGCGTCATCAGGTCGGCGAAGAAGCCTTCCTTGTAGGCGCGGGCCAGGTTGGCGTGGCTGGCTGCGGCCAGTTGGTCCTGCTCTTCACGGGGAATGCCCCACTCGCGGGCCATCAGCTCGGCGTGCTCGCCCATCGAGTAGCCAGTGCGGGGCTCGCCGTTCTTCGGGATGTTCGGCTTGAGCAGCATCGAAGGACGGATCTTGGCCAGCGCCTTGAGTTGCTCGCCGGTGCTCTTGCCACGGTTGGCTTCGAGCAGGATCTTGCGCATCTTCTCGTTGACGCCGATGGGCGCGTCGGAGGTGGTATCCACGCCACCGCCGATGCCGCACTCGATGTGGCCCAGGGCGATCTTGTTGGCCACCAGCATGATGGCTTCGAGGCCGGTGCCGCAAGCCTGTTGCAGGTCGTAGGCCGGGGTCTCGGGCGACAGCGTGGTCGACAGCACGGTCTCGCGCACCAGGTTGAAGTCACGGCTGTGCTTCATGACGGCGCCGGCGGCGACATCGCCCAGGCGTTCGCCGTGCAGGTTGAAGCGGTCGACCAGGCCCTGGAAGGTGGCCGTCAGCATGTCCTGGTTGGAGACGTGCGAGTAGACAGTGTTGGAGCGGGCGAAGGGGATGCGATTGCCACCGATGATGGCGACGCGACGGATGGTGCTCATGAAAGGTCCTTGGGGTAAAGGGTGTTCGATGCGGTGAATCGGCGGTGCGGTGGCTCAGTACCGGACGAGGCCGCGCAGGTGAGGCTTGTCGCCCTTGGCATTGCGGACTTCGAAGACGGCCTCGCCTTCGCCACGGTTGGCCCACAGCGAAGCGCGCGCCGGCAGGAACAGCGGCGTCTTGAACTCGACGATCACCTCGGTCTGCTCGACGGCTTCGCGCGGCATCAGGGTGGCCAGAGCTCGGGCCTTGGTCCACATGCCGTGAGCAATCGCCTTCTTGAAACCGAGGAACTTGGCAGTCAGCGCCGAGAGGTGAATCGGGTTGATGTCGCCCGAGACCCGGCCATAGCTGCGGCCGATGCCGGCACCTGCGAAGAAATCTGCCTGGTGGGCCAGCGGGCGCTCGTCGTTGATCTGGCTGACATATGGCTCGCCACGCGGCTGCTTGACGCCCATGCGCAGCAAGGTCCAGGTGCTCTCCCACACCACCACGCCATCGCGCAGGGCGCGTGCGTGCAGCGTGAAGACCTGCCCCTTGTCGTGCTTGTAGAGCTCGCCCGTGCGAACCTCGATGCGCAGCTTGTCGCCCACGTTGATGCGCTTGAGCAGCTTGGCGCTGTTGGCCAGGTGCACCAGGCCCATGGCCGGCCACGGGAAGGCCTTGGAGCCGAACAGCATCATGGCCAGCGGGAAGGCGTCCATGTGCGGCACCAGCATCGGCACGCCGTGGGCTTCGGTGAAACCGCAGACCTTGACGTAGGCCTTCACGCGCTTGGCGTCGATGGTGACGCTGGGGCGCACATAGGTGACCTCAGGCAGCGCATCCACCGCCCCGCTGCGCTTGCTGCTTGAGCGCAGCGCACCGAGGTTGAGCGCGATGGCGCTGGGCAGCTTCTTGACTTCGATGATCTTCATGGCTGCAGGCGAAGTCGGTCAGCCGATCAGGCTTTGGCCGCACACGCGGATCACGTTGCCCGTGATGCCGGCAGATGCGGGGCTGGCGAACCAGCCGATGGCTTCTGCCACGTCGACTGGCTGACCACCCTGGCTCATGGAGTTCATGCGGCGACCGGCTTCGCGGATGGCGAAGGGGATGGCGGCCGTCATGGCGGTTTCAATGAAGCCGGGGGCCACGGCGTTGATGGTGATGCCCTTCTTGGCGAAGATCGGGGCGGTGGACTGCACCATGCCGACCACGCCAGCCTTGGAGACGGCGTAGTTGGTCTGGCCCATGTTGCCGGCCAGGCCCGAAATGGAGGACACGCAGACGATGCGGCCGCCAGCCTTGATCGCACCGGCCTCGACCATGGCTTCGTTGATGCGCTCTTGCGTCGACAGGTTCACGTTCATGACGAGCTGCCAGAGGTGCTCCTTCATGTTGGCGATGGTCTTGTCACGGGTGATGCCGGCGTTGTGCACGATGACGTCCCAGCCGCCGTCGGCCTTGGCGGCTTCGATCAGCTTTTGCGGGGCTTCGTTCGAGCCGATGTCCAGGGCCAAGGCCTTGCCACCGATCTTCTTGGCGACTTCGGTCAGGCCTTCCTGAGCCTGTGGCACGTCCAGCGCGATGACTTCTGCGCCGTCACGGGCCATGCATTCGGCGATGGCGGCACCAATGCCGCGCGAGGCGCCGGTGACCAGCACCTTCTTGCCGGCCAGGGGCTTGTCCCAGTCGGCGGGGATGGCGGTTTCGCCCACCGCAGCGCCGATGCGGATGACCTGGGCCGACACATAGGCCGAGCGCGGCGACAGCAGGAAGCGCAGGGTCGATTCGAGCTGGCCCTCGGCGCCTTCTGCGACGTACACCAGCTGTGCGTTGCTGCCCTTCTTGAGTTCCTTGCCCAGCGAACGGGTCAGGCCTTCGAGGCCGCGCTGGATGGTGGCCTGACGGTGCGAGGTGCAACCTTCGGGCGGCCGACCGATCACGATGACGCGGCCGCACGGCAGCAGCGAGCGGGCAGCGTCGTGGAAGAACCAGTACAGCGCGTCGGACTGGGCCGAGTCGGTCAGGCCGGTGGCGTCGAACACCAGGGCTTTGACCTTTTCACCCGGCTGGCCGTTGCCACCCCAGCGGCCGGTGGTCAGGCCCGATTGGTTGGCCACCGCCACCCACTGCGGCAGGCGCTCGTGGGCCAGGGTTTGTGCACCGATGCGCTTGAAGATGCCCGCCAGGGTGGACAGCAATTGCGGCTCGCCGCCACCGCCCACCAGCACGGTGCCCTTGATCACCGGCTGGCCCGGTTGATGGCGTTCCAGCGGCATCGGCTTGGGCAGGCCCAGTGCGTTGACCAGCTTGGCACCAACGTTGGAGTTGGCAAAGTCAAGGTAACCGTCTTTCATGGGGGACTCTCGGGAGAAGGGCCGGTGGACGTGCACAGTCCAGTTTGGCCAGGTTGCGACAACGATCTGTCAGATCGCCAGATCACGGTGGAAAAACTCAGGTGGCGGTGGCACTCGCGGTTGACGAGGGGGTGTCGGGTTCAGCGGTTTCAGGCTGGGCCTGCCCGATCTGTGCCACGCCCGGCAGGTTGGCCATGGCGCCGAACTCCAGGGCTTCTTGCGGCCCCGGCAAGGGGGCCTTCAAAGCGGCCACCATCAAGGAAGACAAACGCGAGAGGATCACCGCCTCGTGATCGCCTTGCTGCTGGGTGAACTCGCGGATCAGGCGTTGCGTGTTGCCGCCAGCCAGGATGCCGGAGAGCGCCCCCATCGCGAAGTTCAGGCGAAAGCCCAGGTCTTCTCGACTGAGTTCGGGCAGCGTGCGCTGGAACGCAAAGAAGAAGCGCCCCAGGGTCTCGATGTAATGCGTCTGGATGTAGTCGCGCACCACGGGCGAAGGGTCGGTGTAGGCCCGGCCAAGGAAGTGCAGAAACCGATCGGCGCCCGGCACATCGCTGCGGAAGATGCGCACCGCAGGCAGGAACAGGGCCACGAGCACGTGCTCGCAGTTGAGCTGGGACGCGTAATTGGCTTCGAAGGCATCCAGCATCGCGCGGCGCTGGGCGTCAAGCGGGTCGAGCCGACGCGAGAGCACGGCGTGGATCAACGCGTCCTTGGTGCCGAAGTGGTAGTTCACCGCCGCCAGGTTGACGCCCGCTGCGCTGGTGATCTGGCGCATCGACATGGAATCGAAGCCGCCGCTCACGAACAGCGACTCGGCCGCATCGAGGATGCGGGTCTTGGTGTCGGCGGGTGACAGGCGGGCCGTGGCCATGCGGGGGTCTCCTGGGTCCTGCTCGGGGAACAGGACGAACGTTTCAAACGTCCGTTTTAGTTACAGGCGCGTATGGTATGTCAGCACGAGCGGCTTGACACACCTTTGACGCACGAAATGTGGGGTCTCCCCCGACACAGGGGATTTCCCAGGAATTCGGACAGCCTGACGCAAGCTGGACAGGCGATTGCCGGCATGGACAAGATCGGGCGATTACGGGACATCCCTGCCTGAGTTGTCGGGACTTGCTCACGTCGCCCCGCAGGCGGCTCGCTATGATCCCGGCCAACCCCGCACCCGCTCGCAGACGAACCAACCAGGCCAGCCATGTCGACCATCCTCTACCTCACCCAGATCCAGTTCGACTTCGGCGCGGTGCGCCTGCTCGCCAGCGAATGCGAGCGCATCGGCATCCGCCGCCCCCTGGTGGTGACCGACGCGGGCGTGAAAGCCGCAGGGGTGTTGCAAAAGGCGCTGGACGCGTTGGCAGGCTTGCCCGTCACCATCTTCGACCAGACCCCGCCCAACCCAACCGAAGCATCTGTGCGGGCAGCGCACGAGGTGTGGCAGGCCAGCGGCTGCGACGGCCTGATTGCCGTGGGCGGCGGCTCCAGCATCGACCTGGCCAAGGGCCTGGCGATCATGGCCACCCACCCGGGCCCCTTGACCACCTACGCCACCATCGAAGGCGGCTCACCCAGGATCACGCCGCAGGCCGCTCCGCTGATCGCCGTGCCCACCACCGCAGGCACAGGCAGCGAGGTGGCACGCGGCGCCATCGTCATCGTCGATGATGGCCGCAAGCTCGGCTTTCACTCCTGGAACCTGATGCCCAAGGCCGCCATCCTCGATCCGGAGTTGACCCTGGGCCTGCCACCCATCCTCACGGCCGCCACCGGCATGGACGCCATCGCACACTGCATGGAAACCTTCATGTCGGCGGCCTTCAACCCGCCGGCCGACGGCATTGCGCTGGATGGCCTGGAGCGCGCCTGGGCCCACATCGAGCGCGCCACGAAAGATGGCTCGGACCGCGAAGCCCGCCTGAACATGATGAGCGCCTCCATGCAGGGCGCCATGGCCTTTCAGAAAGGCCTGGGCGCGGTGCACAGCCTCAGCCACAGCCTGGGCGGTGTGAACCCCAAGCTGCACCACGGCACCTTGAACGCCATGTTCCTGCCTGCCGTGATCCGCTTCAACGCCGAGGCCGAGTCCACGAAAAAAGACCGCCGCCTGGCCCGCATGGCCCACGCCATGGGCCTGCGCTCCGAAGGCGACGTGCCCGAAGCCATCCGCGACATGAACGCGCGCCTGGGCCTGCCCAAGGGCCTGGCCGAACTGGGGGTTCAGCGCGAATGGTTCGACAAGGTGATCACTGGCGCGCTGGCCGACCACTGCCACAAGACCAACCCGCGCGTGGCCACGGCAGACGAGTACCGCGCCTTGCTCGACGCCTCGATGTGACGCAGGCTGACGTCCGGACAGCCGCTGATTGAGCGCTGAGCCCGAACAGTCGCTCAGCCTTCGCGCTGGTCCTGCCCTTCGCCGCCCGCTGGCGAAGTGGGCCGCTCGCGGATGACCATGACCTGGTCAATGCGGTGGCTGTCGACGTCCATCACCTCGAATCGGAAGCCGCCAAAACTCAGGTGGTCCGTCTTGCGGGGCACACGGCGCAGCGTCACCATCATGAAGCCGGCCAGGGTTTCGTACTCGTCCAGGCGAGGCAAGTCGTCCAGGTTCAGCGCGCGCAGCACGTCCTCGATGGGCGTGACGCCATCCATCAGCCACGAGTCGGCGTCGCGCTGCACGATCAGCTCGTCGTCCAGTGGCGCCAGCAGGCTGCCCATCACCGTGCTCATCACGTCGTTGAGCGTGATGATGCCCACCACCAGGCTGTACTCGTTGACGATGACGGCGAAGTCTTCGTAGGCCTGGCGGAACTGGCCCAGCACCTCGGTCAGGCTGATGCGCTCGGGCACCATCAGCACCTTCTTGATCAGGCCCGAGCCCTGCAGCACGATGGGCTGGCCGTTGAAGACGCGGCTGAGCAGGTCTTTCGAGTCGACGTAGCCGACCACATGGTCGATGTCACCGTCGCAAACCAGGTAGGTGGAGTGAGGCTGTTGCTCGATGCGGGCTCGGATGACGGCTTCGCTGTCGCCCAGCAGCAGGTGCACGATGCGGTCACGCGGGGTCATGGCGCTGGTGACCAGCCGGGTGTCGAGCTCGAAGACGTTCTCGATCACCTGCTGGCCCGTGGCGGCGAGCACACCCGCTTCGGTGCCCGCCTGCGCCATGGCCAGGATGTCGTCCGAGGTGACGGCTTCGTCGCGGCGATCGGGCAGACCGAAGAGGTGAAAGAGCCCATCGGTAAGCCGCTTGAAGAACCACACCAGCGGCCGCACCACGCGCAGGAAGGTTTGCATGGGGCCGACCACGCGCAAGGCCACCTGCTCCGGCGCGATCATGCCCAGGCGCTTGGGGAACAGGTCAGCGATCAGGATGAACAAGCTGGTGACCAGGACGAAGGACAACAGGGTGGCTGCGGTGTCGACGTAAGCGGGATCCAGTTGCAGCGCATGGAGCAACCTGGTGAAGTATGGCGAGAACGCGCCCTCGCCCACCACACCACCCAGGATGGCCACGGCGTTCATGCCGATCTGGATGGCAGTGAAGAAGTCGCCGGGCTCGTCCTGAACGGCCAGCACGCGGTGGGCCCGCGGGTCGCCGGCATCGGCCAACTGGCGCAGTCGCACGCGACGCGAAGCGGCCACGGCCAACTCGGAGAGCGAGAAGAAAGCGCTCGCGGCGATCAGTGCCGCGATCAGCAACAAGGCGACGATCGGGTCGTTGGTCATGCCAGCAGTTTAGTCACAGGGGCTTGAGCGCGTCAGCCGGGCAACCACGGCTCAACCAATCCTGCCACTCTTGGGCGAGCTGCTCCGAGCGCGCCACCGCCTCGACCCACACCTTCATGCGTTGCGTGGGCGCCAGCGCGGTGAAGTCGGTGCGGTCGGGCAACTTGCCGCGTGGCAGGGTGCGCACCCAATCCGGGTTGGGACACAGCAGCACGACATTGTCCAGCCAGGGCGTGGCGCGGTGGCGCCAGCGCAGCGACTTGTCGAGCCAGCCGGGCACCACCTGGCGCTGGAAGTGCGGGTAGAGCACCAAGCCTTCAGCCATGCTGGCATAGGGCCAATGCACGTGGTAGTCGACCAGGCCACCGTCCCAGTGCGCGCCTGGCCGCGTGGCGCCGGGGATGCTGGGCACGCCTTCGAGCATGAAGGGGATGCTGCACGAGGCCAGCATGGCGGGGATGAAGTTGTCGCGGTCGAGCGCGAGCTGCTGCGTGGGCAGGTCGCGCAGCGGCACGGGCAGGGCCTCACCGGGCGAAGAGAACACATGGCGCTCGAGGAACAGTCCCACGGCCTTGCGCGACAGCGCATTGGTCAAGGCCAGACCAGCCAGGCCAGCGGCGGTGCGAGCCGGGCTGTTGCGCCGCAGGATCTGGCGCCCGCGCGAGGTCAGCACGTGCACGCGCCATCGAGGGTGCCGGATGAGCGCATCGATGTCCTGACCGAAAAAGCCTTCGAGCGTTTCGATGAAGCCGGCCGTGATGCGCGAGGCCGAGGGCATGCGCCGCCCCGCTTCGGGCTCGATGTGCTGATTGATGTAGCCATGGGCCAGGGCTGCGAAGGCGCGCTTGGGGTCAGGCATGGCGGCGGTGGCCATGCGCCAGGCGCCAATGGACGCCCCCACCAGGTGCACGCCGTGCCCGCCTTGTGGCAACCAATCTCCGAAGATGTGTTGGTCGAGGTGGGTGAGCATCAGGCCCTTGGGGCCTCCGGCTGCGGCCGGCACGAGGCGGATGTCGGTCGGCGACAAGCCGTTTTGCAGGATGTGCTGGCGGGCGCGCTCGCCCACGTGGATGTGCAGGGCCTTCATACGCGGTCGAGCATAGCCGAGTTGAGGCCTGTCACAATGGACGGGCCGACCCGCCATCCATGTCCACCCCCACACGCCGCCCCATCCTCATCCCGATCAAGCCTGTGTCTGCCCCGGCGGCCGACAGCTCGGGTGCGTGCGGCCATGACCACGAACATGACCACGGCTCGGCGCATGGGCACCACCATGCTCATCGGCATGCCGATGGCGATTGCTGCGCGCCCGATTTGAGCGTGAGCGCAGGTGCTGCCTCGACCACACCGCTCCCCACCTCGGCCCCACCCGGCACCTCGGCCATCCGCTGGCGCATCGACCAGATGGACTGCCCGACCGAAGAGCGATTGATCCGGCAGAAGCTGGGCAGCATGAGCGGCGTCGAGCGGCTGGACTTCAACCTGCTGCAGCGGGAGCTGACGGCCCACCATCGCCTGGACGACGCCAGCGGGCTGGAGGCCGCGTTGCAACAGATCGGCATGGCGCCCCGTCGCCTGCAGGCCGACGAACCGGTCTTGCCTGCGCCCGTGGCAGTGCCTGTGCGGACACGCTGGCTGCTGGCGGGTTCAGGCACGGCTGCGGTGGCTGCTGAAGCGCTGGCTTGGGTCACGCAGGACGAAATCAGCTGGCCCGTGATGTCGCTGGCCACGCTGTCCATCGCGCTGGCTGGCGGCCCAACCCTCAAAAAGGGTTGGATCGCGCTCAGGCACCTCACGCTCAACATCCACTTCCTGATGACGCTGGCCGTGGGCGGTGCGCTGGTCATCGGTCAGTGGGCGGAAGCGGCCATGGTGTTGTTCCTGTTCGCCGTGGCCGAAGCCATCGAGGCCCTGTCTCTGGAGCGCGCACGCAAGGCGGTGCAGGCCCTGTCGGCGCTGGCGCCCGACGTGGCCTGGGTCAAGCAAGGCAGTGCATGGGTCAGCCAGCCCGTCTCGGCGGTGCCGGTGGGTGCCCTGATCCGCGTCAGGCCCGGTGAGCGCGTGCCACTGGACGCCGTGGTGACCTCCGGTCAGGCAGCCGTCAACGAAAGCGCCCTGACCGGTGAGAGCCTGCCTCAGGACAAAACCACCGGCGACCGATTGCTGGCCGGCAGCGTGCTCGAAGACGGCAGCATCGAGGCTCGCAGCACCGAGGCCGCTGGCCGCAGCACGTTGGCGCGCATGGCCGAGGCCATCCAGGCCGCGCAATCTCAGCGAGCCCCGACGCAGCGTTTTGTCGATGAATTCGCTCGCTTCTACACACCGGTGGTGGTGTTGATCGCGGCGTGCATCGCCGTGCTGGGCCCCTGGATCAGCGGCAGCGACTGGCACGAGTGGCTTTATGAGGCGCTGGTGCTGCTGGTGATCGCCTGCCCTTGTGCGCTGGTGGTGTCCACGCCGGTGACGGTGGTCAGCGGCCTGGCCGCAGGCGCTCGGCAGGGCATCCTCGTCAAAGGTGGCGCCCACCTCGAAGCCGGTCAGAAGCTGCGCGCCATGGCGCTGGACAAGACGGGCACCTTGACGCAAGGCCGCCCTGCCCTGACCGATTGCGAGCCCCTTGGGCGCTGGGGCACGGCCGAAGCCCTGCGGGTGGCTGCCAGCCTCGACGAACACAGCAGTCACCCGGTTGCGCGGGCGGTGGTGAACGGGTGGCGCTCCGGTGCGGGCCCCGAGGCCCAGTTGCTGCAGGTCAGCGACTTTCAACTGCTCAGCGGGCGCGGCGTGAGCGGCCTCATCGATGGGCACCGCTGGTGGCTGGGCAACCCACGCCTGATGGCCGAACAAGGCATGCAGCACGACGATGCCATGGCGGGAGTCAGCCAGGATAAGGCCAGAGATAGCACATAAGCGGAAAAGTAATAAAGAATGAGATCGTTATGCGACTTCAGGCCGCCCCAGTTCAACTTGCACTGAACCTGATTGCCGGGCCGTTAGCACCAACAACAAGTGGAAAAGCAGTCGTTGTGAGCGGAATTCAGCTCCAGCTGTTGCATTTCAAGTTGTTATGACGTGTCCGTTTCTCGGGCGAGAAACGCCCCCGCTCGTCGAGCAGCTCAGTCTGCCGTCTTGGGCGTTGTCCATCCAATTTTGTGAGCAGCTTGCGTAGCATCATGCCGCGCATCGTCTTCGCTGTGCACATAGATGCTGGTGGTGCTGATGGTGGCGTGCCCAAAATTGTCGCGCACGGCTTTGACGTCCAGACCCGCATCGGTCATGTGCGTTCCTGCGGTATGCCTCAGCCAGTGCGTTGAAGCGGCCTCGATCTGGGCTGCCGCGGCCTCCCAGTCGCTGCCGCGAGCCCGCAGGCGATCTGCTGTTGCGCGCATGACGCCTTTGACAATCTCGTGGACGGCGCTGCGTGCAAGCGGCTTTTCCTTGCCGATGATGGACAGCACCAGGGGGCGCTCTTCTCCGCTGACCGGCAGTGCCGACAAGCCGTTGACCTTGCGGTAGACCATGAGTTCGGCCATCAACTCGGCCGTCGCTGGAACGATCCGCGTCTTGTCGCCCTTGCCCGTGACCTCCAGCCACCAGCGTTCTACACCAGAGCGGTCGCGCTGGCTGTAGAAGCCACCCATGCTGCCGGAGGTGACCTCTGAGACCCGCAGCCCACCGACATAGAGCAGCGAAAACAGCCACCGGCACCGCACGGCGTGCGCCTGTTCTCGTGCGGTGCCTGTGGGCATGGCCTGGATGGTCGCTTTGACTTCATCCCAGTGCTCTTTGGGAAGGAAACGATTGGTCTGACGTGGGCCGACACGCCGCTTGCGGCGTCCCAGCGAAAGCGGGTTGCCTGCCAGATAGCCTGCCTCCACCAGCCAGGAGAACATGGCATTGATGATGGACAGCGCGTGGCGCTGGCTAGCGCTTGAAAGTGGCCCGGCAAACGGCCGCCAGTGTGGCGAGCCTCGACCTGGCCGCTGGCGCACGGTCATGACCCACCGCTCAGCGGGTTGTGGGTCGGCCAGGAAGCGCTCGTACAGCAGCAGATCCTCGTGCGTCAGCGAGGACATGGCCAGGCCACGCTGGTGCACGCACCACAGCAGCAGCCTTTCCGCCTCTTTGCGGTAGCTGGCCAGCGTGGCGGGCGTGTCAACGTAGCGTGCCAGCCAGGCCAGCACCGCCGAGCGGTCATCGTCTGCCGCCACTTGGCTACGGGCGTGCGAGCGGTTGCGCCCATCTTGCCCGGTGAGATGGGCCGGAATCAAGGTCTGATCAATCGGCGCGACGGCGTTCAAGGTGTCAGTGATTTCAAAATGGCGTCAGCCCACATTCTATGGACATAAGACAGTT
>Ga0180008_1000581_pt1 | contig 29131 bp, 20 predicted proteins | sample MM_PW_MetaG_FD_121121 | JGI IMG/M metagenome (GOLD analysis project Ga0180008, IMG submission 121121) | Groundwater microbial communities from the Aspo Hard Rock Laboratory (HRL) deep subsurface site, Sweden - MM_PW_MetaG | ecosystem: Environmental > Aquatic > Deep subsurface > Groundwater... | reverse complement strand
TATTCATTTACATATCGATTAAATATCTCATTTTTTGTTGCCATAGTCATAATCCCTATGGTAACACGAATTATGAGCTATCCGCTATCTTTTCGGTAACATTAATTATGAGCTAAAAGGCATCCTCGAGTATAATTTCATTTTATTGTATCATGCTTTAACTTCATGTATTTTTTGAAAATTTAAAGTATGCATATACTTCCAGGGTATTGAACACTTTCCTTTAAAAAAAAAGATAAATCGGATATGGAGCGAAAAAGCCTATCATGGGCGATTGCTCGCTTATTCTTCAGGCGGTCATTGTACTGCTCGCGCTCCTTTCTCTCGGGGTAAAAAACATACATTTTGGTCCCACATTACCCGCGTTTTTAAGTCCAAATGTGGCGAAGGTACTTGTGGAAAAGTTCGCCATTGGAGGAATCACAGATGCGGCAACTGATGTGAAGGCTATGGCGGACTGAGGGAAAAATTATGCTATAATTACATCATATGACCGAAGTAAATGATTTAGACCTGACCAGTTTTTCAAACGCAATTCTATCTCTAGAATCGGCATTTAAATTATATACCAAAATAAAAGATACTAGTACTCCGGCTGAATCTGAACTTCTGAGAGATGGTGTTATTCAACGGTTTGAATATACCTTTGAACTCGCATGGAAATCACTACGTCGGTATTTCCGCATGTACGCGTTTGAATCAATTGAAACTATGACTAACAGGCAGGTGTTCAGAAAGGCTGCCGAACTCGGGCTTATTACTAATGTTGAAGCATGGTTTGAATACTTGCTGGATCGCAATCAAACAAGCCATGTCTATGATGACGAAATTGCGAAGGATGTCTTTGAATCTATACGGCCGTTTATTACAGATGTGAAGATATTACTGCAAAATTTGCAAAATAACCTGGCATGATTGATCTGCAGGAGAAACACAGCATACTCCTGAAAAGTATCCTGCAAAAAACTGTCCCCGGCAAGGACATTCGGGTGTTCGGTTCCAGAGTCAAAGGTACGGCAAGAGAATCTTCGGATATCGATCTTGTACTTTTTGACGCGCAGCCGCTTCCTAAACCGGTTTTCACCAGGTTATATTTTGATATTCAGGATTCAGATCTTCCGTTTCGTGTTGACATTATCGAATGGTGCCGCGTGAGCGCGCATTTTAAAAAAATTATCGCCCGGGAATGGGAAAAGTTTTTATTTTAGGTTAAGAAGTTCATTTTCCCGTGTTTGGGTTATTGACTGGTAATTCAGAATTCTACTATGCTTTTTTTATATCATTCTCAGGACTTCTTCCCATGATTTCGCGGTATTTGCGGGAAAAATGATACGGATTAGCAAAGCCAAGGGCATTTGAAATATGCTGTATACGCATTCCCTTTGACAGCATGGCATGTGCGGTGTTGATTTTTTGCTGAAAATATATCTGCATAACCGTCTGTCCGGTTACGGCTTTCACTTTGGCCGCAAGGTAGTTCGGCTGGAGAGGGAAGGCTGATGCAATTTCCTGAAGCGTATGCATATGAGACGGAGATGAAGTAGCAATTTGCTTTATGGTACTGTAAATCATATCATCGGTCTGTGCAGAACTGAAAACTCCGCCTGCTTTTGCATCTGCTGAAGCTTTTGGCAGATACTGCAGTAAGGTTAATAATCGTTGCATACGGGTTTCCATTTCCGGGTTCCGTGCATGAGGATTTGTATACCATGTGAATTTTCTTCCAAGATATGCCGGTTTACACGAATGATTGGATAGAATGGGCAAATCAGCTTCAAAATAACAGTTATAGTAAGAACACGGTTTGGTGTGTGCCCAGAACCAGTGATATAGTCCCGGACGCAGGATTAATATCCTGCGGGGAGGTAAAACAAAATCGCTGCTGCCGATCCGGATACCCATTGCACCTGAAATTACTATGATAATTTCCCATAAATGCCGGTGCGAATGACCGGTAAAACCGTATGTTTCATCTATGGTGATTAAATTTTCAGAAAGCTCTCCAAGAAACATGACTTTCATAACCGGCGATTATAGCATGGGGTTTTTTTTCTATAGGCGTGGTGGAAGGGTTTCGCCGATTATTCAGGCGGAGGTTTGGCGGAGTATTAATTCTACAGGCATCGTGGAAGGGTTTCGTAAGCGGCAATTCAGGCGGAGGTTAGTCGGCAGTCTTTTCTCAATAGGTACCGTGGAAGGGTTTCGTAAACAGTAACTCATTCGGACGTTTGCCGCTACCATCCAGGTAGCGGCTGCACTCGGAAAGAATGAAAAAATCATGGCATCCTGCCATTTTTTCATTCTTTACGCCTCATGAATTACTGTTTACGAAACCCTTCCACTTGACTATTGAAAATAATACGACTATTTAACCAGCCGCTCTGAATTACCGCTTACGAAACCCTTCCACCTGCTATAGAGAACAACAAAGCCCAAACTCAGCCGCACTGAATTTCCGGTGAAACCATTTCAGATTGCTATTGAAAGCAATACCAGGCTGAAGATGGTATGCCGTATTTATTTGGTACCATAATTACAGATATCTAGTAATTAGTTTCGGATATGGTAATTTTACTGAAATACAATTATAATTAGCTATTATTTTTTGGTAATCATAGAACTTTAACTTAGGAAATACATATGAAGCTTTCATCAAAACCTGATATGGAAATCGTAGAAAAAAAATGGGACTGCTTCTGGAACGGCGAAGTACATGAAAGGCCCCTGGTGCTCGCTTCATGTCTTAAGCCGGAAAAGACATTACGGGAACTTCCGTACAGTCCGTATTACTACGCGAATACAAACCGGATTGATGAATATCTCGACTGGGCGGATGAATGGATAGAATGTGCAGAATTTCCCTGTGAGCTTGTGCCGTCAATCGGACCTAATCTCGGTCCTGATCAATTCGGTGCGTTTCTCGGTACAAGTCTGGAGTTTAATATGAATGATCCGGCGACAAACTGGGCAAAACCGGTTGTGACGGATTGGCGTACTTTTCTTCCGCTGAAAATTGAAAGAGCAAATAAAGCGTATACTACAATGCTTTCATTTGTCCGGAAAGTCCGTGCACGCGGAAAAGGTAAATACCTTTGTCAAATGATTGACCTGCATTCAAACGCTGATGCGCTCAGCGCAGTGCGTCACCCCGATAAATTATGCATGGATTTTTACGATGCACCTGACCTCATGCGGCAGGCATTTGATCAGGTTAAAAAACTGTATCATGAAGTATTTAACGAAGTGTATGAGGCTGCGGGATTACGCGAGACCGGTTCAACGAGCTGGATGCCGTTCTACTGTAAAGGGCGTTATTCGGCAGTACAGGTGGATTTTTGTTGTTTTGTCGGAAGTGATATTTTCCGAAGCTATATTCTGCCCTGCCTGATTGATGAGTGTAATTCACTCGAACGAAGTGTGTTCCATCTCGATGGTCCTGGCGCACTTACCCATCTCGATGATATTTTGTCAATAAAAAAACTTGATGTGGTCCAGTGGCTTCCCGGCGCGGGGAAACCGAATAACTGCGATCCGTGCTGGCGGCATATTCTGAAAAAAATCCGCGGTGCGGGGAAAGGACTGCTCTTGTATCCGCAGTCAATGAAAGAATTGCAGGAAGTACATCGTGACTTAGGCCCTGCCGGGACGGTCTATCATTTGTATGGTACCTGGTATCGTAAGGATATTTTCGATGCGATTAAGTGGCTCGAAAAGAACTCGTAATTAAGTCGAGCTCTACCGGCCCTTTAACTCCGCCGCCGCACGGTTTTGATTCTACAATATTCTGAATTGTATTAGCAGAGAGGATTTCCACTTCATTTTTTCCTTCTTGCAGTGCATCGCTCACGCAAACTTCGTACGGCTTGGTGAAAAGATCATACCACTTTTTATTTACCCTGACTTTCGCGAAAGATCCCGGATACTTCAACCGAAGTATGCTGTCCCCTGATGGTTTTTCGGCAAGGAAAAAAATATTTACATACCGAACTACCCCGGAATAAAAAGGCCATCCGTATTCCTTCCAGTCTTTTAATGAAGCTTTTTGTATCTGTGAGTGATCCGGATCAAGAATATTACCTGGTGTACCGGTTTTTACGGTGAATTCTCCTGCGAGATACACACAATCACGCAGACATACACCCTCAGAATGTTTCGTGATGTGCCGTGATAATTCCATGATGTTATTTCCGGACCTTAACTCATTTTTGAGCTGCACAACATAATTGCTTTCGTCAAATATACATTTTTGATGGAATTTTGATATTTTATTTCCGTTTACATGAAAAATAAAACTGTCAACGAGTTCACGGTCGGCAATGAGAAGAATTGGCTTCAGGATTGTGTGAAGATTAAAAGTGCCTTGGTAACGGAGGACTGCCGCATCTCTGATTTTAACCGTCTTGAATTTCCATTTTTCAGGCGTGGTGATTTTCCCGGATAATTTGTTATCAATATACACATCCCAATATTTAACCGGGAAGAAATTCGGCTTCATTCTCTGTACTGTCCAGCCATGAGAAATATCAATTACAGTTTTTTTCTTAATGACTTTATCCGCAGAGCGTCTGGCTCCTTCGCGTACAAGTGCTCCGTGTAAACCGGGAATTGTAATTGAGTAGAACTCATTTTCCTTCCGGAGAGGAATAAATTCTGTGCTGTTCGGACAAAGTAATTCAACATTCCTGGTTTCAGAATACTCAAGATTAACGGTTTTTTCAGAAATATTCTGGTTGTAAAAATAGAGATATTCTTTCCCCTGATGGACTAATTCGCGTACAGTTACGCCGTCAGAAGAAACCGTCGGACACCGCAGTCTGATATTACCGGTATGAAAGTTACGGAATTGTTTTATATTTAAATTTTCTGCATTGTTTTTATTTCGGAATAATCCGGAAATTGAATTATTTGATGATGCAAAAATTTCAGGTATACGGCCAAGCGGAATAACCGGGAAACCGTCCGCAATTAAGTTTGTGATTGCCAGTGCGCATGGAGCGCTTATGCTGGGGACATCGGGAACAAGAAGTACGCGGTACCCGGCTTTTCCAATCCGGAGCTTGCAGCTTTTTTTTCTGGTTTTCTGCGCCTGTATCAGATCATTCTCATCAATAAAATCAAAGTGCATGCCGATTTCGCCGAACCGGATGATGTCGCGCCCGATTTGTTCAACTTCGCGGTAAAAATGCATATCCTCCTGTTTTGTGAGCAAATCCGGTAAAGTTTTGCTGCCGAAAAAAGAAGTCGGGTAAAGGTATCCTGCATATTTTTTTTCACGACATTTCCGCAGTAGTGTACTCATACAATTAATATACCGGCTCAGTGACTGGAAGAATTGCCAATACGGCTGTTGATAAAAAATTGAGGGAGGTGCCTCCCGTTTACGGCTTCCATCAAGACTGTAGTACTGCCCGTGGATGCAGATACGATTAATGCCGAATGAGAAACACCAGTCCAGTATTTGCCGCATACGTTCGCCGTCGAGGTTTTCCCCTGAAACGCCCAGAGCCTCTATCAGATAATCACGCTCTCCTTTCTGGGAACAGACACTCTCACCGATTTTTACACCAATATTCATTGCGGGGAAGCGTACAGAACCATGCAGTGAGCTGACGATATCGACTCCGGTTTGTCCAAAACTCCGGAGCATCCGGAGGAGGCCAGGGGTAAACATCTGCTGACATACCGGTTCTTCCTCAGGTGAAATATGTCCGGTAAACAGTATGTTATTTTTCCTGCACCACTCGTTAATCGGCTGCAGAAAATTCTCTGTAAAGAGAATCCCGGTAATATCGCGGTAGCGGCTGCGTACAACGCTGCTGTATTCATTATAGTCTTTAAAAAGGTGCGGCAAATATTCAAGAAGCGGTTCATTATATTCCTGTGCATACCGTACAGGGAGATTTTCTGTCCAGGCAAACGGCCACATTATTTTTGCTTCATCAAGAAAAATACCGGGGATATGCCGCCAGTATTCTTTTTTAATGCGGGATCGGTACTGCTTGTGGGTCAACTGGATAAAAAGATCCGTTGCTTCCCGGTTCATCAGATCAGGGTAAGTGTCCCAGACACCTCCGCTGAAATAATCCGCGTACACGGCGACCACAGCCTTTACAGATTCCACCGCTTCATGAAATACACGGTACACTGTGCCGTAACATTGTGCGCGGTAGTGAGGAATAATACTGCCTGCGTATAGAGGGTAGTAGGCCTTTGACAAAATTCCCATTTCACTCCAGGTTTTTCGGATCGGTCCGGTGTCCGGCATCAGATTGATCCAGGGACTGTTATTTTTTTCAGATGAAAGTATTCCGTACACCGCGATAAGATTTCCCTGCGGCAGTTCAACATCGATTTTTCTGCTGCTTATGTCACGTGTTTCACAGCGTAGTACCTGCGCTCTGAGATCCGGCCTTTGCATACAGACCAGTCCGCCTGCCGCTCCGCTGGGGAAAGGTTCTTCATCATAAAGCCATGGCTCAAGTCCGAGCCTGATGCATTCGCCTACCGCATAATTTATTTTTTTAAACCACATGTCGGTAAGATATGGAACGAGATTTCCCGCACGCGGATGCAGAAATACTCCGCCAAATCCCTGTGTTTTCATTTCCTGAAGCTGGCGGCTGATTTCTTTTTCCTCAAAAAAATGATTGAGGAAATAGAAGGCGAGGGGACCGTTGTTTTTATTGGGCATACTAAAATGCCTCCTGTGAAATTTCAATTGAACGATTCAGGTATGGTTCAAACTCCGGTAAGGTAAAAGCCCAGGGCGCGTTCAGAAATCCTAAAAGACGTTTCCCGCTGATATTTTTTCGGCAAAAATCATGTGTACGCGGTACATTGTTATATCCGGAAAAACAGCTGACACATGGCAGCTGGTCGTAGTCTGCTTTTTCCAGCAGGCGATAGCACGCAACCTGCCGCTGCCATTTTTTTTTATTTGGGTGGTTCTTGGGTAATTCCCGGAATTGGGCTTCAGAAAAATATTTTTCATAATACCAGTTGCTTTGCACCACGCTTTTCGGCATGCGTTTCAGAAAGTCTTTTTCGTGATCCCACAGATAGTCTGACCAGACCCAGGCACGCACGCCGCGTTTTTCGATTTCGCGGACGTAGAGAAGCAGATCATGCCACCACAGATCGAACTGCCTCGCCGCCGCGTATTCGTAATGTGTAAAATATTTCAGCTCTTCTTCATCCATCCCGATATGAAAAAAACGTGGCGTGTTGAAAAGCACGATGATTTCTTCGAGAAGGTCCCTGATGACCCGGTCATACACGGGCGTACTGACTTGTCTGCGGTACTTGCCGAGCCAGACATTATGGCGGGGAGAGAGATTTAGTTTTGGAATCGGTTCAATACCCATGCCGCGCAGCCGCGTAAGTTCACGGCGGAGTTTGTCCGTGCTCCATGCTTTTTTAACCGCAATTTCCGGATGCGACTGATAGCGTACCGCGTCACCCAGATCAATGACCAGCATGTTCACTCCGCTTTTTTTCATGACTGCGGTCAGATCGCGGTATGTCCGTTCATGAAAACGCAGATGGGGTTTTGCAGCCAGATATTCCCATTGAATATGTGTATCAGGAACGCAGGCCTGTACAGGGTTTTCCCACCAGCCGTCAGCTTCTACAGGTACACGGTCAAACCACATGTTCGTGGAGAGATGGAGTAAAAATGCATTAATTTTTACCATAGAGATTTCATTTATCCTTTTGTGGTCATACATTTTATTTCCAATCCGTTGAAGACCGCAGTCCTGCCCACGTTTCCAGGAGCAGCAGCCATGAAAAATTTGCGATACGGTCATTACGAATTAATTTTCTGTACGAATCAAGCGCATCCCGCTCTGCAATCGGCCTTACTCCGGTTCGTTCATACGCTGCAAGCATTTTTATTGAGAGTTCAGCATGGGTGAGCCCTTTCTGCAGAAATGTAATTCTGTTTTTCACTATTTCGTCATTGCCGGCGTGATTCATGGCAGCATCCAGAATGGCGAACCCGGTGATAAAAGTATCAGGTGTAAAAATAAGATGCCCGCTTCGGCTCAGTACGGCAAAATTTTTATAATTTGCTTTCTTTTTAAAATCGGCTGATAATTGATCCCTTGTGACGTTTTCCCAGTATTCAGTATAATTTTTAATGAACCCGGCCGCATTTCCGAAGGCTGAATAGTATTCATTTTCAATTTCATCATAAGTTATCTCCGGGGTTGCGTGCAGCCTCCCGGCGGTATAATGATTGATGCTCTGAGTACCCCACATGTTTATTAAAGAATCAAAATCGGTTCCGCGCATATTATTGGACCAGGCGAATTTGAAATCTTCTGCGAATTCATGCGCGCATATAGCCGGTAGACAGTATCCGGATAAAAGGTAGTTCGGACGAAGTAAAAGACTTGCGCCGGTTCTGCTCCAGCCGCCCCAGATTTTTTTAAAACTACCATACAGCTCAATGGGAGTAGGGTATAATTGATTTTCCGGAACAATGAGCACATAAATATTTTCATTGAGCATGGTCTGACCGGGAGGGAGGGCGCTATTCACGTATGCATAACCCATCACAGATGGTGAAGGATCGAACTGCATGGCTTTTTTCTGAAGTGCAAGCCAGAACTTCGCGTAGCGGTCAGAAAATGAATTTGTCTGGCCGGGGAGATCCCATGCAAGGCATGACTTGCAGTGACATACCGGATCAATTGCCTGCCGGATATCATTTTCACACCCATTGATACCAAATTTTCCGTTTGTGCGCAGAGAAACCCAATCCTGAATGACTTTTTCGTGAAGTTCAGGAGATGACACGCACATCTGTACAAGATGTGTTCTTTCGTCTGCGGGTGCCCTTATCCCGTCAGGCCGCAATGCAAAATATTGCGGATGTGTGCTCCCGTATTTTTCCCAGTACTTTGAAAATGCGTGACCAAGATTTAAAGGTTTAGTTATTGAAAGGCGGTGCCGCCGGAGCCAGACCTGCACGTCGTAATTAAAATTTTCAATTTCTGCGGCGCTGGAATAAATTTTATCCATGCCGATATTCGCTCTAAGCCGGCTGTGTATAAAAGGAAGGGTTTTAACCGCAGCCTGCGGCAAGCCGGAAAATACATTCTTTCGCGGGGAAAAATCAATGCCCGTTTTACCGGGCCACAGCCAGCGAACGCGCTGAAACTGGTCAAGCCAGGCGTAAACCGCGAATAATGTCCCCATTTCACCCTGATCTGAAAGCGGCGGATTGCCGGACCCGTCTCTGCCGGCAAGAATAACAGCGTTTGACCTGATAACGATAAGATATGCACCTTCACCAAGAGTTCTGAATTGTTCAAGAGAAGAGGTTTCACTACAGGGACCCAGAAATATTTTATTTAAATTTCCGCGCGGGGGGGTGTTTTCATTTCTTTGAGGAAGTCTGCTTCCGGAAATAAGTTCAAGATGATACTGAATTTCCTCTGCAGCGTACGTAACAGCCGGAGTGGGATTTTCAGGAACTATAATCTCGGCTGCGGGTTTCCCGTTTTTAACAAGAGAAAATCCTTTTTGAGTATAGTCTGTCCTTGGTTTCTTTCCAGTCTCTGACAATGAGTCCGGTAAAGGGATTATGGTAAATTCCCGGCTTTCAACATCAATATATGTGTCTTTCCGGATAACACCGGTATAGACGCGGTACCTTCCGGTTTCAAGCGTATCAATGGATAAGGAAACCATCGTTTCTCTATTGCCTGTTTTCCAGGTTATAGGCTGGCGGTACATTTCAGCGCAATTTGTACTTCCATGAAGACCAATGGCTGCAGTCAGAAATAAATTCCGTTCGGAAATATCCCCCACCTTTACGGAAAAAATCAGATTTTGCAGGGGTGAATAGTTTTTTGTTGCGGGATTAAAAATATATTGTGTAAGATTTTTAGTATCTTTAAAAATCAAAGAAGTATGCGCGGTACACGAAAGAATGATTTTTTTTATTTCAGGAAAGTGCGACAATGAAACGGCATCCCAGTATGCGGCTCCGGTCTGTGCCTTGGAATCAATAAAAAAATAAATACTTATACTGAGGATGTCCGGCGGTGTTTTAAACGGTAAATGGTATTGCTGCCATCTCAGTTGATTATTCGTAACGTTGAGACGTACATAGGCGCCTTTGCCGCCTTCCATATTAAGCCTGACTTGTATCTGGTGCAATCCTTCGGTGAGCGTGTTCTTATGCCATACTGAAATTGTATAATTCGCTGAGGGGAGTACCGGAATATGTACACCGGATTTAAGGTCAAACACATTAAATGTGTTTTTCGGGTCAGCTGCCTGAACTGCACATTGTTCACCTTCATATGGTTCTTCTCTGCATATTTTCCCATTACGCTGCCAGCCCTCAGGTATTGATCCGTCACTGCCTTCTTCAAAACCTGCGTTTTTAACTTCGATTGATATTTCTTCTTTCGGTAACTCCACGTGCGGTATTGGCGCGGTAAAAGCAATAGCAGTGAGAATAACCGATGCGAGAAATGAAAATTTAAGAACTATTGATTTTTTTTTACGCATATTAATTACCTGTTTTTTTTATATTTACAAACATTTATTCAGAGGATATTTTATCAGATTCGGGATTCCATATAAACTCATCCTGGGTTATTAATCCCGAATTCTGCCCGTGTGCAAGAGAAGCGGTGACTGCTGCTCTTTCATCAGCAGGAAAGATTTTCCACTCAGATCCATGCGGGCCTTCTATAATGCCGGAAGTATGTTTCGTTTTTTTGAGAAATTCAAACAGATCTGACCGTATCTCCTGAATAATCTGAGCATTCTGAGGAATATAGGCAAGGTTTTCAGATTCTGACATCCGGCGGTTAAATAAAAATTCACGGTTATCAGCGGCCGAATAAAAATATTTCCATTCCTTGTGTACCGCCATGTATTGTGCTCCGGCGTCTGCAGAAAACTGTGAAAAAACTGCTTTTCGTTTTATACTGCCATCAGTAATTTGTTTCAGACATACCCCGTCTGAATTGATTTCTGATGTTTTTACACCGGCTGCACGTAAAATAGTCGGATACACATCTATAAAGGACACAGGCTCTGTGCAAATATGGTTTTTTTTCATATATCCGGGCAGACGGACGATAAGCGGTATTCGCGATGAGGGGTCATGCATGGATCTTTTCCCGAAACAGCCCAGGTCTCCAAGAAACTCACCATGATCGCTTGAAAAAATAATCATTGTGTTGTTTAGTTGTCCTGTTTTTTCCAGTGAATTGAGAATTCTTAAAATTTGATGATCGACAAACGAAATACATGAATAATAGTAGGCTTTGATTAAACGCAGTACATTGTAATCAAAACCCTGATCGCGGTATTTATAACGGTTTTGTTTGAAATTTATTGCAGTTAAAAGATTTTGATAATCAGCAGGCATAAAAGGAAGAGGTATTTCCGGGCTTCTGTATTTTTTATACCATGGCCTTGGCGGGGTCAGAGGCGGATGAGGATGGATAAAACTTGAAAAAATCATCCACGGTTTTTTCCCTGCAGAAAAATCATTTATTGTCTCAATAGTCCTGTCGCCTATCCATTGTGTAGGATGATGTGCAGCCGGAATGGCGGATGGTTGCGGCATATAATACATTTCACTCCGCATTCCCATTGGTTCGAGTGGATCAAAATTATTTTTTTTTAAATATTCACGGTAGTCATCATGTGTACCCGGTTTTATTACTTCTTCCTGGGATAGTCGTTTATCAAATCCTCTGAAAAAATCTGATTTTGTTTCCTGAGGAGAAAAATGGCATTTCCCTATGGCAATTGTTTGATATCCTGCCTGTGTAAGATGTGCAGGGTATCCGGTACCTTTATCGGTCATCATGGCTGTGTTATCATAGCAGCCGGTATGCTGCGGATATAACCCATACTGAAGACAGCATCGTGCGGGAACGCATACAGGTGACGGGGTGTATGCTGAAGTAAAAGATGTACCCTCATTTACCAAAAGATTAAGTCCGGGAGTACTTATAATGGGATTGCCCAATGCGCCGATAGTATCGGCGCGCTGCATATCGGTAAAAAAAAAGAGAATATTAGGTTTTTGTGAAGATAACATTTTTACTCCCCTTTGCCTATATATCTTATATGGAACCTGACAGTCGGAATACAATATGTAGGTACATATATTGTTATTATACCTACTTAATTATACTTGATAATTACCTGTTTGTCAAGAATAATTATTATTTTTTTAGTTTAAGAGAGTAAATTTCCCCGTGCGATAAATTCATTTTCAAGGGTAATGCAAATATCCGCCTGGTAGCCGGAATCAATCATGTCCAGTACTTGTTCAGCCAGAATTTTTCCTACTTTCGGGAGCGGTTCCCTGATGCAGCTGATAAAGTCCATATCCGGCCCGATATTGGAAGGGTCATTATACGCGAGTATCTTAATCCTGTGAAGGTGTTCCCGGCCTATTCCCAGGAGCATTGTGTATACGGTGAAGGTAATTGCGAATCCGACTGTAAAAACCGCATCTATATCTGTACGTGTTGAAAGTGTTTCCCGGAGCGCAAGTTTTTGTTTTTCATCATAAGGCGAAAAATTAATGAGAAGGTCATTATGCGCAGGTACACCAATTTTTTTTAATGTATCAGAAACCGCCTGATGGATAGGTTTTTGCCATGCGCTTTCACGCGCGCCGAATAAAAAAAGTATTTTTGAAGCCGGGTGTTTTTGAAGAAGGTGCTCCAGTGCAGTGCATACACTCCCGTACGCATTGATCTGTACTCCGTTAATTCCTGCAGTGCCGAGAGGCAGGCGTGCCATATACGGGATATGATTTTTCCTGCAGATTTCAATACCGGGGTCGTTATGCATAAAAAAGATACAGCCGTTTTTACTTCCAAGTCCGGTGAAGAAGTCATACATTTTTTCTTTATTCATGTGTGCCGGAAGAGTGTGTGTACAGACATGAGAGCGGGTGAGTATTTCAGGATCTGTCAGGCCTTTCATGTAAAGCGGGACGGTGAGATTATGACCGAAATATGCCTGCTGGTAAAATGAATCGCTGAGGATTATATTAAGAACCGGTTTGGTATGATCGGCAGGCAGTGCAGGATAGGTACCGCTGCCTTTTAATCTTTTTACAAGGCCCTGATTTTTAAGAATATTCAGCACTTTCATACTGGTGTTTCTGCTGACACCGAATTTTTTCATCAGCATTACTTCGGTAATCCGGGTATCCGCTGGAAGTGATTTCAGCTCATTTTTGAAATCTTTAAGTATTTGATTGTAAATAATTTTTTTAAACATGCCGGTACAGAATGAAACTGATTTCTATACAGAATTGTATCATATAAACAGAGACTTTTTTCTATAGGCTCAGTGAAAGGTTTCGACAGATCGGTAATTCAGTTAGAGGGCTTCTTGTAACCATTGCACTTATCTCTTACAAGAAGCCCCGCGTAGAATTTCTGGTTACAAAACCCTTCCGCTTTACATAGGTACTCCGTGAGCAGGTTTGCCCCCCTTTCCCGGATGTGCGAATGACTTATAATGCACAAAAATTTTTAATTTGGCTGGTGAAGGGATTACAAACAACGGATTTCGGATGGCGTCGATCAGAAAAAAAAGACAGGATGTCTCATTTTTTTTCTGATTGTCGAGTGAAGTAGGCCGCCAGGACGGCGGCCTGCAAACGCCCATCTGAAAGCCGTTGTTTGTAATCCCTTCACGGAGCAGATAAAAATTTGTGGAAATTCATAAGACATCAATATTCTTTGATTAATGTTATACTTTACCCCGATGGAAGAAATAACCAGACGTATTGCACACCCCTCTATACGTACCGCATACATCCGCTTTTTGCTCGTCACGAGCATAGTAATCGGGAGCATTGCAGCAATTTTTACAATTCTTTGGTTTGGTACCGGTGAATATATCGGCGGCAGTGCTTCATGCATTATCTTAGCAGGATGTCTCACTGGGATTTTCCTAATTCACCGCGGAAAATTCAAAGCTCCGGCCTATATACTGGTCTGTGCGGTGGTTTCCGCTCTTTTTTATACGCAGATTTTTAAAACAATAAAAGGCGGTCCGGAAACCGGATATGTACTGCTGGGTCTCAGCGGAATATTTATTGCGGTAATTTGTCTGAGCGCATTTATTATCCATATTAAAACTGCTATTGTATTATCACTTTTGTTTACTGTAACCAATGTGGTGTGTCTCATTCTGTCAAAAGATGCAACCGCAATTGTCCGCATACCTCTTTTTGTAAATGGAATGATTTCATCGACCTTGTTGTTTGTTATTTTTAAAAACATTCAAAATAAAGCAGAGGCAATTCTTCTCACAAACGAAACGCGGTTTTCCCGCGCTATAGATGCGGCAAATCACGGGTTCTGGGAGTGGGATATTCAAACCGGAACTACTTATTTTTCTCCCCGCTATTTCACTATGCTCGGTTATGCACCAGGCGAACTTCCCTCTTTATTCAGCACCTGGGGTGAACTTCTTCACCCCGATGACCATGATAAGTGTATCGCTGCTGTTAATGAAAAACTTAAACTCAAAGAATCTTTTTCCATACAGTTCCGTCTCCGCGCGAAAGACGGTCAGTATAAATGGATTGAGGGGAAGGGTAAATTTTTTGATAAGAATGAGAATAATTCTCATGCACTTGCAGTAGGCACACATGAAGATGTGACCGAAAGAGTCACCGCTGAAATGAAATTAAGTTTTCTTGCGCATCGTGATCCTCTTACCGGGCTTTTTAACCGGGTCGGCCTGGAGGAACATTTAAACAGAAAACTTAAAGAATCTTCCAGAGATACTGTGCTCAGATCAATTATCACCATTGACCTGAGCAACTTTAAGGAAATTAATGAGCGTTTCGGCATCAGAACAGGCGATGAGGTGCTGAAAGTCGCCGCACAACGGTTTGAGTCCTGCATACGAAAAAGTGATTTTGCCGCCCGTGCAGGCGGGGATGAATTTATTGTATATCTGCATAATATCAGTTCTGAGCTTGACGGGGGGACTGTAGCGCGGAAAATCCGCTCTGCTTTTACGGAACCAATTTCCATAGCCGTATCGGAAGCCGGTACATCCATACATAAAGAAGTTCCCATCTCTCTGAGTATGGGCATATGCTTTTTCCCGAAAGACGGTTCTGATACTGACAAGCTGCTCGCGAATGCCCTTTTAGCGCTTACGCATGCAAAACGGAAAAAACTTCCGTTTTGTTTTTATGACAGCAGGATGAATGAAGATGAGGAAAAACGGATCTCGGTAAAAAACAAAATCATCAATGCCCTTACGAACGGATATGTGCTTCCATTTTTTCAACCCATCAGCGCTCCTGACGGTACGATACTTAAATTTGAGGCTCTCGCCCGAATCGTATATCCGGACGGCTCGGTCATGAGGCCTGTTGAATTTATACCGGTAGCTGAAGAAACCGGGCTCATTAAAAGTATCGGAACTGATATTCTCGAAAAAACACTTATTTTTATGAAAACTTTACATGCGCTTCACCCCGAAATTAAGGGCTCGGTAAATGTGTCTTCCCGCCAGCTTACCGAAGATTTCTATGCTATCGTAAGTCTTCTTCTCGAAAAGCATCAAATTCCTCCGCAAAAAGTTTTTTTAGAGATAACAGAGGAAACTATTATGCATAACCCCGAACACGCAATTGCGGTCATGTCACGGCTACGGGCATTGGGCGTTTCATTCTCTATTGACGACTTTGGTACAGGGTATTCATCACTGGGGCGCATTAAAAATCTTCCGATTGACGAATTTAAAATTGACCGCTCCTTTGTGAAGGATATACTCCTCGAAAAAGAAGGCGAGCTCAACCGCACAATAATCAAATCCCTCATTAACATAGCCTCCTCCCGTGCGGTAAGCCTCGTTATTGAAGGAGTGGAAACAAAAGATGAGCTGGATGTGATTGCCGGTTTGGGCTGCAGGCAAATACAGGGATACTATTTCAGCCGTCCGCTTAGTGAAAAAGATTTTTTATTAAAAGCATCCGGAAACCGCACTACATGAGTAAAAATAAGTCAGGCAATTCTTACGTGGATATTATAAACAGAGGGAAAAATGTTCTGCTTCAGGAAGCGGAGGTGTTGCAGAATACCGCTGCGCTGATTGGCAGTGACTTTGTTTCTGCGGTAACAATGCTTTGCGGCATACGCGGTAAAGTAATTGTCTGCGGTGTCGGTAAGGCGGGCATTATCGGCCGTAAAATTGCTGCATCTTTTTCAAGCCTCGGCACTTCTTCATTTTTTATGCACCCTGCTGATGCCGTCCATGGTGATTTAGGTATGGTTACTGAACACGACATTATGCTGTTTTTATCCAATTCGGGAGAATCATCCGAAATAAGTGCGCTTCTTCCAGGTGTAAAAGCCCTGCGCTGCGGTATAATTGCAATTACCGGAAATACTCAGTCCATTCTTGCAAAAAGCGCAGACGTGGTGATTGATATCGGGCATATAAATGAAGCATGCAGTCTGGGGCTTGCGCCGACGTGCAGTACTACCGCAATGCTTGCGGTGGGCGACGCGCTTGCAGTAGTCTGCATGGAAAACAATAAAAATTTTGACGAAAAAAAATATGCCTTTTTTCACCCCGCAGGCGCATTAGGAAAAAAATTACTCACTGTCGAAAAAATAATGCGCAGCGGAAATGACATTGTAATAACCGGTGAAAAAACACTAATACGCGATGTGCTAATTGCGGTAACCCGGTGCCGCTGCGGCCTGGCGGTTATTGTCGATGATGACGGAAAACTTTCCGGAGTATTTGCAGACGGTGATCTTCGCAGACATCTTGAACAAAACACCAATCTTCTTGAGCAGGAAGTGGGAACGCATATGACGCGTAAACCCAAATCAATATCTCCGGCACAATTTGCAGCAGAGGCTCTTAAAATTCTGCGCGATTACCGCATCAGCGATATTCCGGTTATTGATACTGACGGTACACCGCTGGGAGTAGTGTACCTGAAAGATCTTGTCGACATCGGCCTGATGTAATCAGCGGGTTTTTCTTCTTCTCTTGTCGCGTACAATCACTTTCAGCACTTCATCGGTTATATTAATAGCATCGTCAAGATGCAGTACATAACCGCTGTATTCCAGAATAATATAATATCCGTCTTTTTCCGCTATTTTTTTTATATGATCATAAATTATTTTTAAAGCAAAATATGAATGGGACTGTTCGAGCATTTTCAGTTCATAATCTTTTTCAGAGATAAAGTTTCCCAGTTCAGATTCGAGAAAAAGAATTTCTTCGCGTAATGACTGCAGCCTGCGGATGTCAGTTGACTCTCCCGCAGGGGACAGACGTGTGACATCTTCTTTGATTTTTTCAATTCTCCGCTGCCTGCGTTTTGCTTCGCGAATAAATAAATCACGTTTATTATATACTTCCTGAACATAAGGCTGTCCGTCGAGATATTGCGCAAGAACCGATTTGATATCGACAAAGCCGATTTTACTGCCTTTTTGCGCAAATAGAATTGACGTGTGAAGGGCAATTAACAAAGTGAAAATTTTCTGAAATTTAGTAGTAAAAATCCGGTGTGTCATGCAGTATAGGATAACATTGTGAGGAAATGATTTTATTACCGTGAAGATGTGCCCTGAAATGCATCATCGCCGTAAAGGCGCTAATGTCAGAACTTCGCACAGGATTATATGGTAATGCGCAGTGCGATTTTTTTCGACCGGATATTAGAAGCGCGTAATCAGAGAAAGTAGTGGGTGCAGATGGCCGCGAAGAAACCGGGTTACGATCTGTTGTTCCAGACATCCATAGCCTGTTCTTTTCTGATAAACAGCGGGGTTTCGGGTTTTACAAAGCAAGTAGTGCCGCTGCACCGTGCTTTGAAATAAGTAATTCCCGCATAAGGGCACACTACGACTTCGCCTTTCCCGCCGCAAAACGGGCAAGCCTGCAGTGTGTGGGCGGTATCAGCGTATGCTTTATTTTCCTGAATAGCAGCACTCATATAAACCTCCGGGTGGTAAACCAATAAATATTTAACTTATAGTGTATCATAATTTAAAATTAATTATTTTTCAAGTCTATCATTTTTTTTTTTTATTATTATACAGTATATTACTGAAGAATGAAAACGCGAATTTGTTAATGTATTAAAAATATACGTTTGGACGATTTGTAATGCGGCAGCCGTATGGCTTTGGATAGTATTTGTGAAAAAAAAAAATCAAAAATTAATATACAAATTGGTGACAATTATTTTATTAATGCCGTCGTTTCCCGGGTTGTGTGGTGCGGAAAAATTTGCATTTTTGCCTGTTATTGCTCCTGCTGAATTTACAACACGGGCAAATCAATTCCGCAGCGCTTTTATTTCACTTCTGACCGAGAATAAGCGGTTTTCCCCCATACCGGATGTGCATTTATATAACAATTTCAGGGTAATGACGAATATAAATCCCGGACAAAATAATGCTGCACTGATGCGCGCAGGCAATATATGCGGCGCCGCAAAAATTGCATATTGTGAATTTACCGGTTCAGAAAAATCAGTAAAATACTTTATTAAAATCGCTGATACACAGGAACAGGAAATTGTCCTCACTCTCCGCGATATATCCGATCAGCAGATGTCCACACTTGCAATAAATGTGTATGCAGCATTTATCAATCGCCTGCCGTTGCGGGCGCAGTACCTGGATAGTGTGCGTGCATCCGGTCTTTCTGAATCTGAGCTTCTGCGGATCGAAAAGAACGGCGGTACGGTTTTCGGGTATGCGCTGCTTCGGTCAAAAAATATACGCATAGAGGAATATATTCACATTCTTCTATGCGGCGGGAATGCAAATGAATTTATCCGCTTTAATAACAGCATGTCTGACAGTACTATGCCTGATAAAAATAAAAGCCGTAATAAAAATAATTATTTCACCATGCGGAATTACAAATTGTTCCTGCAGAATGTGTACCGCTGAGTATTGATGCGTGTGCAGATTATAAATCATCTCTACATCAGGCAGCTTTCAGTATGACTGCAATATTAATTGTCGATGATGAAAAAAATATCAGGGAAGGGCTTTACAAAGCGCTGAAGCCCGGGGGATTTAAAATTTATCTGTCGGAAAACGGCACAGATGGATACCAGCAGTACCTCGCCAACCGGATCGATCTTGCAATACTCGATATAAAAATGCATGGAATGGATGGACTGACTCTGTTAAAAAAAATGCAGGAAACTGAAAATTGTCCTCCCGTAATATTTCTTACCGGTCATGGGAGTGTGGAAACTGCAGTAGAGGCAATGCAGCTCGGTGCATACGATTTTCTTACCAAACCGGTCAATCTCGATAAACTCGAATTAATTATCGCCCGGGCGCTGCAGCAAAAAAATCTCGAAGATACCAACCGGACGCTGCAGGATAAAGTTATCGGGTTTGAAACAGAAAAAATAATTCTCGGACGGTCAAAAGCGGTTCAGGATGTAATCGAGAAAATTAAACTATGCGCGCGTTCAAAGGCAAACATATTTATTTACGGAGAAAGCGGTACCGGAAAAGAATTGGTTTGTGACGCGGTACATTACAGTATCTCAACACCGCGGCCGCTTATTAAAGTAAATTGTGCAGCATTGTCCCCGACACTCATCGAGAGCGAGCTCTTCGGTCATGAAAAAGGTTCCTTTACCGGTGCGCAGGAAAAAAAAATCGGGCGTTTTGAAGCCGCGCATGGAGGCACAATTTTTCTTGACGAAATAAGTGAAATCAGTATCGAAACACAGGTCAAGTTGCTGAGGGTAATCCAGGAACGCAAGATAGAACGCGTAGGCAGCAATATTCCCATAAGTGTTGATTTCCGGATTATTTCCGCATCAAATAAAAACATTCAGGAAGAAATCAGACAAAACCGCTTCCGTGAGGATTTGTTTTACCGTCTTAATGTGATTGATATTTATATCCCACCGCTGCGTGAAAGACGGGGAGATATCGAGTATCTCGCGCGGCATTTTTTTGATGAGTTTACCGCTCAGAACGAAAAAAAAGATATTGAAATTTCAAGCAGTGTATTCGCCGCCTTCAATAAATATTCATGGCCGGGTAACATCAGAGAACTGAAAAATGTAATCGAAAAAATGACGGTGCTTGCAAAAGGAAGTAAAATTACGTCTTCAGATCTCCCGGATGCGCTGCGGACATTCCGCCCTGAAGATACATCAATAGTAATTCCTATGGGTACAACAATGGAAGAATGTGAAAAAATTATTATCAATGCGGCCGTTGCGCACTGTAACGGTAACAAAAGCGAAGCGGCAAAACTGCTTGGAATCGGAAGAAAAACCCTCCATCGCAAATTAAGCGGAGAAGACAGAACAGATGCAAACATTGACAACTAGTAGTGAGATTAATTATTAACTACGCAGCAGTATAATTGGAATAAAACCGACCGCTTCTTATTTGGAATATACTCAGAAAGATAGCCACAGAGGACACAGAGATCACAGAGATATTCGCGTACATTAGCGTTTATTCGCGGTTAAAACCAAAAGAAAACCGCTAATGGACGCGAATGAACGCTAATAAATAGTTGGCTGCTGACCGCTGTACTCTGATCTCTAATGCCTGCCGACATAGTCGGCTTGGCTTCTCCGGCGTAGCCTGCTTAGTGGTTATTTCGAATTGTGTTTTTTTTCTATATATTCGAGAATACTTTTTGCGGCAATCCGCACGGCTTGAACCGCGGTATCGGTTTGTGCGGCCCGGATCAAATCAGCAAGCTCGTTTTTCAGTCGTTCGTTCGCATCTGAAATAACCGCGGAAATATCACCGCCTGGGGTGTGAACAGTATCTTCATCATGGGGAAGCGCGGGGAGTTCTTCGGAATCTTCGATGATGAGTTCTTTACCTTTTTCGGTATCGGTAAATGATTCAATGTCCTCTTCCTGTGTGTCAGAAAGCCCCATCGTTAAATCCGGCAATTCGCTGTCATAGTTTTCCTGTATATCAGGCAATGCAGTATCCGGTAGTTCCGCATCGTCTAATTCCTCAATCGCGTGCATATCATCTTCTGAAAGCATATACGAGTTGGTAACATCTCCATCGTCCGAGATTAAAAATTCCTCAGCAATTTTTTTATCCAGAATGAGCCGATTGACCATTTTAAACATTGAGGTAAGTTCTTCTTCTTCGTCATCAATTTCAAAGTTACCGGTTTTGTCTTTATATTTTTTCCCTTCTTCGAGAAGAAGCATATAGTCATCGGCATCGATTGAATCAATAATCAGATTTACCAGCCTGATGTCTTTTGCAAGGATGAAACCGATATAAAAGATAATCACAAGCATCAGGATAATCAGAGACGAGATGAGCACCAGCATCGAAGCTGCCTTGCTGTGCTGATAGGAGACGCTGTTGAGAATTATTGTTACCTCTTCGTTAAGAGCGTGCTCAATAGATCCGTCGGCCAATTTATGCAGTTCGTAGGCATCACGTTCAATTTTTTCTTCACGGGAATTATAAAAAACGCCGCCGATCTTAAAAGCGGGAATCATTACTTCGCCGGCTTCCTTCCGGTCTCCGAATAAAATGACCGCACGGGAAATGGAATGTGTGTGCGCGGCGAGTGAAGTGATGGTACGTGAAGCCTGAGCGCAGAATAATTTATCAAGTGCAATATCGCTCAGCGCGATGCCAAAGACCATAACCAGAACAATCACGACGCCGATCTGCATTATCCGCTGCTGGATATAAGGCGATTCATCCTTCATTTTCTTCATAAAACTGAAAATTCTTAAAAACCGAAGAATGCGGACAATTTTAAAGAATCTTCCGATTCGAAGTATCTTGAAGAACCGCATGAATACGGGTATTCCGGAACCGATTGCTTCAAAAGCGGGCAGAGAAGCGAGGAAATCTACCCATCCCCATTTTTTGAAAAAGTATTTTTTTGCCGGGAAAGCGCATAAACGGACAATAAAATCAAACAGAAAAAACATGTCGAAGATGCTGTTGATTTGTACCACCAGATCACGGTACGCCGTGTATTCAAGAACCAGGCCGGTAATTGAGCACAGCACGATAAAAGGGTTGAGCGTATCGAGAATATGTACGGGGAAGGCCAGGGAGGGTCTTGCTTTAAATTTCACTGCGCGGCCCCTGTGTTTTTATGTATATTTTTATGTATACTCATTGGTGAACATTTCTTTGGTGGTAATAAGATTCGGTGTTTTACTTATAAAAAGCGCGAAGTTTTTTGATACATCAATAAGCTCTGCCTTATGATAGGCGATTTTTTGAAACGCGAAATTTGACGCGCTCTGTATGAGCATGGAGCGTCGTTCGGCGGCCCCGTACAGTTTAGTCAGTTTTTCCTGCTGAATGGGCGGCATTTGCCGGTATTTTTTATTTATTTCGGTAATTTGGGAAGCAAGGACAGTGCTGAAAAGGAAAATAAACCGTATACTTGCGCTTGTTATCGGTTTAAGCCGCGCGGCTTTACCGGTTACAAAATTAATAATATTGCGTGAAACACCAACGCGCGTCATGTATTTATCGTCGAGACCGTTTAGAATTATCAGGACTGCGAGGTATTGCAGCGTCTCTTCTATGTTTACTCCCCATTTATCGCAGGTCAGTTTAAGAAAGTTTTTCATTGCGAGCAGGAGGTTTTGATTTTCTGCATAGCAGCCGCAGATGATTTTTCCCGGGACGGCAGGCAGTTTTTCCGTTTTGATTTTGTCGATTAAGACATTTTTAATAATATCGTTTTGTAAAGCCTTATTTTCATTAATTGACTTGCAGTTATCAAGCGCGGCTATGTTGCGGTTAACGGCTTGAAGTATTTCTTCCGCTGCGCTGCCGCTGTCTATTGTACCGGTAACTGCGGAGCGGATATCACCGCTTTTTGTCCCTTTTGCACCGACGGCGCTGAGTTTGATAAGATTGAAATATATGAATATTTCCTGTTCATTCAGGCCGATAGATTCGACTTTCAGGCGGCTTAAAAGTCTTTTTTCTTCTTCGCTGCTCAGTGTGCTGAAGTCGATTTCATTGAGGATAGTTCTGAATGTTTTTTTATTTATTACGATTTTGTCTTCGGGCAGGAGTGATCTGAGTTTTTCTTCCGGGCTTGTAGAATCCGGTTTGCGGAAGAAAAGCAGCGTATCGTCGATTAAACGTTTTTGTTCGGTTTCTGCTTCGCTGTCCTGTTGTTCCCACAGTTCCTGCGCCTTGGGTATTATTATACCTTTGAATAACTTAGTGTTTTCTTCAAAAGCGGTGATAAAATCAAGAGGGGAAATTTCTTCGGCGTGTAGTCTTTCAGTAAAAAACTTAGCGATATACGCGCCTAGCTTTTGTATATTTTCGTCATTTAGTGTAACAGGCATATCCGGTAGACCTTACCAGCCAATTATCGGCAATAATATGGACAAAATAAACTCAAAACCGGTCTGAAAATTTGTTATGCGGAACGGAACTAAAATTCAATAAGTTCATCCGCACTGACAATATCGGTGTATTGTTTCCGGTGCAGGTTTTTGATTGTATGCGGTATGAGGTAATCGCTTGTCAGATAGGTGACCTGGTAATTAGCAACGGTGCCGCCGAATACTACATAGCTGACGTTTATTTGAGAGCCGATTTTATATTCCGGTTCCTGTACAAACCCCTTCTTGTAGTTTATAAAATGTTTCGTTGTCAGGCCGTCAAGCGGCATCGCTGAGGTATGGTTGGGTGTGCCGTAGGTTTTTTGAAGTTTTTCCTGAAGGCTGGCAAAGAAGAAATCAGACATTTGATTGAATTCTCCGATTTTGGTATCGCCGATATAGGAGAGTACCACCGCAAAAAGTTTATACTCTTTGTTTTCGAAATGGAAAAAAATAAAAGAATGTTCCCACGCAGGCTTGTTTTTTTCCGCTCCTGCCGGCGCGGTGATTATTTTAAAGTTCTGGGCGAACCGCGCAGTAAGATGATAGACCTCAGTAGGTTTAATTCTTTTAAGTTTTTCTATTCCCTTGAAAAAATCGAAACAATAATACCTTGATTCGAATTCACTGAAGTATATGAAACTTTGCGAAATATAGTTAAATACATAGACGTCTTCTACCCGCTCTATCAGTGTAGTATCTTTGGGTAAATAGTTTCCGTCCTGAATCAGCTTTTTAACCGTATCCTCATCCATGAAAAATCTGAAAGTGTCGTATCCGGGAATGATAGCTTTTTGCATAATCCCGGTATCGCTTGCTCTCGTAATTTGCTGCAGGCATATACATAAAAAAATTGAGAGGATTGCCCAAACCCTTTTGTGTTTTAAAAAAGATAAAAAAACCGGCATACTGCGTAGTTCTCCGGAAACCTGATGAGGTACATTCATTGAAGGGGGTATGATAGACATGGATGTAATTGAAGAAAGTATGAGACGGCTTTTTTTTTGCATGATTTCCTCCGTGTTTTTTAGATTCTTTCTGCTTATTATAGTATTAATGTAATAATTTTTCTGCTTTATATATTGATAGACGTCTATTGACAATTGTTAAAAAAATACAGCAGACTGTAAGCCGGATTCTGTCATTTAAAAAGTTGATTTATCTGATGTATCAGTTGCCTGAAACATTTTGCGGTCTACCTGCTTCATTCCGAACCGGCAAAGCCCGTGCTGAACTGAAATGTTCTGCATTGAAGCTGCTTGACCTTGCTCCTGACGAGGTTTGCCATGCCGTTTGAATTACTTCAAACGCGGTGGTCTCTTACACCGCCGTTTCACCATTACCGGTTATACGCCGGCAGTTTGTTTTCTGTTGCACTTTCTGTACTACAGTACTGCGCTTTTAGCGCGTGGTACATGCAGCCCCGGGTGTTACCCGGCGTCATTGCCTCAGGAGTCCGGACTTTCCTCAGGAAATACTTCCCGCCAACTTTCATCTACTGCACAATGATTGTAGAATACTTATTGGTAACATACAAATGAACCTTGTAAAATTTACCAAAATTTGACATGAATTGGATTTCATTATAGAATAAATTGTAATATAAGTAAATTCAGCCAAAAAATTTCAGCTTCATTGATCGGGGAGGGTACAATGGAATTTGAACCTTGGATTATGGCAAATACTGCCGCGATCGCAGTTGTCGCCTATTCTTTCTACCGATACTACTCACGGAAAATAGGTTTCAAGAAGCTTAAAAAATACCTGGATTTAAAAGAACAGGAATTAAGCAATCAGTATGCGGAAAAAATTCAAAACCTTGAAGATGCGAGTATTCATTTCGACATTGATTTAAAGCGACACAATCAGATATCACGGATAATCGGCGCGGATACAGTTAACCTGGAAAAAAAAATCAGTATTTTTGAGGAAATAGACAAGCGGTTAAATGATAAACTCAATGAATACAACGAAAAAGAAAGAAACATCCGGAAGCTCACTGACAATCTCACAGAACAAATTAAATTTCTTTCTCTATATAAAAACGACATTCATACAATCAAAGACAGTATGTCTGTGTTTAAGAAAAAAATATCAGATCTTGAAGCAAATTATTTTAAATCCGAAAATAAATTAAGCGCAGATATTACCCAAAAGCTCAATAGTCTCACTGAAAAAATAGAAACAGATATTGTTAAAAAACATGAGTTTCTGCAGAAAAAAACAGAAGATGCGCATATGCAGCTTAAAATAAGGATTGATGAATTAAACGGGCAAATAGCGGCGCAGCTTGAACTGGCTGCCGGACTGCGGGAAGATCAGGAAAAGATCTTTGCTGAAAGACAAACCGGTTTTCTCAATACCATGCGGGCGCAGCTCGATGAGTTCTACAGCAAAGAAACAAAAAATTCTGAAAACCAAATGGAAGAGCAAAACCGCAAATATATTCTTCAAATCGAAGAAATCGACAGACGGATTGAAAATATATCTCACTCATCTAAAACCATAGCCGATAAAAACAAAAAACTCGCTGAAGAAGTCGAATCACACCGGCTTGCGGTTATGAATAAAACAAAAGAGTTTTCTGAAGAACTCTTACGAAATCTTGAAAGCAATATCGGCAACTACCGGGACACAATAACGCATGAGGTGAATGAACGTTATGCTGATTTTTCAAAAAAAGTCGGCATGCTTGAAATAAAACTACACAATACCGAGGAAGCCGTCGTTGACACCGTGAACGACAAATTTGAAAAAATCAAAAACAGCATTTTAGAATATGAATCAAAACTAAAAATGCAGACACATGAAGTGACCCTGAGTTACGCCGAGATCAAAGACGATTTAATCAAAAAGAGTAAAAATGATGTAATGGCGCTGAATAGCGAGCTGACAGAGTTAAAACATAATTTCGTAAACTTTTCTGATTTTTCTCAAGGGAAAAAACAGCAGGTAGAATTATGGCTGAACGATATTCTTCAGGCACGTGATGAAATTCTTCGTGAAAAAAATGTCTACATTCAGGACCTAGATTTAAAACACAGGGAAATAAGCGCCGCGCTTTCTGAAACACATTCGGACAAATCAAAAAAAATTGACATATTTTTTGCTGAACTCCAGGCCGAGTTGTCCGCCCGGCTCCAGCAGAGCGGGAGCCTTGAACTTGGGAAAATACGTGAAGAAATGGAATGTATCAGGCAAATCAGGGATTCTAAGCTTAAGGAGCTCGACCAGGCCATCGCTGCTTCGAGAGCCGCATCGGAAAAAGAATTCACCGTACTGCTCGATACAGTTACTTCGGGATTTAATACCCGCATAGAAACATTAAACACACATATCGATGAAATTAAGTCACAATCATCACTCCTGCCTGATGTATTTAAAAAGAATATGCAGACTCAGGCAGACGAACTGCTTTTACGCATGCAGCAGATAGAAAATGATTTTTCCAAAAATGCCGACAGCAGAATAAACCGTTTACTCGAACATATGAAAATACAGAGCGAAGGTTCGTTTGCCGCTCTGCAGTCGCATTTTAACAGAATTCAATCAGCTTCTGAAGAAAAGGTTTCAGAAATGATCGGCGGTTTCCAGTCATCGATTGACGGTTTTTACGAACAGGAAAGAAAAAATGCCGCACTGTTTCTGGACGAAATAAAAACTGATTATAAAAAAACTGCCGCAGAATTGTCTGATCAATCCGAAGTATTACAACGGGAGTTATCCGCTATCGAAGAAGTAAAAGAAGAAATCGGATTAGCCATTCAGCAGTTCAGGAAATCACTTGATTTTGATGCAATAGGTGAAAGTGCTTTGAGCGAATATAAAACCAAAATCCAATCATACCACGAAGACCTGGAAAATAAGAAAGCTGATTTTAAATCAAGCCTTGAATCTTTTCAGCAAAAAACCTTTGATCTGGGAAATGAAATACACCGGATAGAAAAACTGATGAATGAGTGCATTGTAAATGCATCCGAGGCCGCTAAACAGCATACGGAAAAAATCAAAGCGGACTTTTCAGCTGCTAATACAAGTTTTTCACGTATGCTTGGTCAGGCAAAGAACAAAGAAAAGCAGGCATCGCAGATTCTCATAACACTCGATACCTATAAAGAAAAAATATCAATGAAAAACGCTGCTTTTGAAAAAGCAGTCGATTCGTTTTTATCTGATATTAAAAACGATTTACACCGTGCGGTGTCCGACCGAATTGGTGAGATTGACGATCTGGACAAGCGGCTGAAAAAAGAACTGACGGATAAAGTGCTCAATACTGAGAAAACCGAACTGAGAAATGTTAAAGCTACAGCTGCTTTATTGAGTAAATCTTTTACAAAAGATTTGCAGCATCTCCGCGACACACTTAAAAAGGTTGACGGTGATTTTAAAAAAACGCTTTCCCAGACAATTGCGCAGCAAATAGGGCAGTTTAAAAACCAATCACAAAGATTTGAAGAGCAGTTTTCTGATATTATCAACGAGACAAAAAAGAATCTGATAAACGAAATCTCAGCAATCCGGAAAAAAGAAGAAGAAGAGCAGGCAGTGTTTTTTAACCAGACTCAGCAGAATACTGATTTATTTCTTGAAAACCAAAAAATGGCATTTGCCGGGAATTTGCAGACAATAGACAACACAGTCCGTCATTCAATGGATGCCGTAAACCATGCGCTTCAGAAAACTGCGCAGGAACATCTTCTGCAGCAGGAAAAACTTGAAGCCCTTACGCAAAAAACAAGTGAAGCTATCGATGCATTGAATGTAACGGGAATCACACACACTATTCTAACAGATATTTCCCGCCAGTTACTGCCTCAGCAGGAACTGATTTTTGAAAAAAGCAAATCAGTATCGGAAATATATAATAAAATTGAATCACGCAGTGAATTTTATTCGCGTATTGATGCTGAGCGGGAAGACAAATGGAATCATTTTGTAACAATGCTTGAAGAACATAAAAAATCAGCTGTCGGTCTTTCGGCAGATATTCAAACAGAAAAACAGGAAATTACTCTCATAAAAAAACAGCAGGATGATTTGAGGAGTGCACTGCAGCATGAAATCCGCGAGGGGCTTACCGCCGAAGTTGCACAAGTAAAAACTGCGCTTCAAAATGAACAGGCGCGGATCACTGCGCTCACGCAGCAAACCGACACTGCGGTTAAAGAATTGTTCTCCAATTTCAGCACACGGCTTAATGAGCAGTCCCAACGCATGCTGCATGAATTTCACGCAACGATGACAGAAAAACATTCAAGCGAATTCGGCGGCACAATCGAGTCGTTGCGTACGGAACTTGACATCTATAAAGAAGCAATGAAAACGCAGAAACAATCGCTTGACAGTTTCTGCGCCGGATACCGCGAAGATTTTCATCGTCAGCTCAGTACCGAACAAACCCAGGCTCAAAAAGCAATTGCCGGATTATTCCGCGGATTTGAAGAAGTGAAGACGCATCTTGCCGCTGACCTGGAAAGTCTTACGGGAAGTACTGCCGAAAAACAAAAGGAAATACAGCAGATTATTTCCGGTATGACCCTGTCGGTTGCGGAAGTACGCCAACAGATAGATTCTGCCCGGCAGGAGCAAATCAGCCGTCTTTCCAGCAGTATGAACGAAATTGAAACACAGCTTACCGGCCGCTACCGGGAACAAACCGAACGGCTGGAAAAAGAATACCAGCGTGTGGTTTCCGAACAAAGCGGAAAGGTGGAACAGAAGACC
>Ga0180008_1000580_pt1 | contig 29190 bp, 33 predicted proteins | sample MM_PW_MetaG_FD_121121 | JGI IMG/M metagenome (GOLD analysis project Ga0180008, IMG submission 121121) | Groundwater microbial communities from the Aspo Hard Rock Laboratory (HRL) deep subsurface site, Sweden - MM_PW_MetaG | ecosystem: Environmental > Aquatic > Deep subsurface > Groundwater... | reverse complement strand
CTCCCCCAGAAGAACCAAAAGAAGAAAAGAAAACACGTACTCGAAAAAAAGCAGATGAACCCACACCAGATGACGATACAACAGAAGAACCAAAACGCCGGCGCCGCACACGAAGTTGACAGAAAGGAATCAGTGGGGGTCTCGGCCCCCACTGTTAATTAATCATGTCTCCAAGAAAAGTAAAACAAACAATCAGTACGACACAGGCTATCGACATAGCCGATACTATGGGAATCCCCATGTCATTACCTACTCTAATTTCTATCATCAAAAAACAAAAACTGGGATTCCAATTGAATGGAAAGTTCTCAGATTGGAAGATCGACCAAGAAAAATGGGAGAGATATCTAAAAGATGCCACGAAAAATGACTGATAAAACATCGTCCATAAAAAGAGGGTTGGAAAGAACATCACCTCCAGAAAAGAAACTTGTGTTGTTACCCACAGGCTCTACCATGTTGAATCTTGCTTGCTCCGATTCACCTTTTGTGGGGTTTGCCGCAGGTACTGTTGTGAATATTGTAGGGGATAAGTCAGCCGGGAAGACCCTTCTCACTCTGACTTGTATGGCTTGTATAGCTAATGATAAAAAATACGATGATTATAAAATCATTTATGACGATGCCGAACACGCAAGCCAGTTCGATATAGAGTACCTCTTTGGAAAGAAAACATCCGAAAGAATAGAACCTCCAAGAAGAGACAAAGAAGGGTTTCCACACAGCTCTAGTAATGTTGAAGAGTTCTGGGCACATATCGGTTTACGAATAAAGAAAAATGAAAAGTTTATATATGTACTGGACTCATACGACTCACTGGGTTCAGACGAGGATGTTGCTTTTGAAAAAGCTCTGATAGCGGGTATCGAAAAAGACAAAGAAGTAAAAGAGGGTGGGGGTTATGGCACAAAGGGGGCAAAAACGTTATCAAAAATGTTTCGAACAATTATAGAGGGGCTGAAAGCTACAGAATCCCTTTTGATTGTAGTGTCTCAGGTGCGGGAAACAATTAATGCTCTTCCATTCCAAAAGAAATATTATCGAGCTGGGGGAAAAGCCCTTGGACATTACGCTTTTCATGAAATCTGGCTGAGAGTGGATGGACAAATCAAAGAAACAAAATCAAAACGTATCATAGGACACACGGTTACTGCCACTACTGATAAGAATAAAGTAACAGGTAAACTGCGTACAGCCTCATTCAATACATATTATGATTATGGTGTGGACGATACCACATCATGTGTGGAGTTCATGATAAAAGAAGGGGGATGGAAAAAAGACAACTCTCCAATAGTACCTGTTGGATTATGGGAAGATCAAAGATTCCAAAACAAAAACGTACTGGTTGAAGCTATTGAATCCAACAATGAAGAAAAGAAACTAGCAATGATATGTGGTAGAAAATGGAGAGAGATTGAAGACAGTTTGAAACTGAACAGAAAGAGACGGTTCTTCTGACAATGAATAGAGCTGATTTGCTTTCATCGTATATGTTACGGGTGGAAAATATACTCCCTCCAAACGACAACAGAGACATTTTGATATGGGTTCCAGGTATAAAATCCTTTATCGTTCGCAAATCACACATAGCAAGAACCGATGCTGAGAGATTCTTGGAAGAGATGAAAGACGATATACCCTTCACATCTTCTGAGTGGGCGGGTGATCGTTTATTTTCTCATTGGTTTCCACTATCACCCCCAAAAGATTCAGGCTTTGAATGTCTAAAGAAAGGGAAATAAAATGGATGTATTTGTGGGTATAGACCCTGGTAAGAAAGGTGCTATTTGTTTTTTAAGTGAAGAAAACAAAACACTAATTATTGATTGGCCAAAAACAGATAACGTTTCAGACATGATTGATACAATTGAACGATCGTATGAAGACACAACATGTCATGGTGAGATGGAGACTTATTCGTTTGCAAATAATGTAACACTTGCTGTATTGGAAAAGGTATCGGCCATGCCTAAGCAAGGTGTTACTTCTGTGTTTTCATTTGGACAGAACTATGGCATGTGGCTGGCTATTTGTGCGTTCTATTCATGGCCTACTCAACTAATAACACCTGTGCAATGGCGTAAGGGAATCATCACACCCAAAGACGGGAGTACAACAAAGATAGCTAATTACAATGTGGCTTCCCGGCTTTACCCTCACATAAAATCTGAATTAAATGGTAAACGTGGGGGATTGTTGGATGGCAGAGTAGATGCGTTGCTCATGGCGCATAAAGCAAAAATGATATGTCAAAAATAGAACTTAATAAACAGCAGGTTGATCTTATCATTGAAGCATTGAGATATGGAATCAGAGAAGCCCCTGTTCAAGATGCTTACAATGCCAGATGTGGAAAAAGGAATGGATACAAATGCCTCGAACTAAGTCTAAGAATGATGCGAAAATACAAAGAAAAATACTTCAAAAAGTGACACTCAAGAATTTTCAGTGCCATACAGACAAGACGTTCGATCTGTCTGAGGGAGTTAATGTTTTTGTGGGAAAATCTGATTCTGGAAAGACGGCAATCTATAGAGCTATTGTGTGGGTGTTGTTTAATAAACCTTCTGGTGATGCGTACAGAACCAGAGGGGTTACGGGGGATACTTCTGTCACATTAACCTTTAGTGATGGAACGATCACCCGCACTAGAGGAGATAGTGAAAACTCATACACAATTAATGGAAAGAAGTACAACACTATTGGAGCGGGTGTTCCAGAAGAGATCGAACGTTTTATCAACATGAACGATGTGAACCTATGTGGACAGTTCTCCCCCCCATTTCTTCTTTCCATGTCACCTGGAGAAGCAGCTAGATATATGAACGGTGTGGTGAATTTAGATGTGATCGACAACACCATGAAAGCCATAAACAAGACCATAAGTTCCATAAAAACAGATGAGAGAGCTTGTGAACAAAACTTAGAAAAACTAAAAGGGGAATGGCAGAAATTATCATTTGCAAAAACAGCAAAAGAGATTGCGAATGGGATTACAACAGACACACAAAATATAAGCAAGAAGAAAGAAACATTAAATCAAATCATCGACAAGTTCAATCAGTGGGATGAACTGGAAGAATCTTTAGAGAACGTCCCCAAAGTCAATATGAAAGAACTGGATGATTTGACCTCCCTTCAAAAAAAGATCGAGAATAAAGAAGGGGAAATTGATAGCATAACAGCCCCCCTGAATTTATGGAAACTTAACGAAAGAAATCTGAAGGACACTTTGTATAATCTAAGTGTTGCTGAAAAACGATTGAAAGAAATAACACCCGAAACTTGTCCTCTTTGTGGCAATAAAATGAGGTAATTATGAAAAAGAAACCATCAAAACCCATATTAAAAAACAGACCTGCATGTAATGTAATTGTGACAGGTGATTGGCACTTACGGGAAGACACCCCTCCATGCCGCACAGATAATTTTCTGGACACACAAAAAAGAAAGTTGCAGTTCATACACGAATTGGTAAGTGAGCACGATGCCGAAATCATTCATACGGGCGATTTATTTCACAAACCCAAACCATCACCTTTCATGCTATCGTGGGCGATAGAAAACATTCCAAGAGATATGCTTGTTATTCCAGGCAATCACGATCTTCCCGGTAATAATATGGCAAATTACGAACATTCTGGATTACGAACACTGGAAGCATCGGGTGTTATCACAACCATAGACCAACCAGGATCACATGATTTTTTTGGTATACCTTTTTATATTGTTCATGCATACATAGACGATGAACATCAACATTGGATGGAAGATAGTTGTCTTGCTGAAAACTTCATGAAAACATTACCACCACACATTCCCTATGTGCTGACAGGGGACAATCACAAATCATTTACATGGAGTGCTGGTGATGATGAACCCATACTTATTAATCCAGGGAGCCTAACACGACAGACAATTGATTCCATAGATCACCGACCATGTGTTTATCTAATAACAACAGAAGGTGTAGTGTTTACTCATTATGTTGATATTGAAGATGCAGATGATGTGTTTGGTTCGGAATATATCAAGAAAGAAAAAGAAAGAAACAACGAGAACATCCAAAAGTTCATCGAGCAATTGGGGGAACAAGCCGAATTGGGGTTGAGCTTTGAAGAGAATCTGAAAAAGTTCATCATGAAAAACAAAATAGAAGAGAGGGTACAACAGTACATCCAAACAGCATTGGGAGAGTGAGAATGAATACAGCACAAGAGATACTGAACTTACGTGATACGATAAGTGGTTTGAAATCTAAAAAAGAAACCACTGAAGAATCTATCAAGAAGACAAAAAATACATTGGCTAAGTTGTGTGGTCTTAACGCAAAAACAATCACTCTGGAAGATGTGGAAAATATCATCGATTTCAAAGAAGAAGAAGTAACCAAATTAGAATGTTCACTGGAACAGAAAATTGAAAAGTTACAGGAGGTTCTTCGTGGACAGTAATAAACTTTCCGAACTTTTGAGTAATGTCGATAGGTGTTACGGTCAATTAGAATACGTAAGGGAATCACTCATTTCTACCAAAAAAGAGTTGTCAAAAACCAAGAAAGAAATTGAATACGCTGAGAAAGCCAGAGCCATCATTCAGAAAGTAGCCAAAGAAACACAACAACAGGTACAAATGAAAGTGTCTTCGCTAGCCACTATGGGGATGAATGCTGTGTTTGACGACCCCTACGAAATGGAACTTCAGTTTGTGGAACGAAGAAACAAGACCGAATTAGACTTTGTGTTCAAACGGAATGGGCATGAGTTTTCCCCTTTGGATTCAAGCGGGGGTGGGGCTATAGACGTAGCTACTCTTACACTTCAAATCTGTATGCTGTCCATCCACTTTCCAAAAAAACGAATGATACTGGTGATGGATGAGCCTCTCAAGTGGCTCAAGGGAAAAGACTACCCAGAACGGGGGGCGCAATTGATAAAAGAAATCAGCGATAAGTTAGGGATACAGATTATTATGATTTCTCACGATCCTCAGTTGATCGATTCAGCTGATAGAATATTTGAAATAACTTAGGAGATAAAAAAATGAAGAGCTTACTTAGAATATGGTTTGTAATCACGTCTGTGACTTTTATAACACTTCTATTTATTTATATTAATCGTAATCAAAACGGTCATTTTGGAGCAGTAGCGGCAGAGACCGAAGAAATGGTTGATGTAACGTTTGTAGACCCACAAATTAATGATAATTATAAGTATGACAGACAGTCTGCTTGGGCTACAGGAACTGTTTTGTCCGTAACAGACATGATACCTTCAGTTTATCAGATGGAAATGCAGGAAACAGATCATGCTTTCGATGTAGATGTACTTGCATCTTCATATACGATAACACCCATTAAAGGCGGCTTCAATATATTTATTCCGAAGAAGGGTGAATAGATAATGGACTTAATAACAGGAACATTGATTTATTTTGTCGCGTTTTGGATTGGTGCTATTGTGTCTTTAGATTCTACATGTGCAAAACATAAGAGGGATGATTCTTTTAGAAGGCTTTGGGATGCTATATTGTTAATACACGGAATTTCAATAATTGTGCTATTTATTATACTGCTTATGAAAGGGATTTTATCTTTATGAGTAATTTCCTGAAGCATTTATTTATTCCGAAGAAAGGTGAATAGATAATGGATTTGATAACGGGAGCATTGATTTACTTTGTTGCGTTTTGGATCGGTGCGTTTATCTCTTACTGTTATAACTATGCCAAAAGTGTTGGAGATAAACCTTTTGAAGAATTTTTTAATGCTATATTGGTTTTACATGGCATCTCAGCAATTATACTATTTGTTATGCTGATCGTGAAAGGGGTTTTACGATGAGTAATTTCCTGAAGCATCTATTGTTTATAGCAGGTTCCGGGATTGCCTTGTTTGTTGCTTATTGGGTATTAGTACTGTACTTTCATATATACTAAAAAAGAGGTAGATTTATATGAGTAAGGTATATGAAATTAATAGAAGTAAAATAGATGACTTCAAATTTGTAGCAATTTATGGAAATCCAAGAAAGATTTTAGGTTCAAATTTTAAGGTTGCGTTAAAACGTATCTTAAAAAAGAAAAGAATCAAAGAGGCAAAAATTTATACAAAACCATCAATACCATCACAGGCTGACTGTGTGCATAACTATAAATCTGGGTATTCCAAAGGAAAATAAATAAAATGGTTTGTTCAAAGTGCAAAAAAGAAATTCAAGACTGTGAGTGTATTCCAATTCGTGGGCGAAATAAGGTTAATTCTGCCCAAAAGTCTGCTTTAATACGAGAAATGGGGGAAGTATTGAAAATAGTGGCCGGTTGTGATCCACTACAATTTTTCGATTCGTATTGTGATTATTGTGAAGGTGAGGAACACACACCTGATTGCTTATATGTTAAAGCAAAAAATATTCTCAAAAAGGCCAAGAAAGCGAGATTGATAAAATGACTATTCAAGAACTCAAAGCAAAGATTGAAACCAACCCTGAGCCTTTTATTGGGGCTATGTATGAGAAGAATGGATATATACTAGATGAAGATGGATTATCTTGGGGAATGCTTATCTATCACAATATGGAATTAGGCATACAAAATGATTGTCAACCTCTTCACTCCGAAGAGGCTCCACGTTCAGCACTGCGGGAGTTCGAACTGAAGGGGTATGATGATTTGTATGTTTTTGCATTGCGTCGAATATTGGATATTGATAATGATGATTGGAGCATATCTGCTTGGTATAAAGTATTGACAGCATCCGCCATAGATCGTTTCACTGCACTCTGTTGGGTAGGGGGAATTAAAGGAGAATAAATGATGGACTTAATAACAGGAACATTGATTTATTTCGTAGCGTTTTGGATCGGTGCTTTATCTTCCATGATATCCGAATCTATTGAAGATAAAGCTTTCAGAATATTTCTTGTTACTGTGTTGTGGATGCATGGAGTCACGACAATTATATTATTTGCTATGTTGATCGTGAAAGGAGTTTTGTTATGATGAATAATTTACTGAAGCATCTATTGCTTATAGCGGGTTCTGGGATCGCCTTGTTTATTGGGTATTGGGTATTGGTATTATATCTTCATATATACTAGAAAGGTCTAAATAAAATGACAAGTCAAAAACCATACGAGACATTCAATAGCGAAGAAGAGGCTGTTGCCTTTGCAAAAAAGCATAGGCTAAAAGTTGTAAAAGGCAAGGGTGATTTATACTTTGCTGGAACATGGAAAGAACCCATGTTGGCTACAGTTTATAAGCCTAAAAAACTTGCAGATAAGATGCCAAGAAAACGGTGTTTGTTCCCCAACCCACTGGATGCCGATACCGCCACTGCCGGATGGGGAATTAAAGGAGAATAAATGATGGGTAAATATCAGTATGTATACAAAAATACGCCGTTTGATAAATTTCATGAAATGTTGAACTGTGATTGCGGGGAGTGTTCTAAAGTATTGGATGAAAACATCGGGCCATTGCCACCACTTCCAATCACAAATCAATTTACAGAACCTACATTACAGTGGATTAAAACAAAAAGTAATGTACCTCTTATCTGGGCAGAAAAAATGTATGAGATTTTTCAGGACGTTTTCCATGCTTGGGATATTAGTGGTTGTTATCATGATATTAAATTACGTATTGTTATTCACTGCGCTAAACGTTGCTGGAATAAAAATGAGAAACTTCGTAAACAAGAAAAGAAAAAATCACCACCGCTTAATAAACCAGCACAACATCCATTTATTGCAATTGATATGCACATGGAATACCAAGATTTATATATTGTAGAAAACCCTGTATGGAAACTAATTTCTATCGAACGAATGATTGAACTGGTCGAATCTAATCACTATATGAGAACAAAAGGGGGAATAGGTAAATATCCACATTGGAATGATCCAGGTATCCATATTGACCTTGGAATTAACAGAGAAGGGAAAAGAAGATGGTGAGGAAACGGGGGATGCCGAGGAGAAGAGCAAGAGTTAGCACCCCCCGTTGTGAGATATGAATCTCACGTGGTCTTTTTTGTAAACAATAATTTCATAACATCTTCTTTATTCTTGATGCCCTTGTGACCACTTCCCAAGCCAGCAAGAGCACTGCCATAGAAGTAGAAGTCATTTACCAGGGGGGTTATCCATGTATGTACTTGGACACTAACCCCCCAATTTTCTACTTCCCTGTCAATTGCATACCCCAATGCCACCAAGACAGCTCCTATCATGGTCTTTCTGCCGTCCAGGAACGCCCATAGAGCGTCAAAAAGCCAGAACACCCTGTCTGCTACACCCCTGCCAAACAAAACACCACTAGAGACTGTTTCCGTGGTTTTGTTTTTCACTTCTGTAGTTCCTTCCATTATTGTCCCTCCTCCACATGCTCCACCATTGCATCCCCACCCTGTACTGTTATGTTTCCAAATGGGTGTTCTGTGGGTTTGAATACCTTGGATAAAGCATCTTTGACTGGAACCCCCGAATTTCCACTAATAGCACGATTGATTATAATCACAGCCCCAGTGGCTCCCTCAATATGGATGGTAGACTTTGCAAGAATACCTCCACTTTTATAATTGAGAGTGATTGGAACGGGAACTCCTGATATTGGAAGGTTCATATCAGCGTCCAGTGCAGCTCCATCAACAGGCTCAATATTGTCAGTTCCCTGATCTCCAATCACCAGCATAGAGAAATTTTTGATAACCAACTCGTCTGTCTTGTTGGTTGAAGCACATCCAACAAAAGATAACATCACGACTGCAATAGCTATTAACAATAAAGCGAGTAAAACTTGGCGGTAATTCTTCATCATTATTCTCCTTTTCTAATAATCTTCTCGTATCGCCCAATGCACTGTCACTCCATCAACCAGACCATAAACTCGATTTGGTATTGGAGTCGGGCAGGGTGTACAACATCTTAAATATAAAGTTGTATTCAAAACATCATAACCAGCAATAGCATAGATATCTCCAGGTATTTTATATGCCTCTTCAACCAAAGGTACAAGATACTCAGTCGCGTCACTTACCGCTTTAGCAAAATAATACTTTGGAGTTGGGGATGCTGGAGGTACTATTGTTGGCGTGGGTGTTGGTGCTATTGTCGGCGTATACGTAAACGTTGGTGTAAACGTAGGTGTATTTGTAGCAGTTGGAGGGACTGGTGTATTTGTAGCAGTTGGGGGGACTGGTGTATTTGTTGGTGTGGGCGTTGTTAATATAAGTTGATCTATAACCAAATTACCCCAAATAGTGCTAACAGATTCAGTTTTTAGATATACAACTCCATTATACACGTACTGATATTTTGGTTCTGGAAGTCCCCCTCCGGTCGAACCAACCATTTGTGTCCATACTCCTGTATAGTGATTCCATGCCCAAGTATAACTACTATCAACCCACGTATAATTAGATGTTCGGAGATAATTTATCTCACTAACTGGAACTTCTGTATAAGTATAACTTGTACTCCATGTTGTATACATCGGCGGACTGATATTTAAGTATAATGAATCTACAAAACGTGTGTTATACACTGTACCTGAAACAGAACCTGTAATTGGAGTCACTTCTTTTGCTTGCCACCAATACGGTGTTGGAGTATTTGTTGGTGTGGGTGTCGCTGTTGCTGTTGGGGTTGCGGTTGCTGTTGGTGTGGGTGTATATTCTGGGTCTATCAAATTGAACCACATCGTCATATAGTTATTTCCATAATTTGTCTCAGTCCATGCTGTTGCAAGAACTTGAAACTCTACGTAATAGATACCTGTAGGCAACCCATCAATATCTAATAAAATACGGGAATAACCGCCATCATCTAAATCCCAAGTACTTCCAGCAGATAATGGACTTAAGTTAATCTGAGAATCATTATCCAACACATTTGATAAATGATCGTACAGCGTTATATTAATAATTGACCCCTCTCCGCCCGTTAAATTAATAGTCCCCACATTCTTACACTCTGCCCATACTTCTATATAACCTATCGCATCATGAGTACTGCCATTTGTCCATTCATTTGCAGTCATCGCATTACAAGCAATATCTTTGGCTACAGGAGTCGCTGTTGGTGTAGGTGTATCATTAGGTGTTACTGTTGGTGTTGGTGTCACTGTTGCTGTATTTGTAGCAGTTGGAGGAACTGGTGTATTTGTAGGCGTGTTTGGAATTGGTGTATTTGTTACTGTTGGTGTCACAGGTGTATTTGTTGGCGTGGAAGGGTTTAATGTGGCTGTTGGTGTGTTTGTTGGTGCTTGTGTATTTGTTGCTGTTGGAGGGACTGGTGTTGGGGTACTGAATACCAAATTCGTTACAATCAAATTATCACCATTATCATGATCGAAATAATTATGAACGAACGTGCATTGATTAACTCCTGTATATGCAGAAAAATCATATTGCAAATACAGATACTCATAAGTATATTTATCTCCCGCATAAGGTAAATTAATAGTGGGAACAACAACAGTGCTTACAGTCACACCAGCAATTACAGCACTTACAGTCACATTAGAAAGATTTAATGCAGCTTGCCCGTTATTCTTAAATCCAACACCCCACGGTGATTCAGAACTTCCTGTATAGTCTTTGGACACCATAGCGGGATCACCATACATTCCATATAACTCAAGATTGATAGACTGTGTGGGAACTGGAGTTACCGAAGTTGGGGTTGCTGTAGGTGTAGGGCCACTTGTATATGTTGGCGTGTATGTCCATGTAGGTGTTCTTGTTGGCGTGTGTGTCCATGTAGGTGTATTCGTAGGTGGAACTGGTGTGAACGTAGGTGTATTTGTTTTTGTTGCGGTTGGAGGAATGGGTGTTACTGTTGGTGTGGGTGTATCGGGTATAGGCGTTGGATCGTCTGGAGTTGGTGTTGCTCCAGTTGTCGCTGTAGGTGTTGGTGTGGTTACGGGCGTTGGTGTTGGTTCATTTCCACTATTCAGAAACACATAAGTCTCAGAAGAATAAATTGGGCCTTCATTATCTTCAGTCAAATACCAACGAAATTTTACTTGATCTCCTGAAGAAAATTCAGACACCGGGAAAGTAATAACACACCCCATCAATTCTTCATATACTTGTGGGTAGGGAGTTGCTAGCGTAAAATTTTGAGATTTCTGTGTTTTCCACACACTCGAACAATGACCATTAACGTATACTTCAACAGTTAGATAATATAAATTCCCTGCACCCCATCCAGTCGTATCAATAACAACATACACCCCTGTAAATATACTCCACGAACTTTCACCATTCAAATAATCAATCGCTCCATTAGCATACCCATCATTATACCCTGGAGACGTATCAATTCCCCCGCTTATGGTAAGGCAGTTATGACTACTCGATACAGCATCGCTTGAATCTGCCAAAAAGGGGAAACTCAAAGATTTATATCCGGCAAATCCATTTGAGCAAACAAATAAACAAAGAAAAATACAAAGTAAATTACGGAGCATAAAGCACCCATGTACCTTCTGCCAATCCAGTCAATGTAGACTTGGCATTTAATTGGAACCCGTCGAGATTAGTGATTATGCGTCCCCCCATATCCAAATCTCCCGTCATGGCTATCGAACCATCCAGAGGGAGCCACACAGGCACCACATCTAATGTATCACCATCCCAATCTATATAATCCCCTGCTGTGATCGCAGTGCTTGGATTGTTTGTGATATCTGTCCAAGACATACTCACATTCAATGTGTTACCCGCCCAATCAATATAATCACCAGCCGTAATCACATCGCTTGGATTTCCCGTTAATTCTGTATAAGCAAAACTAATCCCTGTAAGATTTGAGCCATCCCCATAAAAAGAACCTTCTATATACAAGTCCCCCGTATCCCCGTTCAACCGCATAGCATCATCATTTGTATCACTATGCCACTTATGCCACAAATCAGAAGTGTAATCCAAATCGAATGAAGATATACCTATCTTATAAGCCGTACTATAGAATCTCAATCGATCTCCAATATAATCATCGAACTCCACAACAGTTGCCATGGAGATAATAGCATTAGCTAGAGGCTCAAGCCGTAAATTATCTTGTGACTGTATCTTTGCCAGATTGTCTTCTACTTTAATAATAATCAAAGTAGTGGCATTTACAATCAAAGAACCACTAGCTGACAGCTTCCATGCCGTGCTAATTTCGGGAAACACACCCACTGGGGTGTTAAATTCTGTTTGACTATGTGCTGTTTGGAACGTAATAATAATCAAACACACACTCAGCAGTATTGGGTAAAGTGCGGGAATCTGTGAGAGTAACTTTCGTTTTGTCATCATTTTCATTCACCACTGTAAACCAAGATCGATTCTGAAGCCTTCCTGTAACCCACAGCTTATATGGATAGTCGAGATTGCAATACACATCATTACCGTTTGTATCTTTCACATAGAAACTGCTGGAACCATCCCCTGTGAAAGCATACGACCCCGGACGATGGAGAGAAGTACCACCACCAGGGGTTGTTGTTGTCAGTGCAAACACAGTTCGATATTCTTTAGTTGCCATTATTTCATGTCCTGATCGACTAAAGCATTCAGTAACTCAATTGCCCGTTTCAGTCTATCTCCTTCAGGCAAATTACGATTGTTGATGTGAGACAAAAATGTACAAATTGTTATGTGTTTTGCTTTCTTGTCGTTTTGCAACTCACGTATTTGAACGGCCATCATACGAAATGTATTTACCAATTTGACTGTTTCTGTGACATCCATTACGATTGGGGATATAGATTTCCCGTTTGCTATCTCCACAAAGTTTTCAATTGTGGTACAAGATTTGATAACAGCGGGGGCTTCATCTTCTGATAAAGCAACTAACGAACTAAACACCAAAACAAATAATACAAACAACATAAATGCTCTTCTCATAATCTTTCTCCTGTTATTTATTATATTGATATTACCCATTAAAAAAGTGCCTAAATAGTAACGTTATTACTATAGAGAACACAGACACCGCGATAGTGGCGATTACACTATTCTTTGCAACCGTCTTTGTCATTTCTTTTAATTCCTTTTCGATCATTTCGTCTCTCCTTTTCAACTCTTTATAATTATAATCCATCTCACTTTCTAATTTGTCCATTTGTTCTTTGTGGAAATTTCCACAGGTGCATCCACGCGCTTCAATATTATTCAGTCTGTTATATATTCCCTGCCTCTCATTACGTATATGTTCAACCTCGTTCTTTAAGTTATCAATGGCTTCCCGTACTCCATTCGATGTTGGGGGCATCATCCATCTCCTGTATTATCATCCACGATCTTCCAAACAAATTATTAACGTCCTTCCAACTTCGCAACCCGCGCCAGCAGGTCAGCGACTTGATTCTCCAGGGCTTCGATTCGAGAGTTTACTTGCTGTGAAAACTTAACACCAACAGGCTTCCCAGCATCATTCTTAACTTGGAATGTGTCAGAGCAAAGTTCCGCAAGTGGCGAACGCTTCACGGAGCGGTCAAGCCTGATATCAGTTAATGCCTCGGCTTCGGCTTCTTCCTTAGTTTTAATTGTAATTTCTTTTGTGCCCGATTCAATTACTTGGGCTGGTTTAGTGTATTTCCCGGTTGCTGTATCAAATTGAAGCCCTGCCTTTTTCCTGCGTTCCTGCCTGACTTTTAATTCTTTCTTTTGCTCTTGCGTGACAATTTTGATTGTCCCATCAGCAAGTTCTGTATACCTGGGTTTATCTAATGGAATCATAACCGGAACTTTAACAAGTTGAGTTGGTTCACTAATAGTCAACAATCCTAAATCATCTCCAGGCTCTGTTGTTGCCCCTTCGATACTTGGTGTGGATTCAAGAACTTTTGTTTCAAATACCTCTGATGTATCATTATTAAGCACTTTGATTACTATTTCGATTTCTTCAAACACCGGCACAGTTTCTGTCACATCCGCAATTTCCCAAGCATCTTCTGGCTCAACAACCTCCGCCGGGATAGTAGATGTCACAGGCACAATGCGTGTTTCAGCCTTGGCTTCCTGCTTACGCTCCCACTCGACATAATCAAGGCTCAATCGCCAAGTATGATTCTTATTATCGGCTGGATGCGAATCAATATAGGCTTGGACACCCTCAAGCGTTGTCAGCCACTTTTCACCGTCAAGAATCTCCTTGCGTGGGAAAGGTGAATCTGGATCACCTATAGCGTTGGAATGAGTATCGTAGTCATCGAAGATGGCATTTCCGCCACCGATTTTACCATAGGCTGGATACGTTGGGGTTACTCGCAGATAGTTTCCAACATTGTTTACATAAAAAGTAAACAAATCATCGTAATGATTATATTCTACCATTCCTCGGTTTGGATCTAAATCACCCGTCGCAAAATACACTGCTCCAGCCACCCCAGCTAGGCCTGTGCCTATAGTAATTCCTGCATTTGTATCATCCTCAAATACAGCGGTATCCGCATATATGGACGGAGTCACCAACCCGCTATCCCCCTCGGTGACGGTGAGTTTGACGAACACATCTACACTGTCATTGTCAATCGTCATTCGCTTATAATTCGCTTCAAACGTTGCATGTGATTGACCTTCTATTGCCGCCGCAGGGCCGGTATAAAATTCTAAGCCGTTATAATATGAAAATCCTATCGCTTGCCAGACATTGTAGGCAGAGGAATTATCTTTCCACCATGTATTACTCGATTCATTCCATAATACAGGCTCATCCCTGCTTGCTTGTATAAAACCTTGCATATAATCATTCTCTAACTCCCGTGTAATAACTTTTAAGTAAGTTACTCCAGCAGAGGTTGTCGCCTCCCTGATTCTTGGGCCGTATTCATTTGCATAAACATCAAAATCATATATTGTTGGAGCAATCCCAATCCCCACATCTCCCCCGAAGGTGGATGCGTGCGTACTATGATCCCAAGTCTGCATAACTGCTTCAACCGCTCCCGCATCAGTCAGTGATTTTAGGTAAGTGAAATCAGAATCATTGATTAATTGACAGTATTTATCATCAGTACTTCCACCTGTATCTTTTAGTAGGATAAAAGCATTTACCGATCCTGTAATATTTAATAAAGGGCTGGTTCCAGTAATCCCCACATTTCCCCCGAAGGTGGCGCCGCCTCCATCTAATGTTAGGGTTGCTATCCCCTGATTTGCTGTTTCATTGTACGCCGCCGCTGTATAAAAGATTATACTAGTAGCGTCTGGAAATCCCCAATTTCCACCGCCTAGATACAAGAATCTATCTGAACCATTATCCCAAGTTGAATAACCAGAGAAGGGAGCATTGGCTATTGTCCTTCTCGCACCAGTCATTACAGCACCTTTACTGGTAGCATCTGCGGCAGATTGTTGCAGTGTCAACGCATTATAATCTGCCTTCGTGATTTTCACATTTCCCCCGAAGGTGGCGTTGCCAGCACCAGTTAAAGTTAGCGGAATGTTTGGTGTTCCACTTACCTTTGTTCGAAAAATAATATCGTAATTATCATTATTTCCCAAATTATCTATATATAAGTCTGCATGAGAGTAGTCCCACCAGATATCTCCAGACTGAGAGGCACTATAGCCAACGCGCACTTTTGCATCGGTATCTTTTGCTATCGTCACATTTCCCCCGAAGGTGGCGTTCTGACTAGCATCTAAACGGAATGCTTCAGTTCCATTTGTACCAATCCTAAATGGCCCATTTTCATAACCCCAAATCTGTAATCCTCCTGTATCCCACATACCTAAAACGACTCCATCAGAAGCCGTAGAGCCTAATCCGGTCTTTGTTAATCGTATTGATGGGTCTGTTGATTTGTTGATATGTATCTCATTCAGTGGAGTAATACCAATCCCCACATTCCCCCCAAAGGTGGCGTTGCCTGACGTATTTATTGTTGCTGAATCAATACCACCTGTCGCGCTAAAGTTCTGCCCCGCCGCAGTGCCATACAATAAAGAAGTTGTGATGATCGAAGAAAGAGACAAGGGATCGGGCACAACAACACTCCCCCCTGAAGTAAGAGATGTTGTACCGCTTTCATTAGTAAAATATAATTCATTATCAGTCCCTCCATCTGAACCATTTGAAATCCAAAGGATTCCAGCATTCGTCCCCGTAAATCCAGAAGCATCACTGATAACAGGAGTTGATGTACTGTTATTTTCTGCCAAATGTAAACGTCCCCACTTTATTAAAAAGTTAGCATACGATCCCACTTCAGGATATCGTAAAGCACTAGAACCGCCTGGAGGAGTATCTCTGGAATTCTGAACAACGAATTGAGGTAAATAATATTCCGATGGAGTTACAGATTCCAATATAGCAATTCCAACTTCCCCCACATCGTAAATAAATCCCTTAAATTTACTTCCACCCCAAGGACTTCCTAAAGTATATCCATAATAATCAACCCCAGACCAATCGTCCATTATTTTATCATACCCAGCTTCAAAAGCAACACGTGTTCTATAATAATAAGGAATTGTCCAACTTGTAGTAACGTCATCATATACTACTCCTCTAGGAGAAGTTAAACGACTTCCTCCTGGATAAGGACCGTTTGGAACTAAATCATAATCTACCATTATTTCCATTCCATCAAAGGGAGCTATATATGTCCAATGCCCATAACCCCCACCCTCATCTATTCGAATACCAACATAATCATCATAATCTTCCCATTCCCCTACAGCGTCATCAGGAATTATAAAAACATCACCATGAGTGGCGGCCCAAATAGAAGTAGCTGAAGCTATTTCAATTGGATCAGTAGCAAACATTGAAACAGCTTTTGCGATCATCAACGAATCTACTTTAGTCATCATGTCATTAAGTATTACATCCCCGCCATACATACCATATCCCAAATATTCAAAATCATATTTTGAAGTTTCTGTTTCGTCACAAAAAACAATGGGAGCCAGAGAAAACAAAACCACAACCAACAATACTTTTTTCATAATCCTTCTCCTATATAGTGCCTATATCATACTACGATACAAATGTTTTCGCAACACCAAATCCTCTTTCAAAAAATTCATTCTGTTCAGAAACCACAACATTGATCGAATTGACTTCTCCCCCATACACTTGATTTTGTCCATACTCAAATCTTGTACTTCCCATATCCATAACAAGACTTCCTGGAACTGTAAGAACCATAAACGCATATCTACCCTCAAGCGTACTGCTTACTGACTGCTTATTGAATGTGAGATAAACAGTATGAAGAAGCTCGCTCCAGTCATCGCTGTAAAAATCAACCACATACCTCTCATTCACCAAAACAACATCGTCTTCAACTCCAGCTTGTACAGTAACCTGTCCTCTAGGAGACCTCAACCATGTAAACTTCCAACTCCCGTCACTTTTTTTCACACCATTAAATTGTCCTGGTGGAAGAGGTTTCTTACCTATTATTTGATTAGTAAACATGCGAAATTCAGTTTCATACGATTGGTTCCCCAATGTCACAATACGATAAGCAATAGCCTGTCTAATCTCAGTGATATCCATCTTCACACGAAGGAGTTTGCTAATATCCAACTCGATAAACTTTTCAATAGTCCCATGTGTCTGTACATAATCAAGCGTTCCTACTCTAGCTCTAAGAAGATTGGAGAACCTATATCTGTACCCATCTATATGAGTCACTGTTTTAGCCTGGATAATTTCATCACCACACAAAAACATATTTTTACCGTAATACAACTCCTTATCTGTTATGGTCGCTGGAACGCCATGCTTCATCAAAACATCAACTGTGTTTGTTTTATCCATAAAATTCACATTTCCAACACTCCCCAATTGTGTCAATGTGACCCCCATCATGGATGGTTCAGTTATGGAACCAACAAAACTCCAAGCATCTGTATTTATAATCTTCTTATATATATTTGTACCTTCCCACCGTGTCACATCAGAACCCGGAAGACCAGGAGCCGCCGCTATATAAAACCCAAGATCGTCATGCGTTTTATCAAGTATAGGTATGTCCAAAAAAGCTTCTAATATCGGGATAATTGTACGGGCTGTTGGTGTTGTCGTGTTCGTGCTTGGGATACCTGTATACGTCTTACTATACAAACTCACATCTTCCAACACACAAACAAATTTAACATGATAAACATCATCTCCATAATTGACTTCCTTTTTATTTATTCTGAGAGTGTATGTAATCCCGTCCACTTCTGTTGTAATTACATCAGTTGGAACTGCTGTGATGTATTTTGGAGGGAGTGTTATTGTGACTTCATTCTCACTTAAATACATATCATCCCGAAATACCATAGCAACGGCTTTGGCTTCATCGTCAGTCAGAACCAGTGGAAGATTGATTCGAACAGTCTCTTTAGAATCAGTGGTCACATCATACGAACTCTGTACCATGGGGCTGTAATCACCCTCTTGTGACAGATACGAAACTTCTAACGTATATGGATACCCCATCCAATCGTTCTTTACTTGTTCCAACTTATTTACAAAAGAACCTCCAATAGCAGTAACCCCCAAATCATCTTCATCCACAGTAATACTATCCCCATTACCTCTCTTTCGAAACAAAAGTTTCCCATCCACTTCAACCACATCCACATAGAACTTTGCTAATAAGTTTTGTAAACTGTCACGTATGCTCTCAACACTGCTAATAACGTACCCTCTCACAACATCCCCTGATAGATCGCCTAAATCTATATCACTTGGGGACAGTCCCCCCCACCCGCATATTTCTGTAACAGTATCATCTAATTGAGCTGTGACTGTACCTGTTAATCTTGGAACGCAACGATGAACCTTCTGAATCAGCGTAGACGATCTTGCCCCACCAACAAAATAAAGCACACCATTGTGAACACAAATAGCGGGGGGAGCTCCCGCATCGTAATCAGTAATAGCAACATCACTTATTTCAAAGTCTACTTCAGTCCAAGCACCCGTCCCATCAGAAGATTTATATGCTATCAGAGAACCACTCCCATCTCCAGAAACAAATGCGTAAAAATCTCTATTCCAATAAACAGCCGCTATAACAGTTCCACCAGCTCCATCTGTCAAGTCTGTACTAATTCTAGTGAACTCACCTGTTAGTGTATCCATCGTCCAAACTTCTTGTGTGACTGTTGGATTGGAACCCACATTGTCACTATACGTTGTACCTCCAACAGATAGAACTGTTGTATAGCTAAGATCGGTCACTAACTTGTGCTTACTTCTAAATCCAAAACCACAGTCAGCTCTCAAAAGCTCCCAAGACCATGTACCTGGAAAAGAAACTTCTTTGTAACGAGTATGTACCCCCATTGTTTCAGGAATCAATGCCGTTCTCTGCTGATTGACAAATTTGATTCTGTATATGCTCTTACGGTATTCTGCAATCCCAGGAGGTCTTGGAATTGCATATCCACCACAAATAAAAACAGGATATAACCATCCAGGGTCTTTACTGTAATCAACATCATCATTGGGATCATCGTACTGTCGAAGAGAGATAACCCCACAATCAGCAAATCTCGCTAAGTTACTATGCAGATACCCACCAATAGGACACGCCAAATCACCATAAGGGTATCCGTACTGTGTACTAAGTTGACCTATCTGACGTAACGTTGTTGAATATGTTTCCCCTTCCCCACCAATACACAATAGATTTTGTGACACAACCAATGGAGGGTTGACTCGTTCTTTAGCATCCAATATTGTCCCTGCAGGATTTTCTTTCCAATCCCATAATGAAGGCTCTTGTCTCCATACTTCCCCTGTTTCACTAGACCATACTTCATCCAGTTTACCACCAGCATCAGCCCCACCAACCATCCACAATCTGCCAGCATACGAAATCAAACCCATCTGTTTTCTGGCAGACCAAAGTCCAATCTCAGTATCTTCAGCCGAAATGGACAACTCAATAACTTCCTGAGTTTCATCTGCTGATTCACCTGTCTTACAAACTTCAACAAGAAATTGAGGGAGCCTGTTTCCATAATGTTCGAGTGGCAGTTCTTGAAAAACAGTATAAGCCAAGCCCCGATGAGCTGTATAGTGACCAGCATTAGCTCCAGTACTATAAACCGATTCTACATTTCCCTGACTTCTTTGATAAATAACATCATGATTGGCTAATAGTATTGGATCAACAGTTTGGGTTTCTGTTCCCTTATAAATCCCCTTAATGTATTTTTGTCTAAATAAAGCAGAAGACGCCAGTTCTTCCTCAGTAGCATCACTTCGAACGTTATAAACCACTTCTCCATTAATCTTGATTCTCAGTATATCTTTAATCTCTCCCTTACCCAAAGAAAGACCACCAGTGAATCGAGCCGTCCACCCCCTATAGTTATCATCTTCTCTCCAGCAGGGTTTTAACTGTGTGATCTGTCCAAGATGGTAGAATCTTCTAGTGGATATGACTTGAGGAGCTATCTCAACTGTTCCCCAAACTTCTCTGATTCTCTCTCCATAATTGGAGCTCTGGATGGTCATATCCCCCAATTCCACTCCAGGGGATTTTCCAGGCCGCATTAAAAATGACAATAAAAAAGAAGAGGCTGTGTACACAGCTGCCGCTAAGTACGCCGCCCACCCCGTAAAGAATAAAAATGTAAATGGCATAATGGAATCCTTAGAACTTCCATACTAAAGGTGAATCCATTTCGTTACCTGGAACATCAGGCTCACATCTGCAATTAGCTTCATTGTTGAACTTATTCACACAATCTCCATCCAAACTATGATCGCAACCTGCTGTAATGGAAAAGGCATCACCAACCTCAATATCCACTATCATTGGGTGATCCAGTTCGATAGTATATGTATCAATATCATCCCATTCACTATCTCTCACTTGCATTTCTTTTCCATTGTTGTTCCCAGAAGTCCAAGTAAGCAACCCATAATTAAAATAATCATCTTCATCAATAGAACCTGTGATATCATCCGAAGTAAATATCTTGTTGCTTGTCACAGCCTTCACAGAACCAGTTTGAGTATACGATCCAGCCACATCCACACTGCACTTAGAATCTCCCAGTGTGGCACGGCAGTAAGGACTATAAGAATCCCCTACTTTTTGCTGGAGACGTTGGGACAAACTTCTCAATTCAAAATCAAAGTCATAATCTTTAATTGATACTTTACCTATAGTGCCTTTAGACACCAATCCCCTTCCCATTGTTGTATCATTTGGATTTACAAAGAAGAGTTCGTAAGTTGCTCCACGCAATGTGTTATCAATAAGATTAATCTTTGTAAATAAGTTGGAATTATAATCACTCGCCGCATCAGAGCTGTCTACATTCATTTCAGCCGATGACGACATTCCCCCCAAGTTAACACCTGGAACAGACTCATAAGTCGTTCCATCATACGTTATTTCTCTATCGTATGATGTCGCTCCCTTTACACTGCCGCTTGCTAGTGTGATCTTGAGACAATAAGCAACAATGGGATTCCCAGATGCCAGATGAGAAGTCATTGCAGATGTGATTGTAATCATGAAGGGTTCCTCCATTCAATCACAGGGATATCAAATGAGTACCTTTCAAAAGACTCAAATGTGGTATCAAGTTTATCTGTCTTCAAAATAATGGGAACATCAAATTCAAATGCTGTTGCAACGATTCTATGTTGGTCTGTGGGAGCTGCATCAAATGTGATTATACCTGTTGTGTAATCCACATCGTAATCACTGCCTTCAGTCTTTGCGACGCTATTGACAGATATAGCCACTGCTTCAGATTCAACAGGCTTTACTATATCCCTGCTATGGAAAATCCACACATACCCATCTGCCGTTTCATCCACTAAATCAGGAGACACTGTGACCACTGTATTTGCCGCTATGGTGTCAGAAGCAGCTCCCCCAGACACAGCCGATTTCAATTCAAGTTCAGTTACGGGATCATTCCATGTTATGCTCTTTACATACCTGGTGTATTCAGTTCCCCCATGAGTAACAATCACTTTTTGATTGATAGTAAACTCAGCTGTGTAATTACCTGTTATCGTATAAGTCGTGCCACTGTAACCCGCCACCGTATATGACTGAGAAGCCACAGCAGAGGCCGTATAGAACCCGTTATTGGACGTTGAGCCGCTCACATAGATAATGGAACCCGAACCCAATAAGTCTTCGTCAGCGTCTTTTATGGTTAATTTCTCCCCAGTTCCATCAGCTCTCACGATAGCATAGGGAACGTAAGTGTCGATATAGTTCTTTACCAGTTGCCACTCTGTTGTACTCCCATCACCAACACCAATATACTCATTAGTACCTGTATAATCAGAAGGGTCTTGAAAACGGCACCCCTTGTTCTTCCCACGCATAAGAAGAAACCAAGCCTTGACTAAGTCATAACTGGCTTGGGTAATGGATTCACATTCGATATCAAATTCTAATAGAGGAGTATCCCACATAGATTGGGGGGTGACATTACCCCCCTGAGATTGGTTGAGCACTGTATTGAACTTCGTACCACCACTCAATCCATAATCGGGCACTAATGGAAAAGAGATTTCATAAAACATTATTTGTCCCTCTTACCTTCTTCAACGGCACGAATCAACTTCTGCCCTTCTCTTCGTAACACTTTCTTTACATCTCTGGTCGTATTTTCATTCCCACCATTCACTGTGATATTAGGACTGAAAACAAGAGATGCCTTGCTAGAAGTTTTCAATTTTTCATCTGGATAAATTCTACCATTAACAGAGGGAACAAACAATTCCTTTCTTCCCCGTTCTCCAACCCACAAAGGCTTTCCAGCTTCTGCATCAGCACCCCAAGCACCACCACCCATTCCGGGGTTAATGAAATCAAATACATTCCCTCCCGTACCTCCACCCCCTCCAGCAGCTCCCGCAAGACCAAAAGCAGCTCCAAGCAATGGACGAACAATTCCCATCTGAATGATCTGAGCGTTGATCTCTTGGATAAACTGCATGAAGTTTACCTTCTGTCCAGTTAAGAATTGAGTGAATGTGCTCTCCAATTGAGATATGATGTTCTGCCATGCGTTATATGTGTTCATGGCATATTCTTGAGACATGCGAGAGTACTCAGCCATAGCAACTTGAGCACCTTCCCAAGCAGTGCCAAGAGAAAGAACCTGATCTTCTTGCATCTGTATGACTTTTAATTCAACTTCTTTCTTTGCCATGTCTTGCCCCATAGTGGATAGTCCACTCCCATACTGGTTCAAATAATCCATGGACTTTTGACGAAGAAACGCCGGGTCATACATCTCATGAAGCTGGTCTACTTTTGACTGTTCTATCTCAGCAAGTCTCTTAGACTCTTTTTCTAATTTATCCAACTCTTCTTGTGCTTTATCTCTTTCTTCGTCTCTGGCATTATCGTGTATCTCAGCAAGTTTTCTCAAGTGTGTTTTTTCCTTCAACTCTTGAACATCGTTAAATTTATCTGTCATACTATCTATCTGAACTTGAGATAGACCTTCTGTTTTAATTTGCTGTTTGTGTTGATATTCAGCGGCCTGTTTCTGAGCTTCCCATTCAGTCTCTTGTATTCTGATACGTCTCTCAGCTCCATCATAGTGCATTGCATTCAATTCACCCTCAAGAGTGATTGTATTCTGAATCATGGACTGCATATATTGTTCATAAGTGGATGTAGCTTTCTTCAATACACCTTCGTCTACACTTTCTTTTTTTTCGGAAGGTTTTTTGAATGGTTTTGTCCCTTGCTCAACAAGTTTATTAAACTCATCTTGATTTGTGATGTCACCACTGGTTGCTAGGGCTATATCCAACCATTTTTTCTGCTCTTGAAATCTTTTTTCACTTTTATCATATTTTTCTAAAGTACCCTGAGGAGCTTTCGATCCCCTTGTCATAACAGATGCACCAGACATTGGATCGTATGTCCATTCTCCCTTTTCCCATTCCTCTTTCTCACGTCTGATTTTTGCAAATTCAGCAAGTGCTATATCATACCTCTCAAAAGCCACTTGAATTTTCTTTTCTTTGTTTATTAACTTTTCAGCTTCTGCTAAACTTATAGCTCCTTTTGTCCACTTGTCATAGATAGAACTAATTGTGGGAGCTATTCTTATCATTTCCTCAAACAAGCTATTAACTTTCTCTTTCTCATGCCATAACAAAGTTTCTTTTTGGGCATAATTACCAAGCTCTCCGCTCAATCTATTTATATGTAATTCCAAATTTGATATTCTTATATATGAGGTATTTATCTCTTCATCAAATGCGTTTATAGGAGTCATTACTTTCCTAAAAGCAACACCCAATCCAACTAAAGCAGCTGCCAATGCTATAACAGCAGAGACCCCACCCCCTGCCAAACCAACCAACCCAAATCCAGCTGCAGCTATTCCACCAGCCGCCCCTAAAATAACCAAAGATGCCGCCGCACCCTCAATAGCACGAGCCATTATCTCAAACTTCTTATTGTTTTCATTCAGAACATCGGGTATCTTTCCCCACTCTCGAATCAATCCAGTAGCATACTCTGTGATCGTTCCAAGAGTCTTCCCTACTTTTTCAGCATATCCCGCCGTTATAAAGTTCTCGAATGATGCTGTAACAGCCCTGATAGCTTCTGCAAACTTATCTCCAAAACTGGCATCAGAAGCAGCTAGTTTGGTCTGGAAGAGAGCTGTTTGTAGTCTGTTCAACTCAGCCTGTAGATTACGAAGAGCAACGGGAAGTGCAGGTCCAAATTCTTCTTTTAATACCTTAGCCATTCTTGGTAGCAATACTTCAGCATACACTTCTCCATTTTCAATTGCTTTATCCAGCTCTTGCATAGTCATGTTCATAGCTTGAGCGGCGAATCGAAATGCACCTGGCATCTGCTCGCCCCACTGCCGTCTCAACTCTTCAGTAGCCACCCGGCCTTTAGACATCATCTGTTGTACAGCATAAATGGAACCTGCAACTTGCTCAGCACCCAATCCCATAGCAGTACCAGCCATGGCAATAGCTTCAAAGATATCCCTCACTCCCTGACCTTCCAACTCAGTTCCCTTCGCCGCTACTTGCAGTTTTGCCAGCTGGTGAGCGGCTGATTGAAGATCAAGTCCCAGATACTTAGAAGTTTCTGTAATATACTCCATCTCAGCATTAGCACCTGCCATGCTTTCAGTAGCAACCAGCAATGTAGACTTCATTCTCTGGAGGGCTGTAGTGGCATCTACAATGTTCTTCACAAGCAATCCCACAGCAACACCCGCAATGACGTTTCTAAAGTTAACAAACGAAGTCATCACAGCACGTGTATTGGTAGACAGTGCATGAAGGGCACTTCCGGCATTTCTGCTAAACGACACCACAGATGCTTCTGCTTTTTGAGTAGCATTTCTTATGGTGTCCATTTGCTTTTCAACACTCCCACCAGGGTATATTCCAGCAATTGACGCTCTAATTCCTTTTGTAGACTCCTGTAGATTAGGTCCAGCCATAGCTGAAAGCATTGTCATTGATCTTTTCATATCAGGACTTATAAAACCTGATGGAAAAAGTTGATGCGACATCGAACTTTTTATTGTAGCGATTGTAGCTTTTGCTTTTCTTTCTATTTGTGAAAACTCCTTAGACGCTTTCTGTCTAAGCTTCTCAAAACCATTCCCCATATTCTTGATATTGACATTGACATTGATGATAGCCGAATCCATTTGTTTCAGATCGGCTTTGACTGATTGGGTGGCCTTCGTGACAGAAGCCGTATCCATTTTGATGACGATGTTTTTTACAGCCATGTCACTTCTCCTTGTCTATAATCTCTCTATATTCAATGTCAAGTTGCAGAATGACTCTTATAAAAAACTCACGAAACCATCCCAATAAGTTATATTCATCAGCATATTTGACACATGCACTCCATGGGATCATTCCCATAGCCATACCTATACTGCGTTCAGTACTCAGAATATAAAATGCTTCCAAATAAAACTCCAATGATGTGTCAACCATTGGAGCCTCAGATATAGACTTTGGGATGGGATCGCCCCTTTTAATGCAAACGTCAATAATCTTCTGTTCGTCAGCTCCCACCCCTCGGCCTTTATATCTGAGGAACGCTATGAGTTTTTTACTGCTTCATCCACTTGCATCTTGAAGTTTCCAAACTTATCCACTTCAAGAACGAACACTTCATATACTTCTGGCAACGCTTTGAAGAAATCCACCACATTCTCTTTCGTGCAGGGTACAGGCTTTCCATCGTCACCCGTTACGCCCTGCCAGTCCAAGACAACAGTGGAGGCGTAAATCTCCATCATGATTTCACGTTGTTGATCCAAGGGGAGTGAATCAAAATGAATACGTCCTCTGAACTGTTGAAGGCGTTTGGTTAGGGCAGATGAGAATTTTGTATTACTCCCACCCGCCCTAGCTGCTTTGATTTTGAAAATCTGAAAATCAATCCAAACACCTTCTTTTTCCAACGCTTCATCCCTGCCAAACTGCTCAAGCAACTTCTTGTTAAACTTTACTGACATTGCTCTTCTCCTTTGTTCATAAAGTAATAATCCAGCCACTAACATTATGGAACGTAGTGGAACTGTTGAATCTTGATCGTGTAACCCATCGTACTGTTGTACGTGGCAATAAATGGCAGATCGACTGTGACATCGGCATCAGGTCCCGAAACATCTGGGGCACCACCTGTAAGTTTCAGTGTTGGGATGTCAATCAAGAACATCTGATTGTCATCATCTTCAAAACGAACTGTATACCCAAGTTCTGTATCGGCAAAAGCGTAAGCAACAAAGGTACTGCTTCCAAAATAAGTATGGAGATTCCCTGTGACATCACACTTTCCAGAACCAATTCCAATAACACCCAACGTACCAACAGCCGTTTGTCTACGCAAGTTGTTAGAGACACTAATGGAAGATGAAAGCACATAGTTTGGAGTTCCAACCTCAGTAAGAGTGCTGCTTACGTTGTAAGACAGGCTTCCCACATCAGAAGACGTACTGAAAATATCATCAGTAACAGCTGCTGTTTGTGATTGAGAGGTTTCACCAGTATTATCAACTTTGGCAGTTGCTCCCATAAAAGAGAAAGAGCCTTTAACAATATCAGCAGAAGGTATATCAAAACTCAATGTACTGATACGGCACCCAGAATAAGCTGCATACGTATCCACTCCCGTACCTGCAACGTGGTCATCAAACTCCTGCTGTACTGTATACGATTTGGATGTAGTACCGTTTGCAATAGAATCGCCCAAGAAAACACGAATAGTTTTGTCAGCCCCTACATCAGTTGAAGCCAGTGTACCTTCAACAATATCAAAAGTCAAAGCGTTTGCCGATATAGCAGAAACACGACACCACCCATTACAAGCTGCTGTAGCGAACGCATACCCAGTACCCCCACCAACATACACCCAATCACCAACATCTATATCAAATGTTGTGAAGTCCAGCAATGTAGAACCAAGTCCTGTTGCTGTTGCAGTAATATCACTCGAGGCTCCCTGAAATCCCACATTACGAATGCGGGCACCTGTAGGAGGCGTTTCATCTGCCAAACTGGCATCAATTGTGATTGTTGTTCCATCTGCCGCTTCAATATAAAACAAACCACCCCCGCCATCCCCCGTAGCTGAATTGTTCTCTGAATTGGTAAATCCAGTAGTCAACACAAGCCCATAGATAACAAACCCATGTGATGCTCCACATGTGATAATATCACCATCCGCTACAATACCACTTATGGGAGTTCCAGACCCAGTATTCACAAGTGTGTTTTGTACAGTCCAATCATTCTGTAAAGCACCTTCAATCGGGATATCCATATAAGAAAATCCCAATTCAAAGTTCACATCCCCATTTACTTCACGATCAACATGAATGGCTTGTTGTACATTTCTATCAGTGCGTATGACCTGGCTTGTTACGTGTCTGTTTTCAGCCCCAAGCCGGGGGGAGCCTGTGTAATTCAAAAGCTGAAAAGCGGGAGAGCCGGGAATCGTATCGAATGTTGTTTCTTCAATAATCCCCAGTTTTACTTGATTGGTGTCAGACATAATAATGTCCTCCTCTGTATCTATTTATTTTCATCAAATTCGAAATATAAAACGGCATCTTGTTCATACCATTTACCTTCGGCATCTTCTCCAACAGTTTCTATTCTCCCCTCTCTGAATCTCACACCACTAAAATCTTTCCCATCAAATATATTCAGAGCCGTTGTTGCTAATGTATCACTAGCCGAAGTCGCTGTATTTGCCATTGTATATACTTCAATAGTGAGAAATCCCCATCTTCTAAATCTTCTATTATCAGTAGACCCCAATGATATCTGTCCCCCACCAACAAACTTTATTGAAAACTTCGCCCACGAAGTCACGCCCGTTGGTGGAGTGTAGGCGGCGTTATCATAAGATACTGGATAAACAGACTCATTCCATCCAGCAGAGAACGCCGCCATCATAGCTATGCGAGCTTGGTTTGGTGTGGGCATTACTTCTTTCTCCTTCTCTTCTTATACGTACTGGGTGTTACTTGTGATCGAAACCCGCCAATACTCTTTGCTGTGAGAGGAGCTGTAATAACGCCCTTGCTTGCCAACGCATTCTTAATAGCACTGTCCACAAAATATCTGTACCTCTTATGCTTCATATTGATATAGTTTATGTAAGGTACATTGTTACAAATAAAGATCGGCCCTTTTGTCCACTTTGCGAGAGACGCTATACCCGCATTGGATTTGTTTATATTGAGTTTATTTGGATGTTTCTTTCCATACGTGCGAAGAACAGGCTTCCCTATCGATGGTATCCAGTTGGAAGAAGCCCACCCCGTATCTATTGGAGTTCCCCCCATTTGGGGGTTATCTCTCAATCGGCTGACAATATCAATACCAAGACCGATAACCTCTTTCTGAGCGAAATTGGTTATGTCCAACAAAATCTCTCTGGACTGATCTTCGTTGCTTTTCATTACATTCTCACTTGTAACATGGAAAACACGATGGAGCCTAACACTTCACTGCTTTCCACATTTATGATCTTCCACGTTCCAGCACTATCAACAAACTTATCATCCACAGTGGGAACGAAGTTTGATACGGGATCACTATCACCATCCAAAACAGACCCCAATGAAACTGCAACCATTTTGTCGCCCTGTCTCACCACAGTACCGTCAATCATATCAGCCGTATAATCAATAACAGCCACAGTTGCTGTGTAACTGGCTGAAGTAGGTAT
>Ga0180008_1000578_pt1 | contig 29309 bp, 32 predicted proteins | sample MM_PW_MetaG_FD_121121 | JGI IMG/M metagenome (GOLD analysis project Ga0180008, IMG submission 121121) | Groundwater microbial communities from the Aspo Hard Rock Laboratory (HRL) deep subsurface site, Sweden - MM_PW_MetaG | ecosystem: Environmental > Aquatic > Deep subsurface > Groundwater... | reverse complement strand
CATCTTTTCTCCAAAAAATAGTTGTTTGCCATCTAGGAAGTGGTTCCCCTGGATACCATTTCCCTTGAGCGTGATGAAGTAATCCATTATTTCCATAAGTATCTAATAGTTTTCTTGATAAATCATTTGCAAGTTTTCTTTTGTGAGGACCGTCTGCTTCACTATTCCATTGAGCAGATTCCATATCATCAATTGATACAAAAGTAGGCTCTCCTCCCATTGTAAGACGAACATCGTTTTTTTCTAAATCTTCATCAACTTTAAAACCAAGTTTATAAATAGCATCCCATTGTTCATCTTTATATGGTTTTGTAACCCTTGGAGATTCAAAGATTCTTGTTACAGAATTATCAAAGAAAAACTCTGTTTCACATTTATCACTAAATCCTTCAATTGCATGAGCACTATTATAGTGAGGAGTACAAGCAAGTGGAATATGACCTTCCCCTGCAAATAAGCCACTTGTACTATCAAGCCCAACCCAACCAGCACCTGGAATATAAACTTCAGTCCAAGCATGTAAATCTGTAAAGTCAGCTTCAGGACCGCTTGGTCCATCAAGTGATTTAACATCTGCTGTTAATTGAACTAGGTAACCAGATACAAAACGAGCTGCAAGTCCTAAATGTCTTAACACTTGAACAAATAACCATGCTGAATCTCTACATGAACCTAGTTTATTTTCTAAAGTAGTTTTACACTCTTGAACACCAGCTTCCAATCGTACAGTGTAGTTTACATATTGATTGATTTTTTGATTTACTTCAACTAAGAAATCAATGATTGGTTTTTGTGTTTTATCAATAGAAGCTACGAAGTCTTTTAATAATTTACCTTTTTCATCAATTTTTAAATATGGTTTTAACTCTTTTTTTAATTCCTTCTTATATTCAAAAGGAAAATCTTTTGCACTATCTTCAACAAAGAAATCAAATGGATTTAATGTAATTAAATCAGCAATAATTTCAACATCAATTGAAAATTCTTTTGTTTTTTCAGGAAATACAAGTCTTGCCATGTAGTTTCCAAATGGATCTTGTTGCCAGTTTAAAAAGTGATTATCTGGTTTTATTTTTAATGAATAAGCTTCAATAGGGGTTCTACTATGAGGAGCAGGTCTTAATCTTATAATATGAGGAGATAAAGATATATTTCTATCATATTTATAGTGAGTTTTGTGAGATATTACAACTTTCAAAGACATAACTTATCCTTATTTATTTAAATTAGAATTATTATACATAAATAAAAGAATTACTATCTTTAAATATTGTATATTACTAATACAAATGTATTTAAAAACATATGTTGTATAATTATAAAACGTTAGATTAAGGAATCAAAATGTTAAGAAATATAAAAACAAAATCAAAACTATTGTTATTTCCTTTGGGATTTATAATAATAGTTGGAATATTCTCTTTTGTATATATTCACTATAATAAGCTTTTAAATACAAGAAATGAAGTTTATGTAAAAACAGATGAGTTATCTCAGAATCTTCTAAAAGCTAGAATTGCTGTTTATCAGTTTTTAAGAGCTCCAAATGAAGAAAAATCTAAAGAAGTGAAAGAGATTTTTAATACATTAGATTCCAAAACAATGGACTTAAAAAAACAATTGATATTAGATCAAAGTAGACAAATAAGTGATGAAATAAGTGATTTATCAAAAGAATATGTTAAGAGTTTTGATTTATTTTCTTTGAAATTAATAAAAAACTTTAAAAGTGGTATAAAAGAAGAGCCTGCTGAAATAAAAACTATAATTTCTCAAATGGCAAATCTTGGTCTATCTTTAGAAGAAAAAATAAAAATTATAAACTCAGAAGCTATAGAATTAAAAAATAAAGCCCATGATTTATTAAATACAATATTAGTTATTTTAGGGATTCTTTCAATTGTAACTTTTATAGTTTGTTCATTAGTGATTTCAAATATTATTACAAAATCGTTAAATGATTTTAAAGATGGCTTAATATCATTTTTTTCATATGTAAACAAAACATCAAGTAATGTTTCTTTATTAGATGATAAAGCAAAAGATGAGTTTGGTGAAATGGCAAAATTTGTAAATTTAAATATTAAACAAATTGAAAATACAATAAATCAAGATATAGAGTTAATTGAAGATGCTAAGGTTGTAATGACAAGGGTAAATAATGGTTGGTATTCTCAATTAATAGAAAAAAATACTTCAAACATTCCATTAGAAGAGTTCAAAAATAATGTTAATGAAATGATAAAAAATACAAAAAATAGATTTGAAGAAGTAGATGAAATTTTAGAAGAATATATAAAACATAATTATACAAAAGTATTAAAAATGCGTTCAAATGATGAAAAAGGTGGAGTTCTTGAGAGATTAGTAGTAGGAATAAATACTTTACAAAATTCAATTAATCAAATGTTAGTTGATAATAAAACAAATGGATTAACACTTGATCTAAGTTCTGATATTTTACTTGTAAATGTGGCTAAATTAAATCAAAGTTCAACTGCTTCAGCCGCTTCTTTGGAAGAAACAGCCGCAGCTATTGAAGAAATTACAAGTAATATTAGAAATAGCACTCAAAGTATTTCTAAAATGGCAACCTTATCTCATAGTGTTACTTCATCAGCTAATCAAGGTGAAAAATTAGCAAATGAAACAACTCTTGCAATGGATGATATTAATACACAAGTAACAGCAATTAACACAGCAATAACAGTAATTGATCAAATTGCTTTTCAAACAAATATTTTATCTTTAAATGCAGCCGTTGAAGCAGCAACTGCTGGAGAAGCAGGACGTGGATTTGCAGTAGTTGCACAAGAAGTTAGAAATCTAGCAGCAAGAAGTGCTGAAGCTGCAAAAGAGATAAAATTAATAGTTGAAAATGCAACTTCAAAAGCAAATTATGGTAAACAAATAGCTGGAAATATGATTGATGGATATAAAGAATTAAATGAAAATATTACACATACAATAAATTTAATTCAAGATATTCAAAATGCTTCAAAAGAGCAACTACATGGAATTGAGCAAATAAATGATGCAGTAAATCACTTAGATAGACAAACACAAGAAAATGCTATGATAGCCTCTCAAAGTTATGAAGTTGCCGTTGTTACAGATAATATTGCAAAACTTGTAGTATCAACAGCTGATGAAAAAGAGTTTATTGGTAAAAAAGATGCAAAAGCTAAAGATATGAATTTAGATAAATTTATTACTAATACTAAAAAAATAGAGCCTATAAAGAAAAGTGAATCAAAAAAAATAGAAACAAAACAAACAGCTATTTCCCCAACAGTAAGTAATGTAAAACCACAAACAACAGCAAGTGTAATTTCAAAAGTAAATGATGATGAGGAGTGGGAGAGTTTTTAAACTTGAGATAACTTCAAAAAAGTTATCTCACTACTAGCACCTAATCTCATAGGTGGTCCCCAAAAACCTGTACCTTTGTTTACATAGACTTGTGTAAACTCATTATGAGTGTTTAAATCTCTTACATAAGGTTGTTGTAGTTTTACTAAAAAATTAAATGGAAAAATTTGTCCACCATGAGTATGTCCACAAAGAATTAAATCAATGCCTTTTGTAGATTCTAGTTCATCAATAAATTTTGGTTGATGGGCTAATAATACAGTTGGATGATTATTTGTATTTTCTAAAGCTTTTTTAATATCTGGCTTGTATGAACCATATCTATTTCCAAATCTATCATAAACTCCGCACAAATAAAAACCAGTATCTTTTGCTCCTATATAAACATTTTCATTTTCTAGAGTTTTTATTCCAAGTGAATTTACATAATCAATAATAGGCTGAACTCCATGAAAGTATTCATGATTACCAACTATAAAATATGTTCCAAAATTTGATTTTAGATTTCTTAATTCATCAAGTGCTGCTTTTGCAAAATCAAGTTTAGTATCAACTAAATCACCTGTGATTACAATAACATCAGGATTTAAAATATTTACCTTATCAACTAAAGATTTAATAAAATCTTTATCAATTAAACCACCAATATGAATATCACTTAATTGAACTATAGAGTAGGGTTGTTTTAAATTATTGATTTTTACATCAACAACTTCAAGTTCTATATCTCTTGCATTGTCTATAGCCTTTGCATTCGTAGCAATTACAACAGAAATAGCACCTATATCTAAACCTTTTTTAAAGAACTCTCTTCTGTTTTTTTTAAAAGTAGTTTTAGAGAATCCAAATGAGATGATTTCATGTAATAATGTAATTATAAATGTTAAAAAAATCACCCCAATTGGTAAAGAAAGCAGAAAATAGAGCCAGTTAGGCACTAAAGGATAGTATCTAGCCGCGGGATACAAAAGTACACCGAAAAAAGTAATATATAGAATTAGGCTTAGATACTTTTTGGTCTTATACGTAAAATCAAGTTTATTTATAAGACGCTTTTTTATTATCAATGTTTGAAAAGCAAAAACAATTGTAAAAACTGAAAAAAAAATTATGAAACTCATTTGGGATTGTATATGGTATTGGTTAATGAAGTATAAATGAATTGTTTAGAGTTTGTTTAATTTTGAGAAATTTATTTTGTTATAAAGTATATTTTATAATAAAATTGGTATTATTATAAAATATACTTTACAATAAAAGATGAAGAATGAATTTAGAAATATTGCAAAAAATATCAGCTCAAATATTAGCAAGACAAGTGCCTACATATGAAAGATATCTTTACTCAAAAATTGATTTTAATAGTAAATTAATTGGTATTAAAGGTGCTCGAGGTGCTGGTAAAAGTACTATTCTTTTACAATATGCAAAAAGTTTAGAAATCCCAATTTCAAAAATATTATATGTTAGTTGTGACCATCCTGCAATGAGTGGAGAAAATCTTTATGAAATAGCTGAAGCTTTTTATGCAAGAGGTGGAAAATTATTCATAATAGATGAAATTCATAAAAATAATAATTTCTCAAAAGATTTAAAAGCAATTTATGATGTATTTGAATTACAAGTATTATTTAGTGGTTCATCAGCACTTCAAATAGAACATTCATCTGGTGATTTATCAAGAAGGGCTGTTCTTCATACTTTAGGAGTTTTATCTTTAAGAGAGTTTTGTGAACTACAAACTAAACAATCTTTCAAAAGCTATACCTTAGATGAAATATTAAAAAATCATGAAGATATCGTTTTTAATATTATGAAACAAATCAGACCCTTGGAACAATTTAATGATTATTTGAAATATGGTTGTTACCCTTTTTATCAAGAATCTTTAAGTGATTATCCTATAAAACTTCTTGAAGTAATAAATCTTACTATTGATTCAGATCTTTGTGGTATTTATCATATTGACCCTTCAAAATTAGATAAATTAAAAAAAATAATTTATATGCTTTGTTCTACAAAACCTTATGAATTAAACATCTCAAAACTTAGTTCTGCTGTTGGAACATCTTGGCCTACACTTCAAAAATACCTTGAAAGAATGGATGCTGGAAGTTTAATTCATATTGTAAGAGGTGGGGCTGGAATGAGAGCTATCAATAAACCAGATAAACTTCTTTTAGATAATCCAAACTTATTTAGAATACTTTGTGGAAATGGAGATATAGGAGCTATTAGAGAAAGTTTTTTTGTATCACAAGTGGGTCTTCATCATCAGGTTCATTATCATGATAGAGGAGATTTTATAGTAAATGATAATTTTGTTTTTGAAATAGGTGGGGCTTCTAAAGATGATTCCCAATTAAAAGGAAATAAAAATGGTTTTGTTATCTCAGATGATATTGAAATAGGATTTGCTAATAAAATACCCCTTTGGCTTATGGGATTTTTGTATTGATTTTAAACTGCTATTTTTCTAATTCCATCAACTAAACTTTTAATCTCTTCTTTTGTTTGTGAGAAGTGAATTGAGATTCTAACCCATCCTGGTTTATTGTTAATATCTAAAGTTTGAATTCCTAATAAATCATGTCCATAAGGCCCTGCACATGAGCATCCTGCTCTTGTTTGAAAGTTGTTTTGACTTGATAATTTATTGCATAGTTCGTAAGGATTTAGACCTTTTATATTAAAAGAAATTATTCCTATATTAGAGGCTTCTTGGTTTCCATAGATTTCACAATTTGATATTTTTTTTAATTCATTTATGAAATATTCTTTTAATCCATTTTTTTGTTTTTTAATAAACTCAAAACCAATTTCATTTCTTAGCTGATATGCTAAACTTGCACGAATTAGTTGCAAAATTCCAGGAGTTCCTGCATCTTCTCTTGTTTCTATGTTTTTTTGATAAACTTGAGTTTCTTTATTTACATATTCAACCGTTCCACCACCTGCGAAAGTTGGTGAGATATCAGTATCAATTAGACTTTTTCTAATTACCAATAATCCACAAGATCCTGGACCTCCAAGAAGTTTGTGAGGTGACATAAACATTGCATCATATAAATGATTAGGAATATTCATATAAGGACTAGATGCTGCTGCATCAAAACAAACAACAGCATTGTAAGTTCGTAAGAGTTTTGATATTTCTTCGTAGGGAGTTATTATTCCTGTTACATTTGAAGCTATACAAAATGAAGCAATTATTTCTCTGTGTTTGTTTTTTTCTAAAATATCTTTTAGATGATTTAAATCTATTAATCCTTCTTTATTTAGATCTATTCTTTGGATTTCACAAAGAGCTTCTCTAAATGAAACTTCATTTGAGTGATGTTCATATGGTCCTACAATTACTAAAGGAGCTTTAGATTTATCTATTTCAAAACCATATCTTTTTTTTGTAGAAGGAGGAATATATAATCCCATAAGTTCTTGAAAGTGTTTAATTGCAGCTGTTGTTCCGCATCCACTTGGAAGTATAGCAAACTCATCTGATAGCTCTAAATTAGAAGCTAAATTTGCTCTTGCCATTTCATAATAGTTTGTGGTTTTATCTGCGTTTGATGCTTCTTTTGAGTGAGTATTTGCGTAGGTTTCAAGAACATCATGGATTCTATTTTCTATTTGTCTAAATGCTAATCCTGATGCTGTATAATCAAAATATTCTTTTTTATTTTTTCCAATAGTATTGTATTTTATAAAATTTAAAATATCACTGTTTTCATTGAAAAAAGGTCTAAAAATATTTTTGTTCATAATTATTTTGCTCGTTTAATTAGGTTTTCTTATTAGTTTTATAATTTTAAGTTATTTAGCATAAGAGCTTTATAAAAAGCTCTTAAAAATTTATGAAAAAGGATTAAATCCAATTTTTTCCAACTCTTTTGCAAAATCTTCTGCATTTATTGATGGAGCATCTAAAATTATAATATTTGCCTTATGGGTAATTTTTATTTTAGAAGCTTTATATTTTAATAATAATTCATATAAAGAATCAAGTGTTGAATAACTTATATCATTTGAATTAAATCTACATCCAATATAACTTTCCCCTTGAATTTTACTGCTGTTTATACCCATTCTAGGTTTTCTAGGAGTTGAAATATCTTTTTTAGAAATATCTTTTTCTATTTTATAATTGATTGAAGCATTTAATATATCGTAAAACTTATCAAAACCCCAATTATTAACAAGATATTCAAATGAACTTTTTTGTGAATTCTCTCTATATCCATAATCTTTATAAATATTTGCAATACTTTTTGCTGTATTTAGAACCTGAGGAGAAGTTACATAACCTACTGTTTTATCAAGTAGTTTTAGTGAAAAAATGATTTTATCTTTTGAATCTTTTGTTGCATTAAAACTAACATCAGGAATAAACTGAACATCACATCCTTCTTCATATCCACTAATAGCCATTTGAAGTTTGTTTGGTAAGTTATAGTAATCTTTATTTCCAATGAATGTTTTATTTATTCTATTTGCTAAATCACTAACATCAAATAATTGTGTTTCATCAATACCATTTACTGGGCATGTAAGAACTCTTCTTACTGTGTGACCTGCTTCAAAAAAAGTATTTAATTTAACAGCTTGAAGCATATTGAAAATATTTGGGATATTGTGAAGTTTTAGATTTTTTAACTCTATTTTTTGCTCACTTGATAAGTTTAAAGTGCCATTTGTATAATCTTTTGTTATTTGCGTTATAGTTCTTAATTGTTCAAGATTTAATTCACCCATATTAAGCGGAATTCTTAATTCAAAAAATTCTTGTTTTTCATCTTGTGCATAAAGTCCATACCATTTGAATCTTTCCAAATCACTTGGCGTTATTCGTTCTTGAAAAATTGAGTAGATATAGATGTCACCTAAGACATCTATTCCACTTTTTTCTTTTTTTATTTGTTCTATATTTAATGTTAAATCATTAGACACTATATTGCCTTACAATCCCATTGCGGATAATTTCTTCTAATAAATTCATTTAACTCAATTTCACTTTGAGTATATACTTTTTTCTCTTCTTCTAAATGAGCGAAACCTTCAATAGAAGATACAATCATACCAGCCCCAACTGTTGAGTTAGTATATTTATCAATTATAATAAAACTTCCTGTATATCTATTTTCATGGTATGGATCAACTGCTATATCTCTATCTAAAGAGATTGTACATTTTGCTATATCATTTAAAGCAAGTTGTGTTGCATCAATTTCTTCAAAAGTATTGATGTTTTTCTTAAACTCAATAGTGTTAAATGCTCCATTTATTACAGATGTTGCTCTTTTGATAATGTAGTTTTGATTTAATTTAAGTGGAGTTTCATCCATCCAAACTACCATTGCTGATAAGTGATTTGATACTTTTGGAATATCACTTGATTTTACAATCATATCACCTCTACTTATATCAATCTCATCTTCAAGTGTAATAGTTGTAGCCATTGGAGCAAATGCAGTTTGAATAGTTTCAACTGTTTCATCTTTTCCAATTGGTCTTAAATCTTTAATATCATTTGATACTATTGATTTTACTTTAGATGTTTTTCTTGAAGGTAATACTGTAATTTCATCACCAACACTAACACTTCCACTTGAAATTGTTCCTGAAAATCCTCTAAAATTTAAATGAGGACGTACAACATACTGAACAGGTAATCTAAATGAAGATGACTCTTGTTTATGTATTTCTGTTCGGTCTAATAATTGCATTAAAGGAAGACCTTTATACCAAGAACACTTAGGTGAAATAGTTAAAATGTTATCTCCATCTAAAGCAGAAATAGGAATAAACTGAATATTTAAATCTTTATTATGAGGAAGATATTCAATAATCTCATTATAATCTCTTTTAATATTTTCAAAAACTTCTTCGCTAAAATCAACTAAGTCCATTTTATTAATAGCAACGATTAGGTTTTTAATACCTAGTAAAGAAGCTATATAAGAGTGTCTTTTAGTTTGAGTTAAAATCCCTTGTCTTGCATCTATTAAAATAATTGCAATATCAGCAGTACTTGCACCCGTTGCCATATTTCTTGTATATTGCTCATGACCTGGAGTATCTGCAATTATGAATTTTCTTTTATCAGTTGAGAAAAATCTATAAGCAACATCGATAGTAATACCTTGTTCTCTCTCACTTGCTAGTCCATCAACTAAAAGTGCTAAGTCAATTTTATCACCAGTTGTTCCTGATTTTTTAGAATCTTTTTCAATTGCTGCTAATTGATCTTCAAAAATCATTTTTGAATCATATAAAAGTCTTCCAATTAGAGTACTTTTACCATCATCAACACTTCCACAAGTGATAAATCTACATATCTCTTTATTTTCGTGTTCTTTTAAATATTGTTCTATATTTTCTGCTATTAAATCTGATTGATGTGCCATTTTTAAAAATACCCTTCTTGTTTCTTTTTCTCCATTGATGCGTCACCATCACTATCTATTAATCTACCTTGTCTTTCACTTGTAGTACAAATTAACATTTCTTGAATAATCTCTGGTAAAGTTGTAGCTTCACTATTAACTGCACCAGTTAATGGATAACAACCTAAAGTTCTAAATCTTACCATCTCTTTTTTAGCTGTTTTTCTTAATTCTTCAGGCATTCTTTCATCATCTACCATGATTTTTGTACCCATATATTCTACAACATCTCTTTCTTTTGAGAAATATAAATCAGGAATAGGAATACCTTCAAGATAAATATATTGCCAAATATCAAGCTCTGTCCAGTTAGATAATGGGAATACTCTAATAGACTCACCTTTAGTGTGTCTTCCATTATAGATATTCCATAACTCTGGTCTTTGTGATTTTGGATCCCATCTATGGTTTTTATCTCTAAAAGAGTAGATTCTCTCTTTTGCTCTTGATTTCTCTTCATCACGTCTTGCTCCACCAAATACTGCATCAAACTTTTGAATGTTTAACATATTTTTTAAACCTTCAGTTTTCATAACATCGGTATGTAGTGCAGAGCCATGAGTAAAAGGAGAGATATCCATCTCTTCACCTTTAGGATTAATATAAACTAAAAGCTCCATACCAACTTCTTTTGCACGTCTATCTCTAAACTCTATCATCTCTTTAAATTTCCATGTTGTATCAACATGAACTAAAGGTAAGGGTGGTGGTGCTGGGTAAAATGCTTTTTGTAGGATATGAAGCATAACCGAGCTATCTTTCCCAACTGAATAAAGCATAGCTGGATTTTGAAATTCTGCTACTACTTCTTTCATTATGTGCATTGATTCTGCTTCTAATTGTTTTAAATGGGTTAATCTTTCTTTACTTATCATTTTTATTTTTCTCCATTAATTTAGAATCACTCAAATTAAAAGTTTGAATTCATCTTTATATTTTAAATTAAAATCTATTTCTTGTGTAAACCACACTCTTTATGTTCTGGGTTTTCCCACCACCATCTTCCTGCTCTTATATCTTCACCTTCTTTAATGGCTCGTGTACATGGAGCACATCCAATACTAGGGAAACCTTGATCGTGAAGTTTATTATATGGAACTCTATTTTCTTTTATGTAATCCCAAACATCTTTTTCATTCCAATTAATCAAAGGATTAACTTTAATAACATTAAATGCTTCATCCCATTCAACTAAAGGCATATCAATTCTTGTTACACTTTGAGTAGCTCTTAGCCCTGTAATCCAAACGTCAAGACCTTTTAAAGCACGTTTAAGAGGTTCAATTTTTCTAATACCACAGCAATTCTTTCTATTTTCAATACTTTCATATTGTCCATTTACACCTTGCGTTTGATATAATTCTTGTACTTTTTCGCTATTTGGGAAAAATACATCAATTTTTACACCATATTTCAAATTTGTTGCATCCATTACATCATAAGTTTCAGGATGAAGTCTGCCTGTATCTAATGTAAATATTGTTGCATTCTTATTTTCCTTTAGCATTAGGTCTGTTAAAACTTGATCTTCTGCTGCTAAACTTGAACTTAATGCTACTTTTTCAAAGTTTTTCAAAAAGAATTCAACTACTTCTTGCGTTGATTTATTTTCTAATTCTTTGTTTAATTTTTCTACTAACTCTTTTTTACTCATTATTTCACCTAAATTTGATAATCATTTGCAGGAGGTTTTACTCTACCAAAAGAACTTCTATTCCAAGCTCTTTCATGAAAATAATACAATGCCATTTTTGTTACAACCTCAATTGAACCAATTGATGCTGCCATTACTAAATTACCTGTAACAAAATATGAAATTATCATCGTATCAAGAGTACCTAATGTTCTCCATGAAATAGATTTTACCACTGACCTATATGGTTTTTCGTGCATGTATTTTTCCTAATTTTATATATAATAAATAGTTACAAAGAAGAGTTTTTACTCTTCTTCATAATCATATAAACCTGAACTTAAGTATCTTTCACCAGTATCACATAAAATTGTAACAATAGTTTTACCTTTGTTTTCAGGTCTAGCAGCTACTAATGCAGCAACATGTGCGTTTGCACCGGCACTAATACCAACTAATAATCCTTCTTTTTGTGCAAGAAGTCTAGAACTAGCAATTGCATCATCATTTGATACTTGAATTATTTCATCATAAATTTTTGTATTTAAAATATCAGGTACGAAACCTGCTCCAATACCTTGAATTTTATGAGGACCTGGTTTACCACCACTTAATACAGGACTTGCATCAGGTTCAACAGCAATAATTTGAATATTAGGATTATGAGCTTTTAAAACTTCACCAGTTCCAGTTATTGTTCCACCTGTACCAATAGCTGCAATGAAAATATCAATTTTTCCATCAGTATCAGCTAAAATTTCTTTTGCTGTTGTAAGTCTATGAATCTCAGGATTTGCTTCATTTGCAAATTGTTGAGGAATAAAAGAATTTGGTGTTTCTTCTTTTAATTCAACTGCTCTTTCAATAGCACCTTTCATACCTTTTTCAGGAGCAGTTAATACTAAATCAGCACCTAAAGCTTTTAATAATCTTCTTCTTTCAATACTCATTGATGAAGGCATTGTAAGAACTAGTTTAATTCCAAGTGCTGCACAAACAGATGCTAATGCAATTCCTGTGTTTCCACTTGTTGGTTCAATTACTGTTGTTCCTTCTTTGATTAATCCAGCTTTTAAAGCAGCATTTATCATGTTTGTACCAATTCTATCTTTTACAGAGTGAGATGGGTTCATAAACTCACATTTTCCTAGAACCGTAGCTCCACTTGCATCACTTGCACCTTGTAATTTTACTAAAGGTGTGTTTCCGATTAATTCTGTTATATTATTTGCAAATTTCATATCATTTTCCTTTATTTATTATTTATATACTGTAATGTAAAAATTCATTATATTTATCTTGATATTCATCTAATTTATCTAATGAAATATCAAAAATCTTTTTCATACTATTCTTCGACTCATCAAAAAAGATATTCAAAATTGGGTTATCTGCTTTCATATCCACAATTTTTATATCATCTTCTAAAGCGATTAAAATATCAACTATTTTAATCTCATTAGGTTTTCTAGCAAGTATATACCCACCTCTAGCTCCTCTGATACTTTTTACTAATTCAGCTCGTCTTAGCTTACTTAGTAACTGTTCAAGGTAGTTTTGAGGGATATTAGCATTTGCAGATATATCCTTGATTTGCATGGGAGTATCTTCTTGATGCTTACTTAACTCGTACATGGCTGTTAAGCCATATACACCTTTTGTTGAAATTAACGGCATATTAATTTAATGCTTGATTTAAATCTTCAATAAGATCAACAGTGTTTTCTAAACCAATAGAAAGTCTAATTGTCACAGGATTAACACCTGCTTTTGCTAACTCTTCAGGACTCATTTGAGAGTGAGTTGTAGATGCTGGATGAACAATAAGTGACTTACTATCTCCAATATTTACAACAACGCTGAATAATTTAGCACTATCAATTACTTTTCTTGCTTCTTCAAATGAGCTAACATCAAATGAAATTAATCCTGATGATTTACCATCTTTAAAATATTTTTGTGCTTTTGCATAATATTTATTAGAAGTAAGTCCTGGGTAATTTACAGCTTTTACTTTTGGATGCGACTCTAAAAACTTAGCAACTTCAAGTGCATTATCAGAGTGTTTATCCACTCTTAAACCTAAAGTTTCTAATGTTTGAATTAAAAGCCATGAGTTAAAAGGAGCTTGTGCCGCACCAATATCTCTTAAAAGAGATAATCTAATTCTTAAACAAAAGTTAGGAAGAGGAACATCTGTATAAACTAATCCATGATATGACTCATCAGGAGTTGTAAAGTGTGAATATCTGTTTGAATTAGCTTTAAAGAATTCAGCCATTCCATCTCTTTCTACAACAATTCCACCAATTGCAGTTCCCTGACCATTTGTATATTTTGAAGTTGAGTGAACAACAACATCAACACCCCATTTGATTGGGTTAAATAAAGCTGCAGTTGCTACTGTATTATCACAAATAGTTAAAACACCATGTTTTTTTGCAATTTCAACTACTTTTTCTATATCAGTAATTGCAATTTGTGGGTTTGATAATGATTCAAAGAAAATTGCTTTTGTTTTATCATCAATTTGCTCTTCTAAATTTGAAGCATCTTCACTTTTAAACACACGAGCTGTGATACCAAATCTTTTCATAGTATGAGCTAGTAAAGTAACAGCTCCACCATATAATTTATCAGAGATTAAAATATTATCTCCAGCTTCAGCAACATTTGCAACAGCATAGAAAATAGCTGATTGACCAGATGCAACACAAATTGCAGCAGCTCCACCTTCAAGTGCAGCAAATCTTTGCTCTAAAACATCAGTTGTAGGATTTGTTAATCTAGTATAAATAGGTCCTAATTCTTTTAGTGCAAATAAATTAGCAGCATGCTCAGAATCTCTAAATGCATAAGCAGTAGTTTGTGTAATTGGAACAGCCATTGAACCATTGCCTTCTTTTTTGTTATAACCAGCGTGTAGTGCAATTGTTTCGTTTTGCATATTGTTTTCCTTTCTTTTTTTTGCTTCTTTTTTAATATGTTGAAATTATAGAACATTTTTTTATTAATGTCAAGTAATTTAATCACAATTAATATAATACCCTTTAAATTAGGGGTGATTAACTAACTTGATTAAATCAATCAAGATTATATCAGATGATTAGGAAAAATTTGCTAAAATACCAATAAATCAATACTGTGGATAGTTTATGTGTGTAGAAAAATATAATATATTTGATGAAATAATAGTAGATAAAAGTGAAGAGAAATTCTTTGAGATTTTTAAAAATGAGACTATAAAAGTAGAAAAGATAGTTTCAAATGGTCAAAAATCACCTGAAAACTTTTGGTATGAGCAAGAAAAAAGTGAATTTATTTTGCTTTTAGAAGGCTTTGCAATATTAGAATTTGAGAATAGGGAAGTAGAATTAAAAAAAGGTGATTACTTAAATATAAAAGCCATGGAAAAACATAGAGTGAAATTTACAAGTTTAGATGAATCTACTATTTGGTTTGCTGTATTTTATTGAAATGAGTATTCTTAGTATTTAAAAGAGTCTATTAGCTATAATCAAAAAAAAGTTTAAGGCAAAATTTGAAAATAGCAATAATAGGAGCAGGAGCAGCAGGAATAATAGCTGCAATTACTGCTAAAAGATTAAACAAAAATTTACATATAGATTTATTTGATGCAAACAAAGGTATAGGTAAAAAGATACTTGCAAGTGGAAATGGAAGATGTAATATCTCAAATAATCAAATAAGTTCAAAAAACTATCTAGGAGAAAATCCAGACTTTACTAGTTTCGCACTAAAAGAGTTTGATTTCAAAGCCTTTGAAAAGTTCTGCAAAAGTATAGGACTTTTACTTGATATAAAACCAAGTGGAAAAGTATATCCCTTATCAAATGAAGCAAAATCAGTAACAAATCTTTTGGAACTAGCTTTAAAAGAATTAGATATAAATATATATTTAGAAGCAATGATTGTAAATATAGAAAAAATAGAAGATAAGTTTACTATCTCAACACAAGAACAAGAGTTTAAATCTTATGATAAAGTTCTAATCTCAAATGGTTTAGGTGCAGCTCCACAATTAAATGCAAACGAAAGCGGTTTAGACTTCGCTTCAAAATTTGGACACAGTTTCAACCCAACTTATCCTTCCCTTGTAGGACTAAAAACTGATAATACCTATAATGGAAAACTTCAAGGTGTAAAAAAAGAGTGTAATGTAAGCCTATATGTAAATGGAAATTTAGAGCAAGAGATTTATGGAGATGTACTATTCACAAGTTATGGAGTTTCAGGTTTTGCAATACTTGATATTTCACAACTAGCAGTTTTAAATCTAAGCCAATACCAAGATGTAAAAATAGCAATAAACTTCTTTCCAAAAATAAACAGAAATGACCTAGGCGATCAAATCCAAACACTTTTCAAAACTATCCCAAGTCAAAAAGCCGTAGATATAATAACTGGAATGGTATCAAATAAAATAGCACCAGTATTATTAGATATTTGCAAAATCAACATAGATACAAAAGCCACTGATGTAAACGCAAAACAAATAAAAGCCTTAGCCTACCAACTAAACCAATGGAAACTAAAAATAATAGACACCCAAGGTTTCGGACACGCAGAAGCTAGTGGTGGAGGAGTAAGAACCGCTGAGGTAGATAATAAAACTTATGAAAGTAAGTTATGCAAAGGTCTATATTTTGCAGGTGAAGTTTTAGATATAGTAGGAAATAGGGGAGGTTTTAATCTTCAATTTGCGTGGGCGAGTGGGTATTTGGTTGGGAAGAGTTTAGGGAAATAGATAAAAGAAAAATATATGGATTTAATATTTTTAAGATTTCATTTTATTTTTTAGCTATTTTGGAACTCTGCGAACGCTTTTCTTTTGTTTCTTTTCTTTACTAAAAAGAAAAGAATGAAGTATTAATACACATCATCATGTGTACCAATATCAATAGGAATAATTTCATTATCTTTGATAATAAAATCAATAATAACTCTATATTCCATATTTATAGAAATAGAATGAAAATCTGCTAATTTACCTTTTAGTTTATGAAGTCTAAGACTTGGATGAAAAGGGTCATTTTCTAGTATAAATATACACTTTGCATATTGTTCAATCATATCAGGATGTTTTTTCAAAAACTTTTTTAGTCGTTTTTTGTATTCATCGGTGATGATTAATTTATAATTCATTTCTTAACTCTTCAATATGCTCTTTTGCACTTTGAACTTTGAAATTTCCTTTTTCTATATCTTGTAGAGATTTTAAATAAGCCAAATCAAGTTCATTTGCTCTTAATTCCTTATATCTTTCTATATCAAGTACAACATATTGGTTTTTGCCTCTTACATTGATGATAAGTTCATCAAATTTTTCAAGTAGATTTGCAAAAATTGAAACACCTTTTGTTTTTACTTCATTTGCATTTATTATCATAATAGTATCCTTAATAGTACTTTTAAAAGTATTATATAGTATAAGTATTATATTGTCAATCTACTCCACAATCCCACTCATACAAGTAACTTCAACACCTTGTTCTCTCCAAGCTTTTACAATTTCAAGTAATCCAATACTATCACTTGGCATATGTGGAGCTATGATTATATTTCCTATATTTTGCTCTATTACTGCTCTTTGCACATCTTCAGGAACGTGCATAGCAACGATTGTACCTACACCTGCTTGGAAATATGATTTATAAACATCTGCCCCACCATTTGTTCCACCTGACATAAGCACTTCAATTTTTCCTGCGTAGTCCTCACTAGAACCCACTCTTATAACTGGTTGTGCAACTTTTCCTATAAAGTATTCCCACGAATTTAGCTCTTCAATAATATCTTTTAGTTTTGTTTTTGGTTTGTCTTTAAATGCATTATCTAGTCTTTTTTGTACTATCTCTTCTGTGATAAAATCAGCTGGAATATGAATATTTAGATATGGCATATTCATAAGTCTAGCAGCTGAGCTAACTCTGTCATAGTTTGAAGCGTGTTTTGTCAAATCAATACTTGCTTGTTTTGCTTTTAGAACTTTTTGAGCTTTGTTTATAGGAATTCCTGATTTTACCATTCTGTCTATTTGCACATCCATAACTTTTGCAAAATCAACTACGCAAGAGTCGGCTTTTGGATGGTGACTTACAACACAGTCATAACCTAACTGTTGTGCAAGCATTAATTCAGGAGTTTCCATATCAATACCTATTAGAACTCTTTTTATATTTTCACCTGATACTATAATATTTGTATCGTAAGGCATAGTGTTTAGTTTTGCAAGGTTTAGTGCTGTGTTCATTAAATCTGTTGTATTCATGTTATTACCCATATTTTTTAGAAATCATAACATTTATTTTGTATAAAAGAAGAGTGTAGTAAATCAAACCCAAGAAGGGTTTGATAAAAGTATTAGTTTCCTAATAACTTACCTGCAGTATCAAGCATAGATGGAGTAGATTTTACAGCTTCAGAAGTAGCTTTTTCTTTTACTTCTTTTACCTTTCCTTCTAATCCTTCGCTTGATTTTTCAGCGCAAATATCAATAGCTTTAGCCATCATACCATCATCAGCTATTCCCACAAATGATTTATAAGTAGAAGCTTGAACACAATATGATTTTGCTTGTTCAGCAGTTGCAGGAGCTTTTGCTTTAACCATATCAGCTAATTGTCCTCCAATTGACTCAGCTGTAATTCCCGTTGCAGCACCTACAGTTTTTGTAACTGCACCTATATCAAATGCAAAAATTGAAGAAATTGATAATAGTGTAGTAAATATGATTTTTTTCATATTAATCCTTAAAAATAAATTTGTGAATTATATAGTTTAAAAATTAACAAATTGTGTAATTTCAAAATTTATTCTTCAAAATTTGTAATTTCTTTATTTTTTCAAATTCAAAAAGACCATTATCACAATGAATTATATTTTGCTCATCAATTTTTATAGCTTTGATATTTTTATAACTTTTATCTTCATATGTAAATGAAATATAGTTTTTATCATTAATAGCTTTTTGTAAAAATCTAAATTCTATGTTCATTTGAATCTTTTGGGGCTTGTTCTCTATCTTCTTTTGTGTAATCTCTTAGAACATTTGCTACTCTTATTCTATATTTTTCGAAAATTTTAGCATTTCCTTTATCTTGAGCAATTCTATGTTCAAACATATTTCTCCAAATTTCAATCGCTTTTTCATCTTCCCAAAAAGATAGACTTAAAAGTTTGTTTTCCTCACTTAAGCTTTGAAATCTCTCAATTGAGATAAATCCTTCACGATTTTGTAAAAATTCTTTTAATTTTGATGCAATTTGTAAATACTCTTCTTTACCATCTTTTGTTGGCCAAACTTCAAATATAACAGCGTACATATTTTCTCCTATTTTTTATTTGGATTTGTTTTTTCCCATAGAATAATTTTTCTATCTTCTTGAATAATATGATGAACAAGTGCTATGTCTATGATTCTTGCTAACTCTTTTTCAAATTTGTCTTCATCTAATGTAGGGAGTTGCCTTACAAAATTATTAATAGTATTTATAATTTCATTATGAAGTTTTTTATGTTCTTGAATATCTGGATAATTTATTTCACTCATATACTCTTCTTCATGTTTGAAATGTTTTTTCATGTAGTTATATAATTTTGTTAAAATCTCTTTAATTTTTGCTGGTTTTAAATCAGGCTCAACTTCTATAAAAGCTTCTTGAGCAATATCAAATAATTTTTTATGTTCATCATCAATATTTGGATTATTAACGCTGTAGATATTTTTCCAGCCAAAATTTTTCTTTAAATCTTGAAGATTTGTATTCCATAATTGAATTTTTTTATCCTCTAAAACTATATGTCTAATGAAATACTCTTCAATAAAATTATATAAAGATATCTCTATTTCTTTTAACTGCATTGTATTTAATTTTGAAACAAGAGAAGTGAGCATATTCAACATGTTTTTGTGTAAAAATCTATGATTATCTATTTCTGGATAAGAGATATCTTGCATATATTTTTCTTCATTAGAAAAATGTAAATTGATATAGTTAAAAAGTCTACTTATAATTTCTTTTAATTTTGATTTTATATCTAAATCACTTTGTAGTTTTGATACATTCATAGCTTCTCTGGCTATTGAAAAGAGTTTTTGATGTTCAGTGTCTATTTTGAAATTATTGATGTTATATTCTGAACGCCAAATAATTGAAGTTTTATTATTTTCTTTATATGTCATCATATACCTTTTGATTGTTAATTACGATTATATTAAAAAATAATAAAAAAAATCTTATTTTATAAAGTTTTAAAATATAAAAATAAACTAAAAATAAGAATTTAGAATTATTAATGCAAGCTTTATTTCAAACTATCTTACTATAATACTCAAAAAATTAGGAAGCATTTTAATATGAGTAATATAAATATTATAGAAAACCCAAGTACTGAAGAACAAGAGAAGTTAGTTCAATCGCAGTTTAATATAAATGTTGCATTTTATGTTCATTTAAAAGCATATGATAATAATGTAAGAGATGAGTTAGAAAAAAGACTTTCAGAGGTATTCTTTTTTACAAAAGGAATAGATTGGAAATTTGATAGTTTTGGAATCGAAAAAACAGGTTCAAGAGGAACTGAAGTTCTAGGATATTTTATTTTTAGATGTGTTGAGTTAGAAAAATTACAAAAACTTTTTGTTGATGAATTTAAAGACTATGAAAATGCAATAAAAATTTCATGTTCTATTGCAAAATATGAAAAAATTGAAGAATCATTTTTCGAATTAGAGATATAAAAGAGTAACTCTTTTATATCTTATATGTTCTTATAATCAAAAATGCAAGAAATGAAATGATTGAAATACTAAGAGCTATTGGTAAAAAAGTCTCACTATGAAATGATAGTGCAATTGAAGAAATAATTGCTCCTAATCCAAACTGTAAAACTCCTACAACACCAGAAGCTACTCCCGCATTTTTAGGAAAGTGTTCTAAAGTTAAAGCCATACAATTTCCAAAAATAAAAGCCATCATACTCATATATGAAGCAATTAAAATCACAATTAAAACTAAACTAATATTTTCATAGTTTAAAACAAATAGAATTCCTGAAATTACTTGCACTAAAAGAGAAATTTTTACAAGATCTATAGGATTTATACTTTTGAGTAGATTCACATTTACTTTAATCATTAGCATTAAAACTATAAAATTTATTCCAAAAAAGAATGGAAAATAATCAGTTTGAATTTTAAAATATTCTATATAAATAAAAGATGTTTTAGCAATAATTATAAAAAAACCACCAAAACTAAAACCTAAAGTTAACATTGCTTTTAAGGCATTTTTATGGCTTAGTACTAATTTAAATGATTCAAACACGTTTTGTTTTGTATATGTATAACTTTCTTCTAAATCTTTATAAACAAAAAAAGCTACGATTAAAGCATAAATAGTTAAAAATATAAAAACAGCTTCCCAGGTAAAAAAGTGAATAATAAAAGCACCAATAGCAGGAGCTAAAAGTGGAGCGATACTTCTTACCATTCCAATAAGTGAAAATACTTTTGCAGCTTCAGCCCCATGAAATCTATCTCTTACAGCAGCAGCTGCATTTACTACAACAATTCCCCCAAAAAATGCTTCAAAGAATCTATAAACCCATAATTCATAAATAGTTGAGCTAAAGATGATAATAAAACTAAATAAGGCATAACCTAAAAGTCCAAAGATAGAACTCATTTTTCTTCCATATCTATCGGAAATAGGGCCTCCAAATACTTGACCAATTGAAAAACCAATTAGAAATATTGATAATGAAAGTTCGATTTTGTGAATACTTACATCAAATGATTTTGCAATATCTGGAATTGAAGGTAAATAAGTATCCACTCCCATTGGTGCAACAGAAGAAAGTATGGATAAAAGTATGATTAAATATATATGATTTGTTGATTTTTTCATAATTATTCTTCCATACTCAAAGCTACTTTTTCAAGTAATTCAACGATTTTATTTATTTCATTTTCATCAAGATTTGATGAAATCTTTTTTCGAAACTCTTTTACTATAAATGCACTTTCTTCTAATATCTTTTCACCTTCAAGTGTCAGCTCAATAAGATTTGTCCTTTTGTCAATTTGTTTTTTTAGAATAAAACCTTTTTTTTCTAAAGTTGCTAATGTTCTACTTATTGTAGTTTTATCTTTTGCTAAAATATTTGCTATTTTTGTTTGATTTACGTCTTTTTCATATTTTATTATTTCTAAAGTTGCTCTTTGTTCTGGAGCGATGTCATATTTCTGAAGTAGGGTATTAAATTTATTGTTAATTCTATTTGCAGTTTGGTTTATTTTAAAACCAATAGATTTTTCTAATGCATAAGCCATTTTGATCCTTTAATTGTATATGCAACTATTGCATATACAACCTTTTGAAGAGATTAAAACCAATTTATAAGCCCCTAAGGGCTATTTTTTACTAATCTTGATTTTTAGAATTTAAAATATAAAGTATATTTAGGCTTGAATTTATTTTATCTCATGAGTTAATTCTGGCATACGCTCTAGTTTATCGTGAATTGCATGATGAATAAACGAAAGTTTTGTACGTACAGATTGTGTTAATACAAAGGGATAGGCATCATTCATTCCCATACTACGATTTAAAGAATTAAGAATAACAGCAAAATCCATCCATGTATCTAAAATACTTGTTATTGAAGTTTGAGAAGAAAAAAAGTAAGAGCTTTGTGGTAATTTTAAATCACCAAGATTTTCAGTATCAACTGTATCTCTTATAGACCCTGTAATATTGAAATTTTTTGCTGTTTCTAAAGTATCTATAATATGCATATAATGTGCCCAAGTTTCAGCCCAGTCTTCATATGGATGCATGGTAGCATATTCACTTATGAAATGCTCACTCCAGTTTTGAGGTGCGCCATTTTCATAATGTTTTTTAAGAGCTTCTTGATAATCTAACTCATCATCACCAAAATATTTTTTACATAGTTCATGTTTCTTTTTTGATTTGGCAATTAGTTTTTCAAAATAGTAATGACCAAGTTCATGTCTGAAATGACCAAGTAATGTACGGTACTGCTCACCCATGGCATGTTTTGTATTAGAACGAGCAACTTCATCTGCTTCAGCTAGGTTAATAGTAATATGTCCATTATCATGACCTGTAAATACTGTTTCTTGATCATCTAATTTAGTCAAGAAATGGTCACTTACATCACGGTCTGTTGTGAAATCAAAACTCAAACCACTTTTTGGATTTTGTTGAATATTATCTAATGGAAGAGATAATGCTTTAAGTGTATAAATAGCTCGACGTTTTGCTATTTCCATTTTTTTCCATAAAGGAATATGCTCAACAATTGATAAATCAGGAATAGTTTCATTAAAACGACAAGCAAAACATAATACTTCATCTTTGTTGGGTACTGGTTCAAAAGTATTCATATTAACCATACCATTGCAAACTTGATAGTTAGCATTATTATCACATTTCTTATAATGAACTTCTGGTTGATTTGTTTTAAAATAGTAGCCATTATTTTTATCTAAGTTATATGTTTCTACTTTATTAAAATTATCATCAACTCCTACTACTCGTTCACAAGCAACACAAGTTTTGCTTTCAAAAAATAGTATTTGATGATTTTCACAATCACATTTAAAGGTCTTCATTAATATCCTTGATTTAATATTCTAGCATTTAAGATTTGATGTATCTATTCCATTTATTTTGATTATTTTATCTAGTCTTATTTGAGTTCCATTTTTTAGTATTAAAAACTCTTCTTTATTTTTTGTTTTAAAATCCACAATTAAATCTTCTACATTTATTTCATTTTCATTTTCTAAATATGTAATATTCGAAAGTACTTTTTTTACAGCTAAAGCCTCAAGTTCATCATAAAAATGACAACTTACAGTTTGATATTTATTTGCCATTTGGAATCCTATAATTGGTATAGAATACTATTATACTATTTTATTAAAGATTGTTAATAAATGCTTACAAAAAGGTGCTAAAATATGAAAAAGAAGGAGTTATTATGAGTCTTAAAAAAATCACTTCACTAACTATGCTTTTAGCTATGTTTACTATGACATTTACAGGAATAATACTATTTATCACACCACCTGGTCGAGTTGCTAATTGGGCAAATTGGGAGCTATTTGGTATTTCAAAAGAATTATATGGGCAAATTCATTCAAGTTTTATGGTTTTGTTTATAGTAGCTACTATTTTACATGTTTATTATAATTGGACGCCTTTGATTAGTTATATGAATAATGAAGCAAGACAATTTGTTTTATTTACTAAAGATATGATAATTGCTAGTATTTTGTTTTTGATATTTTTATTTGGAACTATTTATCAAATCAGTCCTTTTTCAGATTTCTTAAACTTTGGAGATGATATAAAAAGTTCTTGGGAAAAAGAGTATGGAACGTCACCTTATTCACACGCTGAATTATCTTCTTTAAAAAGTTTTACAAAAAAACTAAACTATGATTTAGAAAGATCAAAAAATATATTAACATCAAATAATATTGCATTTGAGGAAGAACAAAGTCTATCTCAAATAGCAAAGATAAATAAAGTAAGTCCCAAATTTATTTATGATTTATTGAGAAAAAATTTTGAAAAAGGTAACTTAAAAATAGTTCCACTTTCAGGTCTTGGAAAAAAATCTATAAAAGAAGTTGCTTTGACTTTAGAAATAAGCAGTGATGATTTTATTTCAAAATTAAAAGAGATAGGTTTAGATGCAAAAGAGGATGATAAGTTTAAAGATATTGCAGAAAGTAAAGATTTAAGTCCATCAGATATACTTGAAAAACTAGGCTTTAAAAAAGCAGATTAAAAAGTATAATAAGAAGTAGAAAATTCTACTTCTTATTTACTATTTCTAAAATATCTAAAGGATGTTTTACTACAAAAGTAGCACCGTTTTCCATTAGTTCATCTTCATCTCTAAATCCCCAAAGAACACCAATTCCTATCATTTTTGCATTAACTGCTGTTTGCATATCAACCATTGTATCCCCCACAAAATAAATCTCTTCACAAGGAACATCAAAACTTTGTGCTATTTGAATAGCTGCTGTTGGATTTGGTTTTTTCTCAATATGAGCTTTTTGTCCATGAATTTCTTTCATTTCATATTTTGAAAATAGGTTTTTCGCATATTCAATTGTAAATTCATGTGGTTTATTTGATAAAATTCCTATTTTGAAATCGAGCTTTTGAAGTTCATCTAAAAGATCATAAATTCCATCGTAAGGTAAGGTTTTTTCATGTAATTTTTGATCATATATTACTTTAAATTTATTTGTAACTTTTTCTTTTGTTTCAAGAGAAGTTTGTTTATCAAGTGCATTATCAACAAGTACACTAATTCCTCCACCTACAAAATATTTATAATCTTCTATTTTATGAATGGGAAGTTCTAATTCTTCTAAAACTTGATTCATACAAACAGCAATATCTTCTAAAGAGTCTATTAGTGTTCCATCTAAATCAAATATAATTGCTTTATTATTCATTGTTATTTGCCTTTTATTATTAAAAAGAAGTTACCAGCCACCGCTTGCTCCTCCACCACCAAATCCTCCACCACCGCCAGAGAATCCGCCACCACTTGAAAACCCTCCGCTACTTGAAGAGCCAAATCCACCGAATCCTTGCGCACTTGTATTTGATGAATTATTTGAATATTTTTTTATTTTATTGAAGTCTACATTTTTCATACTTAGAAAATTAAAAATAAATACTATTAAAAAGATAACCAATGCAATAATAGTATAAAAAGATGTAAATGATTGCGCCATTATAAAAGTAAAGAAACCAAAAAAAGATGAAAATATAGAAGATTTGCTTACTTTATATAAAAATTGGTTTTTTAGTTTTGCAGAAACACCACTTAGAAATATTGAAATAAATATTATTGTAAAAAAGAAAAAAGCTATAAAGTCATTTTGATCTTTATCTTGATCTTTCACTTTTGTTTTTGCAGTATATTCACCTTTTATTGCTTGAATAATCTCTTCTACAGTATTTGAAATTCCTTCTTCGTATCTTTCTTGTCTAAACTTTGGTTTTAGTGTGTAGTTTATTATTTCATAGGATATTTTATCTGTTAGTGCCCCTTCAAGTCCATAACCAACTTCTATTCGAAGTTTCTTTTCTTCCATAGAAATTACAAGTAAAACACCATTATTTAAATCTTTTTGTCCAATTCCCCAAAATCTTCCTAGTTGATAGGAAAACTCCTCTATTTCATAACCATTTAATGATTTTAAAGTTACAACAACTATTTGATTTGAAGTTTTATCTTCATGCTCTTTTAAAATTGTTGTTAATTTTTCTTTTGCAGAGTTACTTAAAATATTTGCAGTATCAACTACCCGTCCATCTAGTTTTGGAAAGTATTGAGTGATGTCTGCAAATAAAGCTGAGAATAAAAGTAATAAAGTTAATAGAATTTTTTTCATATTCTACCTTAACTCAATTACATTATTTGCTAATTCATTTTCATCATCTTTTGTAATTGGAAACTCTTTTATTAAAATCTCACTGCAGGAATCCATAGCTTTTAAGTAACCATTTGATAAATTATTGTTCTTTACATCTTTTACAAATTCATCAACTATTGTTTGCCAATAATCATCTTTTATTTTTTCACAAATTGTCTTATCTGTAATAATTTCAACATATTTTTCATCAAAACTTACAAAAAACATAATAGCTTGATTTGTTTTTGTTCTATTAAGTCCTAGATTAGAAAATTGTTCATGGGCATTTAAAGAGGCTTTCTCTCTTTTGTATGATTTTGGCAAAATACTTAAAATCAAATTATCAAATTTTTCAAAGAAAAGATAAAAACCAATAAAAGAAAGAAGTTGTATTTCAACTAATTGAATAGATGAAAAATCAAAAAAGAATATTAGAAAAAAAGAGATTACAAAAATCACAAAAATATTGATTAAGGTATTGATATACTTATATTCACCACTTCTTTTTGTAATAACAGCTACTAGTTCAGCAGAGCTTAATTTCTCAAGATTTTCAATCTTTTTTGAAATCAGCTCTTTTTCTTCTTCACCTAAATACATTAAAACTGAACTTTTGGAGCTTCTTGTTCAGCAGGGCTTGCTGTAAATGTTTCTTTTAATTGAGCACTTGGATGAACAATAGCAGCTACAAGTTTCCCTGGCATTGTTCGAAGTTCTAAATTATAAAGTTTAACTGCTTCTATAAAATCACGACGTGCTACTGTAATTCTATTTTCAGTTCCTTCAAGTTGAGATTGAAGTGCCATGAAATTTTCATTTGCTTTTAAATCAGGGTATTTTTCAACAACTAGCATAAGCTTAGATAATGCACTTGAAAGTCCTGCTTGTGCATTTGCAAATTGTTGCATAGCTGCTGGATTATTAAGTGTATCAGCATTTATATTCATTTGTGAAACTTTACTTCTAGCTTCAGTTACTTCTACAAAAGTGCTTTTTTCATGCTCAGCATAACCCTTTACAGTTGCCACTAGATTAGGAATTAAATCTGCTCTTCTTTTGTATTGATTTTGAACTTGTGACCACTTTTCTTTCACACCTTCATCTAGTCTTGGAATATTGTTATAGTTTGAAATTATTAAATAAACTAAAGGAACAATAATTGCTAAGATTACTATTATTAAAATTTTTTTCATAAAACGACCTTTCTGAAATTTATAAATAGTATAAAAAATATCATTAAGATGATATAAAGTATAAAAAAAATGATTATTATATTAAGGTGTAATAAACTATAATCACTTTTGTGTAATATCTTACATAAATTGTATCTTTTTGATAATCATTATAAATATAAACTATTTTTTAACAGGTATTGCAATATGATTATCAATAATTTTTTTAAACAAACGGAGTATTAAAATGAATGCATCAGAACTATTTGTAAAAGCTTTAGAGAACGAAGGTGTTGAATATATCTTTGGAATTCCAGGTGAAGAAAATCTTGATTTTCTTGAAGCACTTAGAACTTCAGATATTAAACTAATTTTAACAAGACATGAGCAAGCGGCTGGATTTATGGCAGCGACTTATGGAAGATTAACTGGAAAAGTTGGAGTTTGTTTATCAACTCTTGGCCCTGGAGCTACAAATTTCGCAACAAGTGCAGCTTATGCACAACTTGGTGGAATGCCAATGATGATGATTACGGGACAAAAACCAATCAAAAAATCAAAACAAGGTAGATTCCAAATCATAGATATTGTTGGAATGATGAAACCTATGACAAAATATGCAAAACAAGTTGTTAATGGAAATAATATTCCATCAATGGTAAGAGAAGCATTTAAAATAGCTACAACTGAGAGACCAGGTGCTGTTCATATTGAATTACCTGAAGATATAGCAGCTGAAGAAGTAGAATTTAATATCTACCCAGTTAGAGATTTTAAATATCCAAAAGCTGGAAAAGATTCTATTTCAGAAGCTGTAAAAATGATAGAAAAAGCAAAAAGACCATTATTATTAATAGGAGCTGGTGCTAATAGAACGAGAATTGGTACAGCCTTAACTGATTTTGTAAATGAAACTGGAATCCCTTTCTTCTCAACACAAATGGGGAAAGGTGTAATTGATGAAAATCATAAACTTTGTTTATCAACAGCTGCACTTTCAAAAGATGACTTTATTCACTGCGCAATTGAAAGAGCGGATTTAATTATCAACGTAGGTCATGATGTTATTGAAAAACCACCATTTTTTATGGAAAATACAGCAGATGCTACAAAAGTAATTCATGTTAATTTCTTCCCAAGTGAAGTTGATGATACATATTTCCCACAACTTGATGTTGTTGGTGATATAGCTTCAAATATTAATAGTTTAGCAACTGCAATTTCTACACAAGATCATTGGGATTTTGATTATTATAAAAGAATGGTTGTTGAAATTAAAACACATTTAAATAAATACTTTGGAGATAATAGATTCCCAATTTTACCTCAAAGAGCAGTAAGAAGTATTAGACAAATTTTAGATGATGAAGATATTGTAACACTTGATAATGGTGTTTATAAAATCTGGTTTGCAAGAAACTATAGATGTGCTCAACCAAATACGTTATTACTTGATAATGCATTAGCAACGATGGGTGCTGGACTTCCTTCTGGAATGGCAGCTAAAATGGTAAACCCTACTAAAAAAGTTGTTTCTGTTTGCGGTGATGGTGGATTTATGATGAATTCACAAGAACTAGAAACTGCTGTTAGATTAGGAATTGACTTAACTGTAATTATCTTAAATGACAATGCATACGGAATGATTAAATGGAAACAAACAGGAATGGGATTTGAAACATTTGGTTTAGATTTAGGAAATCCTGATTTTGTTAAATATGCAGAATCTTATGGTGCAAGCGGACATAGACCAACTTCAGTTGAAGAGTTTGAAAAAACACTAGAAGAGTGTGTTAATTCAAAAGGTGTACACCTTATTGATTTAGCAGTTGATTACTCTTTAAATCATGCAATTTTAAATGATTTATTAGCTAAAAAACAGTGTTTAATATAATAAAAAAAGGAAAAGAGATATGAGTACAATAGACGTAACATCACCATTTGACGGAAGTGTAGTTGGAAAAGTTCCATATGGATCAGTAGCCCAAGTAGAAGCTGCTTTAGATTTAGCAAAAGCTACTTTTTTAGACCATAAAAATGCTTTACCAAAATACAAAAGAGTTGAGATTTTAGAAAATGTAGTAAAAATTATGTCTTCTCAAATTGATGATTTAACAAAACTTTGTGCATCTGAAGGTGGAAAACCTTGGATGGATTCTCAAGTTGAAGTTCATCGTGCAATTAAT
>Ga0180008_1000577_pt1 | contig 29311 bp, 20 predicted proteins | sample MM_PW_MetaG_FD_121121 | JGI IMG/M metagenome (GOLD analysis project Ga0180008, IMG submission 121121) | Groundwater microbial communities from the Aspo Hard Rock Laboratory (HRL) deep subsurface site, Sweden - MM_PW_MetaG | ecosystem: Environmental > Aquatic > Deep subsurface > Groundwater... | reverse complement strand
GCGCGGACGGAACATCTCGGCGGTCTGGGCGGTGCGGGTGTGGGGCTTCATGGGCTGCCAAATTTGCAAGAAAGCGCGGGGCCGGTATTTGTTTCCTTGCAAATATCGCACCACACTTCAACCGAAATCGTATTGCAGATCAACGACTTGCGGATTGTTCAGGGTGGACTGAGTAACTTCAGCTTCGACGTGGGCACCAGCACCCTGACCGGCAACCTGCTGGTTGGCTCGTCGGTGCTGCCCTTGCTGAACCTGCAAAACCAGGAACTGCTGACCGCCACCGTGGTGACCTCGAGCTTCGGCGAAGAAAACGGCCTGGCCGTGAGCACCTCTTCGGTCAAGCGCTCCATCGGTCTGGACGCTTCCAGCTTCGTGCTGGCTGACAGCTTCAAGTCCTTCCTGGTCTCGGCCGAGCTCGATCCCAGCGATTACGGTTATATCGCCGATATGATCAAGTCGATCAAAATCGGCACCGTGGTCCCGACCCCGGCCGTGCCCGAGCCCTCGACCTACGCCCTGCTGGGCGCCGGCCTGCTGGCCATGGGCACCATGGCTCGCCGTCGCCGCGAAGCCGTCAACGACTGAGACCCTGCTCGGCACGGTCCCGAAAAAGCCCCTCCGGGGGCTTTTTTCATGGGCGTGCGCCAGCCCGCAGCGCGAAGTCGATGGTGCGCGCAGCCCCACCAAAGCGCCAACAAAAAAGGCTCCACGAGGGAGCCTTTTTCAGTTGCCGCCATCAGCGGCAGCGAAGATCAGAAGCGGTAGCCAATGCCGATGCCGAACAGCACCGGGTTGACCTTCAGGGTGCCGGCGTCTTCACCGAAGGCCTTGACCTTGGCGTGGATGTGCACCTTCTTGACGTCCACGTTCAGGTAGACCTGCTCGGTCAGCTTGTAGTCGAAGCCAGCGCCATAGGCCATGCCAAAGCTCTTGCTTTCAACCGAAGGTTGCAGGGCCGCGCGGACCGCCGGATCAAAGTCAACGTCGGAGAACAGCGTCAGGTTCACGCCCACGCCCACATAGGGACGGAAGTTCGACGTCGGCAGGAAGTGGTACTGGACCGACAGCGTGGGGGGCAGGTGCTTGAGCGAGCCGATCTTGGTGTCACCGGCCTTGATGTCGTGCTTCTGGGGCACGGTCAGCACCAGCTCTGCAGCGATGTTCGGGGTGAAGAAGTAGGTGATGTCCAGCTCAGGGATCACCTTGCTGTTGACGTTGAGGTCCAGGCCGGTGGAGTCCTTGTTCGCCGGATCCAGGTTCACGGCGCGGGCGCGCACCAGCCAGGGGCCTTCAGCGGCTTGCGATGCCACGGGGGCAGCGAGCGATGCGGCAGCGACAGCGGCCAGGGCGAGGCGGGTCAGAGCGGAGGTGTTTTTCATGGTGTGATCCTTCTTGCAGGTTGCCTTGGCGACGCGTCCTGCGATTCGCCATGGGTCCATTGCATCAGGGTCACCCCGGGTGAAATTTGATTCAGCGCAAGTCGGCAGCCTCACCCTCCCGGGTGCATGCCTGGCCGTGGTCTGAACTTGACCAGGATCAGATGGCGCGCACGCTGCGGCTCGTGCGCGCAACAAAACGGGGTCAGGGGGCTTGCCAGGAGCCCGTTCAGGCTGTCAGGCCCAGGCGCTCGCACAGCGCCTTGACCGTGGTGGCCTGGTTCATCGTGTAGAAGTGCAGGCCGGGCACGCCACCGGCACGAAGCTGGTCGCACAGGTCGGTGACCACGTCCAGGCCAAAGGCCTGGATGGAGGCCTTGTCGTCGCCAAAGCCTTCCAGGCGGGTGCGGATCCAGCGCGGCACCTCGGCGCCACAGGCGTCCGAGAAGCGAATGAGCTGGCTGGCGTTGGTGATCGGCATGATGCCCGGCACCACGGGGATCTTGGCGCCGGCTTTCTCGGCGTCTTCAACGAAGCGGAAGTAGGCGTCGGTGTTGAAGAAGTACTGCGTGATGGCCACGTCGGCACCCGCCATCACCTTGGTGACGTAGGCCTTGAGGTCGGCCTGCGGGTTGCGGGCCTGCGGGTGCATCTCGGGGTAGGCGCCCACTTCGATGTGGAAGTGACTGCCTGTTTCTTCGCGGATGAAGGCCACCAGCTCGCTGGCGTACTTGAACTCACCGAAGCCGCCGTAGCCACTGGGCAGGTCACCGCGCAGGGCCACGATGCGCTTGATGCCATCGGCCTTGAACTGGGCGAGCTGCTCGCGCACGCTGGCCTTGCTCGCGCCGATGCACGAGAAGTGCGGCGCCGCGTCGAAGCCTTCGGCCAGGATGGCGCGCACCGTCTGGATGGTGCCGTCTTGGGTGGAGCCGCCTGCGCCATAGGTGACCGAGCAGTACTCGGGCTTCAAAGGGTAGAGCTGCTGGCGCACGGCGGCGAGCTTGTCCACGCCTTCGGGCGTCTTGGGCGGGAAGAACTCGAAGCTGATGGGCAGGGAGGTCATGGGGTCACGCGAGGGATCTGGCTGATTCAGGCTTGGGGCGTCTCGGTGGGAGACTGCGCCCAGATGAAGAACTCGAGGTTGCCGTCGCCACCGGCGATCAGGCTGGCAAAGCCTTTGTGCACCTTCCAGCCCAGGTCGGTGCAGGCGCGGCGCACCATGTCGCGGGCGCGGGCGTGCTGGGCCGGGTCTTTGACCACGCCGCCCTTGCCGACGTGCTCCTTGCCGACCTCGAACTGCGGCTTGATGAGCATGACGACCTGTCCGCCCGGCTTGAGCCAGGGCCCCAGGTGCGGCACGATTTTGGAGAGGGCGATGAAGGACAGGTCGGCGACGATGAGGTCGAAGCCATCGGCCGGGGCGTGCTCGCGCAGCGGGCTGTCATCGAGCTCGCGGGCGTTGACGTTCTCCAGGCAGACCACGCGGGCGTCGGCCTTGAGCTTGTCGTGGAGCTGGCCATGGCCCACTTCCACGCCGACCACGCTGGCCGCGCCTTGCGTGAGCAGCACGTCGGTGAAGCCGCCTGTGCACTGGCCCACGTCCAGGCAGTGCATGCCCGTCACGTCCAGGCCGATGTGCGCCAGGGCGCCTTCGAGCTTGAGCCCCGCGCGGGAAACCCAGCGCAGCTCGTCGTCGTTGGTGACGCGCAGCTGAGCGTCTTCAGGCAGGTCTTCACCGGCCTTGCGCAGCTTGGTCCAGCCCTTGGGGCCGAGCCATTGCGCGGCACCCGCTTCCACCAGTCGGTGGGCGGCAGAACGGGTTGGCGCGTGGCCCCCGGCGACGAGCAGTTGGTCGGCTCTTGGCATTCAATTCCTTTTGCGCGCGGCCTGTTTGCGCCGCGCGGTTTGATCCAGCAACCACCCTGGATCCGGCTTGGCCGGGCCGCTGGTGGTTGCCCCCTTGAGGGGGCTGAGTGTGGACTTGGACAGTCCTTGCGGACTGTCCGAGCCTCACGAAGGGTCCGCCCGTCCTCGGGTGGACGCGGGCTGCAAGCCGCCGAAGGCCGCAGGGGGTGGTCAGTACCTGTAGGTATCGGGCTTGTAAGGGCCCTGCTTGGACACGCCGATGTAGGCGGCCTGCTCGTCGCTCAGCTCGGTGAGCTGGGCGTTGAGGGTCACCAGTTGCAGGCGGGCCACCTTTTCGTCGAGGTGCTTGGGCAGCACATAGACCTTGCCGTTTTCGTACGCGTCAGGACGCGTGAACAGCTCGATCTGGGCGATGGTCTGGTTGGCGAAGCTCGACGACATCACGTAGCTGGGGTGGCCGGTGCCGCAACCCAGGTTCACCAGGCGGCCCTTGGCCAGCATGATGATGCGCTTGCCCGGCTTGCCATCCACGCTCGGGAAGATCACATGGTCGACCTGTGGCTTGATCTCTTCCCACTTGCACTTGGCTTCGGCCTCGGCCACGTCGATCTCGTTGTCGAAGTGACCGATGTTGCAGACGATGGCGTTTTCCTTCATCGCCTCCATGTGCTTGTAGGTGATGACGCTCTTGTTGCCGGTGGCGGTCACGAAGATGTCGGCCTTGTCGGCGGCGTAGTCCATGGTGACGACGCGGTAGCCTTCCATGGCGGCCTGCAGGGCGTTGATGGGGTCGATCTCGGTGACCCACACCTGGGCGCTCAGGGCGCGCAAGGCCTGGGCCGAGCCCTTGCCCACGTCACCGTAGCCAGCCACCACGGCGATCTTGCCGGCCACCATCACGTCGGTGGCGCGCTTGATGCCGTCGACCAGCGATTCGCGGCAGCCGTAGAGGTTGTCGAACTTGCTCTTGGTGACCGAGTCGTTGACGTTGATGGCGCGGAACAGCAGCGTGCCCTTGGCGCTCATTTCGTTGAGGCGGTGCACGCCGGTGGTGGTCTCTTCGGTCACGCCGATGATTTCGGCGCCCTTGCGGCTGTACCAGGTGCCGTCAACGGCCAGCTTGGCCTTGATGGCGGCAAACAGGATGCGCTCTTCTTCGCTGCCGGGGTTGGCCAGCACGGACGGGTCGGTCTCGGCCTTCTTGCCCAGGTGCATCAGCAGCGTGGCGTCACCACCGTCGTCCAGGATCATGTTGGGGCCTTCGCCCTTGCTGCCCTTGGCGCCGAATTCGAAGATGCGGTGGGTGTAGTCCCAGTAGTCTTCCAGCGACTCGCCCTTGTAGGCGAAGACGGGCGTGCCGTTGGCCACCAGGGCGGCGGCGGCGTGGTCCTGCGTCGAGAAGATGTTGCACGAGGCCCAGCGCACTTCGGCGCCCAGGGCTTGCAGGGTCTCGACCAGCACGCCGGTCTGGATGGTCATGTGCAGCGAGCCGGTGATGCGCGCGCCCTTGAGGGGCTGGCTGGCGGCGTATTCGCGGCGGATGGCCATCAGCGCGGGCATCTCGTGCTCGGCGATGGTGAGTTCCTTGCGGCCCCAGTCGGCCAGGGACATGTCGGCGACGACGCAGTCGACGCCCTTGTGGGAGGTTTCGAGGTTCTTCAACACAGCGTTCATGACTCAGCTCCGAAAGAGTTCTGAAAGCCGCCGTGCGCTGCCGGGAGGGGGAACAACTTCAGCGCCGACGAAACGTGGGAACGTGAAGCAGGAATGACTCACCCAGCGGGACACATGCGGGTGAGCGCCGTTGCAAATGGAGAGGCTTTCGAGCCTGGGGCCTGCGGGTCGCGCCGTGTTGGACAGCGGGACGGGGCCTTGCAACGCTCCTCGAAAGTGGCGCGATTATAGGCGCAAGGCCTCAGGCTTGTCCTGCGAGAACCACACGGTTTCGACCGGCTTGTTTGCCTTCATAGAGCGCGCGGTCGGCGCGCATGAGGGCCTGCTCGATGCTTTCGCCAGGTCTCAGCTCGGCCAGACCCAGGGTGATGCTCAAGCCGAGTTGGCGACGGCCGTCGACTTCGGCCAGCGCCAGCACGGCCCTGCGCAGTCGGTCGGCCACCTGCTGCGCCTCGTCCAGCTCGGTGCCGGGCAGCAGCACCAGGAACTCCTCGCCACCCCAGCGCGCCACGTGGTCGACCTCGCGCACCCCGTCGCGCAGCACCTGGGCAATCGCACGCAGCGCGCCGTCGCCCACGGCATGGCCGTGCTGGTCGTTGATGCGCTTGAAGTGATCGATGTCACCCAGCAGGAGGCTCAAGGGGCGCCCTCCGCGTTCGACGACCGCGGCCTCGTGCTGGGCCACCTCCATCATGAAGCGGCGGTTGCGCAACTGGGTCAGGGGGTCGGTGCAGGCCAGCTCGTGCAGGCTCTGCTCGGCACGCGAGACCAGGCGTTGGTAGACCGTGGCCAACACCCCGAGCATGAGCAACACCGTGGCCAGGTTGATGTAGTGCAGCCCATCGATCAAAGGTGCGGGCACGGCCACGGCTGGCGTGGCCTCGCGGTAGGCCATGTCCAGGCCGATGTACAGCAGCGCCACGGCACAAGCCAAGATAAATCTGAGTGAATAGCGATAGTAAGCACTCACAATCACCACAGGGATGACCAACAGCAGGTAGTGGTGAAAGCCCGCCGCCCAGCCGATGATCGCCGTGGCCACCACCCCGTGCAGGAGCACCTCCAGCACGATCAACAAGGTCGCCAGCGTGAGCCGACCGCGCCTGATCAGGATGGCCGTCAGCACATAAACCAGGACGCTGGCGACGTTGGCCAGGGCCAGCGCCGGCACCTGCACCCGCAGGAACAAGCCGATGAAGCCCAGGTGAGCCAGCCCGGCGATGACGCTGACGACCAGCATCAGGCGCGCGAACACGCTCGCGCCCGAGTCCAGGCGACCCGGGTCACCCGGCTTGCGCTCCATGCGGTCCATCGCGCCCATTTTCTCTTTGAAGATTCGCTGCATCAGATGTCGACCCGGGCTCACCGAACTTGAGCCAGCGTGAGCCGCCCGGCGCAAAAAGCGGCCCAGCGATTCACGGCCGGTTCACGGGAGAACCCTAGATTCAAGGGCTTCAGCACGCCTTTACTGGAGTTTCCATGAAGTCCTTCGCCCTGTCCGCCATCACCCTCGCCCTGACCGTGGGTGCCGCCCAGCTCGCCCACGCCGAGGTCATCACCCAATGGTCGTTCAACTCCATCACGCCCGATGGCGCCACCGGCACCGGCAGCGCCCTGCCCTCCGTCGGCGCCGGCAGCCTGAGCCTGATCGGTGGCGTCACCACCCCCAGCTTCAACAGTGGCGTCGGCTCGTCCGACCCGGCCGCCAGCGACAACTCCGGCCTGCAGACCACGACCTACGGCAGCCAAGGCGCCGGCAACAACAGCCGTGGCATCGAAGTCAAGGCCAGCTCGGTCGGCTTCGAAGACGTGGTCTTCAGCTACGACCTGCGCCACAGCAACACCAGCTCGCGCTACGAGCTGGCCCAGTACTCGCTGGACGGTGTGAACTTCATCGACTACGCCGTGTTCGACAGCGGCCTGGGCGACACCTGGTTCAACGCCCGCACCATCGACCTGTCCAACGTGGCCGGCGCCGATGACAACGCCAACCTGGCCTTCCGCGTGGTGGCCACCTTCGCACCGGGCACCTCGGGCTACCTGGCCTCCGATGCCAGCAAGACCTTCGCCGGTTCGGGCACCTGGCGCTTCGACATGGTCAGCGTGTCCGGCACGGCCCTGCCTGTGCCCGAGCCCACCAGCGCCGCCGCCGCCCTGGCAGGCCTGGCCGCCATCGGCTTCCTGGCCCGCCGCCGCCGCGCCGCTTGAGCGCATCCAGTACCAACAACAGCCCTGGCGTCCCCAGGGCTGGCTGGTTCGGGCGCCGCCGGGGCGAGGTCTGCCCCCGCCAACGCCTCGCCTCTTGGCGTGCACGGGCCCCTCACCAACTGGCGCGCGGCCCCCTCATCGGCTAGCATCGCGGGTTTTCCTCGGCCCGGAGCCTTTGCCGTGTCCACCTCGCCTTTTGCCCCCGAAACCGGGCGCCGCCGCACCTTCGCGATCATTTCCCACCCGGACGCCGGTAAAACGACGCTGACGGAAAAGCTGCTGCTGTTCTCGGGTGCCATCCACATCGCCGGAGCCGTCAAGGGCCGCAAGGCCTCGCGCCACGCCACCTCCGACTGGATGGAGATCGAAAAGCAGCGCGGCATCTCGGTGGCCTCGTCGGTCATGCAGATGCTCTACCGCGAGCACGTGGTCAACCTGCTCGACACCCCCGGCCACAAGGACTTCTCTGAAGACACCTACCGCGTGCTGACCGCGGTGGACTCGGCCCTGATGGTGATCGACGCGGCCAACGGCGTGGAAGCGCAGACCAAGCGCCTGATCGAGGTCTGCCGCCAGCGCGACACGCCCATCATCACCTTCGTCAACAAGATGGACCGCGAAGGCCGCGACCCGCTCGAGCTGCTCGATGAAGTCGAGCAAGAGCTGGGCATGCCCTGCGTGCCCATGACCTGGCCGGTGGGCCAGGGCAAGCTGTTCGGCGGCATCGTCAACCTGCGCTCGAAGTCGATGCGCCTGTTCGACGCCGGCGCCGACAAGCGCGGTGAAGACGACGAGGTCGTCTCGCTGGACGAGCGCGACAAGCTCGCCGAGCGCTTCGGCCACGAGTGGGAGCTGGCCGAGCAGAACATGGAACTCATGGCCGAAGCCGCGCCCGCGTTCGACCTGGAGCTGTTCCTGGCCGCCAAGCAGACGCCCGTGTTCTTCGGCTCGGCCGTCAACAACTTCGGCGTCCAAGAAGTGCTCGACGCCCTGGTGGACCTGGCGCCCTCTCCCCGGCCCCGCTTCAGCACCGAAAAAGACGGCAGCAAGAAGGAGATCGTGCCCGAGATGGAGAACTTCTCCGGCGTGGTCTTCAAGGTGCAGGCCAACATGGACCCGTCTCACCGCGACCGCATCGCCTTCGTGCGCGTGTGCTCGGGCAAGTACACGCCGGGCATGAAGCTCAAGGTGCAGCGCAACGGCAAAGAGCTGCGCCCCACCTCGGTGGTGACCTTCCTGTCGCAGCGCCGCGAGGCCGTTGACGAGGCCTTCGCCGGCGACATCATCGGCTTCACCACCCACGGTGGCGTGCAGCTGGGCGACACCATCACCGACGGCATCAACCTGCAGTACACCGGCCTGCCCTTCTTCGCGCCCGAGCTGTTCCAGACAGTGGAACTGGCCAACCCAATGAAATCAAAGCAATTGCAGGCAGGTTTGCTGCAATTGGGCGAAGAAGGCGCCATCCAGGTCTTCCGGCCTGAGGTCGGCGGCTCGATGCTGCTGGGCGCCGTCGGCCAGCTGCAGTTCGAAGTCGTGCAGCACCGCCTCAAAGCCGAGTACAGCGTGGACATCCGACTGATGCCTTGCCGCTTCACCGGCGCGCGCTGGATCACGGCCGACACGCCGGAGGCGCTCAAGAAGTTCACCGATGAGAACGCGTCGAAGCTGGCGCTCGACGCGGCCGACACGCTGGCCTACATGATGACCTCGGCCTACGACCTGCGCCTGACGTCCGAGCGGCATCCGCTGGTTCACTTCCACCCGTTGCGCGAGCACGCGGGCCTGAGCCTGTCCAGCCAGTGAACCGGCTGGCGAGCGGCACGCGGTGCGCCTGCCTCGCTGGGGCCCGGGCTCACCGGGCTCAGGGCTTCATCGCGTGCCGGTAAGCGTAAGCATCACCCCGGAAAGTGCCTTCCACGTACTCGACCAGCTGCCCCGTGCTGGCGTAGGTGTGCCGCTTGAGCAGCAAGCAAGGTCCTGGCCGCTCGAAGCCGAAGACGCGGGTCTCCTCGGCGTCGCTCATCACCGCCTCCACACTCTGGTCGGCGCGCTCGAGCTCGATGCCGCTGGCGGCCTTGAGCAGGCCATAAGCCGAGCCCTGCCCGTCCCAATCGGCCAGCTCGGGCGCGGCCGTGAGGTCGTACCACGCCACTTCGCGTGACATCGGACAAGCGTCGGCCAGGCGCACCCGCGTGATCTGCAGGAACTGCGCGGTCGAGGGGCGCTTGAACACCGAAGCCATGGTGCGATCGAGCACGATGCGGCGCGACAGCACCTGCGTGCTCGGCACCATGCCCAGCTCCTCCATCTCCCTGGAAAAGCCCTTCAGGCGCGCCAGCTCCGGCGCCACCCTGGGCGTGTGGCGCACCACCGTGCCGCCCCGCCCGTGCGTGCTCAGGTTCTGCGCCTCGCGCAGGTGGTCGTAGGCGCGCTTGACCGTGGTCCGGCTGACGCCCAACTCTGCCGCCAGCACGCGCTCGGCCGGCAGGTGCTGGCCTTCGGCGAGCACCCCCGTGCTCATCAGCTGCGTGAGCGCATCGACCAGCTGCAGGTAAACCGGCTGCGCACGACCAGCATCCAGCTGCACCAGGCCAGACCAGCCGCCAGGCGGCACCGAGGGGGGCAAAACAGGGCTCATGGCAGATCACAAGGCATGCATCGATTCTAGGGGTGGCCCCTTGCATCGACATGTTCGATAGTTTGGTATCTTTTTGGACTCCATAATGGCATCATGAAATCAAACCAATCAGGGAGGCCCATGGCCGTCTGCCCCACCACCCAAACCAGCCCCGTCGCACCGTTGCGCCCGGCCCTGGGCCTGATCCTGGCTGCGGCACTCGCCGCCCCGGGCCTGAGCCTGGCCGCGCCCTTCCTGCCCAACCCGGCCTACCTGAACGCGAGCACCTACACCGACGGGATCCGCCACGCCACCAACCCGGTCGAGGCCCCGGTCGATTCGAAGCAAACCAGCATCGAAGGCGCCAACCTGGTCAGCCAACCCGTGCTCAGGCAAAGCTCGGACACCTTGCTGAGCAACGGCGCGCGCGCCCACGCCCAGATCGAGGCTTCCATGGGCGTGCTCAAGGGGAAACTGAGCACCCACTATGAAAAGGCCTTCGACGCCGACAGCGGCTTCGTGGACGCCATCTTCTCGACCTCCTTCGAGGACTTCATCGAGGTCACCGCGCCCGGGCTGGCCGCAGGCACACCCATCACCTACACCTTCTCGCTGACCATCGACGGCACCAGCGGTGTGACCCCGCTGCCTGCCGCCCCCGGGGCACTGAGCGTGGGCTTTGCGGCGTCCATGGGGCCGGCGTGGCTCTCACCGGTTCCCCGCGTGCGCACGATCGACTGGCAGATGTCGCAGGGCGACGGCGTGTTCAGCCAGACCTTCGAAGCCGTGGTGGGTGAGCTGGTGCGCGTGCGCGGCACGCTGTTCGCCGGATCGCAAGCGGGCGTTCGCAACGGCACCAGCGACGCCTGGGCCGACTACATGAGCACCGCCCGCTTCAACCTGACGCCGAACGTGGCAGGCGCCAACACCGTGAGCGTGAGTGGCCACGACTACGCCGTCAGCGTGGTGCCCGAGCCGACCACCGCCATCCTGTTCGTGATGGGCATGCTCTACGCGCTGGCCGCCTGGCGTGGGCGGCTGCCGCACCTGGACTGAAGCCACCTAGACTGGGGCACCTGTTCTGCGCCCCGACATGTCAGACCCTTCGCCCCGGCCCGTCTTCGTCATCGGCAGCTTCGTGATGGCCTGCTGCTGGTTCACGCCTCGCCTGCCCGCGCGCGGCGAGCACGTGCACGCCGACGGCTTCCTGATGGAGCCTGGCGGCAAGGGGCTGAACGTGGCGGTGGGCCTGCGGCGCCTGGGTGCGCCCGTGCACCTGCTGCTCGGCGTGGGCGATGACATGGCCGCCCAGGCCCTGCTTGGCCGGCTGCGCCAGGAAGGCCTGAGCGACGCCCACGTGCACCGCTTTGCCGGCCCCAGCGGCCACGGCGTCGGCCTGATCGACCAGGCTGGCGACAACATCATCGCCGTGCACCCTGGCGCCAACCACCTGCTCGGGCGCGAGCACGCGCGGGCAGCCGCCAGTGACATCGCGGCATCGGCCGTGGCCTACGCTCAGTTCGAGGCGCCCGACGAGGTCATCGCCGAGGCCTTCCGGCTGGCACGGCAAGCCGGCGCCAAGACGGTGCTCAACCCCTCGCCCTGGCGCCCGATCGCCAGCGAGGTGCTGCAGCAGGTCGACACGCTGCTGCTCAATGAGCACGAGGCACGAGCGCTTTGGGGCGCGCAGGCGGATGCAAGCGGGCCAACGAGTGCTCGGGACTCGGGAGAGGGCCCGAGCCCCGACGAATTCGAGTCGGTGCGGGCCTGGCGCCAGGCGCACACCGGCGTTCAGCTCCTGATCACGCTGGGTGAGGCGGGTTGCTGGCTCTGGCCGGCCGGCGCCGACGTGGACGCACCGCGGCATCACCCCGCACGCCTCGTGCAGGCGGTGGACACCACGGGCTGCGGCGACGCCTTCGCAGCGGCCTGGTGCCAGGCGCTGGCAGCGGGGCTGGATGCCTCACCAGCGCTGCACCTGGCCATGTCGGCTGGCGCCTGGGTGGCGTCTCGGCAAGGGGTGCTTGGCGCCTTGCCAACAGGCGACGAGCTGAAGGCGTGGATGGCGGCGGCAGGCCCTTGAACGAACGAGCGGGCGGTTGGGCAGGTGGCTCAGGCCGCGCCCTGCGGCAGCCAGAAATCGTCGAGGTTCTTGAAGCCCCAGGTGGACGGGGCCTCACGCGAGACGATCTCGTCGCTCACGCGGCCCAGGTCCAGCACCTCGGGCACCAGGGGCTCGTTGGCCCGGGTCGAATAAAACACCTTGACCACCGGCTTGAGCAAAGAGCTGCTGCCCTGCTCCACGACGATGGCCAGCCGCCCTGACTTGAGCTTGACCAGCGAGCCCACCGGGTAGATGCCCACGCTCTTGACGAAGGCCTGGAAGACCTTCTCGTCGAAGTGCCCCTCCTTGGCCCATTGCGCCATCTTGGTGATGGATTCAGCCGGGTCCCAGCCCGCCTTGTACGGCCGGTTGGAGGTGATGGCGTCGTAGACGTCGCAGACCGCCCCCATCTTGGCGAACAGGCTGATCTCGTCGCCCTGCAGCCCATGCGGGTAGCCCTTGCCGTTGACCTTCTCGTGGTGATGCAGGCAGACATCGAGCGGCACAGGGCCCACGCCCTTGCCTTCCAGCAGCATGCGGTGTCCCGCTTCGGGGTGGGACTTCATGATCGCGAACTCTTCGGACGTGAGCGCGCCAGGCTTGTTGAGCACCTCCAGCGGCATCAACGCCTTGCCCAGGTCGTGCACCAGGCCGGCGAGCCCGGCTTCGCGGCAATCGGCCTCGCCCAGCCCGAGCTGCTTGCCCAGGGCCACCATCAGGGCACACACGGCCACCGAATGCATGAAGGTGTAATCGTCGCTGGTCTTCAAGCGCGCCAGGCTGACGATGGCGGCCGGGTTGCGCTCGACCGAGTCGGCGATGTCGGAGACCAGCGGCAGGCAGTGCTCGGTGTCGATCGCCTTGCCCAGGCGGACGTCGCGAAACAGGTTCTTCATCGCCGGGCGGGCCTGGGCGACGATCTTCGATGCGCGCCGGACCTCGTCCTGGAAACCTGCGGCGGGCTGCCCTGCGGTCGGCTTCGCGCCCTGCTCTGGCCCCCCCTCGGCAGGGGCCACCGGTGGCGGGGCCCCGCGCTCAGGGGGCGCCTCGGCGACTGGCTCGGCGGGCTGCGCCTCCTCGATGTCCAGGCCCTTGGCCGTGTCGATCACGACGTAGGCCACGGCCTCGCGCAACTGGGCCAGCTGCTTGTCCTCCACCACTTTGAACGCCCCCCGCCAGAACGGGTGCGACAGCCAGGAGCCCGGCACTTCGTGCACGAACATGCCAAGTCTGAGCTGGGCAGGGGAGATTTTCCTGAGCATGGTGATCGGCGTGGAGGACAGACCGTTTGGAGGACCCATTCTGGCCGGCATGGTCCGGATCGATCGCGGGAAAAATCGGCGCTCCAGACAGGAATTCCCGATTCGGTGCAGGAGAGTCGCCCATCCGCCCGTGCGTGGGACCCGTTCTCTGGCGAGACGCCTCCACGGGCCATTGCAGCTCGGCGCGATTCATGAAAAAGTACGCAGACTCAACACAAAGGGGGATCACATGTTCAGCTTCCACCGCGTGGCGCTTGCCGCGCTCGCCCTGTCCACCGGCATCGGCGCCGCCCAGGCACAGGGCCTGTCGTACTCGATGGAGTCGTCACTGACGAACATCCAGTACACCCTCACCGACCTGCGGCCCGACGATGGCATGGCCGCCAGCGTCGGCTTCAGCGACATCGGCACCCACGCCTTCCTGGGCGGCGTGGCCGTGATCGACAACCTCGTCAGCGGCGACCAGGTGGGCTACGAGACCCAGCACTCGGGCAGCTTCGGCCCGGCCAACCCTTTTGGCACGCGGGCTCAAACCGACTTCCTGCTGCCTGACAACACCAGCGCCGTGGCTTTCGTCGAAGGCAACCACCTGGCGGCCAACGTGCGGCTGACCCAGGTCGGCCAGGGCTACTACGCCGAGGCCGCTGCCGCCGCCGTCAACATCGACCTCGACAGCGACACGCCCCCCGAGCCCATCCAGAACACCGTGATCCTGGCGCCGCACAGCCAGTTCACGCTCACCGGCCTGGCCAAGGTCGGGCTGGTGCGCCTGGGCGAAGGCAATTGCCAGGATTGCGGCCTGTCCGTCGAGGCCATGTCGGTGCTGATCAGCAGCGATCTGTTCCCCGAGTTCTTCAACCCCGAGCTGGACAACGGGCTGTTCGATGCCTTCGACCGCGTCGAGGGCCTGTACGACTCCTTCGGCCTGAACAAGACCTTCGAAGCAGGCCTGCCCTCAGAGCTGCACCAGTCGAAGGAAATCAGCCTGACCTTTGTCAACGACACCGACGAGTTCAAGCGCTTCGGTTTCATCGCCACCACCTGGGTGCAGGCCCAGACATTCCAGTCACCGGTGCCCGAACCCGGCACCTGGGGCCTGACGCTGGGCGGCTTGCTGCTGCTGGGCGCCATGTCACGGCGTCGCCAGCGCTGAGGCGCACCTTGTCCCATTCACATCAGGCCCACTTCGGTGGGCCTTTTTCATGGACAAGCCCGCTTCAGTCCCACGAGCAAACGCCGAAGACACGAGGTGACGCAGGCCCCGCCTGCCCGTGTGCCTGACCCCGGAGCAGGCCCTCGGCCTCTTCGTCCGGGAAGCGTTCAAAGGTTTGCCGCCGTGTTTCGCCACCTGAGCATCTCCGCCAAACTGTGGGCAGCCGTCGCTGCCCTGATCGTCGCCATGACGGCCATCGTCGGCATCGCCGCCTGGCGTTCCGTCTCGCAACAACAGGCCGCCGAAGCCGCGCTGCGCTTGAGCGACGAGAAGCTGCGATACGCCTCGGAGTGGGCCGAGCTCAGCAAAATCACCATCACCCGGGTCGTGGCTGGCACGCTCAGCAGCGACCCCTTCGTCGGGCAGACCTTCTCCAAAGGCAACACGCAGAACATCGCCGAGATCACCAAAATGCTCGAGCACATCAAGGGCCTGCCCCTGACGGCGGCCGACGAGGCCCAGCTGGCCGAGATCCAGTCGCTGCGCGACCGCGTGCTCAAGCTCAACAAAGAGATTCAGGCTCAGCGCGACGGCGGTCAGATCGACGCCGCGCGCCAGCGTGTCATCGAAGAGTTCCTGCCGCTGACGCAGCAGTACGGCGACGCGCTCAAGGCTTTTCGCACTTTGCAGGAGGCCGACGCCGCCGGCATCCGCGCCGAGATCGCGGCCGGGCGGCGCAACATCACCGCCACCGCCGCCACCATGGTGCTGGGCGTGCTCGTGGCCACCGCCATCGGCGCCTGGCAGCTCATCCGCTCGATCCGCCGCCCCTTGCAGGACGCCATCGACGCGGCCTCGCGCATCGCCCAGGGCGACCTGACCGTCAAGGTCGACGTGCAAGGCAAGGACGAGATCAGCGAACTCATGCGGGCGCTGGACGGCATGGCCCGCTCGCTGGGCACGCTGGTGCGCAGCGTGCGCGAAAGCACCGACGCCATCTACACGGCATCGGGTGAGATCGCCAGCGGCAACCAGGACCTGTCCAACCGCACCGAGCAGACGGCTTCGAGCCTGCAGGAGACGGCCTCGTCGATGGAGCAACTCACCAGCACGGTGACGCAGTCGGCCCAAGCGGCCGACGAGGCCAACCAGCTGGCCACCTCGGCCAGCGGCGCCGCCCAGCGCGGCAGCCAGGTGGTTGGCCAGGTGGTATCGACCATGCAGGAGATCGCCGACAGTTCGCGCAAGATCAACGACATCATCGGCGTGATCGACGGCATCGCGTTTCAGACCAACATCCTGGCGCTGAACGCGGCGGTGGAAGCTGCGCGCGCGGGCGAGCAGGGTCGGGGCTTCGCGGTGGTGGCCGGCGAGGTGCGCACGCTGGCGCAGCGCTCGGCCAACGCCGCGCGCGAGATCAAGTCACTGATCGCCGCTTCGAGCGACCGCGTTGAATCGGGGGCCCGACTGGTGGGCGACGCCGGCCAGGCGATGGAGGAGATCCTGCAGGCCGTGCAGCGCGTGACGCACATGATGGGCGACATCCGCGCCTCGACCTCGGAGCAGAGCGACGGCATCCGCCAGGTGTCGCTGGCGGTGAACCACCTCGACCAGATGACGCAGCAGAACGCGGCGCTGGTGGAAGAATCGGCCGCGGCCTCGCAGAGCATGCGCGATCAGGCCCAAAGGCTGTCGGGGGCGGTGAACGTGTTTCAGACGTCCTGACCGAGGTCCGGCGCTGCAAAGCAAAAGCCCCGCAGTGCGGGGCTTTTTGTTGGGTGCTGGCGTCAGATTGGCGGCTCGGATACATTATTGAGTAAATTTACTCAATAAACTCATGGACTACCAGCGCCCCCTGCTTCAAGTCATCGTCGCCAGGTTGAACGAGCAACCCAAACGGATGCAGATCTTGGCCGGGCCGCGTCAGGTTGGCAAGACCACCCTGGTTCATCAGTTCAGAGCAACCCGCCCGAGCGACTCGGTCAAGGTGGTCGCTGCGGATGCATCAGAGAAAGCAGGTTTGAGCGAGGCAGATGACTGGGATTCGCCCACGCTGATGCGCAGCCAAGCAGCAAGCTTCGATGCCAATTGGCTGATTGATCAATGGGCCAAAGCCGAACGCGCCGCGAAAGCTTGGCGCGAGTCAGAACCCGGGCGAGCATCTCGCCTACCTTTCGTTTTGGTCATCGACGAGATCCAGAAAATCCCCCGGTGGTCGGATCACATCAAAGGCCTGTGGGATCGGCAAATCGCGACTGGACACCCGATGCAAGTGCTCTTGCTGGGATCGTCTCCGTTGTTGATGCAAAAGGGGCTGTCAGAGAGCCTGGCTGGCCGCTATGAGGTCATCCCCATCACGCATTGGTCGTTCGAGGAGATGAACAGCGCGTTCGACTTCACGCTTGACCAGTTCGTGTTCTTCGGTGCCTACCCAGGCAGTGCAAGCTACATCCAGGATGAAGGGCGCTGGCGCAACTATGTGCTGCGCAGCCTGATCGAGCCCAACATCGAACGCGACGTCCTCATGATGACAAGGGTGGACAAGCCCGCGTTGCTCAAGCAGCTCTTTGAAGTCGGCTGCTCCTTCTCGGGCCAGATCGTGTCTCTGGACAAGACCCTGGGTCAGCTCAACGACGCTGGAAACGTGACCACCCTGGCCCGGTACCTGGAGCTTCTCGCCCACGCCGGGTTGATGTCCGGTTTGCACAAACACGCCGCACAGGTGCTGCGCAAACGTCAGTCACCGCCAAAGTTCCAGGTCCTGAACAACGCCCTGATGAGCGCCAAAGGACAGCACAGCTTTGCCGAGGCCATGGCAGACAAAAGCCACTGGGGTCGTCTTGTCGAAAGTGCGGTGGGGGCCCATTTGATCAACTCAGCCGACACCGACACACGCGTCCACTACTGGCGAGAGGGCGGCCTGGAGGTGGACTTCGTGATCGAGCACAGAGGTCGCCTCGCAGCGGTGGAGGTGAAAAGCGGAAACGTTGGCGCAGGTGCCCGACACGCTGGGCTCGACGAGTTCATTCAACGCTTTCCAGGTTGCAAGCGCTGGGTGGTGGGCAGCGAGAGCCTTCCCCTGGGCGAGTTCTTGCGGTACGGAGCCGCACATTGGGTGGGTTGACCATGGCGCAGACAGGCGAGATCCGCATCCCGCGCCACGCGACCGCTCGCGAAGGCCAGGGCCGCTCGGCCAAACTGCCCCTTTCAAATTGGCGCTCCACGCGCGCTTATGTCTTGCTGGCCCCCCCTGGCACCGGCAAGACGGAAGCGATGAAGGCAGAAGCCGCAGCGCACAACCAGTCCCCCTTCGTTGAGGCGCACCTCATGATGCGTCCCGGCTGGCGGGCACCCACCTTGGCCGAAGGGCAAGCTCTGTACATCGACGGGCTGGACGAAGCCAGAGCCAGCAATGTGGGTGGACATCGCAATCGCCCGCTGGACGAAATCTGCACCAAATTGATCGAAATGGGGTCGCCCCCCTTTCGCTTGAGCTGTCGCGAAGCGGACTGGATTGAAGCGCTGGATCACGGTGCCATCAAACTGCTGGCAGACGAGAGCGACGTTGTCGTGCTCCGCCTCGAACCATTGAACGAGCAAGAGATCCGCCAGATTCTGGAAGACGCGCTGGTGCAAGCAGATGCGGTGGATCGCTTCTGGCATCAAGCCCATCAACAAGGTTTGTTGCCTGTGATGGGCAACCCACTGTTCCTTCGTCTGATGATCACATCGGCTGGGTCAAGCGGTCAACTGCCTGCAACCAGAGCACAGACGTTCGCCGCGGCCTGCGAGAAGCTTGCATCGGAAGACAACCTCGTTCACCGAATGACAAAGCGAGACATCGCACCCAACACGTCTGAACTGTTGAGCCGCGCGGGCATGCTTTGCGCCGTTCAACTGCTGAGCGGCGCAGAGGCATGGTCGGACGGTGTGGCAGATGGGATCAACGAACTGGCTTTGAACGCCTTGCCCTTGGACATCCCGACGAAAGACCTGCGGGCAGCCCTGGCAACCAAGCTGTTCAAAACCGATGGCGATCGAATCCAAGCTGCGCACCGCAGCATCGCCGAGTACCTTGGGGCCAGGGAAATCGCCCAGCGCATGCGCGAGCACTCCTTGCCCGTCGCCCGCGTCATGGCTTTGATGTGTGCAGAGGACGGCGGCGTTGCCCCTTCCTTGCGGGGCCTGCATGCGTGGCTGGCGGTGCACAGCCACGAACACCGGCAGACCTTCATCGCTCATGACCCGCTGGGCGTGGTGCTTTACGGGGATGTGAGTCACTTCAGCATCAACGAGAAGATCCAACTCCTGCAGGGCTTGGAGGGCGAGGCGAAACAGTTCGCCTGGTTCCGCAACGGCGATTGGGCCGATCACCCTTTCGGCGGCCTCGGCACCGCAGACATGCAGCAGACGTACCAAGGGTTCTTCGAGAACCCAGACAGGTCCGAAGCGCATCAGTCGATGCTGCATTGCGTGTTTGACGCCATCGCACACGGTCAACCGCTGCCCGATCTCCTGCCTGCGCTGGATCGGGTTGTGCGTGACCACAGCCACACACCCTACACCCGCACCAAATCAGCAGTCGCGTGGCTGGCTCAAGCGCGGTTGCTGTCGCTGGACATGCAGACCGCGTTGACATGGCTGTGTGACGTTCGCCAGGGCGTCATCGACGATCCGCAAGACCAACTGGCGGGAGCGCTGCTGGAGGCGCTGTACCCCGATCACATCGCGCCGAGCGAAGTGATGCAGCACTTCAGGCCACCGAAAGCGGCGTACTTTCATGGCAGCTACTCGGGCTTCTGGCGTCGTGAGCTGATCCCCCGAACACCCACTGTTGCACTTCCCATCCTGGCGGATGGCTTGGCAGACCTGTCACCGGACATCGACTCGTTCCGAAGCCACTTCGAGATGCCGAGGGTGATGGGCAAGATCATTGACGCAGCTTTGAACAGCTTGGCCGAGCCGATCGACGCGCCTCGGGTTCTCCGCTGGCTCACGGCTTGCGTGGACGAGCACGGGTTCTGGTCTCTCAAGGGCGACGAAGGCCAGGGAATCCGGGACTGGTTGAGCGCACACCCGCAGGTTCAGAAGTCGGTGCTGACGCTGGCCTTGCCCACGTCCACCCCACCCCACTTCTGGGAAGCCAGCCAGTTGCTTCATGGCGCACGGCTTCCGAGAGACTGGCACCGGTGGCTGCTGACGCTGGCCTCTCAAACCTCTTCAGAAGCCATCGCCAAATGGTGTGTTGAACAAGCCGCGCACCAGGCCATCAACCCCTCCGTCGATTCAGACATCACGATGCGAGACGTGGAAGATTGGTGTGAGGCTCAGCGCCCAAAGTGGCCAGCGACAGACGCTTGGCGGGAGGCCATCTGGAGCTGGCCCATCGATGCAGCTCAAGGCGAGTATTGGCGGAATCAAGAGGAATGGCGCACCAAGGAGATGCTTCAACAAGTGAAGCGCCGGGAACGCATCACGCCACACCTGGAAGCCATGGCTGCAGGCACTGCGCCCCCAGGCCTCTACCACCAGATGGCGATGTCTTACCTCGGTCGGTACACCGACATCCATGGCTCAACACCGGAAGACCGGCTGTGCGATTACCTTGGTGACGCGGCGTTGTTGCCCGTGGCGCTTGAAGGCATGAAGAAGGTGCTCAACAGGACCGATCTTCCGGAAGCGACCGCCATCCTTCAAGCTGGCCGTGAACTGCGGATGCACCCCCTTGATTCAGCGTGCCTCATCGGTTCAGAGCTGATTGCCCGCGAAGACCCAGAAGCCACCAAAGGCTGGCCGGATGAACTGATTGAACGCTTGGTGGCCATGTGGCTGACAGATGGCACAGGCAATGTGCCCACCTGGTATTCATCCATCGTGCGGTCCCGCGTCGAATTGGTCTCCCAGGTGTTCACTCAATATGTGCAAGGCATGCTGCGTCAGCGGGCAGAAGGCTCGATCACAGGTTTGTGGGCCTTGAGCAGCGACGAGGGCTCGGCAGAGCTCGCAAAACGGTGCGTGCCAGCCATCCTGGAGACCTTTCCTGCAAAAGCCAATCAGGCGCAGTTGAGCCACCTGAACCAGTCCCTTTTGCCAGCAGCCATCCGGCATGTGGACAAGCATGCGCTTCTCGACATCATTCAAACCAGGCTGAAGCTCAGAAGCCTGGATGCGCCACAACGGATTTCATGGCTGGTGGCGGGGCTCAGCCTTGACCCCGAACCCATCGCAATGGCGTTGATCAAGTTCGTGGGCAGCAGTCAAACACGCGCGGTTCAGATGGCGAATGCATTGAGCAGCATCGGCGCGCGATTGCCACACCAACTGGAGTTGCCGCCACCTTTTTGGGCAAGCTTCATTGAGCAGTTAGCGCCCCATGCCGAGCCAGATCGACCAGACGGCCCACATTGGATTGGCGAAGCGGACCACCGCCGCGAATTGGTACACAGCATGATCACGCGGCTGGCGGAATCCACTGAAACTGCAGCGGGTAAGGCGCTTCGCGGCTTGCGTGCCAATGCCCACACGATGCGATGGCGCCACATACTGGACGCAGCTTTGGCGGCCCACACACGCGCCGCGCGAGAAGCCGGGTTCAGGCACGCATCAGCCGCATTGGTGGTCCAGACCTTGTACAGCAGAGCTCCTGCGAACGTCGCAGATCTGGCCGCGTTGACGGTGGACCACCTGCGTCAGTTGGGCAAGGAGCTGCGTGGCGCAGAGTGGAATGGCGTGGCGATCTTCTGGCGCTACTCGGCCACCAACAAGGCCAAGTCGCTAGAACAGCGCACACCGGAAATCGAGAACACCTGCCGAGATCGGCTCATGGCACTGTTGCGAGATCGCCTGATCAACATGTCGGTGCAACTGGAGAAAGAAGCCAGCGCACAACAAGACACGCGAGCCGACTTGCGTGTCAGCGCGGTCATCAACCATCGTCGAGTGGTCGTGCCGATCGAAATCAAGAAAGAAAACCACGATCAGATTTGGCTGGCCTGGCGAGACCAGCTAGAAGGCCGATACGTCACTGATCCTGCCGCCCAAGGTCACGGCATTTACCTGGTGCTGTGGTTCGGACACTCACCAGAGAAAAGCCCAGAAGGCATCAAGCCAAAGAGTGCTGAGGACCTGGAGCGGCTCCTGCGAGAGCGCATCCCAGAGGCGGATCGGCATCGCCTGAAGGTGGTGGCGCTTGATCTCAGCCTCTGAGGCCTGGAATGAAAAAGCGGGGCACCCTGGCCCCGCTTTGGCTGCGCATCAGGTGAATGACGCGCGAATCTCTTACAGCCCAGCCGCCGCACGCAGCGCAGCAGCCTTGTCCGTGCGCTCCCACGTGAACTCCGGCTCTTCACGCCCGAAGTGGCCATACGCAGCGGTCTTGGAATAGATCGGGCGCAGCAGGTCCAGCATCTGGATGATGCCCTTGGGGCGCAGGTCGAAGATGCCGCTTTCGGCCACGATCTTGGACAGCTTCTCGTCAGAGATCACGCCCGTGCCTTCGGTGTAGACCGTGATGTTCATGGGCTGGGCCACGCCGATGGCGTAGGCCACCTGCACCTGGCACTGCTTGGCCAGGCCTGCAGCCACCACGTTCTTGGCCAGGTAGCGCGCGGCGTAAGCGGCCGAGCGGTCGACCTTGGAAGGGTCCTTGCCCGAGAAGGCGCCACCGCCGTGCGGGCAGGCACCGCCGTAAGTGTCGACGATGATCTTGCGGCCCGTGAGGCCGCAGTCGCCTTGCGGGCCACCGATCACGAAGCGACCGGTCGGGTTGATCAGGTAGCGGGTGTTTTGCAGCCACTCCTTGGGCAGCACCGGCTTGATGATCTCTTCGATGATGGCCTCGTTGAACTCGGGCTTCATCTTGTCGCCCAGGCTCCATTCGGGGCTGTGCTGGGTCGACAGCACCACGGTGTCGATCGAGTGCGGCTTGCCATCGACGTAGCGCATCGTGACCTGGCTCTTGGCGTCGGGGCGCAGGTAAGGCAGGCGGCCGTCCTTGCGCAGCTGGGCCTGGCGCTCGACCAGGCGGTGCGCGTAGTAGATCGGCGCGGGCATCAGCTCGGGCGTTTCGTCGCAGGCGTAGCCGAACATCAGGCCCTGGTCGCCGGCGCCGATGTTGAGGTAGTCGTCGGAGGCGTGGTCCACGCCCTGGGCGATGTCGTTGGACTGCTTGTCGTAGGCCACCAGCACGGCGCAACCCTTGTAGTCGATGCCGTACTCGGTGTTGTCGTAGCCGATGCGCTTGATGGTGTCGCGCGCGACCTGGATGTAGTCGACGTGGGCGTTGGTGGTGATCTCACCGGCCAGCACGACCAGGCCCGTGTTGCACAGGGTTTCGGCGGCCACGCGGCTCTTCGGGTCTTGCTCGAAGATGGCGTCGAGGATGGCGTCGGAGATCTGGTCGGCGACCTTGTCGGGGTGGCCTTCAGAGACGGATTCAGAGGTGAAGAGGAAGTCGTTCGCCACGGTGTGTGCTCCAGAAAAATGTGTCCATGAACCTCGGCGTCGCCGGGGCTGTCGAGACGGTTCTCTGTGCAGCGGCGAACGCTTTAGCGGCATTTGTGGATCGCCCCGCAAGTTGTCCTGTTAACTCGGCGATGGACGTGAGTGTAGTGGAAAGCATCGCCGTGTGTGTCCGAGATGTGACGGGTGTTCAGGCGTCCGGCAAACCGAACGCCGCGCCCCGGCAGGCGTTCGAAATCCCGAACAACTTGGCACCCGGCCCCGCATCAGCCCCAATGAAATCAAGCACTTGGCGATGGCAAGCTGTGAAATTCACGCTGGCACGCGCCCTGCGATGTGTTGTGCACCCGGCCCCAGCCGCCCCGAGAACCCACCCCAAGGACCGAGACATGAACGCCAAGCTGATCCGCCCCCTGCTGCCGAGCTTCCTGCTGAGCCTGATGCTCTCCCCGCTGGCCCCCGTGGCGCACGCCCAGTCCTCGCCCACCCTCAAGAAGATCGCCGACACCGGCGTGATCAGCCTGGGTCACCGCGAATCGTCCATCCCGTTCTCGTACTACGACGACAAGCAGCAGGTCGTGGGCTACTCGCACGAGATGATGCTCAAGGCGGTCGATGCCATCAAGGCCGAACTCAAGAAGCCGGGCATCGCCATCAAGCTGGTGCCCGTGACCTCGCAGAACCGCATCCCGCTGGTGCTCAACGGCAGCGTCGACATCGAGTGCGGCTCGACCACCAACAACAGCGAGCGCGCCCGCCAGGTCGACTTCTCGACCAACATCGTCGTCGTCGGCACCGACGGCGGCCCGCGCGTGCAGCTCATGGTCGACGACAGCGGCGCGGGCCTGACACCCGAGCTGCAAGAGCGCCTGTTCGCGCCCTTCTTCACGACCAAGCCCCACGGCCACGGCCTGGGCCTGGGTCTGGCCATTTCGCGTGACATCATCCGCTCGTTCCAGGGCGAGCTGCGCGCCGAGAACGTCGCGCAAGGCGGCGCCCGCTTCACCGTGGAGCTGCCCGAGCGCCACCCGCACGACCCCAGCGCACCGCCCGACCCCCAGCCCGCCACCCAGCCATGACCGCGCCCCAGCCCGACACCGTCCTCATCGTCGAAGACGACCCCCACGTGCGCCTGGGCTGCGTGCAGGCCATGCAGCTGGCCAACCAGGCCGTCGAAGGCGTGGGCAGCGCCGAAGAAGCCCTGACCCGCCTGGCCCTGGGCCACATCGGCGCCGTGGTCACCGACATGCGCCTGCCCAAGGCCGATGGCCTGAGCTTGGTTCGCCTGTGCCAGCAGCAGGACGCCCACCTGCCCGTGGTCATGATCACCGGCCACGGCGACATCGACCTGGCCGTGGAAAGCATGCGCGCTGGCGCCTACGACTTCATCACCAAGCCCTTTGCTTCAGAGCGCCTGGTCGACGTGGTGCGCCGCGCGCTCGAAAAACGCCAGCTGACCCGCGAGATCGCCCGCCTGCGCCAGCAGCTGCACCAGGGTGACGACATCGAGTCACGCCTGATCGGCCAGTCGCCGGCCATGGTGGCGGTGCGCCGCCTCATCCTGGATGTGGCCGACTCGCCCGTGGACGTGCTGGTGCACGGCGAGACCGGCTGCGGCAAGGAGCTGGTGGCCCAGGCCCTGCACGCTGCCTCGCCGCGCCGCAAAGGCCCTTACGTGGCGCTGAACTGCGGCGGCATGCCCGACAACCTGCTCGACAGCGAGCTCTTCGGCCACGAGGCCGGCGCCTTCACCGGCGCGCAAAAGCGCCGCATCGGCAAGATCGAGTTCGCGCAGGGCGGCACGCTCTTCCTCGACGAGCTCGAATCCATGCCCATGGCCATGCAGGTCAAGCTGCTGCGCGTGCTGCAAGAGCGCAAGCTCGAACGCCTGGGATCGAACGCACCCATCGACATCGACTGCCGCATCGTCGCCGCCACCAAGGACGACCTGCTCGAGCGCGGCAAGCAAGGCAGCTTCCGCACCGACCTGTACTACCGCCTCAACTTCGTCACCATCACCCTGCCGCCGCTGCGCGAGCGCCGCGAAGACATCCCGCTGCTGATGGCGCACTTCACGGCCACGGCGGCCCAGCGCTTCAACCGCCCGCCGCCGGAGCTGACGCCGGCGCAGCTGTCAGCCCTGATGCGACACGACTGGCCCGGCAACGTGCGCGAGCTGCGCAACGTGGCCGACTGCCTGGTGCTGGGCGTGCGCCACGCCATCCTCGACCCACAAGGCGCCACGCCCACCGCCACACCGGTCGGCCTGAGCCTGGCCGAAGCGGTGGAGCACTTCGAGCGCGAGCTCATCGCCACCGAGTTGGCCCGCCAGGGCGGCAACATTGCCAAGACCGCCGAGGCGCTGAAGGTGGCCAAGACCACGCTGCACGACAAGGCCAAGCGGCTGGGACTGGGGCCGCAGGGGTGAGGCTCAGCCGCTGCATAACAGCGACTCCAAGGGGTCTTGCCAACCCTGAACCTGCAACAGGTCGCTCGACCGCACCGATCAAAAGGCGCCAGGCCTCACGCGCAGCGTGGCCGTGACCCTGTCCCACAAACCAAGCGCCAGGGCTTCCGTCAAGGACGCCTTCTCCAGGTTTTTGAGCATGGCTGATTCCTCCAGCGTGCGCTCTGGCGCAGGGACGCGAAAGCCGTTGAAAAGCCCCAACTCCACAAATGGCTTGGCTGGGTCTGACGCCGTTTCGTTGCCGTGCAACATGAACATGGTCCCAGGCACACCATTGGGCGTTGGCCCCCGCATCAACCACTCTTCATAAGGCAGACCGTTGATGTCTCGCTGACCCTTGCGAACGGTCTGCGTGCCTGAGCTCTGCATCTCACTTTCGACCTGGGCGGTTCGCTCCAGCAGGGTGTCGCGTTCACGCACGGCGGTCGTGTGGTTGAAGTTGAAGTAAAGATCGGGTGAGCCTTGTAGTTGATACGACACATTGATGGCTTGCTGAGCGCTGGGCGGACCTGCCACGAAGCCGTTTGCAATGCAGTCGCCTTGATCCGTTGGGATCTCATTGTCTTTGCGCCCGCGCACACGGCTGAAGACGTGGAGCAGGTGATCCAGTTTTTCAGGAACGTCTGTTTTCAGTTGCCGCGCAATCGAATCCCCAGCATCTTCGGGGAAGCTGGTGTCCACGGCATTGATGCGCGCACTCAAAAAGTACTGGCTTTGCCACGCCCACACCTCCAGAGTGCGCGCCATGCGATCACTGCTGGTTGCGTCTTCTGCTCTGTCAAAGATCGCGCCGATGAACTGGTTGGGAAGTGCTGTTGCAGATCGCAGATAGGGATTTCCAGCGCCGGGAAGTTTGGTTTGCAAGAGCTTCGACTTGTACGCATCAAATCGTGCATCGAAAGCAGCCCTACTCATCGAAACGACCTCAATCGTCACGCCTTCAATCACCGAAGATGTGACCGTATTGATGACAAGCGCTTCGGGAAAATCGATGAGATACCGCCCCACTCCACGAGGGACAACTTGTTGCATCAGGCGGTCAATGTATGCGGCTTCTTCAGGATTCATGTTGGGGGCCTTGGGCGAACAAGCTGTCAATGGCCAGAAGCTGGCCATGGTGGCCAACACACCGGTTTGACGCAGAAAGAGACGCCGATTGATCATTACTTTTCGCTGTACTTCATTTCGGTTTTCTGAACGGACTGTGCTATCTGAACGATCGCACGCAAGGTAAACATGCATGCACGCTCGTTGTCTTTGCCATTGCCATGTTTGTATGCGGGCTCGTGCTCGACTTCTACCTGCTGCATGGATCTACAGTGCGCTTGAGGTGCGATGCCTGATCTGTGAGGCACTGTGCCGTCACCGGGCTCATCAGGGTCGCTGATGCGAAACGACTCTGTGTGCCGAGTATCACCTTCACCGAAAGCAGGATATCGGTTCTTACCAAGCAAATCGGGCGTTGTCGCCCCTGAGCCCCGCCATGGCGTGTCATCTGCAGCCATGATTTCCCGCATCTTCGGCACAGGCATGTTGGCCCGGGCACGCGCATGGTCCAAGCGGGTATCTCGGTCCCATTTCACGGTTCCGTACGCCTTGTGTTTGTCAGACTTGCCGAAGAACGCAAACGTCGTGGCGTGATATCTCTGCTTGATATCCGTGTGAAACCCTTTCACATCCCTCTTCATCAACTTCAAGTAGCCGGTCCAATCCGCATCGACTTGCGCCTGCCGCTTCTTCGGATCCGCTTCTTTGTTGAGTGGGTTGATCAGGCGGTCTTCGCACATGCTCCACCACTTGCCGCGTACTGTGTAGATCTCACCGTAAGGGTCGCCTTGCTGAGGCAGGCTCACGACGTTGCCACCATCGCGCACTTTCAGCCAGCCGTTGCCGTATTCCGGGGTGGGCAGCAGTTGCATGGGCCCTGGAGCGCTGGACAGCACAGCCGTCATTTCAGCGGCATTTTCACCCAGCACCTTGGATGCTGCGGCCGGGCCTTCTGTGCCCGCCTTGAAGCGCCGGTACACCGCTGCAGCACCAATGGCCGGCATCACACCATGCACGACGCCAAAGATCTTGTCGCGGTAGCCAAGCACTTCGGAGCAATGCCGCGCGACCAATCCCCCCATGCTGTGGGTGACGACGATGACCTTCTCGCACTTGCGCTTTTCTGACCGGTAACGGGCGATCACCTCGTCAATCCGCTTGCCCAGTCGCTCCCCGCTCTTTGCATTGGAGTCCAACCAGTTGTAGCCGCATGCATGCACCGGAAACCTGTAGCGGTAACTCAAAGCCACTTCGTCACGCGTCAATGCGGCTTCGCCTGTCAGCACGCTCAGGCTCTTGCCAATGAGGCTCGCACGCAAGCCATCCTTGGCTTGATCGAAGTCATTCAAAGCGTTTTCCAACCAAACCAAAAACTCTGAGTAGCTCATGGCTCCAACTTCGCCCCAGCCACGGCGTTTGAGCTCTTCGGGCGTTTGCGACGTACCACTTGGTAGCTTGCCTTCATCGTCCACGATCATCGTTGATGGAGTCAAAGCTGTCTTTCGCGCTTCAGGCCCTCGGCTCAGCCAGGGAAGCATCGACGCGGTGGAGTTCAAGGTCCACGATGTGCCCGTTGCACGCCCAATGCCCTTCAAATTGCTGCCCATGACACCGGGCACAAAGATGACCGGAATGATGCGATCTGGGACCATGTCCATCTTGGCGACGGAGTTGTCAGGCGCGCTCATCTGAGCTTTCCAGACTGGATTGCCTCGGGCGTCGTATTGCGGCGCAATCTTGCGCTCGATCGGGCTGCTCTGTGTCATATCTTGATCTCAAGCCTCGGGCAACAGTCGGAAGGACAGGCCTTCAGGGAAGTCGCTTTTTTGCAAGCCTGTCTTGCCGGCTGCATCGGTGGTGCCTCGCACCACGGTGCCATCTCCTCGCAGGATTTCAAACCTGCGGTTGACAACAGGCTTGCCGTCGAAGGGCCAAGCCAGGATCAGGTCTTCGTCGAATTTGGACGGCCCGGGCATTGCGTTCATCGCATGAGCGTAAGTCCCCGGCCCCACCATAGACTTCTGACTGGCCCTGACTGTGATCTTGCCCGGGCATTGCGCGGTGAACTGTCCGCCCTCGATCGTGATGCTCGCGCCGCCCGCTACCGACAGCACCACGCGCTTGGCCGCAGCGATGTTGACCACACCATTGGCGGTCTTGAGCTCCAGCGTCTGCTTGGCTGCGACTTGAGCCGGCCCAGCTTGCGCCTGCAGGTCGACCGGCCCTTGTGCCGCGATCAGCGTGATGCCTTTGCCTGCCGCTTCCGCGCCCGGCTGAATTGCCCCTGCCAGCACGCCAATGCCTTGCGCGGTCTGCACCCGCACTTGCCCACCCACAGCCCAGTGGCTGTCTTGCCCGCTGGCGATCTGGGTGGTGTCCTGGCTGCTGAGGTGCCAGTCCTGGCCTGCGGTGATGCCGATGCCGGCCTTGCCCACCATCGCGATGTTGGGATCGGCCATGTGGGGCAGCTTGTCGGCTGCCGCGCCGGTGGCCTTGTCTGCCGCGTCGGCGATGGCGTTGGGCAGGCTCGTGGTGCTGACTGTGCCCATCAGGCTCTTGGTGAGGGCGGCCGCCGGTGCGAGGGTGTCGTCGAGCGTGCTTTGCCGGGCGGCGCGGCTGCCAGCTGCCGTTGCCACGCCCACTGTCTGGTGCGTGGTGGCGGCTTGGTGGAAGGTCTCGGTCAGTTGCTGCATCTGGCGCGCGAGCGCGATGCCGGCTGCGTTGTCGCCCGCGGGCTCGGCGGTCTGACCCAGGCCATTGCGCAGGCCGAAGGTGCTGAGCATCACGCCCCGTGCGGCGCGCACACCGCCCCAGGCATCCGATCGCAACTCAAAGCCCAGGCCCCGGAAGCTGCCCCGGTGGTTGTCGGCCTGGTGCAGCAGGTGGCCCATCTGCAGCCAGGTCTGCGCCTGGGTGGTGTGCAACTGGGTGCGCAGCTGCTCAGGCGTGTCGTCCCACACGAGCTGGTTGTGGCCGCTGCCGCCGAACTCTTTGCTCTTGATGCCGCTCAGCGCGGCTGCGTTGGCCTGGCCTTGCGCGCCGGGCGTGGCCGCTGCACTGGCCGCGCCGTG
>Ga0180008_1000576_pt1 | contig 29366 bp, 19 predicted proteins | sample MM_PW_MetaG_FD_121121 | JGI IMG/M metagenome (GOLD analysis project Ga0180008, IMG submission 121121) | Groundwater microbial communities from the Aspo Hard Rock Laboratory (HRL) deep subsurface site, Sweden - MM_PW_MetaG | ecosystem: Environmental > Aquatic > Deep subsurface > Groundwater... | reverse complement strand
TTAAGGTGGTTATTGCGGCGGGGCTCACCTCTTCCCATCCCGAACAGAGTAGTTAAGCCCGCCTGCGCAGATGGTACTGCAGTTATGTGGGAGAGTATGTCGTCGCCTTTCTTTTGAAAACCCTGATTCTTTAGAATCAGGGTTTTTTATTAATTTTTTTTATTAAAAAATTAAGGTACCTTAGCTCAGTTGGTAGAGCAATGGACTGAAAATCCATGTGTCCCTGGTTCGAACCCTGGAGGTACCACCACATAATGCTCGGATGGTGAAATTGGTAGACACGCTGGACTTAAAATCCAGTGAACAGCAATGTTCGTGCGGGTTCAAGTCCCGCTCTGAGTACAATAAAAAACCGTAAACGTTTAGATGTTTACGGTTTTTTTGTTTATCGCCCTTAAATTAAACCCTATATATATTATTCTAACTTGGAATCAGGTTCGAAATTTGAGGATCAGTTATAAGTGATTAGATTATTCAAACAAGAGGAAATCGATTTTTATAACGTCTCTAAATCTTATTCTGAGTGCTTCAAATTTATTAATTGTAAATGTGATTTTGGTAATGGTCCGTATTTATTTCATGTCAATGCAAGTTGTGTTTGATTGATTTTATATTGTTTGATAATACAATGTTTTTAAATAATTGTTAAATCAAAGAATAACTTGGTTATTCTTGATGTTGTTTGAAATGATTTTCTGCTTTAATGTGTATTTTTGTAGTCTAAAATAAATTTTAAGATGAAAAAACTAGTTTTTCTTTTGACTATTGTTATTATGTCAAATTTACAAGCACAAGAGCGACCTAAATTGGTTGTAGGTATTGTTGTTGATCAAATGAAAATGGAATATTTATATCGATTTTCAAATGATTTTTCAAATGATGGGTTTAAAAGATTAATGGGTAGCGGGTATACGTTTCAAAATATGCATTACAACTATATGCCAACTTACACAGCGCCTGGTCATGCTTCGATTTATACAGGAACTACGCCTTCAGTACATGGTATTGTAAGTAATGAATGGTTTAGTAGAAAATTAGGAAAAGAGATGTATTGCACAGATGATGCTGATGTTATTACTATTGGTGACGGTACTAAAGAGGAAGGAGAAATGTCTCCTAAAAATCTGTTATCAACTACTATAACCGATGAATTGCGAATGGGTACTAATTTTCAAGGGAAGGTGATAGGTATAAGCTTAAAAGATCGTGGTGCAATTTTACCTGCTGGTCATTTTGCTAATTGGGCTTTTTGGTATAGTAAAACGGGTTCTTTTATTTCGAGTTCGTTTTATGGTCAAAAACTACCTGAATGGGTGCAAAAATTTAATGATGAAAAGCACTACATGCCATATATCAATAAAGGTTGGGATTTATTCAAGCCAAAAAGTACATATAATGAGAGCTTAGAAGATAATAATCCTTATGAAGGTAAATTATATGGAAGTAAAGCACCTATTTTTCCTTATGATCTAAAAGATATGTATGATAAAAATGATGCAGGTGTTATACGATCAACTCCTTTTGGGAATAATCTATTAGCAGAGTTTGCTATGAAGGCTATCGAAAAGGAAGAGTTAGGGAAAGATAATATTACTGATTTTTTGGCGGTGAGTTTTTCATCAACTGATTATGTAGGTCATTTAATGGGTCCAAGGTCTATGGAGCTTCAAGATACCTACTTGAGATTGGACCAAACAATAGCTGAATTTTTGAACTACTTAGATAAAACAGTTGGTAAAGATAATTACTTATTGTTTTTGACTGCTGATCACGCAGGTGCTGAAAATGTAAGTTATTTAAAAGACAACAAGTATAATGTAAATAGTATTAACCCTAAAGATATTAGGACTAACTTAAAAGAATTTTCCGTAAAAACCTTTGGAGCTGATTTGGTTTTAAATTACTCTAGTTTTAATCTCTTTTTTAATAGAGAGGTGATCAAAGCTAAAAATCTTGATTTGGCTGTAGTGAAAGCTAGTTTTAAGTCTTATTTGATGACTCAAGATTATGTAAAAAGAGTATATACCGAGGAAGAAGTATTGAATTCTACAGGAAATGATTATTTCTTGAATTTTATAGCCAAAGGATATGATGTTACTCAAAATGGAGATTTAATTATTTTAGATAAACCAGGTTTTATCGAATATCAAGGTACAGGTACTTCACACGGTACAACTTACACTTATGACACGCATGTTCCTGCTATTTTTTACGGATGGCATATTAAAAAAGGAGAGTCTTATGCTAAAAAGGCCATTACTGAGATAGCGCCAACGATTGCTCAGAAAATTAAAGTTTCTTTTCCAAACGGCACAGAAGCTCAAGTATTAGAAGAAATCTTAAAAGATTAATTATTTTCAGTAAACAAAAAAGGTGTATTTTTTAAATACACCTTTTTTATTATTTATACCGTAGCGGTTGCGGGTAGTGGAATTTGATTTTTAAGCAAGTCTTCAAAAGTTTCGTGTGCTCTAATTAAATGTCCTTCTCCATTCATCCACAATACTTCTGCTGGTTTATATCTTGAATTGTAGTTAGAAGCCATAGAATAGCAATAGGCTCCTGCGTTTCTAAAACTTAAAATATCTCCTTCTTTTATTTCTTGAATTCTTCTGTTATTTGCAAATGTATCTGTTTCACATATATAACCTACAACCGAATAAAAACGTTCTTTTCCTTTAGGGTTTGAGATGTTATCAATATGGTGTTGAGAACCGTATAACATTGGACGGATTAAGTGATTAAAACCACTATCTACGCCTGCAAATACAGTTGAAGTTGTTTGTTTTATTACATTTACCTTCACCAAGAATGATCCTGCTTCGCTTACCAAAAATTTACCTGGTTCGAATATTAAGGTCAAGTCTTTACCGTACTCTACGCAGAATGCGTTGAATCGTTTTGATAGTTTCTTACCTAACTCTTCGATATCTGTTTCGATATCATCTTTTTTGTAAGGTACTTTGAATCCGCTTCCGAAGTCTAGGAATTCTAAGTTTTTAAAATTTCTTGCTGCATCAAATAAAATTTCTGCTGCATACAAGAATACTTCAATATCAAGAATGTCAGATCCTGTGTGCATGTGGATACCAACGATGTTCATTTTAGTATTTTCAACGATGCGAACAAGGTGCGGTAGTTGGTGAATAGATATTCCAAACTTACTATCGATATGTCCTACAGATATGTTGGTGTTTCCACCAGCCATAACGTGTGGATTGATACGTATACATACGGGAACATGTGGGTGTTTTGTACCAAATTGTTCTAGTATAGAAAGGTTATCGATATTGATTTGAACTCCCATTGCGTGTACCTCCTCAATTTCTTCCAGAGATACGCCATTAGGTGTATAAAATATTTTTTCTGGATCATATCCTGCATGTAGTCCCAATTGTACTTCTTGAATGGATACAGTATCTAACCCTGAACCCATTTCTTTTAGCAATTGTAGGATTGCCACATTTGATAATGCTTTCATAGCGTAATTGATACGCAACTTCTCCACCTTAGAAAATGCTTTGGTTAATCGGTTGTATTGCGATTGTATTTTTTCGGCATCATAAACATATAATGGACTGCCAAATTGTTCTGCTAGTTGTAGAAGGTCTTTTGATTGCATTGTTATTATTTTTTGACAAATTTATTACACTTTAGTTGTTCTCACAAGCAAAAGCATGATTTCTAACAAAATGTAACAATAAGTTACAAATTAAACATTAGGTTGGATTTTAATTCTTTTTATTGGGTGAGGGATGGCAGCGGATAGCCCACAGTCCCGTTTTTTAGGGACGAGGACTTGCAGCGAACAGCCCGACCATGCAAGAACGATAGTGGCTGCATGGGAACCCCCAAAAACAAAAATGACTGTCTACTTGTAAAGTTAAACAGTCATCATTGCTACTTATTTTTATCTAAAGAGTTGGTAAGTCACCTGTGCCTTTAGTTGGTAGGTTAGTCGACCCCATTAGAAATAGATCTACTTCGCGGGCCGCTTCTCTTCCTTCGGATATTGCCCAAACGATTAACGACTGTCCTCTTCTCATGTCACCAGCGGTAAATATGTGCGGAACATTAGTTTGGTAATTTGTTGCTTTATAATTACTTCTTGTATCAAGATTTAAGCCTAATTGGTCACTTAATGTTTTTTCTGGTCCAGTAAAACCAAGTGCTAACAAGGCAAGGTCGCAAGGCCAAATTTTTTCCGATCCTTCTTTTTCTACTAATTCAGGTCGGTTTCCTGCGGTCATTTTCCAGGCTACTTCTACCGTTTTCAGGCCTACCAATTCACCTTTATCGTTAGCTATAAACTCTTTTGTGTTGATGAGCCAGTTTCGTTCGCAACCCTCTTCGTGCGATGAAGATGTTTTAAGTTGCAATGGCCAGTAAGGCCAAGGTGTGCTTTCGCTGCGTCCTACGGGTGGCTTAGGCATTATTTCAAAATTGGTAACTGATTTCGCACCATGACGATTTGAAGTTCCGATACAATCAGATCCAGTGTCACCACCTCCAATAACGATTACGTCTTTTCCTGTAGCTTTTATTTGATCTGTAATGGTTTCGCCATATAAAACTTTAGTTTGCTGGCTCAAGAAATCCATTGCTTGTACTACGCCTTTAGTTTCGATTCCTTTTGTAGGTAAGCTTCTTCTCTCGGTAGAGCCACCGCATAATACCACGGAGTCAAATTGATTTAGTTGTTCAATGGAGTAATTTACTCCTACATTCACATTGGTTTTGAAAATGATTCCTTCGGCTTCTAGTATAGCTACACGTCTATCTATAATTCCTTTTTCTAACTTAAAATTCGGAATTCCGTAGCGTAATAAACCACCTATTGCATTGTCTCTTTCAAAAACGGTAACGGTATGTCCCGCTCGGTTAAGTTGTTGTGCAGCTGCTAATCCGGCTGGTCCAGAACCAATTACTGCGACTGTTTTACCTGTACGTTGCACGGGAGGCTGTGGTTTAATCCATCCCTCAGCAAAACCTCTTTCGATAATATTTTTTTCAATATTTTCGATAGCTACAGGTTCTTTTATGATACCAAGTACACATGATTTCTCGCAGGGTGCAGGGCATAAGCGACCGGTGAACTCGGGAAAGTTATTGGTAGATTGCAAAATGGCTAATGCATTCTCCCATTCCTCCTGATGTACCATATCGTTAAAATCGGGTATTAAATTCCCCAAAGGACATGAGCTGTGGCAAAACGGGATTCCGCAATCCATACATCTCGATCCCTGTTCTTTAATTTCGTCTTTTGCTAAAGGAATGGTAAACTCATTATAGTTTGAAACCCTTTCCTGAACTGCTATATTATCTTCGTTTATTCTATCGTATTCTTTAAATCCACCTATCTTTCCCATGACTATGCTATTAGTTCTTCAATTTTCTTTTCGTCTGCTAATCGTTGCAATGCGATTTTATAATCTCTTGGCATTACCTTGATAAAATGTTTTTGTTGGTTTTCCCAATCTTCCAAAATGCGTTTTGCTAATGGACTGCTGGTGTACAAAGAATGATTTTTGATCAATCTTCTTAGATGTACGATGTCTTCTCTTTCTAGTGTTTCTAAAGCCACCATTTCCATGTTACATAATCCATTTTCGAATTGTTTCTTTTCGTCAAAAACATAAGCAATACCTCCGCTCATTCCAGCTGCAAAGTTTCGTCCTGTTTTTCCAAGAACAACCACAGTTCCGCCAGTCATGTACTCACATCCGTGATCTCCAATTCCTTCAACAACTGCTGTTGCACCAGAGTTACGTACACAAAAACGCTCTCCAGCAATTCCGTTAATGTATGCCTCACCTGTAATGGCGCCATACAATGCGACGTTACCAATGATAATATTATCTTCAGGTTTAAAAGTGGCAGTTGGTGGCACTTTGATAATTAGTTTTCCTCCTGATAATCCTTTACCTAAATAGTCATTGCAATTACCATGAATCTTGAACGATAAGCCATTAGTGGCAAAAGCACCAAAACTTTGACCTGCCGAACCTTCAAAATCCACTAAAATAGTGTCTTCAGGTAAACCTTGCGCCCCATAAATTTTAGAGATTTCGTTACTTAAAATAGCACCTACAGATCGATCTGTATTTTTAATTTTAAAAGTAACTCTTGTTTTCTCTTTTCTGTAGATTGACGGAATCGCTTCCTTGATAATTTGGAAGTCAAGAACATTTTCTAATCCATGATCTTGTGTAGTTGTATTGTGATTAGGTACTGTTTTAGCTTTTTCAGGTTTGTATAAGATAGTTGACAAATCTAAACCGCTAGCTTTATAGTGCTTAATCGCTTTATTAACATTCAGTTTTTGTGATTGTCCTACCATTTCTTTCAATGTTCTAAATCCTAACGAAGCCATGATTTCTCTCAGTTCTTCGGCAATGAAATACATGAAATTAATGATGTGTTCCGGTGTTCCTTTGAAATTTTTTCGTAATTCAGGGTCTTGCGTTGCAATACCTACTGGGCAGGTGTTTAAATGACAAGCACGCATCATGATACAACCCGAAGCAACAAGTGGTGCTGTTGCAAAACCAAATTCTTCCGCACCAAGTAAGGCAGCAATGGCAACGTCACGCCCTGTTTTTAACTGACCATCACATTCTAAAACAACGCGACTTCGTAAATCATTTAATATTAAGGTTTGTTGTGCTTCTGCAAGGCCTAGTTCCCAAGGAATACCAGTGTGCTGTAAAGAGGTTAAAGGTGCAGCACCTGTACCTCCATCGAAACCAGATATTAAAATCACATCGGCTTTTGCTTTTGCAACACCTGCAGCGATTGTTCCCACACCAACTTCTGAAACTAATTTTACGTTTACTCGAGCTTCGCGATTCGCATTTTTCAAGTCGAATATCAGTTGCGATAAATCTTCAATAGAATAAATATCGTGGTGTGGCGGTGGCGAAATTAAACCAACATATGGTGTTGAGTTTCGTACCTCTGCAATCCATGGTACTACTTTTTCTCCTGGTAGTTGTCCTCCTTCACCTGGCTTAGCGCCTTGTGCCATTTTTATTTGAATTTCTTTTGCGCTGGTCAAATAGTTGATCGAAACACCAAAACGTCCAGAAGCCACTTGTTTGATAGCACTATTTTTAGAGTCTCCATTAACTTCTTTTTGGAAACGTTTTGGATCTTCTCCTCCTTCGCCAGAGTTGCTTTTTCCACCAATTCTGTTCATGGCAATTGCAAGATTTTCGTGAGCCTCTTGGCTGATTGATCCATAAGACATGGCGCCGGTTTTAAACTTTTTTACGATTTCTGTCCACGGTTCTACTTCATCAATTGAAATGGGATCCAAGTTATTGAACTCAAAAAGTCCCCTAATTGTCATCAATTTTTCACTTTGGTCATTGACCATATTAGAGTATTCCTTGTAGCTCTCAGGACTGTTTAAGCGAACTGCTTGTTGTAACTTAGCAATAGTAGTTGGATTGAACATGTGTTTTTCGCCTGTTCGTCTCCATCTGTAAATCCCTCCAATTTCTAGTGATAATAAGCTGGCTACTTTAGAATTTGGAAATGCTTTTTGATACCTTTTTTTGATTTCTTTTTCAATTTCAGTCAAACCAATCCCTTCAATACGAGAGGGAGTGTATGGGAAATATTTAGTTGAAAAAGTTTTATTTAATCCTAAAATTTCGAAGATCTGTGCTGCACGATAGGAGTGTAGTGTCGAGATTCCAATTTTATTCATGATTTTTAAAATACCTTTCGCTATTGCTTTGTTGTAGTTCGCAATGGCATAGTCAGGATCAATATTAGTGATGTGTCCTGAGGCCACTTGTTCTCTAATTATTTCGTTAACTAAGTAAGGGTTTATAGCACTTGCTCCGTATCCAAAAAGTAAAGCGAAGTGATGTGGCTCGCGGGGTTCAGCAGATTCAATTATGATTCCGAATTTAGATCGTACTTTTAAAATATTTAAGGAGTGGTGAACGTAGGAGCACGCTAATAACATTGGTATTGGTGCCATACTTTCGCTAACACCTCTGTCTGAAAGTATAATAATATTGTATCCTTCTGAAACTGCTTTAAACGTTGCTTGAACACACTTTTCTAGTGCTCTCTCTAATCCATTTACTCCTTTGTCTATTTTGTAAAGTGTTGATATCGTTGCTGCTTTAAAGTCAGGATGGTCAATATTACGTATTTTATCTAAATCTTCTTTAGAGATTACCGGATTTTGAATCTTAAGTTTTTTACATTGCTTTGATTCAATTTCGAAAATGTTAAAATCGCCACCAATTGCAAGACTAATATCAGTGATTATTTCTTCACGAATTCCATCTAGCGGTGGGTTTGTTACTTGAGCAAACAATTGCTTGAAGTAGTTGTAAAGTAGTTGTGGTTGATCTGATAGGATAGCTAACGGAGTATCATTACCCATTGAGCTAATTGCTTCAGCACCTTTAGAACTCATAGGAGTAATGATCGTTTTTAGATCTTCGATGGTATAACCAAATAGGCGTAATCTTGTTTCGTAATCAAGGTTTTCAGTTGGTGTAGTATTATTGGTGTACGGAATTTTAGCTAATTGTAGTAAGTTATCATTCAACCATTGTCTATAAGGACGTTTTGTAACGATGGCATTTTTTATTTCATCATCTTCAATAATACGGCCTTCATTCATGTCAACAAGGAACATTTTTCCAGGCTCCAAACGACCGTGCTGAATTACATCTACTGGATCTACATCAAGTACACCTATCTCTGAGGACATAATTACAAATCCGCTTTTAGTTAATGTGTATCTTGAAGGGCGTAAACCATTTCTGTCTAATAATGCCCCAATTACGTTTCCATCTGTAAAAGGAATAGAAGCGGGTCCATCCCATGGTTCCATAATACATGAATTGAACTCATAAAACGCTTTTTTGTCATCTGACATGGTTTGGTGTTTTTCCCAAGCTTCAGGAACAACCATCATCATGGCTTCCGGTAAAGACCTCCCTGTCATTAATAGTAGTTCGATAACCATATCCATAGATGCTGAATCTGATTTTCCTTCTAAAATAATTGGGAAAAGTTTTTTTATATCGTCACCAAATATGTCGCTTTGCATTAGTTCTTCACGAGCACGCATTCTACTAATGTTTCCACGTAAGGTATTGATCTCTCCATTGTGGCACATGTATCGAAATGGCTGTGCTAGTTCCCAAGAAGGAAAGGTATTAGTAGAAAAACGTTGGTGTACAAGAGCTAATCTTGTAACTAAATCGGTGTCAGTTAAGTCTGTGTAATACCTACTGATGTCCTCAGGCATTAGTAAACCTTTATAGATTATAGTTGTTGTAGAGAGACTTGAGAAATAGAATCTATGACTTTCTGATATTTTTGAATTGATAATTGCGTGTTCCCCTATTTTTCGGGCCGCAAATAATTTGGCATTAAATTGCTGCTCTGTCAACTCTAAACCATTCTTTCCTATAAAAACTTGCTTAACTGTGGGCTCTTTTTCAGCGGCTATTTGTCCCAAGTTAGAGACATCAACAGGTACATCTCTCCAACCTAGAACCTTCAGATTTTGGTCGTTTACTGCTTTTTCAAAACTAAGGATACAAAAGTCTGTTTGGTTCTTTTTCTTTGGCATAAAAACCATCCCTACGGCATACTCTCGAACTTCGGGAATTTCGAAATCACATACTTTTTTAAAGAAGTCATGAGGAATGTCAAAAAGTATTCCTGCACCGTCTCCCGTTCGTCCGTCTGCACTTACGGCACCACGATGCTCTAATTTTATTAAAATATCTAGTGCTTTGTGAATTATGTCATTTGATTTAATCCCGTTTAAATTACAAATGAATCCTGCGCCACAATTATCATGTTCAAATTCTGGCAAATAAAGGCCTTGTTCTTCAACTTTCATGCTAATAATTTTTTTATACAAAAATAGAGATTTCGATACGTATAATGCATGAAAAAGTCGTTAAACCCAATATTTTTACGGTAAAAGTATATTTTTATCTAATAAATGATAATAATACTGTATGTAGGTCTGTCTATTATTATATTCCTATTCTAGCCGTTTTATGGTGTGTGAGTAAAGATTATAAAATGTTATAAATATCAAGTTTACAACGTTTTCGCTATTTTTTATTCTAATCTCATTATTAAATGTTAAATGTGCTGTCAACGATTTTACCGCGATTAGTTTTATTGTTTAAATTTTAGAATTTTAATTAGATAAAACATTTCTCTGTTTAGATGAATTTTGTTATTTTTGTCCCACTTATATTCTGAAATAACTTCAGGATTCAGACAAATTCTATATTATGAACATACACGAATATCAAGGAAAAGAGATTTTAGCTAGCTACGGAGTTCGCATTCAACGTGGAATCGTTGCTAATAATGCGGTTGAAGCTGTTGCTGCTGCAAAACAATTAACTACTGAAACGGGAACGAGTTGGTATGTTGTAAAAGCCCAAGTACACGCAGGTGGACGTGGAAAAGGTGGTGGAGTTAAACTTGCCAAAAACTTACAACAAGTAGAGGAGATTTCTGAGCAAATAATAGGGATGCAACTAGTTACTCCTCAAACTTCTGCAGAGGGTAAAAAAGTACGTAAAGTTTTGATCGCTGAGGATGTTTATTATCCAGGTGAATCTGAAACTTCTGAGTTTTATGTTTCTGTTTTATTGAATAGAGCGAGTGGTCGTAATATGATTATGTATTCTACTGAAGGTGGAATGGATATCGAAGAAGTTGCGGAGCACACTCCTGAATTAATTTTCACTGAGGAGATAGACCCTTCTGTTGGACTACAAGGTTTTCAAGCAAGAAGAATTGCTTTTAACTTAGGTCTTTCTGGAAATGCTTTTAAAGAAATGGTGAAATTTATCGATTCTTTATACAATGCTTACGTAGGTTCTGATGCTTCAATGTTTGAAATTAACCCAGTATTAAAAACATCAGATAATAAAATTTTAGCAGTTGATGCTAAAGTTAACATTGACGATAACGCATTATACAGACAAAAGGCTTACGCTGAAATGCGTGATGTTCTTGAAGAAAACCCAATTGAAGTTGAAGCTAAGGAAGTAGGATTAAACTACGTAGATCTTGACGGAACAGTAGGTTGTATGGTTAACGGAGCTGGTTTAGCGATGGCAACTATGGATTTAATTAAGTATGCTGGTTTTGAGCCTGCTAACTTTTTAGACGTAGGAGGAACTGCTGATGCAAAACGTGTTGAAACTGCATTTCGTATTATCTTAAAAGATCCTAACGTAAAAGCAATTTTGATCAATATCTTTGGAGGAATCGTTCGTTGTGATCGTGTTGCTCAAGGAGTTGTTGATGCTTACAAAAACATGGGTGATGCTATTAAAGTACCAATTATTGTTCGTTTACAAGGTACTAACGCAGCAATTGCAAAAGAATTAATTGATAATTCTGGAATGCCTATTTTATCGGCAGTTGAATTTCAAGAAGCAGCTGACCAAGTAAAAGCAGCACTTTCTTAATTTAAGAAATAGTTATATAGCAAAAAATCCTGAGTGTAAGCTCAGGATTTTTTTATGTATTGATGTGAAGTAAAGTTCGTTGATTAGAAGGAGTGATTTACTAATTACCTAGTTGCTCAAGTAGATCAGACTCATAGATTGTAAAACCCTTTTTACTTTTTTGTGCTACTGTAAAAAGAGCCTTTGCAACGGTATCTCCATGAATGGCTTTGTATTTTTTTAAACTTCCAATAAGTAAAAATGAAAATATTTTCATTACAACAGCTCCGACTTGTTCTCCAAATCTAAATTCTTTACGATCACCTAATAAAAGGGAAGGCTGAACAATAGAAACACTTTCGAAACTCGAATTTTTAAGAAATGACTGAATTTCACCTTTGGTTTTTAGATAAAAATTACCTGATTTTTCATCGGCTCCAAGTGAAGATATAAGCAGGAATTGCTTTATGCCATTTTCTAAAGCTATAGTGGCAAATTGTTTTGGATATTGATAATCTACTTTTCTAAACGCCTCTTTGCTTCCTGCCTTTTTAATGGTTGTTCCTATTGTACAAAAAAAGTCATCACCTTGCACGAGATTAGCATAAGATTCTGGTTTATCAAAGTCAATTATTTCTAAAACCAACTTTGGGTGTTTGAGCTGCATTTCTCTTTTGCTAAACGCAATCACTTTCTCATAATCACTGCTTTCAAGTAGTAGTTTAAGCAGCTTGTTGCCGATTAAGCCCGTACCTCCTATGATTAAAGCAGTTTTCATAATTGTTTTATTATTTGTTTTTACCAAAATTAAATTTGACTTTTTCTACCACCTGAACTTTATTATTTCCTTTTGGAAATTGTTTTTTCGAAGGTTTCTTTGTGGCCGACTTAGATTTAGTAGGAGCTTCATCGCCTCTAGATTTTTCTGCGTCTCTTGGTTTAGCCTTAAATTCTGGTCTTTCTTTTGCTCCGTCTTTAGCTGGAATTTGTGCTTTATGCTTCGCTAGAACGTCTTTTGGGTTCTTAGGGTTTTCCTTAGTTCCACGCAAATGAATAACTAATCCGTTAAGGAAGTTACGTAAAACTTGGTCACCACACTCCATGTAATTTTCGTGTTTCTCGTCACGGAAGAAAGCACCTAATTCTGATTTGGTAATTCTAAAGTCTACTAACTCTAAAATTTCAACTATTTGGTCATCACGTAACATTAGCGCTACACGAAGTTTTTTAAAGATATCGTTATTTGTCATCGATTTATTTTTTACAAAGGTACGTTTTTAATATAATTTAGAACTTATTAATTTATTGTACTTCATATAGTCTTGATCCAGTCCCATCTAGTTCACAGTATATGATCTTACCTTCTATTATTGTAACTCCTTCGGCTATATCTTGCGCTAATAGTAGAGCCCCATCCATATCTACATAGTCTAATATAGGTAATAGGTGTGCTATTGCCGAAATTCCTATTGTCGACTCCGTCATGCAACCTACCATTGTTTTTAACCCAAGTTGCCTAGCTTGTTCAATCATTCTTTTAGCAGGTGTAATTCCACCGCATTTCATTAATTTCACATTAACACCATGAAAGTGCTTGTAACATTTAAGAATGTCGGTTTCTGTAATACAGCTTTCGTCTGCTATTATTGGTAATACTGATTTTTTAAAAAGTTCTGAATGTCCATCCCAGTCCCCTGCTGCTAGTGGTTGCTCTAAAAATTCAACGCCTAACTTTTTTAGTGCTACAGCATTTTGTAAAGATTCGCTGACTGACCAACCGCAATTCGCATCAATGCGGAATATGGCGTTGGTGTGTTTTCTTAATTCAGTAACAATAGCAATGTCGTCAGTAGTTCCGAGTTTAATTTTGTAGATTGGCCATGGCTTTTGTTTCATCTTAATTACCATTTTTTCGATCGTATCTATGCCAATGGTGTAATCAGTCAAGGGATTATTGGTTATAGTGTAATTCCACATTTGAAATAGTTTTTGCTTTTTCTTCCGTGCATAGAGATCAGTATAGGCTACATCTAAAGCACAAAGGGCAAATAAATTGTCTGTGAGATGCATATGCATTTGCTTCCAATAAATCTCAGGGGTACGGTCATAATCACGTTCTATTATAGGTCTAATTTTTTCTAAGTCGCTTATTATTGTGTTAACACTTACATTGTAGTACGGATTTGAAGTTGCCTCTCCGTACCCTGACATTCCGTCGCTCTTTAATTCTATAATTACGGTAGGTTGAGTATTTATTGATTTTCTTGAAATACTAAAGGTATGTTGAAGTTGTAAGTCGAATGTCCTGATAATTAGTTCCATTTTTTTGCTGCTAAATTTTAAAATTTGAGCCATTGGATAGCTTTAACGAAACCATCACGCCATAGTTTTTCATTGTGTTGACCTCCTTTAACAATTCTCTTTTCATTGAGATTTAGGCAGTAGCATCTTTTTGAATTGATTACTGTTTCCATTTTGTTTAAATCGGCAACCATATCTGCACTTTCATTGTCACCGCAAATGAAATAGATTTTACTTTTAATTTTTGTTTGTCTCTGAGTATAGGAATAGATTTCGTCAGAGAACCAAAAGGAGGGAGAGAATACGCCCGCTTTCCCAAATACTTTAGGGTATTTTAGAGTCGCATAAAAGGATAGTAAGCCACCGAGGGAACTTCCCATGATTAATGTATTTTTTGCAGTATTCTTAGTTCTGTAGGTGGAATCAATTTTAGGTTTTAATGTATTCACTATAAAGTCTAGATAATCGTTTGCTTTTCCTCCTCCATATTTATCGTTTTTAAAAGGTGTAAGTTCGTCCATTCTCTTGTCATTGCCATGCTCGATGCCTACTACAATAACTTGTGCTTGTAAACTATCAAGCTTTTCATCTACATTCCATTCTCCAGAATAAGAGGTTTTAGGATCAAATAAATTTTGGGCGTCATGCATGTAGATTACGCTATATTTTTTATTGGATGTAGAATAGCTTTCTGGAAGGTAAAGCCATATTTTTTTTTCGGTGTTTAGCTGTGGCGCTTTTATAGTAAAAGTGCTGACTTGTTTACTTACCTCTTGTTTTTGTGCAAAAATGTTAAAACTCAATAAAAAAAATAGCAAAAAAAGGATTTTTTGTTTTATCATGAGTAGTTTTTGTGATTTCGTTTATAAAAGGATATTTTAGCTAAAAATAATAATTACATGGATATGGAAGAAGAAAAAAAGAATTTACTTTTAGATATGATTGCGTTTTCAACTGTAGATGGAGAGTTGCATAAAAAAGAGTACGACTTTCTGTTTTTAGTTGCAAATGTTCTAGATATTGAGAAAGGTGGTTTTAATGATTTATTTCATCAAGAAGCACCAAAAAATATAATACAATCTGAATTTAAAAGAATCCAACATTTTTATAGGTTAGCACTTTTGATGCATTGTGATGGCGTCTTGCATGAAAAAGAAATTACAACTATTTATCAAATATCATTATCGATGGGATTAAATCCTAATGCTACTAAGCGCGTTTTACAAAAAATGAAAAAGTCTCCAAATACGATCATTGAACCAGGAGAATTATTGCAAATTTTTAAGGAGCAACAAAATTAAGTAAGCTGTTCCTGTAATTTTTTTATATCATCTCGTAATTTTGCTGCCTGCATAAAGTCTAATTCCTTTGCTGCTTTTTCCATTGATTTTCGCTTTTCGCGGATAATTTTCTCTAGTTCAGGTTTAGACATGTATTGTGTTTCCGGCTCTGCAGCAGCATCCATAGTAAGGCCCAATTCGTACTCAACCAAAGGATTCTTAATAAAAGCACTTTCAATTTTTTTATTTAGTGCTTGAGGTGTTTGGTTGTTTTCTGTATTAAAATTGATTTGCTTCGTACGGCGATATTCTGTTTCATCTATGGTTTTCTGCATGCTTGCTGTTATTTTATCGCCATACATAATTGCTTTTCCATTGATGTTTCTCGCCGCTCTACCAATAGTTTGTGTTAAAGAACGGTGACTTCTAAGGAAACCTTCTTTATCTGCATCTAAAATTGCTACCAGAGAAACTTCGGGTAAATCTAAACCTTCACGGAGTAAGTTGACTCCAATCAGTACGTCAAAAATTCCTTTTCTTAAATCTTGCATGATTTCAATGCGCTCTAAAGTATCCACATCCGAGTGTATATAGCGGCATCTAATATTTACTTTGGTTAGGTATTTAGCTAGTTCTTCGGCCATTCTTTTAGTAAGTGTTGTCACTAAAACGCGCTCGTCAAGTTCACATCGTACTTGAATTTCTTCGATTAAATCATCAATTTGGTTTAGGCTTGTTCGAATTTCAATCACAGGATCTAATAATCCGGTTGGACGAATTACTTGTTCCACTACTACACCTTCCGTTTTTTGTAATTCATAGTCTGCAGGCGTTGCCGATACATAAATAACTTGATTTTGCATTGCCTCAAACTCTTCAAACTTTAATGGTCTGTTATCCATTGCAGCCGGTAATCTAAATCCGTATTCTACTAAATTTTCTTTTCGGCTTCTATCTCCTCCATACATTGCGTGTACTTGTGAAAGTGTAACATGGCTTTCGTCGACAATCATCAAATAATCCTTTGGAAAATAATCAAGAAGGCAAAAGGGTCTGGTACCTGCTAATCTGCCATCGAGATAACGAGAATAATTTTCTATTCCAGAGCAATAACCTAATTCTCGAATCATTTCTAAATCAAAGTTAGTTCGCTCTTCTAATCTTTTCGCTTCAAGATGTTTTCCTATTTCTTTAAAATAATCTACTTGCTTAACTAAGTCCTGCTGAATTTCCCATATAGCACCTTGTAAAACATCAGGAGAAGTCACAAACATATTGGCGGGATATATAGTGAGTTTTTCAAACTTTTCGATTACTTGTGCCGTTTTTACGTCAAAAGATTCAATTTCTTCAATTTCATCACCAAAAAAGTGTATTCTAAAAGCATCATCGGCATAGCTAGGATACACCTCGACGGTATCTCCTTTAATTCGAAAGTTACCAGGTGTGAAGTCAGCTTCCGTGCGAGAGTACAAGCTTTGCACTAAGCTATGTAACAATTTAGTTCTTGAAATAGTTTGGTCTCTCTCTATTGCAATTACGTTTTTCTGAAATTCAACTGGATTACCTATACCATATAAACAAGAAACAGATGCTACTACTAAAATATCACGACGGCCAGAGAGTAGGGAAGAGGTTGTGCTTAAGCGCATTTTTTCTAGTTCTTCATTGATGGATAAATCCTTTTCAATGAAAACTCCTGTTACGGGCATAAATGCTTCGGGCTGGTAATAATCGTAGTAGGATACAAAATACTCAACAGCATTATTAGGGAAAAATTGCTTGAATTCTGAATATAATTGTGCTGCTAATGTTTTATTATGCGCTAAAACTAGTGTTGGTCTTTGTACCTCTTGAATTACATTGGCAACTGTAAATGTTTTACCAGATCCTGTCACACCTAAAAGGGTTTGGAACTGATCTCCATCGATAATTCCTTGCGTTAATTTTTCGATAGCTTGTGGCTGATCTCCTTTAGGTTGGTAATCTGATACTACTTGAAAATTCATGTTTTGAGAGGCATTTTTAGACCTACAAAGTTACGAAGTTTATTGGCATTAATAGAGGAAAGTAAAGATCAAAAAAAACCATTCTAGTTAACGAATGGTTTTTAGTTATTGTAGTGTTTACTTGATTCTTAGCTTTTCTTACTAGAATCAATCTAAGAAAATTGTCTATTTTTCTGTGTTTTTCAATAATTGTTCTAAGTACTCTCCCCAGATTTTAGGGTTGGAATGGGTACCATGCCCCGAGGTCTTATCAGTTATTGGGAGTAAAATGAAGCTTCCGTTTGTAACATTTTTAATTTCTTTTTCCATAATGCCTAACTCAGGAGGATTTACTTGGTCATCTGCCGAATTAATAGCAACTAATGGTGCTTTTATTTTACTAAGAAAAGGTTGTGGATTGTAATCCCTACTGGAATCAAATGCGTAGATTAAATCATTTGCATCTAAAATAGAAGAGTATCTGCTTAAAGTTTTTTCCATCATGGCTTCAGCTGTTTCTCTAGTAGGGGCATTTATTTGCCATTGTAAAGGGCTGCTTACCATGAACATTAGTGACAGTATTGCTCCTGTCATTCCTTCTTTAGGTTGTTCAATGTAGTTACCGCCCTTCCATTCAGAATCCATCTCAATTAATTTGATTGCCATTTTTCTTTGAATACGATTTCTACCTGCAATTTCTACCGGTAAGCTAGCTAGCGGCATTAAAGCATCCATGAAGTCTGGATATGTATAACCCCAAACCCAAGTATGCATTCCACCCATTGATGTTCCCATTACTAAACGAAGGTGATCTATTTTTAAATGTTCAGTTAGGAGCTTATAGTTAGCTAAAACCATGTCATCATAATTGTATTTAGGGAACTTCATTCTCATACCATCACTAGGTTTTGATGACTTACCGTGTCCAATGTCATCGATTAAGATGATAAAGTATTTAGTGGCATCTAAAAGTTGCCCTTTTCCAAACAGATTTCCGCCAAATTGGTCACTTAAAAAAGCAGCCCCTGTTCCTGTGGTACCATGCATTATTAAAACAGCATTATTAACTTGCCCATTTTTGTCCTTAGTTATTTTTCCTATGGTTGTATAATGTAGCTTGAGTTCTTCTAAATTTTCACCACTTCTAAAGTTGAAGTTTTTAATAGTGTAGTCACCTTCTAAAGGTTTTGGGAAAGCCATTTGCGCATCTGAAGTTTGAATACAAAAAAGAATTAGTAGGAGTAGAAACAATAATTTATTTACTTTCATTTTCAGGATCGTTTAATTTTTTATAAAAATAAGGATTATCTATCTTGATTTTGAAAGTATAGCTGTTAAATGTAATGACGAAGTTTCATTACAACAAAAATAGTTAGAGCGATCAGGAGTCTTTATTTTTTTTCCTACTTTATTTGGCACGGAAGGTGAAAGTCATTTATCATAATATGAAGTGATAATGAAAAACCATTCGAGTTAACGGATGGTTCTTAAATTTTTATAGCTAAAACGTGAAAGTATAATATTTTTTAAAATAAGTCTAAATATTAAAGAGGGGAATTTTAAAACTTCCATTCCTTTTGTTGTTTTTCGCTTAAAAATGTCCAAGCTACTATTCTGCTTATTTTTTGGCCTTGTGCCATGTCTATAGTTTTAATAGTAGCTGCATTTACTTTATTTAGGGTCTTGTAGATACTAGTTAAGTGTGATTGCTTAGAAACTAGAGTTGTGAACCAGAAACATTGAAGTGGGTACTTTGCACTCTCGAATATCATTTGGGTGATAAAACCTAATTCGCCACCTTCACACCATAATTCGGCATTGTGACCTCCAAAATTTAAGATAGGTTTGTTGGTTTTTTTACTTTCTAGATTGGATATTTTTCTAATTGTTCCTTTTGTCGCTTCATCAAGTGATTTATGAAATGGAGGATTGCAAATGGTAAAAGTAAATCGATCTTCTGGAGTTATAATGTTTTTGAATATAAAACGCGATTCTGTTTGTTGTTGTAAACTGATAACCTCTGCTAATTGTGGATTATTTTCAATTATTGAACTACAATTTTCTATAGCTTTTTCGTCAATATCAGTTCCTAAAAAGTGCCAACCATATGTTGCATGTCCTATGATAGGATAAATACAGTTTGCTCCGATCCCTATGTCTAGACCATTAATCGTTTCACCTTGAGGGACAACACCATTGTTGTTACTACCTAATAAATCAGCAATATAATGGATATAATCTGCTCGTCCAGGAATAGGAGGGCAAAGGTAAAATTCTGGAATATCCCAATTTTTGATTCCATAGTAACTTGTTAGTAATGCTTTGTTTAAAGCTTTAACAGCGTTAGGGTCGCTAAAATCAATAGTTTCGATAGCATGTTCGTTAATTAAAACAAATGGTTTTAATTCAGGAGAATTCGTTATTAAAAACTCAAAATCATACCTTGATCTATGCTGATTTCTTGAGTGTAAATTCGTTTTTTCTGTGAGCTGCTTCGACATCATTTTTTGCTGTTTCTTGACATTTTAGGTCTTTCTTTGTCAAAATCTGGTGCAAGTTATGTAAAAAGAATGCTTTACTCTATTTATTGTAGGGTAGTTTTTATTTTTTTTATTAATCAAAGCACTCCATGATTAACAAATCTCCGGCCTCATGTTCAATTACAACCATTCCGTCACTGATGACATGATTACTGCTTCCCGTTCGATAGCCAATTGTGAGTGTGTCATTCTGTAAAGGATAAAATAAATTTTGAGAATGAATTCCAGTAACTTCACCTATTGGTATTAATGAAATTGGTGTTTTAGCAGTGTACCATTTTTCGAACTTTTTTGGTAATAAAAAAACTTTTGAATGGTCATCTAAAATAACAATTTTTAATTTGTCGCGATATTGGGCTATGTTCGTCAGATTCGTAATAGTGTGATCGGTACGTTTTCCTGTTGCCCAAACCACATTAACAGCAGGGATTTTACGTTCGTATAAATAGTCAAACGCTTTCTCAAGATCTGTTTTGTTTTGGTCGGGAGTATGAACTACTTCTAACGGATATTGTTTTTCTTTATAGTAGTTTGGATCAAAATCCCTATCGAAGTCTCCAAGTAAAACGTCGACTTTGATGTCTAATTTCATGACACGTTCCATGGCTGAATCGAGAACAATAACCAATGGAGACCACTCTAACAATTGTCCTAACAGTTCTGTATTACAAGAGGAACCGTTAGCAATTATTAAAGCTGGTTCTTGATCGTCGCGAACAATATGGTGTGAAGACAAAGTAGTTAATTTAGATTATTGAGTACAAATATAGTAATTGTTTGTAGTGTGATATCGATTTGTGCCAATTGAGATTGTGTTTGATTATTGAACAATGTATTCTCGCTTGTCAGTTTCGCTTAACGAAAAATACCCCAAGGGATAGTCAGTGGCATTAGTCATGTTTACGATATTGCCACGAACGGTTGCAGGTGGACTTTGAAATGGACTTCCTCCTCCATTACTAGCGATGCTTAGTAAAACGCTTAGATAGTTGTAATATGATTTTGATATTCCAAAATGGGTTACGGTAATTTTATCATCTTTCTTTACTTTATCACTCAGGGAAACACTGAAAAATCGATTTCCTTGATAAAAAGTATCTTCATCAACATAAAAGTTTTGCAACACTTGACTGGAGTAATTGTAATTGTACAGATAGTAATTGTTTTCGTTAGCAGGATCGTTAAAATAGGTTTTGATCTCAATGTTATCACCAGTGAACCCTCCCTTGTCATTTTGAATTATTTCAGTTATTGGTGCTACTGATTGTAGTTTTTCAGTTGCGATATAAGTCTGATTGTTGCTGGTCACTGTAAGTGTATATGTTTCGTTAATTACAGGAATGAAATTAGTACAAACATACTCTCCTGAGTTTAAAATTTCGTTAAAGGTAAAGATGCCATTGCTGCTGTTTTTGACAATAACTGATGCTCCAGATACGACAGGGACAGTTGTGTTATAAAAACCCGTCGTAGTTGTTAGCTTTATTTTTTGTATCGCTCCTGAAGTTCCTTTTTGCCATTTTATCGAAGCTTCGATTACAATTTTAGCAGGTGCTTCAGCAAGATCAAGTTGCACTACTTCCTCGCAAGAATTGAGTAATAAGATAGAAAAGAAGGCTATAATTAGATGTATTTTTTTCATTTTTTTTTAGAATTTAAAATTGTAACTAACAGCAGGTACGACTCCAAAAATGGATGTTTTCACTGCTTCATTTGCTCCTGAATCTTCATTTTGTCTAAAGTTGATCGAAGCCGCATTTTTTCTGTTGTAAATGTTATAAATACTAAATACCCATTCTCCTTTCCAATTCCTAGAGTTATTTTTAGTTGGGGTTAAAGTTGCCGAAACATCTAAATGATGGTAAGCTGGAAGTCTGTTTTCATTGCGTAATCCATAACTGGGAATGGTGATTCCTAAGTAGGTGTATTGGCCATTAGGATAAGTTACAGGTTGTCCTGATTGAAGTGCAAAATTACCTCCAAAAGACCATTTCTTATTCAGATTATAGCTTGTAGTTACTGCTAAATTGTGCAATTTGTCATAAACAGAGTTATACCAATTGCCATTGTTAATTCCAGACTCTGCAGGAGTTCTTCCAGGAGTTTGCTGTTCAGATTTTGAAATAGTATAAGAAATCCATCCATTAAATCGCCCCTCGTTCTTTTTAAGCATAAATTCTAAACCGTAAGAGCGCAATCGTCCGTTCAGTATGATTTGTTCAATGGCTTCGTTGGCAATCAAATCAGCACCATCAATATAGTCTAATCTATTTTTGACTATCTTATAATAAGCCTCAACTTCTAAGGAGTAGGCATTATCTTTAAAATTTCGGAAATATCCAAGCGCCACTTGATCTGCTAATTGCGGTTTAATGTAATTGTCCGCAGGCAACCAAACATCTAATGGAGTAGGAGATGAGGTGTTAGAAATAAGTTGTAGGTATTGCGACATTCTATTATAACTCCCTTTTATAGATTGGTTGTCGTCTAGTTGATAGGCAATAGATAATCTAGGTTCTAAGTTATTGTAGGTTTGAATGACTTTATTTTTACCAAAAAATTCTGTTGCTATTGGGGTTGCTTTCTCGTATAATTGTAAGTCAGGATTGAAAGTAACTGGATTATTATCAGTATAATAATTGACAGTCGAAGCACCTAGTCTATAAAACATACTATATCTTAATCCGTAATTAATGCTTAGTTTATCAGTTATATTTTGCTCTGCACTTAGGTAGACTGAGGGTTCGAAAGCGTATTTTTTATCTAGTTGGTCAAAATTAATTCCTGATGTTTCATTTGATGGTCTAATAGTTCCGGGGTTAAATTCATAATAAATTCCATTAACACCATAGCTCAGTTTGAAATTATCAGAAATATAATTTTTAAAATCATACTTAATATTGTAATTTTTTATACCCGAATCCCATTGAAAGCCTACGAAATCGAGGTTAAGCCCGTAATAATAATCACTGTAAATTAGAGATAGATTCGAAAATAATTTATCGGAATAAAGATGATTCCATCTTAAATTTAAAGTAGTATTGCCATAAATATTAGTAAAGCTATTATTTAAAGAAAAGACATCTCTACCAAAATAACCCGACAAGTACACGCTGTTATTGGAGTCGAATTTATAATTTAACTTCATGTTTAAATCATAAAAGTAAGCTGCGTTGTTTTTTTGCTCTTCAGATAATTTTAAAAAGAGATGTGCATAAGAACTTCGCCCCCCTATTAAGAATGCGCCTTTGTCTTTTACTATTGGGCCTTCGAGTAATATTCTGCTTGAAATTAAGCCTATTCCCCCATTAGTATGAAACTCTTTGCTGTTGCCATCCTTTTGATAAATATCTAGAACAGAAGATACACGGCCGCCATAATTAGCAGGAATTCCCCCTTTGTATAATTTTAAGTCCTTGATTGCGTCAGGGTTAAAAACAGAGAAAAATCCGAAGACGTGAGATGAATTAAAAATTGTTGCTTCGTCAAGTAATATTAAGTTTTGATCAGCACCTCCACCACGAACATTAAAACCAGATGCGCCTTCACCAGCATTAGTAACTCCCGGGAGTAATAACAGTGATTTTAGGACGTCTACCTCACCAAGAACAACAGGCATTTTTTTTATAGACGAAATGGAGAGTTTGTTTAAACTCATTTCAGGAGATCGAATATCGTTGCTGTATTTTTTATCGGTAATGATTACTTCTTTTAATTCTTCTCCATCAACGATAAGATTGATGTCCAATTTTTTATTATCTGAGAGATCAATTTGACTTGAAAAAGTTTGAAATCCGATATAACTAACTAATGCTTTGTAGGTTCCTGCGGGAAGAGTAATAGAGTAAAAACCGTATTCATTAGTGGTGGTAGTCGATTTTAGCTCAGGGAAGTAGATAGTTACTCCAATTAGCGTTTCATTATTTCTTCCATCAGCAACGGTACCACTAAGTGTGAATTTCTTTTTAGCTGGATCTACAGTGCTTTTTTCTTGCGAAAATGCAATTGCTGTAAACGATAAACATAGAAGAAAATGAATTATTTTTTTTACTAACATCTTTTTTATTTAGAATTGCAAATTTGATTAAAAGATAAATAAATAGTGTTTAAACAAAAATTAAATATACGTTAATAAAAAAAGACAACCAATTGTGGTTGTCTTTTTCTAGATATATGATAGGTAGTAGCTTACGCTATTTTAGCTAGTATAGCATTAAAGGTTGCGCTTGGTCGCATCGCAATACTAGTTAAAGCAGGATTAGGTTGGTAGTAACCTCCTATTTCTTGTGCTTTACCTTGTGCATTAATTAACTCCGTATTTATTGTTGCTTCGTTTGTTTTAAATTCTTGTGCGATAGGAGTGAAAATTGCTTTTAAGTCGGCATCCTTATCCTGAGCAGCAAGTGCTTCAGCCCAATACATAGCTAAATAAAAATGCGATCCACGGTTATCAATTTGACCTACTTTTCTAGCAGGAGATTTATCGTTTCTCAAGAAAGCGTCATTAGCCTGATCTAAAGTTTCAGATAAAACGATCGCTTTGGAGTTATTTAAGCTTTGTCCTAAATGTTCTAATGAAGCACCTAGTGCCAAAAATTCTCCAAGAGAATCCCAACGTAAGTATCCTTCTTCCGTGAATTGCTCAACATGTTTAGGTGCTGATCCTCCTGCACCTGTTTCAAATAATCCACCACCATTCATTAAAGGAACGATTGATAACATTTTTGCAGATGTTCCTAATTCTAAAATTGGAAATAAATCGGTTAAGTAATCACGCAATACATTACCAGTCACAGAGATCGTATCTTCTCCTTTCTTGATGCGCTCTAATGTGAAATTAGTTGCTTCAATTGGGTTTAAAATACGAATGTCTAGTCCAGTAGTATCGTGGTCTTTTAGGTATAAGTTTACTTTTTCAATTAATTGTCTGTCGTGTGCTCTTTGATCGTCTAACCAAAAAACAGCTGGAGTTGCAGATAATCGAGCTCTGTTTACAGCAAGTTTAACCCAGTCTTGAATAGGTGCGTCTTTAGCCTGACACATTCTAAAAATGTCTTTAGCATCAACAGTTTGTTCCATAATAACAGTTCCTTTTGTGTCCACAACGCGAACTACACCGCTTGCAGTCATTTGGAATGTTTTATCATGAGAACCGTATTCTTCTGCTTTTTGAGCCATCAAACCTACGTTAGGAACACTTCCCATTGTTGTTGGATCAAAAGCACCGTTCTTTTTACAAAAGTCTATTGTTGCTGTATAAATTCCAGCATAAGAGCGATCAGGAATAACGGCAAGTGTATCTTGCGATTTTCCGTCTTTATTCCACATTTGTCCTGATGTACGAATCATAGCAGGCATCGAAGCATCTACAATTACGTCAGAGGGAACATGAAGATTTGTAATTCCTTTATCTGAATTTACCATTGCAAGCGCTGGTCCGTTTTCAATTGCTTGATTAATGGCAGTTTCTACTTCAGCTTGTTCTGGGCGTCCCGCTATTTTAGCATACACATCACCTAAACCATTACGTGTGTCAACTCCTAATTCTGTAAATAAAGCTGCATATTTTTCAAAAACGCTAGCAAAATATACTTCTACAATTGCACCAAAAATGATTGGGTCAGATACTTTCATCATCGTTGCTTTCAGGTGTACTGATAACAATATGTTTTTTTCTTTTGCTTCAGCTATTGCTATTTTCACAAAAGCTTTTAATGCTTGTAAGTGCATTACAGAACTATCGATGATTTCGCCCACTTTAAGTGGAGTACTTGCCTTTAATACAGTAGTTGTACCATCTTCTGAAACAAATTCTATTTTTACATCAGTAGCTTCTGTTATCGTAACCGATTTTTCACTTCCGTAAAAATCACCACTTTCCATCGATGCAACTTCAGTTTTTGATTCAGCTGACCATGCTCCCATAGAATGGGGGTTTACTTTAGCATAGTTTTTTACTGCTTTTGGAGCTCTACGGTCAGAGTTACCTTCACGTAAAACAGGGTTTACAGCTGAACCTAGTACTTTAGAGTATTTTGTTTTAGTTTCTTTCTCGATATCCGTTTTTGGATCTTCAGGAAAATTTGGAATCATGTAACCATGAGATTGCAATTCAGCTATAGCCTCTTTTAGTTGAGGTACTGATGCAGATATGTTTGGTAATTTAATGATATTAGCCTCTGGTGCAGTTGCTAGTTTTCCTAGGGCTGCTAACGAGTCTTTTACTCTTTGTTCTTCGGTAAGAAATTCAGGGAAATTAGCTAAAATCCTTGCTGCTAAAGAGATGTCTTCAGTGGTGATCTCTATTCCTGCAGTTGCAGTAAATGCTTGAACAATAGGTAAAAAAGAATAAGTTGCTAATAAAGGTGCTTCATCTGTTAAGGTGTAAGCAATTTTTGATTTCTGTGTCATTGTTATTATTTTATAATCGTATCCGTGGTATATTAGGATGTAGAATGTATGTTTTGCTAAAAATTAAGCAGAGCAAATATATGAAAATCAGACTAAAAACGAATAGCGTTTTAGGGACAAAATAGCCAATATGTTAAGAACTAACGAGATTTTGGTAAATTGTTATTTTACACTTGTTTTTTTTTACAAAAAAAGGTCCCAACTATGTTGGGACCTTTTATGATAAAGAGACAGTAAACTATCTTCTTTTGTCTTTGATTTTTGCTTTTTTACCAGTAAGTTGTCTGAAGTAGAAAATTCTTGCTCTACGTACAGCACCTTTCTTGTTGATTTCAACTTTTTGTAAAGCTGGCAAGTTAACTGGGAAGATACGCTCTACACCAACTGCACCTGACATTTTACGAATTGTAAAAGTTTCAGTACTTCCAGTACCTCTTCTTTGAATTACAACTCCTTTAAAAAACTGAGTTCTTGTTTTTTCACCCTCTTTAATTTCGTAGTACACAGTGATAGTATCACCAGCTCCGAATACAGGGAAATCTTTTCTTGTAACAAATTCGTTATTAACGAAATCTACTAAATTTGCCATTTTAAATGCTAATTATGGTTTTGAATTAGAGCAACATACACGGATCTCGCCAGAGGTTAGTCTAAAGTGGGTGCAAAAGTAGAAAAAAAAGTTTAAAGTTTATTGTTTATTTTGTTTAAAGTTAAAAAGTACAGCGTTTTGACTGTTCAACTCATAATTTTTAAACTTTGTTTATTCTTCAAGTAAATCGGGTCTTCTAGTTTTAGTATGTTCGTAGGCCATGTCTTCGCGCCATTTGTCAATTTTAGCAAAGTTGCCACTAGTTAATACTTCGGGTACTTTCCATCCTTTGTAATCAGCAGGTCGGGTATAGATTGGTCCGGATAAAAGCCCATCTTGAAAACTATCTGTCAAGGCTGAGGTTTCATCGCTCAGTACACCTGGTATCAATCGGATTAAAGCATCTGATAAAACTAACGCTCCTAATTCTCCTCCTGATAAAACGTAATCGCCTATAGATATTTCTTTAGTGATAAAATGGTCTCTCACACGCTGATCTACGCCTTTATAGTGTCCGCACAAAATAATGATGTTTTCATGCATCGACATAGTGTTGGCCATTTTTTGATTTAAAGTTTCACCGTCCGGAGACATATAAATGATCTCATCGTAGGTTCTTTCGCTCTTCAAATGAGTGATACAAGCATCTATCGGTTGTACCGTCATGACCATGCCGGCACCTCCGCCATAGGGATAGTCATCTACGCTTTTTTGCTTGTTAGTTGTATAATCTCTCAAGTTATGAAAATGCACCTCTACAAGTCCTTTTTCAATAGCGCGTTTCATAATCGAAGCTTCAAAAGGACTCCTTAATAGTTCAGGTAAGACGGTAACAATATCAATGCGCATAATTTTTAGCTCTAAGTTTTAAAAGTCCAAAGGTACAAAGTTTTTTAATGGAAATTTGTGAAGTAAGGTATGCTAAAATAGGAGCTAATCAAAAATAAGTTAGCCTCTAGAATTTAAATTTTAGAGGCTAACTATCATGTGTCCTATGTTATAGTTTACATACTTTTACATTAATTTATTGAAGAAAATAGCATTCCACAGTAGTTTTTCGGTTCCTAACCAAAAAGCTCTAAAATTGGTGTTGTCCGTGAAAACTACTATTTTTCCACTTCCTTTTCGGATGGATTGAAAAGGAACAGACTCTTTTAATAATTCTAAGTTAGGGTTTGAGATGTAACCGCTTATTAAAGGCGATTTGGTATACTGAATTGGATTGTCATAACTATTTTTACTAGGCTCTATAATTATGGAACTGTTTCGGAACATTGGGAGAGAATTTCTTGGCATTCCAAAGTTGATTGGGTGAGACAAATCCAATTTGGCTTCAAAAATAGCACCTGCCACTAATTGAGCACCCCTAAAATCATCTTTTTGTTCAAAGCTAATATTTTTAGCCTCTTGTTTATTTGTTTTATAGGCGAGCTCTATCATTTTTGAAGCGCTCAACCATTTTATGGCGTCTTGATAAGCTATCAAGGTTCCGCCATTTTGTACCCATTGTTCTATTTTAGTAGTTGTTTCTTTTGAAAGGCTACCGTAATATCCATTAACTAAAATTAAGGTGTTGTATCTGTTTAGATTTACGTTTGATAATTGGTCAACATCTATCTTGGTCAAAGGCATTGCTGCTTTTTGATCAAACATATGCCAAATTTCTCCTGCATCGGCAGGATCAACTCCTTTGCCCACAACCATGGCCACTTTTGGTGTTTCTAAAGTTTCAAAATTGGGATTTCCAAGATTTATACCATCCGTAAAACCTGTTTCGACTGCTGTAATATCAAAACTATACTCGCTTATTATATCAGTCAAATAGTTATGTATTTCTTCAGATGTCATTTCCTGATTTTGTACCGGAACAAATAGGCTTCCGTAACTAAAAGCTTTGCCTTTATGAGAAAAAGGTTTAGACGTAGTTTTTACTCGTAGACCTTTTGATAATAATTGGTACAATAGTTTTGGAGATTTATGATCAGTCCATTCAATTAAATAACCAATATCACTTTTGGTGTTAACTGCTCCAACTTTTGCTCTTGGTTCATATTTTGCCCCTCCATCGGCAAGAGAATTAACGCCTTCAAAATTCACGTTAAAAGCCAAATCAAAACTCCAAGCCGAAATATCATAAAATAAACTGTCTTTGAATTTTGTTTGACGATCAAAAATAGCATTGATCAACTTCGTGTTTTGCTGCTCAACAGGAATGATGTAACTCATGTCCTTGTTGAATTTTTTATTATTGATCGTGATGTCATTTTTTAAGGCAAGCATTTCAATTTTGTGCTGACTTAAAATTTTTGCTAATTCATTTACTCTAGTGGCATCTTTTTCATCACCTACAACGAAGCCCTTAAATTTACTCTTTTTACTTTCAGATCGTGCATTTGTATAAAAATCACGCTGGTATTCTAGCAAATCGGTTCGCATCTCTGAAGTAGCTTGCAAAGTTGATAAACTAGTAGTGAATTGGTTTCTAATCGTAAACGGAAAAGTAATAATTCCGTTAGCGCTTTCTTGAGCATGACCTCTAGAGCTTGCTTGCTCAAATAAAATTCCTACCGAGCCATTAATATCGGGGTAGGACGAACCTTTGCCGTAATAAAAATCATCGTAATTCTCTTCGATAAAGTAAGAACTACCTATTTTATCTAATGCTTTAGCATGGTAACTTGCGATTTTCATCGTCAATTTCTGATTCAACTCTGGAGTCAGTGGATTGGTTCTTGTAGGTTCACCAGGCTGAAAAAAGTAGGTCGAATTGGTTCCCATTTCGTGAAAATCAC
>Ga0180008_1000575_pt1 | contig 29386 bp, 32 predicted proteins | sample MM_PW_MetaG_FD_121121 | JGI IMG/M metagenome (GOLD analysis project Ga0180008, IMG submission 121121) | Groundwater microbial communities from the Aspo Hard Rock Laboratory (HRL) deep subsurface site, Sweden - MM_PW_MetaG | ecosystem: Environmental > Aquatic > Deep subsurface > Groundwater... | reverse complement strand
GCAGCCGGTGTATAGGCGGCATGATCTTCATACAGGCTTTGGTACGGAACGTGAGAACCTTGTTCCAGATGCGAAGGAAAATGACAAATGGCCAACACCATGAGGAAGAATACCGATGCTGGAGCAAGGGGCGGAGCCTCCCGTAGTAGCGATGAAGCCTCTGTAATGGAGGTGGAGCGAAGGGGCGGCGTTATCCTGCCGACGAGCGCTGCCAACCGCAGGGGATGAACGGCGTGAGCTCGGCGAAACCTTATGACATAGCGAAGCGCACGGTATGGGAAGCCTACCAACAAGTCAGGGCCAACCGCGGTGCGGCCGGCATCGACGATGAAACCATCGCCGATTTCGAGCGGGACCTGTCCAAGAATCTCTACAAGCTGTGGAATCGAATGTCGTCGGGGTCGTACTTCCCACCTCCGGTGAAGCAGGTAGAGATTCCCAAGGCATCGGGAGGCACGCGCAAGCTGGGGGTGCCCACAGTCGGAGACCGTGTCGCGCAAACCGTGGTCAAGCTTCTCATCGAGCCGGAGCTGGACTCGATCTTCCATTCGGACTCTTATGGGTACCGGCCGGGACGATCAGCGAAGCAGGCAGTGGCGATCACGCGTGAGCGCTGCTGGCGATACGACTGGGTGGTGGAGTTTGATATCAAGGCAGCCTTCGATCACATCGATCATGGGTTGCTGATGAAGGCGGTGCGCGCGCACATCAAGGAGGACTGGATTCTTCTGTACATCGAGCGGTGGCTGGTTGCGCCGTTCGAAACGGAGGACGGCGTGCGCGTCCCACGCGAACGCGGCACCCCGCAAGGCGGAGTGATCAGTCCCCTCCTGATGAACCTGTTCATGCACTATGCCTTCGACACCTGGATGCAACGTACCAGCCCTAACTGCCCGTATGCCCGCTACGCCGATGATGCGGTGGTGCATTGCCGCAGCCAGAAGCAAGCGGAGTACGTGATGCGCTCCATCGCTTCACGGCTGGCTGTCTGTGGCTTGACGATGCACCCAGAGAAATCGAAGGTCGTGTACTGCAAGGACAGTAACCGTCGCGCAGACTATCCGCATGTGAGCTTTACCTTCCTCGGCTTCACCTTTAGGCCGAGGAAGGCACTCAGCAAACAAGACCGGCTCTTCACGAGCTTCCTTCCGGGAGCCAGTGCGGATGCCTTGAAGCGGATGCGGCAAGCGGTGCGCAGGTGGCGACTCAATCGCCAAACCCACGTGACGCTGGCCGACGTGGCTCGGCTCTACAATCCGGTGATACAGGGGTGGTGGCAATACTATGGCGCGTTCTATCGGACAGCCATGCTTGGCATCTTCCAGCACATTGACCGCGCACTTGAACGCTGGGGTCGACGAAAGTACAAGGCCCTTCACAGGCGCAAGCGGCGCATTAGCCAATGGCTGGACAAGATGCGGACGGTGGCACCCCGGCTGTTCCATCACTGGCGAGTGGCCGGCCAGCAAGGTTGGATAACGGGAGCCGTATGACGCGAGAGTGTCACGTACGGTTCTGCGAGCGGCTGCGGGGGCAGTTCCCGCGGCCGACTCACCACTTCGGCGCGAAAGCGCATATTGGTGTCGACGATGAGTCTGGATTGGTGCACAGCGTGGTGGGCACGGCGGCCAACGTGGCGGACGTCACTCAAGTCGACAAGCTGCTGCACGGCGAGGAGAACGTGGTCTGCGCCGATGCCGGTTATACCGGTGTCGAAAAGCGCTCCGAGCATGAGGGCGGCGCAGTGATCTGGCAGGTGGCGGCACGCCGCAGTACCTACAAGAAACTCGACAAGCGCAGCACGCTATACAAAGTCAAACGCAAGATCGAGAAGTCCAAAGCCCAGGTTCGCGCTAAGGTCGAGCACCCGTTCCGGGTAATCAAGCGGCAGTTTGGTCATGTGAAGACGCGGTTCCGTGGTCTGGCAAAGAACACGGCGCAGTTGGTGACGCTGTTCGCCCTTTCGAACCTGTGGATGGCGCGCAAACATTTACTGACCAATGCAGGAGAGGTACGCCCGTAATATGGGCAATAGCTGCCGCGAGGTGCGTGCGGCGGCTAAAAATACAAAATAAGCGGGTGATCTGATCGTTTTTCCGCTTTCAAAATCAGCGGAAGCTGAAGTCAGCCAGAAATGCATGGCTACTTCAGAGGATCCCTAGGCCCCCTAAGAACCGTACGTGCGACTTTCACCGCACACGGCTCAAGCCGTTGTAAGCCCGATCAAGAGCCGATCTCCTTCTGGGTACAGATGGATCGGTCGCGGTAGGGACGGCAGTTACCTGCCGCCCCCGCACAGAACCGTACGTGCGGAATTACCGCATACGGCTCCTGCCTTGGGTTTTAACGCCGAAGCGGGTTATGGGATGAGGAGGCATCGCCCCGCGCCTCCCGGCGATTGAATGAGTCGGAGATTATCAGCCTACGAATCGGGTGGCGGCAGGTTTTTCTATAGCTTCAACAGAACCAGATAGGGGTTGTTTGGTGGCGAAACGTCGAACAGGTGTCTCGGGGTAGTCAGCAAATAGCCATGCAGCCTCCGCGACTTGCGCGGGCCCCTCACCTCACACGTCCAGATGTTCAGACCATTGTCTTGCTTGCGGTGCAGTTGTAGTTTCTCGAAGCGCTTTTGTACCCACTGCCAGTCTGCTCCCTGATCCTGCTTGGCGAGTGCAGCAGTTTGTGGGTGCTCTTGTGCGTAGCGCTGAAACACACCCGGGCTGACCAGGAATGCCGTATTGGCCACGGTATGCACCAGAGCCTGGGAGTCGTTGATGATGAGCTTGCGGCTGTGGGTGCGCTGCCGCAGCCAAGCCATGAAGTGTTCGCCGGAAGGTGGTTCCCGTGAATTTCCGCTGCTCTTGGTGGGCGAAAGAGCGGATTCCGGCGGCGTTAAGTCGGTCTCTTGGGAAGGAGCGGGCAGCTCATCGGCGCAGGTTGCCGGCGATGGTTCAACCTTCGGTTCTTGCGGTGTCGGTTCGGCATCGGAGGTGCCGAGCAATGCCAGCAGGGTGTCGACGCTATCGGCAGCAGGAGCAGCAGGTGCGGCGTTCACTGCCAGTGAGGCGTTACTGCTATCGGTGGATGGTTCTGCAGGTGCATCGCTGGGCTCCACCTCTATCGTGACGGCACCGGTGAACGGCTCTGGCCGATCGCCTCCTTCCCAGATCAGGGCCGGGGCCAGCCGCAGCAGTGTGAATGTGTGCGACCAGCCGGCCTCGCTGATGATTGTCGCCCTCCAGATCGCTTTGCCATCCGGCGTGGGTTGCAGCATGCCGTGGTCCTGCAACACGTTGAACACGGCAGTGTTGTTGGCGGGGATGCCGTCGATGCCCTGGGCCAGCAGGTGGGCGCGCAGCTTGTCCGAGACCGTTTTGCTGACCAGCCACAGCGCATCCGCGGTCAGCCAACCGTCCGAAGCTCCAGGCTGGTTAAGTTTCAGTTCCTCTTTCAAGAGGTAGCGCAGGCCCTCGAGTAGTTTGCGCTGCAGGGCATGCTTGGGCGCCGTCATGGCCCGTGCCGGATCGCCGCCGAGTGCCTGGGCAACCGAGGCGCGGTCAGCCTGAATCACCAGCTCGCCGAGGACGCCGGCATGCTCGTACTGGCCGGCCAGGACATACAGCAGGGCAGACCAAAGTGGGGGATAGCTGCTGAGCCAGTCGAGAGTCCCGCGATCGAGCACCTGCCGGTAGAGCAGGCCTGTTGCGGCGCTGTGCAGCCGGTACTCGCGCTCCTGGTGATAGCGGAATCGGTAAGGCTGGGTCAGCGGGCCGTGCCAAGGGTGCCAATGGGTGCCGTCGGCATACTCGACATGAAGGTCGACAGCTACCTTGCCGATGTCATGCAGCAGTGCGGCGTAGGCGATGGCGGCGGTCCAGGCTTCTGCCTGCACGACCTGATCTTCGGGGGTGGTGCCGGTAGGCAGCAGATAGGACTGCCGCAGCTTGAGCGCATAGGCGACGATTTCCAGGCCGTGGTCCAGCATGCCGCCAGGGTAGGCGTGGTGGTGGCTCTCGGAGGCGGGGAACTGTTGGACCAGCTCCGCGTAGCGCTCCAAGGGGGCGAGGTACAGCGCGGTGAACTGCTTGTGTGAGAGCGAGGTGCGCTGCCAGATGTGTTCCAGCAGGCGTTGCCGGCGGTGTGTGGCCAGCAGTGAGGACGCCGACTGTGGCTGCGTCAGACCTGGGGCAGGTTCGCTGGCTGGAGTAGACGGCGCTCCGGTGGTTGGTGAGCCCCTTTTGTGCTGGAACAGCGAGAGCATGGCGAGTCCCTGTGATGGGGGGGGCGGGAGAGCCTTTTGGCCTTTTCGGGTAGGGCCTTTCCCCTTGGCCCCATTCCCTTGCCCCTTTCCAGCCCTTTGGCCTTTACGGAAGCCTTTCGGTATAGGGCGGCAGCTGCTGGAGAACCACAACCAATGCGGTTTGGCTCAAGTCGGATTGAGGTGGGAAGGCGACCTGTGGCGAATCTACGATGGCGCTTTCCTTTTCGAGCGAAGGAGGTGCCATGCTCAGTCAGGTTGACGAGGTAAGGATAAAACCTTACTTTGTAGGCATTGCTACCGGGAGAGCTACGATGCCTGAGATCCATGAAATCGCCACGCTGACCTCCAAGGGCCAGATTACGCTGCCCAAGCCCATCCGGCAGGTGCTGGGTGTGGAGACTGGCGCAAAGGTGGCTTTCGATCTGCGCGCAGGCGAAGTCATTGTGTCCCGAGCGGACGCTGAGCATGAAGACCCTGCGATCGGAGCCTTTCTGGGCCTGCTGGAAGCGGACATCCGGGCCGGCCGGCATGTCCAGGCGCTACCTGAGGATCTTGCGCGGGCTATGCTGGCGAGCGCGGGCCGGGCGGTGAATCTGGATGAGGACATCGAAGGCGACGTGGCGCTGTGATCCAGCGGCATGGCTGGACGTTGCTGTTTCACGAGGGTGTGATCGAGCAGTTGCGCAAGCTGCAGGCGGCCGCGGAACGGGCCGAGCGGAGCGACCCGCAAGGGTTCGAAGCCAATGCCAACGTGAAGTTGTTCCGGGCGCTGAGCCAGTTGATTATGGACGTCGTGCCGAGCGATCCCTCGCGCGACGAGTTCCGCCAGGGCAATACCCTGGGGCCGGCGTACCGCCACTGGCGGCGCGCGAAGATCGGACGGCGATTCCGTCTGTTTTTCCGCTACGACTCCAGGACGAAGGTGATCGTGTTCGCCTGGGTCAACGACGAGCAGACCCTGCGCTCGGCAGGCAGCAAATCCGATCCCTATGCGGTGTTCGAGAAGATGCTGGGGCGAGGCAATCCGCCCGATGACTGGAACGCATTGGTGACTGCGAGCCATCAGGATTGGAGCAAACTGGAGTAACCAGCCAACACATGTAGCAGGTGATGACGATGGACACGAAAGCCCGCATCAGCAACGCAGAACGCTTCGGCCGTCGGATCGGCGGGATGTGGCGGGGCTTCGTTTGTCGTGAACGTCAGGTCGCCGGCTGGCTGGTGGCGCGCGGCCTGTCCGCAGGTGCGGCGACGGCGCTGCTGTGGGGCGTGAAGCTGGCTGTTCTGGTCGTGCTGCTGTACGCCATGTTCTGGCTGGCTCTGTTGTTGGTAATCACCATAATTGCCGCCTGGGCTGCGCAACGTGGTGCTCTGGATGAAGAGTTCGAATGGCCGTTCACGGACCTGGATGAACTCAGGAAAACGCCAGGATACGATCCGGTGCTCTACAACGACGTTGCGCACCCCGACTACCCGGATGACAAAGACGACTGATCGTTCGATTATCTGAGTTTGCCCGACACCGCCCCAGGTCCTTTCCCTCCCGCATTTGCCGCGCCCTTTGCTCCATCTGACAGATTGTTCGCCATGATGCCGGCATGCACGCCGACCCAACCAAGGGCGCCTATCCAGAATGCTGGCAGTGCCAAGAACATTGTCGCCATCACAAAATTGACGATCATATCCCCGAAGGTGTTGTTGAGCCCGATCAGCGGATCGAAGTTCGCATGCGGGCGATTCGATCCCCAGCCCCACCCGTAAAGGGCATCCAGGATCGTCGAGTCGATCCAGCGCGCGAGCTGGAACCAGAAATCGACGAAAAACAGCGCGAACTGCACGATGCTGATCGTGACCACAGTCTTGAGGTCGTAGGTGCCGATCAGCAGCACCAGCGGGATACAGATCACCAGTGCCATCTTGAGCAGGGCCAGCACCATCGGCAGGGCCTGGCGCATGGCATCCATGGCCGGGAAGAACGCCATGGAGCCGATGGTCAGGCCGACGTCACTGACTGCGCGGGTGGCGACATTAGGGACGCTCATCTCGATCTGGCCGCCGTAGTCACTGTAGACCGCACCTTGATTCAGCTTCTGTTGCCTGGGCGATGCGATGGCGCGAATCACCGAGTCGTCGACCTGCTCCTGCGACAGGAAGCTGGCCCAGCCGCCGATGCGGCTCAGCAGGCTGGGATCTACCTGTTGCAACAGGCGGACGCGCAAGCCGTGGCTGTCAGACCACCATTGCCGGCAGGTCGGATAACCCGCGCCGCTGGGTACCTGCGCCAGGCCCGCATCGCGGTTGCTGTCGTAAGGCCAGCCCTCGCGCGGAGTCTTGGCGCGGTAGGTGTCGTAGTAGCCCGCCGTGTCGAGGAAGAAGCGCGAACCGATCCACGTCACGTCGTGCATCTGCTCCTCATCCAGCGCCGGGCGATTCATGAAGAGCCTGGCCCGCGCCGGTCCGTAGCAGTCATGGGTGAAATCGCTCACCTCCTGGGCCAGCAGCGGGTCGGCGATGCGCGTGGCGTCGACCGTCATGCGCATCTGCCGCAAGTCGGTGCCGCAAGGAATCGCTGCCACCGCCGCACCGGTGAGCGCGCGCGAGGCGGTGTGCATGAAGGCCCACCACACCGGCACCTTGGCCGACTGGTTGTTAAGGGTGCTGAAGGACTGCGACCAGCCGGTGGCCGATGGCAGTGGCACGTTGACCTGGCATTGCACCGAGCGGGTGCGATCGAACTGCAGGGTGTTGAAGCTGACGTCGATAAACGGCATGCCCGCGAACAGGATGACCACGATGGCGACGAAGATGCGGTTCTCGATGCGCACGGCCGACAGCGCGCCTTTGTTGCCTTCGTCGGCCCCTTCGGCGCGGGCCTTGAGCCACTCCTGAAGCACGATAGCGAGGAACGGGATGGCGAAGGCGCCGCTGGCGATCAGCACGGCCCAGATGCCGTTGTGAACGACCCAGCTCACCAGGGTCAGGTAGTACTCCAGGTAATCGGTGGTGTAGAGCGTCATCGCAGCCTCCGGTCATCCCGCCTGCAGATAAGAACTGAGTTCCAGCGCAGCCACCGCGACCACGGCGGCCAGTTCGGCCCGCAGCAGGCGCCGCCGAGTGCCGGCGTCCGGCTCGCGTGCCAGCACGCGGCGACGCATCCAGACCCAGCCCCAGGCGGTGCCGGCATAGAGCAACAGCCGCCAGGCCAGGAAATGCGTGCTGTGCGCGACCAGCCAGGCTTGCCAAGCGTCGATGCCGCCGGCCAGCTGGATGCCGATGACATTGGCGGCGCCGGCGGCCAGCAGGACGAGGAGGGCGCTCAGCAGCACCAGGCCTGCGCGGCGCAGCCGCAGCCCATTCATGGGGTGCCTCCGGTCTGGGCTGGGCGCTGCAGCTGATCGAGCCGGTCGGGAGCCGGGTCGCCCTCATAGATGGCGCGAGAGCCGGCGGAGCGTGCGCTGTGCCGCTGGATGATGGCGCTGGGCGAATTGCTGGCCAGATCACGACGCAGTTCCAGCTCGGTTTTCAGGTTGTGGATCTCGCGGTCGAGCAGGTCGCTTTCCTGCGATACCGCTTTCTGCGCGAGGTCGTTGGCCGCAACGTTCGGTTCCTTGCGCCCGGTCAGCAGCGTGCGCTGCAACAACAGGGCTTTTTCCAGCACGCTGGACAGTGCGATTTCCGAGGCGAGGCGTCGAGCCAGAATGTCTTGGTCAGGCTCGTCGCGCAACGCTTCGATCACCCCGCGGGTGATGGGCAGGGAGGCGCTGCCGGCCGCCTGCAGGTTATCGAGGCTCAGGGGGCGGCTGCCGCTGATCAGCGCCTGCAGTGCTGCGAGCTTGCTTTCGTATTCCTCCTGGATCAGCGGGGTGAGGCCCACGCCCGGTGTGGTTACGGTTTTGCTGCAGGTTTCGCAGGTGCGCTGCTCCTGCTCGCCCAGCACCCGTACAGCCCATGCCGCGGCAGCCGCCGGCGAGCTCCAGGCCTGGCAGCTCAGGTTGCCGCCACACTGGACAGGATTGATCGAACTGGCGTCATCGACATCGCGCCCGTTGACCAGGTTGTAGCCGGCGCGGGTCACGTCGCTGATGACACGAATCGGATCTTGCCCGGCGCCGCCGGCATTGCGGCCACCGACCCAGGTCACACCGTCATTGCCGCGGCTGGTTTCGGTCTGCTCGATGGCGGATACGGCGTCGCTACTGGCGACGGCTTGGGTGAGCACCATGCCGTCGGCGAGTTGGCTCCAGCCCACCTGGCCGCCAGCCACGTCGGCCATCTTCTCGGCCAGGGCGCGGCAGGTCAGCTTGGAGCGGTCGAAGTCCAGGCGCGCCTGCAGCACGCCGTTGGTCAGCAGGTTGTACAGCCCGGGATCGGCCCGCTGGATGATCAGCGCCGGCAAGGAGGCGACCGCGGCGGTGGCGTTCTGGATCACCGACGACATGATGGTCTGAAAGCCGTTGGTCAGGCCGTTCAACTGGTTCTGGATGGTGGTGGAAATCGACATGTCGCCGCACATCAGGTTGCTGTTCCAGCCCACGCCAACGCCGATGGAGCGCATCGCGGATGCCGGAGTCATCGACACGGCGCGACCGCCGCCGATCGAATACAGCAGGTCGTCACCGATCACGGAGCCCTGGTGTTGCACACCGTACTGGTTGACGCTGGTCTGGGCCGACGCGCTGGCGCAGGCCAGTACCAAGGCGGCCAGCAGGGCGGGGCGCAGAATAGAGCGGGGCGAGGACACGGGACGGATTGTCATGACTTGCCTCAGTCGAAATCGACGCTGCCCAGAAACACCTGGCCTTCGCGTTTGCAGCAGCTGTAGGGCCGCCACAGCGCCCAGGCGTAATCGCCCTGCTGCGCCTGTACGCGGGCGTCGCTGTGCGGGAAGACCGCGCAGGTGCGGGAGAGCGTCGGCGTCAGCTCCTGCCACTTGCCCGTCTGCGCGTCGCTTTCGAGCAACGCGCCGGCTGGCCAGTAGCCGTCCTTGGCGTTTGCGAGCAGCGGCTGGTAGACGTGGAGTTGGCCGTGGCGGGTGACAATATCGCCGGCGCGCTGGGCCACCACGGCCCCTGCCAGGTAGTCGTCGCTCTGGTGCAGAAAACCGCCGCGCGGGTAGACGTTGCCCCAGAGATTGCCGTCGGTGCGGCTGCCGATCTCGCGCTCGCCAGGTGTCAGCGCCTCCGGGTAGAGCATCTCGGGGATGTTGTAACGCCAGGCGAGGGTGTCGAGGGTGCTCAACAGGTAGGGCATGAAGGCGGTGCCGGCCCCTTCGCAGCTGTAGCCGAAGCGGGAGGCGAACTGGCTGAACACATAGCCGCCGGGATGGCCGATCACGTCGGCGTTCTTGAACTTGGCCAGGTTGTTTTCGTGGTCGTGGTTGGTCGTGCCGTCGCCGCCGGCCTGTGCCGTGGCGTTGGGCTGGCTCATCGGCCGCACCTCCAGCCACGGATTGGCGCCAGTGCTGGCGTAGCTGGACACCACCGCATCCGGCACGAAGTGGCGCACCTTGACCGAGGTTTTCACTGAGCAGCCGGAACTCGTGCAGCGCAGCCAGAAGCAGATGCCGACCACGCGGTATTCCAGGCAGTCCGGCGAGAGCGTCGAGGCGGCAATGGTCGCCGTGGTGAGCGCGATCGACGGCGCTCCCGTCGTCAGCAAGATGGTGGCGATGCCGGCGCGCAGGCGGGAAGAGCGCATCATGGCTGCGTCCTTCGGTGCGCTTCGATCAGCGCAACCGCCTTGGCGACGTCCGGCTCGCCATAAACCACATAGCGGTGATCCACGATCACCGCAGGAATCGTTGTCACGCCAAGACTCCAGGCATTGACTACCCCCTGATAGGCCGCGCCGAGGCGTTGTTGCAGTTCGATGCCTCCGTTTTTCAATCGCTGTTGCACCAGGGTGCCGCCGCGCGAGGGATCGGCAGGTAAATGGGCGCCCAGCTCGGCCTGTAGGCGTGCGGGGTGGTCCAGCTCGATCAGCCGAGCACCATCGGCGGCTTGAACCGGGTGCTGGCTATCGGTGACGACCAGGATGTCAGCGGCCTGCGCCAGGGGGCAAAGTAGCGCGGCGCACAGCGCTGTGGCACGTGGGTGCTTGCGCAATGGAAGCAGGCAGGGACGTTTGGCTGGCATGTCGAAGGACCCTGAGGTGGACTGTGCGGACAGTTGACTCGCAGGTCGAGGGCGCGACGACAAACAAACGGGAATCGCGGCGCGCCGATTTAATCGCGAGCCGGCACGCCCGAGTGGGCGGCCGACTCTGTGCAGGTGGGGAGGAGGCGTCGCGTCGCGACGAGGGACTACAGCAGAGCATTGGCCGCGAACGAGAACGGCTGGCCTTTGCCGATGATGAAGTGATCCAGCAAGCGCACGTCCACGCACTCCAGTGCACTTTTCAGGCGCTGGGTCAGGCGCTCATCCGAGGATGAGGGGGCGGAGCAGCCTGACGGATGTTGATGGGCCGCGATCAGAGCGGAGGCGTTATGCTGCAGCGCCCGCTGAACCACCACACGGGGATGGACTTGAGCGGCATCGATGGTGCCTCTGAACAGCGTTTCACAGGCGATGACCTGATGCTTGGAATTCAGAAATACGGCGACGAAGACTTCGCTGGGTTCCGGCATCAGCTTCAGGCGCAGATAGTCGCCGGTGACCTGTGGATCCGACATCGGCGGGCCGTCGGCGAACAGCCGGCGTTCCAGTATGGCAATGGCTTGCGCGATGATGCGGTTCTCGTACGCGAGGACCGATGCAGAGCAGGGTTCTGCTGGGGAGTCGAGACGGGCTAGGGATGTGAGCATGGCATAGACCTCCGTGGGAGAGTCCGGAGGTGCGCCCGTGGAGGGCTTTTCTCCGAGGACGATAGGGATGGTGTCGAGATGAACTGGGCATCCACCACCGCCTTGGCGATGGCTGTTCGCACAGGGATGCGAGGCGAACGAGGCGGGTCAGCGCGGCAGTGCAGCGCCATAGCCTTGAAGACCTTGGCTACCGACTTGCTGCATCAGTCGAACGCAGTGCGGCGAGGCGCACGACAAAGAATCGGAAAACGGCGTGTCCGATTTTTCCTGGGTCGCCGGCAACGGCGATCAGCATCATGAGCAGTGAGGTTCCATCAGGCGACAGCGTTTCAGCGAAGCCTGTGCTCGCCTCTCAATATCAGGGCAGCCGCCGACCGACAGGGAGCGGTTAACTTGCATATTGTTAGATTTTTAGCAAGAATATCTAACAAACAGGAGGTTGATATGAGTACAGCCCAGGCCATTCGAGAACGCATCGCGGCACAGCCTGCCGGTGAGCCCTTTACCCCAGCCCTGTTCGCCGGGGTGGGCTCGCGCGCGGCCGTCGACCAGACACTGATGCGTCTAACCAAGGTTGGCCATATCGAGCGTATCGGCCATGGCCTGTATAGCGTGCCCAAGGTGGGGCGCTTCGGCATCAAAGCCATGCCGGCTCCGGAGAAGGTGGCGCAAGCGCTTGCCGCGAGTGAGGGGGCGACCATCGAGGTGCATGGCGCCGAGGCTGCGCGGCGCTTTGGACTTTCGACACAGGTACCGGCGCAGCCGGTGTTCTACACCACGGGTTCGTCGCGCACGGTGCGCTTGGGCAAGATGGTTGTGCGCCTGCAGCACGTGGCTCCGCGCAAGCTGGTGCTGGCTGGGCGCGCTGCCGGGCAGGCGCTGTCCGCGCTGTGGTACCTGGGGCGGCATCAGGTGACACCCGCGACCTTCCAGCGTATCGCCGAGAGGCTATCGGGCAGCGAGTTTGAGGCGCTGCGCCAGGCGAAGGCGGTGATGCCGGCCTGGATGGTAGCGGCGCTGAGCAGCTATGAACGTGGCGAGGTCGCGCATGGCTGAGGGTAGCGAGCGCTATTTCGATCTTTCCCTGGCGGAGCAGGCCGAGCTGTTGCACGGCTTGGCCCCGGTGCTGGGGCGTCGGGCTGAAATCCTGGAGAAGGACATCTGGTTGTGTCAGGTGTTAGGGCTTCTGTTCAGCCTGCCGTGCCGCAAGCCGATGGCGTTCAAGGGTGGCACGTCGCTGTCCAAGGTCTATCAGGCCGTCGAGCGTTTCTCCGAGGACATCGATGTCACCGTCGATTACCGCAGCCTGGTCAATGACGTGCCGGAACTGGCGACCCTCGGCAGCAACCAGCGCCGGCGCTTGTCCGACCAGCTCAAGGCCGCCTTGGCGCAGCATGTGACCGGGGAACTGGTGCCGGCGCTGCGCGAGGCCCTGGCTCAGGCGCTGCCGAGGAGGGAGATCGCCATTGAGGTCAGTGAGGATGCGGAAAAACTCTGGCTCTACTACCCGAGCGCGGTGGACAACACGGATGCCTACCTGCGCCCCAGCGTGCTGATCGAGTTTGGCGGCCGCAATGCGACCCTGCCGCAGGACAGGCTGGCCATCGTGCCGGACGTGGCCACGCATGTGCCGGAGCTGGCGTTTCCGAGTGCGGAGGTCGTCGTGCTGTCGCCCATGCGAACGTTCTGGGAGAAGGCGACGCTGATCCATGTCGAGTGCCATCGCCCGCAGATCCGTGCAGGTGCCGAGCGGCTGTCGCGGCACTGGTACGACTTGGCGCGCCTGGCGGATCATGACGTCGGTCGTCAGGCCGTGCCCGACACCGAGCTGTTGCGCGATGTGCTGAGCATCAAGGAGACCTTCTACCGCAGTGGCCACAGCCACTACGACCGGTGCGCGGCCGGTGGGCTGCGGCTCGTGCCGGAGGCGGCGCTGCTCGGCGCGCTGCGCGATGACTATCAGGCGATGCTGGCCGCGCAGATGTTCTACGGCGAGACGCTGCCCTTCGAACGCATCATCGAGCGCCTGGCTGCGCTGGAGCAGCAGATCAACCAAGGACGCTGAGGCGCGCCTCAACTCAGATGATTGTGAATGAGCTGGTGTTGCGCGGCGGGCAGCGCCGGCATCGAACAGGCCATGAGCGCATGGCGGTCACCGTTGGGCCACACCAGCTGTGCGCGTATGCCTTTGAGCTGCAACCGTGCTTCACGGAAATGGTGCACCTGCGGCGTATTGCCTTCTGTGTGCAGGGTACGCAGGCTGGTGACGGAGCGATCCGTGACCCACAGCCATTCCCGCGTGGCGGGTGCCGCAGCGGCCTGGCCTGCCAGGTGTTGGATCTCGACGAGATAGCCCTGCGCTGAGGTAAATAGACGCAGGATGTCGTAGGGCAGCGGCATATCGAGGGGACGGGTTCCAGAGAAGTGGCCGATTCTGCCAGAGATGGGCTGTTTGTACATGCTGCGGATTCCTCAATGGGGCGGCTGCGGGATGATCCAGTCCTGCGGCAGTGAGGTGATGCCACGCGCCCGGTCGATGTTCTCGGCGATCTTGAGCGCGGCGTCGAGTTCGCTGATGCCGTGTTGCTGCATGAGCTGGTAACGCTCGGCTTTTTCTTCCGGTTCGGTTTGCGCGAGCGCGAGGTAGAGGCTGGGCGGCACCGCGCGAAACAGCAGCTCCATGCTGCGCGACAAGATCACCCCCTCCGAGAACTTGCCGGCCTCTTTGCGGGCCGAGAGCATCAGGGCTTTCTGCGCCGGGGTGAGTTCGCGGAATCTGGCGATCTTCTCCACCTCATCCGGCGGCATGCCCAGGCACAGCCACCACTCCATCATGTTCAGCATCGGCTCGGCGGCCTTGGGCAGGTCGTCGAGGTTCTGCGTCGCCAGCCAGAACCAGGCGCCCAGCTTGCGCCACATCTTGGTGATCTTGATGATGTAGGGCGCGAGCAACGGGTTCTTGGTGATGATGTGGCCCTCGTCGGTGACGTTGATGATGGGGCGGCCGAGGAACTGGTCGCGCTCGGCGAGGTTGTTGACCGTGTTGATCAGCGAGATGTAAGCGATGGAGAGCTGCGCGTTGTAGCCCTCGCGGGCATAGGTGGCCAGGTCGACGATGGTGATGTCGGCCTCGGGCCAGGGCGTGCCGGGGCGGTCGAACATCTCGCCATCGCTGCCCTGGGTGAACATGTCCATGGCATCGGCCATTTCCAGCAGCCGGGCCCGGCGCAGCTCGGGCAGGCTGGTATCGCGGCTGCGCTCGCGCAGCGCATCGCGCACGTCGCGGGTGAGCACCGTGCGCTGCGCGTCCACGCACAGCCGCGCGGCGTCGAGGATGCACTGGCGGACCAGGCTGCGATCCGCGCGGGTCATGCGCGCTTCTTCCTTGTCCTCGCCACCGGTGATCATCAGTCGCGCGGTGATCTCCAGCTCACCGAGCACGTCGCGCTGCTCGTCGCCCTCGAGCGCCGCGTGCTCGTCGTCCAGGGCATCGGCATCGAGCGTCTGTACCTGGCTGGGCGTTTCCACCAGACGCTGCGCGTCGGCGAAGGGCGCCAGGCTGACCCCGGCGCCAGGCGCGAGCTTGACCCGGTGCACGCTGAGGCCCAGCCGCGCGGCGAAATCGCCGTACAGGCCAAAGGAGTTGCCCGCCTCGACGATAAACAGCCGCGGTTGGTAGATGGCGGTGATCTGGTTGAGCAGATTGTTCAGCGTGGCCGACTTGCCAGAGCCGGTCGGGCCGGCGAGAAAAAGATGGGCGTTCATCTGCCGGTCGAGGCGATTGAGCGGGTCGAAGGTGATCGGCCCTCCGCCGCGATTGAACAGGGTGATGCCGGGGTGGCCGGTGCCCTGGCTGCGCCCCCACAGCGGCACCAGGTTCGCCGCATGCTGGGCGAACATCAACTGGGTGTACCACTGCTGCCGGTCTTTTGCCGGGTCGTAGACGCCGGGCAACCCGCGCAGGTAGGTGTTGAGCGGGGCCACCTCGTCTTCTTCGCGCACCGGCTGCAAGCCGGCGCCGAGCAGCACGTTGCCCAGTTGCAGGCCGCGAGCGTCCAGTTCCGCCTGGTCGCGGCCGCGCAGGTAAAAGGTCAGGGCGCTGCGGTACAGCTTGTGGGCGCTGCCGATCAGACTGCGGGCCTGTTGTACATCGGCGCGGGTCTGTTCCGAGGCGAGGGTGTCGCCGACGGCCTTGCGGCCCAGCTGGTTGAGGTGCGCTTCGAGCACGTCCTGCGGGGTGATGACCAACGTCAGGCACTGAATGGTGTCTTCCGGCAGTTGGTCGAACAGGGCGTTGATCGCCTCACCCTTGCGCGTTTCGCCGGTGACATGGCCGGTGCTGGGTGGGCTGCGTAGGCGGTCGACGGCAATGGCGCGGTGCGGCATGCCATCGAAGTACCACAGACCCTGGGCGACCTCCGAGCGCGGCTGGCTGAAGAACAGGCGCTGGCTGAAATCCGTGCCGCTGGCCAGCTCGACCTCGCCGGGCTCCTGTTCGTCCGGGTAGCGGGTCAGGGCATAGAAGCGTTCGCGGTCTTCGGCACTTTCACCGAGCTGGGTCGGATGTGGGTTGAACCAGCGCAACAGCCAGGCGTGGATGTCCGCCGCGCCCAGCCGCCGTGCGCGCACACCGGCATGGGCCAGGCTGCCGATGAGGCGCTCGCACACCCGGTTGAGCGCCTGCACGGGCGATTGCCCGCGGCGCTGCGGGGCCTGGCCGACCCGGCGGTAGACGACCAGCCGGGTGCGCCGGGTTTGCCCGCGCCAGGGCAGGCGGGTGACGGTGCGATCCTCGAACAGCCCGCCCGGTTTGGCGATGGCCTGCAGGTGATGGGCGAAGAAGCGCAGGTAGAACGCGGTGAAGGCGCTGCCCTGGGCGCGCGGCTGAACGTATTTGCGCAGCGCGTCGAGGTAGCGCTCCCAGTTGGGGTCGTCCTGGGCGTAGAACTGCACGACCCAGGGGTTGTCTTCCAGCTCGTCGAAGGCATCCTGCAGCACGTTTTCCAGAGTGTCGCGCACCTGCAGCAGCCAGGCCGGTTCGCGCCCCTCGGTGCCGACCGGCAGCAGTTCGTAGAAGGCGGCGACCGAGGTGCCGTCATCCAGCAGCATGCACTGCGACTCGGGCAGGTACTCGGCCCACGGCAGCAGGTTGGTGAACGAGGGGGCAACCGCGTAGAGTGCCTGCTCATCGGCCTGGGTAGCCGGCCGATGCGCGCTCTGTGCAGCACCGGGCTCGGTCAGGCCCTGGGCGTGCAACTCGGCGACGTGGCGCGCCCAGGCGTCTGCAGGTGGGGCGGGTGCCTTGGCCTGGGGCCGGCGCTTGAACCGCGGCCAGGCCATCAGTAGTCCTCCAGCCGTTCGCCGGGCAGGGCGTACTGCACCCGCTGGTACAGGGGAAACAGCGTGGTGTAGCCGGGCACCGGCACCGGGTCGCTGCCGGCCAGGTGGGGGAACACGTACATCAGCAGATCGGGATTGGGCAGGCGGTGGAACTGCCGGTAGATCTCGTTGGCCGCCGTGCGCGTGTAGCGGGTCTGCACGGCCAGCGCAGCCTGTAGATCGGCTTCGTTCAGCGGCCGGCGCAGGGCCTGACGCGCATCGAGCAGGTGCCGGGCGCTGCCGCCGCCGGTCTCGACGGTCCAGATATCGTGCATCGTGGTGTCGTCGTGTGGCAGCAGTTCTTCCTTGCTGGTGGCGCAGCCACCGAGCAGCAGCGCCATGGCCAGCAGGGCCAGGCCGTCAGTCCAGTTCTTGCGCATGGGAGAGCCCTCCAAGGCGGTGATCGACGCGGCGACCGGCGGGGTCGTAGTCGAGGGTCAGGGGTTGTTCGAGGTGCACGGCTACCTGGGCACCGGGCTTGACGTAGACGGCGGCGAACGCCTGGCCGTAGAGCTTGTTGACCCAGGCGGACATGTCCTGCACGCCACCGGCGAGGATGCGGCCCATGGCCTCGTTGGCGCCGATGCCCACGGTGCCGACCGAGCCGTCGCTGCTCATATAGGAGACCTGGCCGCTATCGGCGTCGATCAGCGAGGCGACTCCAGCTCCGGCCGCCGTGATCAGGGCCTGCGAGCCAAGGTATTGTTGGGCGTTGCTGCGCCGCTGGCCGGATACGCAGGGGATGCCATGCGGGTCGCTGATCCAGCCCATGCCGTCCTGGGTGTTGTTGCCGCCGTTGTTCTGGCGGTTGCCGCCGCGCTCGTCGTCGTTCGGCAGGGTACGGATGGTGCCGTCCTCGAAAACGAAGGTGACCGAACGGATCTGCCCGCGCACGCAGGACAGCGTCCAGTCGCCCGAGGCCGTGCCGCTGACCACGGCACCGGCCACGTCCGGAATGTCGATGCCGTTGGCGGTGAGGTTGTCCCGCCCGATCAGGACTTTGAAGGGGTAGGGGTCGTTGACGGTGCCATCGATGGGGACGCGGCCGATCAGCGCCGTCATGGCGATCGAGCCCATCAGGGTCGAGTTGGTTGGCACGGTGTAAACCGCCGTCGTCTCCGCTACGCCCGCTGCGCGGCGACCGGCGTCGACGGCGGAGCTGGCGGTGCTTTCCAGCGTCTTCTGCGCCGGCCCGAAACTGGTGGGAAAACTGAAGTTGCCGGCATTGCCGGCCGTGCGCGGCTGGCCATCGTCACGCCGGTCTTCCGGCTCGATCCAGCGCAGGGTGTCGCCAGGCAGGCCGTCGCTGGGCTCAAGACCCAGGCCGACCGGCAGATCGGCGTGGCCATCCGTGCCGATGCCATCGAGCCGCTGCTGCAGTTGCTGCAGCAGGCCCTGGGTTTGCTGGCGTTCGCTGCTGAGCTGCTGGCGGCCCTGGTGCAGCTGGTTGCGCTCGCTGTCGAGCGCGCTCTGGATGCGCTGGTCGATGGCCCCTTCGCGTTGGCGCAAGCGCTGGTTCTCGTCGCGCTGCACCTTGTTGTCACTCAGTGCGGTCTGCAACTCGGTGCGCAGTTGGCGAACCTGGGCGACCAGCGTCGCCACAGTGTCGCGCGGAGTGTCGCCCTCAATGCCGAGGGCTTTGGCTTCATCGGGAGTGAGCCGGGTTGCGTCTTCCAGCGTACTGGGCGCGTCGTTGCCGCCGGAGAACAGCTTGACGCCGACGAACACCAGCAACAGCACCAGGGGGATCATCAACCACTTGAGCAGGCCATTACTGTGCATCGCGGCCTCCCTGGTGTGATGGCACGGGTAGGTTGAGGGCGGCGTCGATGGGCGCAATGCTCGGCAATAGGGCTTGTGCCAGGCCGTGTCCACGGGTGACGAGGTAGACAACGGTGGTGTCCTCCGGCGTGCCACGCGGGCCCAGCGTCGAATGCTGGAAGGTCGCCGTGAGGAAGTGCCCCTGCAGCGCGCGCGGGTCCAGCTCCAGCCAGTGCGCGGCGCTGTTGCGCAGGCGCACAGCACTGACCCACAGGTTGTCCAGGCGCCAGGTCGCCAGCGCGTGCGCCTGTACCGGCAGGGTCGGTAGCAGGGTGTCGAGCGGCAGGTCGCGCCTCAGAGTGGCGCGAGTGACGCCCGGCACCGGTTCGACGGTGCGTAACGGGGCGTAGAGGTTCTGGGCTGCGTAGCGGGTCAGGATCACGGGCTGCGGTGTGGCCGGTGCAGGAGCTGGTTTGGCACTGCCATCATCGGCCGCGGAGGCAGTCGCGGGTGATGTGGCCGATACTGCCTCAATGATGCGCACCGGCTCCAGAGGCGGCTGACCGTCCTGGGCAGGTTCGGCGGCGATGTCGAGCAGAATCACCGTGCCGGTATCGGCGTCCTGCAGCTGCAGCCGGGTTGGTTCGATCGGCTCGCTGGCCAGCAGGTAGATCGCACCGGCGGCGCTCTGTACACGCAGGCGATTGCCGAGCGAGGCCGGCACGCCGACGCGGACATTGCGCTCGACGAAGACGACGCGTTCCTGATCGACCACCAGCGGCAGGGCCAAGGGCAGGCGCTCCCAGCGTAGAATTTCGGTGGCCTGGGCGATGCTGAACGGGGCCAGCGCGAACGTCGCGAGGGCCAGGGGCAAGAAGCGGTTCATGGTGTGTTTTCCGGGGCAGGGGCGGGCGTGGCCGCCGGATCGACAGGGCTGGCAATGCGCTGCGGCGCGCCTTCGTAGCAGTCGATGACCAGCCCGAATGGGTTGCGCTGCGGGTCGACGTCGCTGCGCAGGACCTTCAGCGGGTAGCGCACCAGGGCGCGTTTGACCTGCTCCGAGGCGTAGTACTCGTCGGCCGTGACATCGAGGTTCACCACCCATTCGCGGGTGGAGATGGTGCGCACGCGCAGCGTGGGGTTGTCGCCGTAACCGCGGCCGGGAATCTCGTAGATGCCGCGCACGCGCCGGCGTAGCTCGCCGCTGTTGCGGCGGTACTCGTAGTCTTGCTGCAAGAAAGCCTGGCAGGCGGGCGTGAGGTAGGGCGACAGCGCGTGCAGGTTGCGCGGGTAGTCGTCGTCGCCATTGGTCGGCCAACGCTGCAGCTGCTGCCAGACGTAAAAGGTGAAGGCGTACACGCTCTCGGGCGGCACGTCCCACCACGGGCGCGTACTGCCCGAGCGTAGGTCTGGCGGCACATGGATGGTCAAGTCGCGCGGCGCGCTCCACCAGCCGATGCCCATGACCAGTGCCAAGATCACCAGCAGGCTGGCCCCGATGCGCAGGGTCCTGATGTGGGCGTCGAGCCGCAGCACTTCGTTCTTGAACCGGCTCACGACGCCGTGCTCCTGCGCGTGGTCCAGTAACCGGAACGGGTCACCAGCAGATGGCCGTCGGTGAAGGTTGCGAGCAGCGGTAGGTTGAGCGCGATCCACCACTGCAATTGCCGGTACAGCCAGGTTTCGGGGCGGCCGCGCTTGAGCCGGCGCAGTGCGCCGCCGCCGATGAAAATCCCTGCGCAGACCGCAATCAGGATGGCCGTGGGGACGATGGCAATGATCGCGAATAGGATGGCCAGCGCCGTGCCGCTCGCCAGGCCAATCAGCCCTGACAAGCCTGCGCAGACCCACAGCTCATTCGCCGTCAGCCCGCGCACCACCACCGGGTGACGGTTGAGGCGGTGGGGCAGAAACAGCACCGTCCCGTCCAGGCGGATATCTTCAGCCATCTCGGCAGGCCTCGGTTCAGAGCACGCCGATGGCTTCGGTCAGCAGCCAGATGCCCACCACCAGCAGAATGGCACCGACCGCCACGGTCAGGCCGAACTGGCCCCAGGTCGAGCGGCCAATGTGGATCTCCGCGTAACGGGTGTAGGCGTGGTAGCAGACGCCGACGAACATCGAGGCGACCACCAGCAGGGCGATCAGCATCACGATGTCGTAGCCGTAGTTCTGCAGCGTTTGCAGGATCCCCGTGCCGACGCCGCGCGATGGGTTCTCCAGGGTGGGCAGGGCGGCCTGGGCGAATGGCGACAGCGCGCCGAACAGCGGCAGTGCCGCCAGAACAGTGAAGGCGCGTGGGAGGAAAGTACGGGCGAGCGGCTTCATCAGGATGACCTCTTACGAGAGCAGGAATAAGGTCAGCACCAGGTACAGCACGACGAAGCGCACCACGACGACCAGGAACTGACGGTGGGACAGCTGTTCTTCGGCCCAGCCGAGGTAAGCGCTGCGTATCGCCCAGGCACCCCACAGGAGCAGCACGGCGAACACCGCACCGAGCAGTACGGTTGCCATTTCGGTCGGGGTGAGGCCGCTGTTGGCCTGGAATGCGGTGATCTGCGCGGCGTTCATGGCGCCTCCTGTGCGTCGAGCGCGGCGGCAGGCTGGCGGTAATCGCCGAGCAGCTCGGCGGGATCGCGCGGCTGTGCACGCGAGGGCTTCAGGTAGTCGCGAATACCGCCGCGCACGCGCTCCAGGTCGGCGGCGAGACGGCCGTAGTCGAAGTGGTAACGGGCACGTTCGTCTGGCGGCTGTGCGGCTTGTTGCGCGACGAGGCGCTCGATGTTGTCGAGTTGGCGCAGCGCGGCCGCGAGGCGTGCATGCTCTGGCGTGGCATCGTCGGCGCTGGCGTGACCGGCTAGGCACAGACCGAGCAGCAGCGCCGGGATCAGACCGGATGCGTGATGCCTGTTGGCTGGAGAGAGCAGTCGCTTGGACATGGGGCAATCCACGATTGGCGAGCAATGGCGAGATGCTCCTCAGCAATCGCGGGCGATGCTGCAATCAATGCGGGATTGGCCGTGATCGGCTTGTTGGCTACCCTGGCGTGGTGATGTCGACGCACGTCGAAGTGCGAATCAGGTTTCCGACGGCCAGCTTCCCGCATGTGCGACACGCGCCCATTCCGCACCTGCCGTTCAGGCGATGGAAAGTGAGGAAAAAATCGGCATAATGGTCGGAAATGAGGATTTTCCTTTTAGAGTGAGGAAAATCCTGGCCACCTGAACCGAAGAAAGGATTTTGTGATGAACGCCGCGGGCTACTCGCTTCTCATCCAGCAGCTGGGACTCTCGGCGGTACCTCTCCGTCTGCCTGCCATTGTACAGCCGGTCACGCGCATTGAGTGCATCGGGCACACCTTGGCCGTGCCGCCGGCTATCGCGCCGGCGCCGGATGATCTGCTTGGCCACGTCTTGTTCGCCCTCAAGCACGAGGGCATCAACCTGGCGGTACTCGCCCAGGCGCTGCCGAGAATTCCGGCAGCAGCATTCGAGCAGGCCTACCAGGCTGCGCCCAACGGGATCTATATCCGGAAGGCCTGTTACCTCAGGGAAGCCTTTACCGGTGAGCCCATCGCGCAGCATGCCCCGGTCCGGGTGCCGTACAGCCCGCTGTTTGATCCGGAGCGCTACATCACGCGGCCGGGTGAGCGCAATGCGAAATGGCGCATCGAGTTCAACGGTCTGGGCGATCTTACCTACTGCGCTACGGTCGAGCGCACCCCGCTCATCACCGAGCTGCTGGCCCATGACATCCTCGGCCGGGCCAAAGTCTTCATCGAATCGCTGCCCCCGATCATGATGGACCGGGCGCTCAACTGGGCCTACCTGCACGAGACCAAGGATTCCTTCGCCATCGAGCGGGAGGCGCCGACGGAGGACAAATCCCGGCGTTTCATCCAGCTGTTGCGCCAGGCCCATGAGCGCCAGCCGCTGACTGAGGACTACCTGGTGAACCTGCAGAACGCGACGGTCTCCAACCCCCTCGATATGGCTGCAGCGTTCAGGCATGAGCAGAACCACCTCTCCGATGGTACCCAGGGGGCCGTCGGGGTGACATATCTGCCGCCACCCCCGGAGCTCTGCCGGGAACTGATGGAGAGCCTGATGGGGTTTGCCAATGAGGCCCCGACCCAGATCGATCCACTGGTGGCCGCCGGCATCATCTCGTTTGGCTTCGTACTCATCCATCCCTTCATGGACGGCAACGGGCGTCTGTCTCGGTTCCTGATCCACCAAGCGCTGTGCCGCGCCGGCGCGCTGGAAAACGGGCTGCTGTTACCCGTTTCGGTGGCGATGAAACGCCAGGAACGCCAGTATCTGGAGACGCTGCAGTCCTTCTCCCGGCCGGTGCGTGATTTCTGGGACGTGCAGTGGATCGACTTCGGCCAGTACGGTTTCGAGTTCCGCGGGGACAACGCGGTGTATCGCTTCTGGGATGCGACGCCCTGCGTTGCCTTCACCCTGGAGATGGCCAGGGTGGCGCTTGAAGTCGAGCTGCACAAGGAAACGGCCTTCCTGGCGTGCTACGACACGGTCTACCGGGCCGTGGACGAACGCTACGACCTGCGTGGGAGTGATCTCGCCAACCTGGTGATGATGTGCTTGTCCAATGATGGGATCGTCTCCAACAACCGGCGCAAGCAGTATCAGTACCGAGTTGCGGAAGAGGTCTTCGACTTCATCGAGCAGATGGCCCAGCAGGTGCTGGCGGCGCAACGGGTCGAGGCCGCAGACAAATGAGCGACCGCTGCCGCGCTATAGGTACTTCTTGAAGTTTGCCGCAGTGATGTTCACCGCCAGGCCGAGCAGCGCCGCGCTCGGCAGCAGCACCAGCAACGGGTGCACGCTCACAGGCAGGGTGAGGTAGAGGATCCACGGCAGGACGGCCAGCGGCATCAGGCTCGCTTTGGCGCGGTGGTAGATAAAACCCGACTCGCGGCCGGCGCCGAACTTGCGAATATCGCGGCGCACCAGGCCATCGATCAGGCCGACGAAGGCGGCCAGCAGAAACAGCGGCAGCGTCAGCACCAAGACCAGCAGCCGCACCATGAAGGTCAATGTCGTGAACGCTGCGGCGATCAGGTAGCGCTCGCTCCAAACGTAGACCTGGCTGATGTAGTAGCGGACGTCTCGGGCATCGCCATGACTCGGGGCGCGCGAGCGCGAGCGCGCCGATGCCTGGCTCATCCAGTCGAGCAGGCCGGTCTTCACGAAGAGCCATTGGTAGGCACTCTCAACCAATTGATGTGCGGTGCGCCCCGGCTCTTGCACCACCGCGCTGCGGGTGAAGTGGGTGGAGAGGTGGTTCAGTTCGTAGTCGAGCATGCCCTGGGCATGACGCCAGCCCTGGTCGGGCCAGAACAGGTGCATGCCGGCGCACTCGATGAGGATCGACAACAGCAGCGAGCCGATCAGCACGCCGAGCATGCGCAGCGGCAGGGTGACCATGCTGGCGAACACGCCTTGCTGACGGGCCTGTTCGCGCTGGGTGGTGGCGGCTGGATCCTTCATGGCCGTGCCTCGCCATCGACGGCCGTGTCCGGATCGGCCAGGTGGCGGAAGCCGTCGAGCAGGTCGTCGGGCAGCGGCTGATCCTGCAGGCCTGGCAGGCCCTGGTTGTCCCACCAGTCGCCGGCCTCGGCATAGTGTTGGCGCATGTAGCCGGCGAGCTGCTGGAGATCCTCGGGCAGGGCTTCATCAGGATCGGGGGCCGGCAGCGGCATGCGGATTTTCCACAGCTGGCCGCCTTGCAGCAGGGCAAAGGCCTGGCCTTTGGGCAGGCCGACCACGTGGGCGGGCTCGATCATCGGCACGCTGGCGGTGCTGATGCGGTCCTGTGCGTTGGAGGTGAAGTCGGTCGGCCCTCGCACATCGGAGCTGTCGGTGGCGCCGCTGACCAGTGTCGTGGTGTAGACGTCCACTTTGGGCAGTTGGCGGGTGAGCAGCTCGGCGGTCGCGGTCTCGCGCACCCTCAGCATGAACAGGTTGTTGAAGTTGCCGATGACCTGGCCGGCTTTGGCGCGGTTGCCGACACGCGCCTCGATGTCGCTGAGCGTCTGGGTGTAGGCCGTGACCTGCAGCCCGGCACCGCCGCCCTTGTTGACCAGCGGCACGAATTCGTCGCCCATCAGTTCATTGAATTCGTCCGCATGGACGTTGATCGGAACCCGGGCACCCGCCAGGGCGTCGGGCAGCCCCTCGTCGATGCCGAACTTGTAGATATGCCCGGCAACCGACACCAGATCGGCAAACATCGAGTTGCCGACAGCGGCGGCGACCTCGGCATCTGACAGGGCATCGAGGCCGACATAGACCACCGCGCGTTTGCGCACGATCTGCATCCAGTCGAAGATCGGCCGCGGATCGGCCAGATCCGCATAGTTGGGGGCGAGCAGTTGCGCGGTTTTGCCGGTGGTGAGCTTTTCCAGCAGCGGCAACAGGCTGGCGACGATCTTGTCGAAATAGGTGCGGTCGTAACGCACGGCGCTGCGCAGGCCGTCGAGTACCGGATCGTAGACGCGGACTTGCGACAGGTACTGCTCCAGCGCGACCACGCGTTTTTCCCGGCCGATCATGTTGCGCGGGATGTTTTTGTCATTCAGCCGCACTTCGAGCTGCACGATGATGTCCCAGGCCTTGGGTTCGTGCCGGGCGAAGTAATGTTGCGCGTACTCGATGAACAGCGCGTCGATATTGACCACGTGGCGCTGGATCAGCAGGTAGTCCGGGCGCTGGCCCAGCTCGACCAGGGCGCGGGCGATGATGTTGACGAAGCGCCAGGCGAACTCCCGGAACGCCGCGCTATTGCCCTCGCCGGAGAGCTGCCCGGCGATGCGCGTGGCCACCTCCGAGATTCTTCCGAAGCGGCCCACGGCGTTGTAGCGCGCGCTGAAATCCGGCCAGCCCAGGTGGAAGACATAGAACTCGCGTTCGCGACCGGTGCGCTTGGCCTCCACGTACATGCGCTTGAGCAGGTCCGCATCGCCTTTGGGGTCGAACACGATCACCACCTCATGCTCGCCGGCCGCATTACGCCGCCGAATGTCCTGGGTCACGAACAGCTCGGCCAAGCGGGTCTTGCCGACCCGGGTGGCACCCAGCACCAGCGAGTGCCCGACCCGTTCGCCGAGCGGCAGGCTGACATCGACTTCGTTCGGCTCGATGCCATGCAGCCGCGGCAGGCCGCCGACTGGCGGCAACGGGCGCACTGGGTTGAGTGCGATGTCCCAGGCGGTTAGCTTGGCCAGTTGCGACAGTGGAAACGGCGCGAACTCCAGTCGCTCTTCCAGGCGACGCGCCAACTGGTAGGCGGGCGTGGGCTCGACGTAACGGCGAAACTCGGGGCGGAAGGTCTGCGTCAGGCGGTGCGTGTGCCGTTGTTCCCAGCGAAATCCGCGGCCGATGAACAGCCGCTGCTGGCTGACCGGCACATCGCGGCTGGTCATCACGTAGCGCGGCAGGCGGCGGATGTTGCGCCGGTAGCGCAGGATCACCAGCGCATCGCGCAGGCGAATCGCGCCGAAGGCGAGGAAGGCCAGGGCGCTGCCCAGGCCAATCGTTGGGCTCAGCGCGAGCGACCAGGGGGCCACCAGGGACAGCAACGCGGCGGCGGCGCAGACCGCCACGGTGTACAGCTCCACCGCTGGCCGTAGCAGCACCTCGATCGCGTGGGGTTGGGCCATGGCCGGCGCTTCACTGTTCGAGGCCGGTGGCCGTGATCAGCACTGGGTAGTGACGCAAGCCGAGGCGCTCGGCGAGGTCGTCGCCGGTAACCGGCGACAGCGGCAGCCCTGGCACCAGCGCCCGCAGCGCGTCCAAAGACTCGGCCGAGCTGATATTGACGATCAGGCCCACGGCGCCGAGTTCGCGCAGGCGCGGCGCCCGCTGCTGCAGCCAGGCACGCGAGCGTTGGTCGTCGCCGACGAGAAAAAACGCCGGCAGCCCGGGCGCTTCGATCGTGCGCCGCGCCACAACGCCGGGCGACAGCCGCATGGAGCGCACCGGGGGCATGCTCGCTTCGTTGACCGCTTCAACTGGCGGACGCGGCATCTCTATCAGCGGCGCGCTGACTCCGGCGCGCGGTTGTAGGTTCAGGGCCTCGTAGTACGGCAAGGCCGAGGTGCCGCCACGATCGTCGACGATGATCAGCGCGTCGGCCTGGGCGATCACCGGCAGCCACAGCAGAGAGAGGCAGGCAACGAGGATGGGCAGGGCGTTCATGGCAGGTTCCTCCGGGAGCGGATGGCCGGTCGGGGTTCGCCCAGAACGCGAGCCAGGTGCTGGCTGACGTTGTGGCGGTAGCGCGCAGCCGGCGCACCACCGGCGGGGCGGTGGTAACGGCCGATGGCGAGCAGCCAGTCCTCACCGGCGACGTGCTGCTCGCGCAGGATCTCGGCGGCGATGGCCAGGTTGCGGTAGGGATCGAGCAGGTCGCAGAGCTGGGCGTAGCGCTGCGGGTGGTAGCCGAGATTGATCTGGCCGAGCCCCGCGTCGATCCGCGTGGCTGGTGTGCGCCTGAGTGCCTCGCGCAGCCCGGTGCAGGCCTCGGCGCGGGTGGCGTAGCGCTGCGATGTGCCGGCGACGTTGAGCGTCCACGGCCACGGCACCAGGCGGCCACCTACGCGGGTGCCGCTCTCCTGCAGTGCCACGGCGTACAAGACGGTCGAGGGAATGCCGGCGCGCTGGGCGGCAACCTGGTAGGCCGGTGGCGGGATTTCCCGCGCCTGAGCAGTACCGGTCAGCACACAGACCAGCAGCACGAGTGCAGTGCGGAGCGACATTACGGCTGCCGCTGCCATTGCCCGCCGACCTGGCGCACGACCGCCGGCAGGTCGCCTGGCAGCCCCAACGAAAGCCAGTGCCCCGCGTCGTGATTGAGCGTGACCTGGCCGCTGCGCACCTTGGTCGGCTCGATGCCAATGCGCTGTGCCCAGGCGCGGATGCGCGCGTCGTCGGCGCCGCTGTCGACGACGTAGATATCGAACGCCTTGCCGGCGGCCTGCAGCCGCAGCGCGGCTTGATCGCAGGTCGGACAGGCGTCCTCGACGAACACGGCGAGCCGTCCGCTCGCCGCTGGCACCACCGGCGAGAACGTCGGGCCGGCGTCGGGCAGGATGACGCGCGGCATATCGGCGTGGAGCCGCTGCCAGGCGTCGTCGTAAGCCCGTTGGTAAGCGAGCAGTTTCTCGACGCGCTGCGCTTCTGCCGCGACCTGCAGCTCCGCGTAGCGCTGCCGCTCCTGGTCGGAGCGCGCCTCGATACCCAGTGCAGTCAGCGGGTCGATGTGCGGCGAATAGACCCCCAGCGGCCCCTGCATCAGATCGCGGTAGCGCGTCCATTCCTCGACGCTCAGGCCCCAATCCCGTGCATGCTGCTCGTCGGCGCGTTCGAGAGCCAACGGCGGCTCGCGGCTGGGCCTGTTGTCGCTGCTGAGGGTTGGCGCGCCCTGGGCCAGGTTGCTGGTCAGCAGGAGGAGCAGGGTGGGAACGATACGGCGAGGCCTCATCTGACCCTCCTATCGCGCCGGAATGGGCAGGCGACGGCTATCGTCACCGTGCCGGAACACAGCGGTGTTTGGTTCGATAGCCTCGAGGTGCCAGCCGGCCTCGGTCTCGCCGGGGCGCAGCAGGCGAACCTGTGCGAGCGCGTCCGAAGCAGCAGGCATAATTGAGAGGAACTGCTCACCGGCACGCAGCTCCGTGCCGATCACTCGGAATGGCGGCTCGATGGCCTTGGGTTTGGCTAGTATCGCGGCGCGCTGGCGGGGCTGAGTCGGTGGTGCAGGCGGAGGTGCGCTGAGGCGCATTTCCAGTTGCTCAAGGCGCGCTTGCAGCGGCAGCAGATTGTCCGCTGCCGGCTGGCTGCCGAGCGACTCCTCGAACGCACTGAGCCGCTTCTCCATCGCCAGACGATCAGCCTCGTAGCGCGCCTGGGGCAGGGCGTCCGGCTGCTGCTGGACGTGCTCGACCTGCTGGGTCAGTTCGGCCAGGCGCTTTTCTAGCGCGGCGACCTGCAGGCTGGGTGCGCTGGTTTCGACCTGGGTCGCCAGACCTGACAGCGCAACGTGGTTGATCGCGACGGCGCCGCTGATGAGCAGCAGCCAGGTGGCTACGGCGACACGCATCAGGGGGCCGTGAGGACTAGATTCAAGGCCGGGCATCGTCGTCATGGCTGCGGCTCCCCAGTTGCACCTTGCAGGGGAACGCTATCAACGGTGGCCGGCCCCGCTTCGACAGGTATTGCGTCCGGCTGGCTGAAGCAGACGCTGCGCGTGCTGTGGTCGATGTGCAGCGTCCGCGCTGGCCCAGCCAGGGTCCGCAGGGCATCGCGCAGTTGTAACGGGCCGAGATGGTAGTGCGCCGCCGGCAGCGGGAGGCTGCCCAGCGCATCGGTGTCGCGTCCGCTGCAGAGCTGGTAGCCGGAGCGACGCAATACATGCCGTAGCGCATCTCCGACGCTGGCGTGTAGGGTGCGGGGAATGGCCACGTCGACCACCTGTAACAGCAGATCCTGCTGGGCGGCCGTCGGGGTCAGCTCGACCAGGGTGTAGCGGCCGTAGCGAACGACCGGGACGTACTCCTGATCCAGATCCGGAGCCGCGACCTCAGCGGGAACGGGAGAGGGCGCTGGAGGTGTTGCGCAGCCGGCCACCAGTGCGGCCAGCAGCAGGCAACTGCAGTAGGAACGGATGGCGTGCATGGCTCGGCTCTCGGCAAGGTCGAGCCGAGACCATCGCCACTGCGCGAGGTCGAGTCAGCAAACAATGGGAATCGCTGTGTTGCCGTTTTTACGGGGAAGTCTCAAAAGGGCAGCGGACTCAGCGGTGATCAAAAAACCAGCAGGTGGACCCGAGGCCCCATGCGTCGTGGGATTGGGATCTTATTGAAAGGGTTATGCACAGATTTTGTGGATAACTCGAAGCGGGCTTGTGCGGTTGCCGAACGGTGAGATGAGGCACAGTCGGGGGCATCGGCAAGGCCAGAGAGGCTGGAGGAGGGCGCTCGCGGAGTGCTGGTGTTCGGCAGAAAATGACCCACAGCCGCCGGTCAGACAGGCAGAAGCTGGCCGATTCTGTTGAAAAAGTAGCGGTCTCCCCATGCCGTTGGCAAAATTGCTTTGTCAGCGAGCGTGGGGGCGAACAGCATGATGGGACAGTTACCGGGAGGACAGCCGCGCCTG
>Ga0180008_1000574_pt1 | contig 29466 bp, 33 predicted proteins | sample MM_PW_MetaG_FD_121121 | JGI IMG/M metagenome (GOLD analysis project Ga0180008, IMG submission 121121) | Groundwater microbial communities from the Aspo Hard Rock Laboratory (HRL) deep subsurface site, Sweden - MM_PW_MetaG | ecosystem: Environmental > Aquatic > Deep subsurface > Groundwater... | reverse complement strand
TACTAGCGACGTTACCTTATACAGAGACGTTACCTTATACAGAGACGTTACCGATAGTTTTATCCAAGGAACCTATTTTAACTATTCGTACATAGGTTTGATCTGCCATCCCAGAGTTAGCCCATTGGGGTCTTTTATTGGGAGGGCTTCTTCGTACTCACCCATTTTTGGGGATACGTTTATGATAAAATCTGAATTCAGAGATCTGTCATAGTCTCTATTTACGAATTTTAAATCTTCCTGCATATTCACCTCCTAATGTTTTTGAAACAGTGGGCCTGACAGGACTTGAACCTGTGACCCGCTGATTATGAGTCAGCCGCTCTAACCAACTGAGCTACAGGCCCCAATGCACTTTAACTAAAATCCTAACTTTGATAGGATTTTACCTATCATTCCTCTTGCCGGAGATGATTTCTCACACGTCGGGGTGGATATCTTGTTGGATTTTCTTCGAGATGCCAACGCCCGCTTTCGGTTCTTCTTGTTGCGCTTTAGCATGATAATCCTCCTGTGTTTTTGTTATTACAATTCAATATATATAGTGAATTATAATTGATAGGCATCTAGAATCAATTTGTTAGCAAAGTTTACATCGTATTTACATTCTACCATTGTTTCGGTTAAATTATTATATATTTCTAACTGCTCATTCATTATATTCATAACAGTTTCTAAGTCAATATTACCGCGTTTAATTTGTTTTATTAGGTCGCATTCTTTTAATGGAAATGTGAGTTTTCCTGTTGTTTTTAATTCTATTGCTTGGTATATATTTTTTATTGAATGGGATATTGATTTCCAGTCTGCATCTTTTGATTCTGTTACGCGTTTACCATATCTTGATAGTTTTCTGTTCAGAACATGTTTGAATTCCTCAATTCTCATATTTGAAAACATTTTATCACCTATTAATATGGTATTGAGGTCATCAATGAAGGATATATATTTCCAATTTTTGTTTTGGAATTTTTCAACTATTGATTCGTATGCGTCTCGAACCAAAAGTATATTGTTATATTTAGAATCTTCTAATTCTTGTTGTAATTCTACCAACTCATTATAGTGAGCAATTCGCAAGTTGTATTTGTAATAAATACTCATAGCGAATCTTACATTGACCAAATTGCTTATTGTGTTGTTCACAAGACTAGATGTAGATTCAAACAATTTTTCAACTGTTTCTGTTTCAAATATAACATTGGGAGTAGTTGCGCTAAATAGCAGATCTAAAGCCTCTGTACTTTTATTGTTCAACAAGAACTTTAGATAATATTGTAAACTCCACAGATGTAAATCCAATTCGTCATCTTTCGATGATAAGTTGTTACATTTATCACCAACTACAACGTTACGTAAAAAGGGGAGGAATAATCCTCTTACATCTATATCACTCAACTCATCTTCCGTTCCATATAGATTAGAGCCATGATACGTGAGATATAAGAGGATTCCCTTGTTTTCAACTAGACTTTGAGATTTGTTTATTATGTCTATTGTTTTCATCTAACCTATCTCTTAGTGTTGCGTTACTTGTTTCTATATAGTTAAATATACTTGAGCCAATGCCCCCAAACCAAATTAATACCCATAGATGCGACATAAACATCATAGTAATAAACGATTTTATGTCAACTTTTTCTTTGTGTTTGTAGCACAAAAATGTTAAAGTTAGAAGCCATCCTATTAGATGCGTTGTGATTAATAATAACATTGGTTATAACGTTGCATCTATATATGCACTTCCCGCCGATTCCATTCCCATGAAAGCACCCGCTACCTTTTTGAATTCATAGGTCTTTCTTCTAAGGAACATTCGCATCATCATTTGCGTTACTTCTGCTTGTTGTGCAGCTAAAGCTCGTTTAGATTTTATATTTCTATTTTTGACCAAGTCGAATATATCTTTGTCTAAATAATCCATTCCATATATAATTCGCAGATAATCTCTACCACGAACTTTTAGAGCTTGTTGTACTAGATATCCATCTATTGTTTGATTATAAACAACATCTGGTTTAATAACAATACCTTCCGATCCACTGTTACACATTCCGATCCATTTATCCACTAGTTCTTGTTCTGAACTTTCTCCTACAATAAATGGGAACCAATTACAGGGTTTAAAATATTCACCAGCTAGTTCTTTTATTCTAGCCAATTGTTTGATGTTTGTATCGGCATACATATGTGTTTCTATTTTATATTTTGCTGATTCTTTATCGACTGTACCTTCAGCAATTACAGAGAAAGGAAAGATTTGTATCGGTTCGCTTTGTGTATATTTATCTAAGGTGGTTAGAAACATCTGAGATTCCTTAAACTTATCAGAACCGCAATACTTTCTGGATAGATACGCGCATTCTCCAGGGATACTATAATCTTTAATAATTAAATTTTCACCTAATAATACCCATGGTGTTATTTCGGAATCCAACATAATGAATGAATCTTTTTTCAATTTAGGTTGAAGAGTTTTCCATATTTCATTCTCTAAATCGGGATTCTCATAAAAGAATTGAACTCCACGTCTAGAGTTGATTATTATAGGTTTATCATATCCCATAAGTTTTGCAATTTCTGGGTTTTCAAATGCTAATATATAGGCTCTACTGCCCATATACTTTTGTTCGCATACTAGTTCGTTTATACCACGATCTTTAAAGTACTTAATTGCACTTATTGGGTGCTCTAGGTAGTCGGGGTAGTCTGGATTGTAATCTACTGGTGCAATAGTTGGGGCTAAATAGAATAGATTTGGATTCATAGCCCCTCTAGATGTTAAACCCTTTGTAATTTCTGATCCGCTTACACATCTACAGGTAGCTGGTAACAACATAGAACTATGTAAGTCTTCTAAGTTGCGTATTGCCTTTTTACTGATGTATCGCTTGTTAGGTTTCTTATGTTTAGCAACCAATACAATAGTAGGTTGTATTTCTTCTTCTGTTAGATTTACATACTCAAACTCATAATCTCGTTTTAGAAATTCACACACCTCTGTTTGAAATCTTTCCATTGTAAATTCAATTTTGTGATCTGGGTGTCTATACCCATTTTCTTCTAAATCGAACCCGCTAATTGGATTGTATTCGAGATTTGGTGTAGTGATAATAATAGTTTTTGGAGCAAACACATTTCTAATGATATAAAGAAGTTTATTTCTATCCTTTTGGTCAAAATGCTCTATTGCTTCTGTGCAAGTCAATGTATCGCATAATATAAAATCAGAATCTATATTAGGCTCTAGCACGTTTGTACAGTTAAACCTAACTTTTGATGTGAACATGCGCTTGCCAGCTTTTTTGATTTTCAAACCATTTACATCTAAACCTAGATATTTTTTATTTTCCAATCCAATCTTTTCTACTAATTGAAATATTAGTTTTCCCTCGGCACAGCACAAATCCACTACTGTTTCGGGTTCACTATCTTTTACTAATTCTGTTACTTTTTTCAAACGGGTTACACCCAATCCCTTGCGTTCTAATATATCTTCAAGGGTTTTCATTTGAATTTCAACTTCATCAGGTGTGCAACCGCTTTCAATAAGCATGTTTTCTTCGAATAGTTTAATATATCCCTTATGCCATCTGACCATACCATTTATGATCTTAGTTTTGACTTCGGGGTAATCGTTCAGCCATCCCTTGCAGAACTTAATGAATTTTTCAACTTTAGATTTTTCCAATCTGTATAGATTAGATCGTCTCGATAGAAAGAATGACATAATATATACTTTTTGTAAAAACATGCATACACTGATATTGACTTTAGGTGTTAGTTTATATATGTGTACATATTTTGTAGCGTCATCTATTTTTTCTGCTACGATATCAATCGAGTTAAACATATCAACTACGGTTTCATCTCGATTGAAAAATGGTCCTATTGTTATTTCTAAATCTCTTGGTTTTAATACTTCTTCGTCAGTGAGGTGACCATCCGTGACATTTGATCCACGAATGGCCGACCTCAATGCGTCCTCAACACCATCCAGCCCAATTGGAGTTACTGCACCCTGTTCCACATTAACGTATACCGATAAATTTTTTTCTTTTGCCACCTCAATAAACTTCATATTATTGGGTGTAATTTTTATTTCATACTCTTCCGGTGAACTATTTGCAAAGTTACCATAAACTTCATGAATTTTATTTTTTGGTATTCTAGTAAACCCCTCTGTTGTTTCTGGGTTTTTACATAGAATCCAAGATAATGCGTTGTCTTTCGTTTTCGATTTTATTTTAAAGTACATATCACCTCTATTTTTTAATGGTTTTTACCAAGTTTTTCGTCTATGAATGCATAAAGATATCTTATAGATATTTTAATAGTCACAACGATTGTGATTATTGTGATTACTATTACCGCACCTAATATCAAACAGTACAGGACAACCACACCAAAATTGGGATTGTAATTACCTACAATACCATACAGCAATGGTTGGTAATATTTTATATAAACGCCTATACCTATAAATGTACAAACGCAACATAGTTCAATTGCAATGGCAATTATAAGAGATATACAATTTGCAACGGACTCACTTTCTAAAATAACATTTACAAATCTCATAAGTTTAACGAATGCATACATATGAATGAGAACTATATATAACATGGAGAACGCACATAAAAATATAAAGTGTTTGTTGTGCACAAGTGAAAGTGCATAAAATGGTATGTCGGATGTGATAGAAAAATACCACCACACACTTAGTATCAGTAATAAAATACCCATTATACTGGCCGAAATGACAGTTGATATAGTTTCTTTAACTAGTTCATTTACTTTCATTATTGTTTGCACTCAGTTCAATAATATAATTTATTGTAGATTCTACTATCAAAGATAAACTATTTATAGTTGATATAATCGCAATAACTAATGTTGCAAGTATAATTATAAACAGATTAGTATATACGCATTCTAAACTATAGAATGTTGGGTGATAGTTGCGTAGGTATAACCAAAGTACTATGTATATTACAAGCATGAATATGGTTTGAATTGTTAAACATATATTACCAATTGTTTTATATGACTTTTTTCTTTCCGATACTGTTATTATATCATATATAGTATTTATAATAAATATGTATATAAAAACCCCAGACCACACACTAATTCCTATTAAACATGTATGAATGCTTCCTTTCCCGGATGTCAATTCAACTAAATCTGCGGAAGAATACCATAAATATCCTATATATCCACCTGATAATAATAATGTAAGTATAACCCACATTATCCCTTTAACTAAATATCTTATTTCTTTTGCAATATCGTACATATTATATAGCCTCTTGTTTTGTATGATTGTTATTCTATCGAATCTAATTGTTTAACCAAGTTTTTTGTCTATAAATGCGTAGAAAATTCTAATATGGGCCTTTATACACGCAATCAATGAAACTGTTGCGCAAAACAATGTTCCCATCACCAATAAATACCAAAACGCTATACTCATTCTATGCTCGTTGAAAAGAACTCCCCATAACGATGGTTGTAAACATTTAAAATAGACACCAATTCCTATTACGGTGAGACAATTACATATTACCATTATAGATGAAATGGTACTGTGAAATATAGTACGTCCCACAACTAGGTCTAATATGAACCTCATCACCAATGTCAGGTATGAGTAAAAACCGACCGTGTACAGCATAGAGCATAGGTATATAAATGGAAACCAACCACTTTGTAAAAGTTGGTCACTAGACGATAAGATTGATTCGGCAGAAAAGTAACACCCTACACCCAGCGATAGTGTCGCAACAACAAATACAACGGACGCCATAAAAACAGTAAGGAGTGATTTAACTAGTTCATTTACTTTCATTGACTAAAATTGATACTTTATCAAATCCTTCCAGCATTGTTGGTATGTCTATACTGTATGCGAACTTTCTTACTATTTTTTCAGATACGGTTTTATCTTTTCGATTTAAATCATTTGCAACTGCGAACTGTAATGGTGCTGCTATGAACAAAGATTCTATTATACAATCGGGAATTGCTTTTCTTAGTTGTTCGACCAAAGACGTTCTTTTTTTACGATTTAAATTGGTGCAGCATATAGCAAGAGTTGTTTCGGGTGTGCTTTCGTTTTCGAAAAACATCTTTGCTTGTGACACCAACTTTTTGTCCATATTTACTCTCTTTTTATTGCAATACTCATATGCACGCTCATAAATTTCTTTTTCTGATAAACCATCGGTGTTGTTATGAGATGTATACTCGTCGATTCTTATTTGGTCGTAACTTAATATTTTATAACCCGCAAGCTTTGCACAATGATCTTTTCCCGACCCTGGAATACCAGAGTACACAACGATATCTGGATTCCTATAATCAGAAGGACTCCAAACTTTAGGAAATTCTACATAATCTGTATGTTCGTCAGTAAACAGTCTACCTGAATGATCAGCTTTCATAAATAATTCAAATTTTTCAGCTAGACGTTTATTATTATTTACTAATTTTATTAGATCCAACTGCGAATCAATTTTATAATAATCATAATGATTGTTTATGATGGGAAGTGTGATATCTAAAGCGGTCATTACTTCTAAGTAATTTGGACCATATTTATCATATATAAAATCGATTGCAAATTGTACACCTGCAGGGCCATGTCCTTTAAATGCAACATACGGTGGGTAACAACATCGTGTATATATCTTACCTACGTCGTGCAGTAAGCACAAATCATACATAATAGTTTTTAATTCAATATCTCCTTCAACATACATCTCGCTTAATACTAACAATGTATGTGACCAAACATCACCCTCAATGTGATAGTCATTTATCCCTGATGCGGAACCATCTAACGAATGTAGACAGTTCCGCATACGACTTACAATATCAGGATATTTGATACAGAATTCTTTTACCAATTTTGATTTTAATTCTATATCTTTCATATTAAGAAGTGACCTCCGCGACAACCACGTCCCATAATTGTTTGAGCATTCCGATCTTTTCCACATAATCGATCTTTTTTGTTTTATCGAGTTTGTAGAATTTTGTTTTGTCGACGTGGGTGTATTTATGTAGTAACTTTTTGTACATATGATTCCACACATTTCGATATATTTTGTCGTTTATGAAACAATAAGATGTGATCGTTTCATTTATTCTTTTTCGCCACTCTTTGTTTTGCTTTGTCGTTTCACTTTTAGTGTTCTTAATCAACGATGCCATTCTACGAGAAGCAGTTCTTCTCACAGACGAGTACACTGGAAATAGAAATGGTTGATTGATATCTTGGGGTTTTAGAGATGGTACGCTTGCAAACCATTTGGCCATCATCTTGTGATTCATATATGTACCACGATTTTTCCCAGTAACCACAACGGGTTTTACTTTTAGTTTTGCGATCCGTCGTCGTTCATTTCTGATATCCAATTGCAGAAATCTACAAATATCGGTGAACTTGTACATCGTTTCGCCCCCTATTACACATGGAACCATCTTGCTTACAGTTTTCATTTATTATAATCCTTTCTAGTTTTTTAATAGTTACTTCTAGCGCACGATATTGTTACAAATATCGAGAAGTAACTTCTATTATTTTTTTTGAATTGTATATCTGACAATGTTACAATATATTTACCAGCATAGTCTTGATATGATGGAATTTGAGTTTTTATTTCTATTGGAATACCAACTTTCGATAGATGTTCTATGGGAAGATTTCCATCTAATGTAATTGATATAGTCGAATTTGATGAGAATAATTTATTATAATTATTGGTTATCAGTGTGGTTGTTTCCTCGCCTATAATGTTTGTATCTATAACAATACGTTCCTTTAGAGATTCGTTGAAGAACAGTGGTGTGTTTTTACTACGCATAGTCGATTTGTCATAAATTTCATCCACGTCCACAACCATCGAGTTCATTAATATTTTCTTATTTGGAACTGTATACTTTTTTTGATAACCATTAGTGATTATTTTATTGTTTGTCGAATAATTCGTTTTAATTCCTGAATATGTAAAAAAATTTCTCTGTCTTACTTCTGTTTTGTATATATCTTCTTTATCTCTAGCACCTATACCTTTTGTAAGTATAAATATACTATATATGGGCGCATTGGTTATAGATGTATTTAAGTTATCTATTCTAAGATTATTATTTAAATCCCCAAACATAAAAGGTGTGCCATTTTTATATAATGGATATTTTGAATCTACAAATTTAATCGATTTGCAGAAATTCATAGGTGGTACTTGAAGTTGCTTTATAGGTTGAGTGTTAGATCTAGACCTATCTATAGATACTTGCATTTTGGATATAAACGTATCTGATATTGCCTGTATAGCATCTATTGGTTTTATATTTAAATCGTTTTTAAACAACTTATTGACAGTAGTATACATAGATAAGAATTGATTTTTAGGAACACATTGAAATTGTATGTGTTGCGAATGAGGGGGATCTTCTATGTTAGCATTAGAAGATTTCATGTCAGCTATAAATGCAATATTAGTTATAATACATTCTAACTTGGTGCTTTCATATATAGTTTTATCGGTTGTAGTTAATTTTATAGTTAGAGATGCATCTTTTTGACCGAATATTTTATTTCTGAGGATATCTACAGAATCGATTTTAGCTTTTATTATGATGCCGTGCATTATATTATTTATAGAAGTACCTAGTTCTACAGAATATATATTGTCCGACAAATCGAAGTCGCCTATAAAAAACTGTATATCATAAATTAGATCTAATTTCATAACTAAAACCTTTTATATTTATCCTTAAAAACAATACGAAGGGGGGCACATATTATGTAACCCCCCTTCTTTATTTAATTTACAATTACGATTGCTATTATCACAACTGTTATTAATACAGTTGCTTTGAATACTAATTTTGTGAATCCCCAAGACGACCTTGAGAATCCAATGGAGTCTTGTCCCGTCCAGATAAATCCCATTAACCATTCTACGAAATTTGTGTATCTGGCATTGAAGTAAAGGGATCCATTTGGAAATTCATCTTTACACCTCATTCTCATAATGCGCACTACTTCACTAGATGAGTCTGAGTCGTTACCGATATTGATCTCCTTCCAATCCGGGTATCTACACACAATTTTCATGTGCGAGTCACCTATTATCTTATCTAGCTCTAGTTCAAAGTTGTGTACTTTTTTCTGAATGGCTAGATTTTCTTTCTCTGAACATTTTCTGTTCAGATCTTTTACCCGGGAACTTGTTTCTTTAGTTCGCCAGGAGGTATAGTACGACTTCTTTTTTTTATTTTTTTTACCCATAACGCCTCCAATATCAATGATTATATATTAATATATATAGACAATTATGGATAATTATAATAACTATTTCTTAGATTCTTGCTGTTTCTGGTGTTCTTCCAGCCGTTTGTTGAGACGGTACATCACCGAATACAACTGTTTATTTTCGTCATCTAGAAGTATTTTGTCTTTAACAAAATTCTGTGCATAATCATCAATTTCTTCGATGGTACACATTCTATCCGAACGTAATTTAACCAGGTCTCGAATCTTATCGTCTTGCATACCCACTAATTGCAACATGCATTGATACGACAACCTAAACTCGTTGACGACTTTCGTCATCTGATCGTTATCTTCGTCGCTACCTGTTTTTATTTCGATGTCCATGTCTTCCAGGGCATCTTTAGTTTCTACAATTTTCAGCTCTTCGTCGCTGAATTCAAAATGGGCATCTGTCTCCCATTTGTCTTTATCTGAGTTATTCGGTTTGTGCACACTTACAATATAAGTGTATTTCTCTCCAGGTGCACCAACTTCTTTACTTTTATGATCTTTAGATTCTTCCAGTACACAGAGACGCAATACCTCGTTTATAGGCCTTTCGTCTTCAGAACGAATCGATGTAGATTGTTTTGTAGTTTGCGACATTTTGTAACTTTACCTTTCGTTTTTCATTCAATACCCACACTGTAGGTATTTGTTTTATCCACTTATAGTTGGTATATATTTCGTCTACGTCGGAACAAAAATCTGTCAGAAATATGGCTAAGGAAATTAGTTCATCTTGATATTGTTCTTCTAATATGTCGAATATATCTTTGTGGCTTGTACCGCCGCGCTTTGTTATCATGTTGGCTTGTTCAATGATTGCTTGTTCTGACATATTTTGAATATATATTGGTTTAGATGCATGTGTATCATGATAATACAATGTCATCTTTTTATAATACGCAGCACTACCAACTAACGTACCAATGAATGTTTTTAAATCTCCATCACCCACAGAACCCGAAGAGTCTATTGCTGCAAATAATGTGTGTGGGTTGTTACTCTTTTTGCCTTTTCCTGGCAGTCGTACAATCTTTCTGGTTACAATATTAGGCATTTCCCACGTTCTTTTGCTATAATTTTGAACTGGGAATAGTATAGCCTCTTTTGTAAGTTCATCCCATGGAATTTCAACTTTAAATATGTTATCGAGATACATTGCGAGGTCGGACGTTTCATCACCTTTGTCCATACCATTAGAATTTTGCCATTGCGCTCTGGCTCTATCGTGCAATGTTTCTTCCTTGGCTTTTGCTTCTTCGAATTTAGTTCCTTCTGGGATGTCCATATCATATGGAAATATTTGTACATTTCCATTTTTATCAGTATACTTTAAAAACTTAGCTTTTGGTACATTACCCTCTTGGTCGGATTCGGTATCACCGTCTCCGTTACCATCGTGTTTGCTATTACTATTACTATTGTCCGGTTTACCATCAGACTTATCATCTTCACCATTACTATCACTATCTTGTGAGTCACCGTCTTGGGAGTTTCCATCTTGCTTGGGGGGTTCACCACAACCCTTAGGAAGTTGTTTTCCCCCCTCTCCCATTTGGCCTGATATAGGAATTTCAATGAGTTCGATATTGAACTCTTTGTTTTTATATTTATCCAATAATAACTTATATACAAAATCGGCATCTGCTTTTGGATATTTCTCTTCGATCTCATCAAAGAAGACATAGTGTTTTTTATCTACATCGAACATAGATGTTTTGTTACCAATGTGAACAACAAGCCCATTGGTAACATGATCAATAGCCAGATTCCATATCATCGGGTTTTTACCTTCAGACCCACCTATGTGGCGAGATAAAACATGGATAGCTTCATGCAGAGCAGTAAACATTATCTCTTGAAACGTCGAGTTTTCGTCTACATAAAAGAAAACTATCTCCCCATTTGTACCACCACCAATTCCTAATTTTTCTTTTGTTGTACTTTTATCTAACAATATATAATATCGTTTCAACTCATAGTATATGTTACCTAATAACATAGTGTACGGTTTCGACATTATATTTATTGTTACTTTTTCTTCAATGTCTACAAGTTGGTTTATATCCATATTATCGTTGTGATGTAATTTGTTTAGTCAGATTTTTGAATCTTCCAGTTACTTCGGTAGGCATTCTTTTGTCACGAATAAGGTTATATACAATATCAGAACCACTTCTGAGGTATAGTGATTTGTTTTCTTGTTTTGTTGCTAACATTCTAAACGTGCATGCTAACAACTCCATATTAGTACCTTCTCCCACAAACTTCTTCAATAAATCGATGTAATAACCGCGTTGTTTATTAATCTCCGCGTCAGACTTGTTTTTAGTGGGATCGAAATGTTCACATTCCAGATGGTAATATTCTGAGGCCATCGCGGCCATATATGCATACTGATCTACGCGATCACTTGGAATATCGACCTGCCCTTTGACAAACAGTTTTTTAACATCTACCTTTTCAAAGATCTCCATATAATTATAAAACGCACTAGCCGCTGATCCACTCACGCATGCTCTGCAAACGGACTGTTTCAACTTAGTACCAATCATAACATCGGATGGTTTTTTAGATGAATATATTCCACTAAGCCTACCTGAATTTTGAAGTTGCTCTAACAATCTCAGCAGATATGTCCACGATCTTGGTGAACCGAACTGTTCCGATGTAGATTCTTCTTCATGGAATAAGTCTTTGTTTGAGTTATTTTGGAAAAACGAAATTCCTACGGGTAAAAGATTTTGAGGTTCGGCATAATGCTCCAGCCAATAACTCACATCCGCACAAGTAGGGATTTTGTAACATCGGTTCATGATAGCAGAAAGCTGAAGTCTGGCTCCCGCCGCCGATGTAGCGTTTCCCGCGAGAATAAAATGTACGTTATCGGGTATTTTGCAACCATTCAATGAACGGTGTGTGAACAATTCAAACCCGATAGTTTGCCTATCTTCGTCGCACAGATGCCAGTCGTCTAACAGTACGCACACTCGGTCATGTTTTTTGGATTTTTCGTTGATTTCACAGATCATTTGTGGTACGGACCACTGAGTGTGTAACTCGTGCTCCCTTTTTATCGTTATTGGGGTTTGACTTATATTTTCCCCGGAACGAGTAGGCAAAAGAGTAGTTTCTAAGAACGACTTTTCATTTGCCATCCATTGAACTTCGGGAATACCCCCGAACTTTTCAAGTCTTTCTAGTGCGGGTTCGTACGCTAAGAATCCCCAACCCAAATCTTTCTCAAAGTACTGAGAAATCATACGGGTTTTACCTCCCCCAGGTTTACCAATGATATATGGTACACCCACATCATACGATCCCAATTCGAATATTTCATGTGCTAGGTTTATTGCCAGGTGCAGAGGGATTTCCCCAGGTGTGTTTTTTAATACATCTGTTTTTGCCATTTTAACTCCAATGTTTTATAATATTTTGTATAAATGGCCATATGACCATCCATTCCGATTGTTTGTCTATATATTTTACATTGATATAATTATAAGACAATTTATTATCTGGTATTTGGATATATGTCCCATTTTTTAATTTCACTGTATACGAGTTATCTATTTTATAGCAATGCCATAACATATTTTTTTTGGTAAAAAACTGATTTCTCATTTTTTCTAATCCGAGGATTAGATTCTTATAATTACTAAAGTCTAAACATTTAAATAGATTGAAAAACGATGAGTCGTACGGTCTTGATATACCTTTAACGGATACTGTTCCGTTTTGGTGTATCAATATAAATTTGTTTTTGTTAACACCAAAAATAAGTTTATTTATTTTACCTTTAAACCCTATTGGTATACTGCTATTCGTGCTATATATTTTTCTTTTGCATATAAAACCATCCCTCTGTCTAATTAGTATATCATCCAGATTTAATAGGTTGGATGATATATAATTATTTATTACATAATCTACGGTGGATATAAGATTATTCGATAGATTTGAGTTTCCTTTCTGTAATTTTCCCACCCGAACGTTGCGTTCTTTTTTATTAAAAATATTGACCTCCCCCCCTACATCGAATCCTACACTATTAAACATAGTGTAATAACAGCTTCTTACATCATACGAGTACAAATTTTCATATACGTTCGATTCATTCATTTTATTATAATTTAATATATATAATAGTTTTCAAAAAACTATTATTCTTTTTGTGATTACATCGTTATTTTCCGAAACTTATAGTAGATAGTAGCGTCAATATTTTATACATGTAATTCACATCTACAGTTTTATACAATTGGGACAGTATATCGTTGTATAATGATTCTACTGTTTTAGCACTTTCAGCTAATTTTAAAAACTTATTAGATACAGCTAAACAATGTACTTTGTCAAACTGGTTTATTGGAGAAACTTTATTTCTAAACCTATCTATATTTGTTACTATAGTGGATTTAATATTATTTTCTACATTACAACTTTCGACATGTGTTACGTAATACATGTTGTTATGTTTAGTGAAAATGGAAAATATTTTTTTTCCATTATTAAAAGGGACAAACGAAAACGTTTTATATCGATCATCTTCTTGTTGCATAATCAAACCACTGTTTTGGTTTTCATTATTTGGCAATATAATATTGCTAATTGCGTTTATACCTTTTATAAGTGGTATTTTATGACTATTCGAACTTATATGCAACGTAATATGATTTGTAGTCGTTTGTCGTTCAGATAATACTATTTGGTTAGGGTCTACTTCTTCGGAAATAGACCCTAAATTTACTACATTTAACACGCTAGTATGATTGCATAATGTTTTCCAGTTTATATTTAAAACTGTGTGTATTTGAGTAGAAATGTTTCTTTCATATTCGGGTACGGAAACTGCTGTACATGTGTATATAGAATCTTGTTCTTTTATGTTAACATCCCATCCTATACTCATATATTTTCACCTATTAGCGTAAAGAATTCGTTCAATGCTACCCCGTTAGGATTACTAAAACTACCCGTTTTAGATATACTCGTTACCCAGTAATCATGTCCTACTTCTGCACCCCTACATGTCATACACCCATGTTGCCCTTTAACTAAAAATATACAACCGTAATTATCAATTGTATTTTCAAATATCTTAATATAATTATTTGTTAAGTCTTCTTGTAAAATAGGTTGACTACCATAAAGTTTTATAGTTCTAGGAATTTTTGATAGTCCTATTGCTGTACCTTTTGGTATGTAACCGAAAAAACACTTATATCTTACAGGAAAGAAATGGTGGGGGCACAACCCATAAAATTCTATAGGTCCCGATGCCACTAAATCTTTATGGCTTGTAGGAAACGTCTTAGAAAGAATAGACTTGATTTTTTTTTCAGAATTAATTCCCTTACACATGTCATTCACTACCGATTTAGCTACCCGTCGAGGCGTTTCTGTAAAATTAGGATCGTTTTCCCAATCTAACCCATATTTTCCTTTTAACGCTTCTAACATCATATATTGAGCTACAGTTGCAATATCCTCTGAATAGTCCCGCACTTTTTCATTTGTGTAGGGTATAAGATATGAAATTGCAGCCTTTGCTATTAAGTATGGGTCGTAATTACCATTACTATCTTTTAATTCAGGTTCTTGTATTACGGTCGATTTACTTGTATCTGTTGTTGTACGGTCTAATTTAGTCATATTTTAATTCCTTTTCGTCTACTGTTTTTATGTTAATACCTAGTAAATTTAAATACGCGTTGAATAGTTTATTGGATTGCGGTGTTTCCTCGCCCATTTCATCTTCACTAATTAAATTTGGATTATCTAATATTTCAGATAACAACATATTTTTTCTTTTAGTTGAATCAGAATGGGTAGTTAACATGTGTTCTAATAAATCGTCCGCTCCATGAGCCAGCATAGACCACACTTCCATCTCACCTAATCTATGACCACCTTTATTATGCTTACCACCCATAGGTTGTAGTGTTTTTGATGTGTAAGGACCTATCGATCTAGCCGACGTTTTATCGGTAGCTCTATGCATTAGCTTTAGAAAGTATATATATCCTACAGATATATCACTTTTAAAATAAGACTGTGTTTTGGGATTAAACACTTTATGGTATTGTTTAGACCCTACTAATTCCATAACTTTTTTCAATTGCTTTGGGTGTGGTCCTAAAAACGGAGGAATTATAAAATTTAGAGTGTCTAGATTATTCGGATCGAATTTGTTCAATACATCGTCTATAGCGAAACTATTCTTTGTATCGTGTAAACATTCAAGAACTTTTCGCACTTTGTCTATTTTAGATTTGGGAACCCTTAATCTATCTAATTGTTGTTTTAGTTGATATATAGTTTCACCTAGATGGAGTTCAAAAATCTGACCTACATTCATTCTAGATAAAATACCTAACGGATTAATAATAATGTCTAATCTTCGCCCATCTTCTAAAAATGGCATTTCGTTATCTGGTATTATTCTTGATATTACACCTTTGTTCCCGTGACGATTTGCTATTTTATCACCTACAGAAACTTCTTCTTCATATATAGCTTTTATCTTTACTAAAATACCTTTTAACTTAGAACCTTTATTTGTATATTTACCAACGCGATTTGAAGTGTCCAATCTAGTTAATCCATTAATTAACATAAAATCGTCACATTGATCAATACCAATAAACTTCTGTAATTTGTTTTTAGTTTCTAGAAACTTAGATGATTGATTATTAGATACAACTTTTATAAATGTATCAAATCCATCTATCGATCTGTTCCACTTATTAACATAAAATTCAATACTAACGATTTTACATTTAGTGGGAGATTTCAATTCGTACGGATCAATGTTTAGAGATTCTAAATTTTCATCTGTGTTTATGTGCTTCAGTTTAGCATACGTCTGACCTTCTGATAAAACAGTTCCAATATCAGGTAGTGGTATATAATCATTGTTTTCTAAAGATAACAAAACTTGACTTGGATCTATTTCGAACGATAAATCCACTGGGTGTACAGACGTAAACTTAGTTTTACTAACCGATTCGCTTATTACAACACCATCTTCGTAGTTTAAACCTTCCCATATACATATACCTGTAAGTAGATTTTGACCTAACGTCAAGGACCCGTCTTTAATGAATGCTGATTGGCATATAATATCTCCTGGGTTAAACGAAGATCCTTCTTTGAGTACGGGTTCTAAACAATCAAAAACTCCATCTTCCCTGTACCCAGTTTTTATCACTCGACAATCGCAATACCTCTTAGATTTATCGTCGTAGTCATAACCTATAATTATATACTTATTTGTTATGTCTAGAACAACTCCCTTTTTTTCTGCTCTATATAAAAATGATCCATGGTTTAAATATTTATCTTCTAGTCCACTTTTAACTAAAGGGGGTTCAGAGTTTTTGAGAACAATTGCCTGTTTATATTGATTGCTAGACATTTGTAATCTAGTCTGGTCGTCGTTCTGAAGAAACGGAACTAAAGATATTGGATAACTCGTTACAACATCGCTACTATTTTTTTTAAATTTACCCAAATCATCTATTTCGGTTATGGATGTCATATTTAAAACAACACCGCAACCATCTCTATCGGGTGTATCTGCGGGACAAATATAACCAAACTGTGATCTATCTAAATCTTTAAGATGTGATGGGACACTGGCCTTTTTAAATCCCCCAGTTCCGACTAAAGAACATTGAAACAATGCTGCTAGTTCTGAAACAGGATTAATTGAATTATTAAAGTGAATTAGCTGGTTTACATTACATTCATCTAAAATAATGGATTGGGGTATTTTATATTCAGGTTTTTTGTTGTTGTATATAGTCACAATCATATCGTACACTTTTTTAATCAATGGTGCGAGTATATATTCGGAAAACCTGATTCTTTTATTTTTTACATCTGTGTCTGACCTAAAGCCATCTATATAAGCACGAACCAATTCAAACACAACAGAATTAGTTTTAAAAAATCTAGCTGAAAAATAATCAACGTTTGCTGCTTGTGTAAGAGAAAATTTTATGTTATTTCCCTTTTTTTCTTCGTCGTGTTTGATTTTAGAAAAATAGGATCCTAGTCGTTCAAGTCTCTCTTGATCGGTAAGTGACTTATATTTGTCCATACACTCTTTCCATAAATTAATAATAAATGGTTTATTATATGGACCCTTTGCTGTGTGTGGAATAGTTAAATCGCTTTCTTCCTTTACCAATACACGATCATATTCTTTTTCTCGTAAATTACACTTATCATTTAATGTGTCTGCTACAAATTTTCTAAATTCGTCGACACTATATAAAGATGTTATTAGTTCATGAATAGGTATTTTTTTACCAAATAAATTAAAACATTCGTTTGTCATTCCTATAGATAAAACATTCGTTCTCAATCTTACCCCAGATTGTTGACTCTTAAATAAAACGGGATCGTCAATTAATTGGAATATAGGTATCTTTAAATATCCACCTATATAAAAGAATTGCTTATCTATAAGTGTAGGTACTTTTATGTTGTAATCGTGTAGTGTTCTAGTTGGGTCTTCTAATACAACTCTAACTGTGTGAGTCAAATGTCGCTTTAACTCTTCAGTTCTACGAAGCCCAGTATCTTCTTTCCACGATATACTGTGCAACGACCATCCATCTATAACAGATATGTGGCTGAAAATAGATTTGATGTGTTCGAGGATTATATCAGAATTCCATTCGATGTTTCGTCTATGTAATAAACATTCCGAATTGTATCTGGGATCCATACTATCTCCTATAATCTGAATAATTTACTTAATGAACTACAATGATCTACTTTATATCCTATTAGTGCATCCAATAGTTTAGTTTTTACGTTTGAAAACGCACAACCAATGAGCCAACTAACCATAGATGGTACTTGTAGAATACTATGATACGTACATTTCACTTTACCTCTATCTTCGTGTAATCTCCAAAAATCATCGTCTGCCCACATCATACATGATATAATTACTTCGTAATGAACCATGTATACGTTACCATATCTTTGAAACAACTTATACATTGCCATTAAGAGATTGTTAGGGGTGTCGTTTTCTACGAACGATTTTGGAGAGTGTAATATTTGTTTTACTAATTTCATTCCTGAGATAATATCATCGTTTTTACTAGACTTATTACTCGTTTTTGATGATACCGACCCCGATACATGGAAAGTACGTAAAATTAATTGTGTTAGTCTCTCACCAATTGATTGTGCCGCAATAATTCCTATTTGTGTCCCATGCACCCTTTTATAATTATCACCATAACATTTTTTACATATTCCCACATTTTTACAATATATGGGAGATCTTAATTTTATTTTCTTACCTATTAATGACTGTATTATACGTTCATCATCTGGAATTACATTTAATGTCTTGAAATTATCTTCCGTGTAATACCTTCCCACCAATGACCGTATCAAGTCTTTAGTCTTTTTCACATCGACTATTTCTTTACTATCAGTCATTAATAGTGTCATTTCTATCCCGTCAGTTGTACCACAATCGTTCAGATCGGGATATTGTTCACAGTCCTCTTCGCTAGCTAATTCTGTTGTTGAATTTGCATATATGAGTTGTCTGGTTATATACCCAGAATCTCCTGTAGACAATGCTGTATCCAACAAACCTTTTCTGGTACCCCAAGAACTATTAAAATATTCAACTTGGTTTAACCCACAAACTAAACTGGATCTTACTAAATCAGATCTAACCATATTAGTAGAGTCGGCAACATATCCCCTACTAAATGCTAACTGTTGAGCTTGATCCCATGAACCTCTAGCTCCAGATTCTATATACGTTGAGATTCTTAATTTTTTTAGTTTGTCTCTTAACTCCTTGGATTTTAACACTGGTCCATCCGACGTGTAGTCGCCTTTTAACTTTTTCTTGTTATAAAGTTCTAATTCCTCCGAGTAAATATCATCCAAACCTAATGTATACCCATGATTTGTAGAGTATTCAAATCCTAAATCTTTAATACCGTTTAATATTTCAATCATTCTTTCTGGAGTAACTATTTTAGACAATCGGTTCAATATTAAATATAAAGTTTTTTTGTCTACTGCTGAACTAATAGGTATATACTCTTCGATTACTTTGTTGAATTTTTGTAATCCCGAAGGCATCATTGTATCTTTACAATTTACTTTTCTACCTACTTTATCGTTCGTACATCTATATATACCAAGAACTATATCTTGAGATGGTTCTGCCATCAATTGACCGTTAGATACAGACGTTAAATTATTCCACACTCCTAATTTTTCTTTAACGTCCTTAACTGATTCTTCATTTACTGGGAAATATAAAGCCATACAATCCCCGTCGAAATCTGCGTTGAATGGAGCCGTAATCATCGGGGGTATTTCTATTGTATTACCTTTTGTTATAGTTATTTCGAACCCTAACATTCCTAATCTGTGTAAAGTAGGCTGTCTATTGAGAATGCAGTATTTACCTTTAGCGAAGTTACACAAATGGTCGTATAATTCAAAATCTCTATTTTTAATACATTCTTCTATTAAATCTAGAGCTGCTTTATATGTTTTCTTTACTCGTTGTCTGACTAGATAACCTGTTAGTTGCGGTTTAACTATTTCCAACATCATGAAATAAGGAATCGCGCATTCGCTTAAACTTAACTTAGGATTTGGTGTTATAACTGCTCTACCTGAAAAGTCAACGCGTTTTCCCAATATATTAGATCTAATCAATCCATCCTTTTTGCTAAGTTTGTCTAAAACATAGTTATATAACTCTAGAGAATACTTTTGTAAATGAACAAAATTCATCTTGTAAATATCAACATTGTCAGTATCGGTCATGTCTACCGGAGAGCGTTTAACTAAATTGGATCTTATTAATATTTGATTGTACAACTTATTAATATTATCCATAATAAACTTTCCAGAAGAGTCTCTATTACAAGGTCTAAATTTAGGAGGAATAACTATCACGTTTGATATAGTTAATGCCTTCTTATTATCTCTAATAAATTCGGACGCATCGTCTAATTTATTTTCAGACAGGTTTTCTATGTATTTTATTGCCCCATCTAAGCCTTCTAATACGTATATATTCTTTTCAACATCTGCATTTTTAGGGATTTTTATTAATTCCCCTTCGTCATTGAAATAGTATCTTTCTTTATATTCTAAGAAATTTGTTAATATTTCCTTGGACGTAGTTTTCATTTTAATTGCAAGAAAATAAAACAATGGGTTTAGAATGGGAAACGGTAATTCTATTTTAGCAAATGTTTGCCGTCTAGTATCGGACGACGTAATTACTACTTGGCACTTGTGACATTTTTTATTTCTATTTCGTTTTCCTCTATATGCGTTTGTTTTACATGCACAACAATAAGACTTTACTGGACCAAATATCTGCTGACTAAACAAACCGTCTTTCGTATAACTAGAATTCTTAAAGGGCTTTGAATTCGTTATAGGTTTTAGTTTTTTAGCCCATTTGTCCATGTCTATAAGTTCTACGGATAAAAACTCATTCATCTATTGCACCTCATTCGAATTTTATAAATTTTGGATAAAAGTAACAATTGTTTAAATTGTATGTCTTCATATTCGTTATTATCAATTCTAGACTTTCTAATCCAAAGTTTAAACCTTTAAGTGAACCCAAACAATAATAATGATCGGTGTTGCAGTTTGGATGGTCATCGTTAACTTTTACCGAGCAAATTTTATTGTTAATATCACAAGTTACGACTAGTTCTGTTATCACAGTAGGATTGTTTTTTATACGAGTACACACAGGTGGATCATTTATTATATAATAATCTGGTACTATATGTAGATTTTTAATTGTATACGAATTATTTTTTCTGTCAATGTCATATTTAGTATACATATACGAATTTAAAATAGTTGGTTTTAATTCGTACACTCTATGGGAGGATATTTGAAGCACGTTGGATAAATTATTAGGTAACTCAAATGGTATTTCATAATCCTCTATTTCCGGAATTAACTGAGAAACGACATTCTGTACATTATAAATATCAAATATAAATACATATGTTTCATTAAATTTATATATTTTTACATTTTTATTCGTGTTTCTAGGTTGAACTGTTTCCCCAAATAACCATCTATTAAGTTCTAAATCTCCAAACGTGTAATAAAATATAACAGTATTTGATCTAGAAAGAAGAGTCGTAAGTAGGCATATATTAGAACATTCATATATATACCTACCTACGTATACATTCTTAATCAAAATTAATCGTAAACTATTAATTAATTTTTTTAATTTTGACAACATTTTATGGTATTATTATTCCAGAATTCTCTTTGGCTAATTCTTCCATACTTGGTACAATAAGACCTAACTCTTCGGGTGACATATTGTGCCCACAACCAAAGCAGAATAATGGTGTTGATACTGGTTGCAAATCAGCTTTTCCGGAAGGAGATACTAACGCCGATATCTTTCTCAATACTACTCCATTTACAAACACAATCCCGTTACATTTAGGACAGTTTACAATATCTTCTGGAACTTCCATGTTACGCTGTGGCGATGGTTGTTCTTCTTTAGATATTGGTTCGTTTTCAGGTTGATTTTTCTTTAATTTCAATACTTTTTTTAATTCGTCGATATTCTCGATTTTAGTTTGTTCTGTCATAACGACCCTTTCATTGACATATATTTGTACTTTATCCACTTGTTAATTTTTAAAACCATTATGCCGATTCTACTATAGGAATTAGTTTGCAATTTGCTATTTGTAAATCGTAATCTATACTGCATAATACGATCATGTATTCCAAATCGCTTCTAATATCACCACTAGATAATTTATCGGACACAATGCTCATCAGTTGTTTAGGTTTACAGGTTACAACCTCTCCATTATGTAGAGATAGTTTAATATCAAACTCGCTCAATGGTGATATACACCATCTCACGTTGTCTGGTAATTTTATAACCGGATGATTGACTTTTGTTGTTAATTTATTGTTCATTTATTCTAAATCCTCTACACATTACAAAGCATATTTGTCTATGTGGAATAGCCAATCTGAAGTATTTATACCATACTCCTTTTTTATGGACAACTCTATTAGAACACATATTCGTGCTGTGCACGTGGGAGACACATGACTCACAAGAACGATGAATATATGTATAGTTATTCAAAGCGGGATACATATGACACACAGCGATTTTTTTTGCATCAACTACTAACTTCATGTATCGAAACCTTTGTCATATCTATAACAAATTCTTTTCTTTTAGACGATAAACATACAACATCATCGAATATAAATTTTTCGCACATTAATATACAGAAATAATTTGTATAATAGATATTTCTTTCCATTGTGTATTGGGAGACCGACTTATTTTTATTATTTTGTTTAGGGTTTATTATAATTCGCCCATATACACCATCGAAACATAGTTTTAACTTAGCAAAATTTAATTCTTCTGATTTATCTCTGCAATCGATAACTAAATTATCGATATGGTTTATATTGTAATCTTGGTATCTAGAATATATAGATTCTATTTCGAGGGATGTTGGTTTTATTTTATTTAACTGTTGCGATAGACAATATACTTTTGGTAAGTGAATACTATCTTCTTGCTCGTCTTTTCCATTTATAAACAAGTAAGGTAAATTATTATAATCGAGTATATCGTTATCAATCAAAGTTAATTTTTTTAGAAATGGATAATTTTCAGATTTATACACTATGTTTGCTGCTAATAGTGATCCTAATCTACCACACCCTATTAGTGTTATTTGTTTCATATGAAAGTAAGGGTAGAGAAATTGATCTCTACCCTGTACAAATTATAACTTTTTCAATTGTGCGTTAATGTAATTTCCAACATTCGCATGATCTTTAGTATTGTAGTTTTCGCTTAATACTACAGATGCTATCAACAAAGCGTTATATAAATTTCTAAGATCGCCAACGACAAGTTCCCAATGCGAAAAGAATCTGTCCTTGTTTTCCTTAAGAAATTTGTTTCCAAAACCTTCCACTATAGATTTCAATTTAGGATTATTGCTATCTATAGATCTCAATAACTTAATGCTCTCGTCTATCTTGGGTTGCACGTTGGTTAATGAACTAGACATTTTTGATAGTGTGCTGATATGATTTACTTTTTGTCGATGGTTCATCAACGTGAAGAAGTCTCTGAATTTGAATTCATTTTCACCAGATTTGCCTGTTGTTTTAAGAATCATATCGACAGTCAGAGATCTAGCACCCGAATAATTATTCGTAGCAGAAACCACCAGCTCGGTGTTTAAATTACTCAAACTCTCTTCATCGACTCCACTTATGAACCCCAAGATCATATCTGTTGCTTCTTTATCTAAAACCTTTAGATCATTTATAGTAGTTTCGACTTGACAATTCATATAGAATGGGTAATGATAGAGTTTGGGTTCGTTTTTAAGGTCGACGCATGTTTTTAACTGGCCTATAAACTTTTCCATGTTTGCAATTGTGTACCGTTTCGATAACAATCCACTACTTGCAAATTCTATGGCATTACCATCCGTATCGTTATATGTGGAATCGACACATTGACAGAAGTAATATCCGGAAAACTTTCCGTTTAACGTGTTTAGAGGTATATACGTATACGCTTGTTTTCCGAACTCACTCAATTCGATTTGAACACCTTCCTCTGACAACTCCGATGTCCACCCTATTTGCGGACTATCAGGGGCAGTCTCCACTTCCAATTCGACATCAACTGTGACGTTTGGGTCTTCCGATTCATCACCATTGGTGTCTATATCTTTGTTTTCCACATTTTCTTCTAATTCAGAAAACAAAGCTGCTACTGTTTCACTTGACGACTGATTCATATTTTTCTCCGTGTTTTAAACTTGTTTTTATCCTAACATTGAATGTATAGGAAGAATTTATAATTCTAGTAACATCTACTAGTGTATTATCACCTTTTAATTTCTGCAATAAACTTAAATATATTGCATTTTTGTCTTTCGGCGTGCTCATTAATCGTTTGTTTAATCTTATTATCTTTTTAGGTTTCATACCCACTATTTTTACTAGTATATAAAAGAATATAAATGAAAATAAGGGTTTGTGTGTCACAAGACACCAATCGTTTTCAAGTTTATCTTTTATAGAGTAATCGTTTTCTATTGTTTCGCATGTTACATATATCATATTAATCATACAAAAACACATACTCATCGAACATATTTAAAATTATTTTAGCAAACTTATCATGATCGTGTATAAGTTCAATCGCATACGCGTTTATGACATGTTCTCCCGCATCATTACTATATTTGTCTGTATTTAAGATATCATCGAGGGATGTCACACCATCATATCTCGGAAAATTATCAAGTATATCGTTAAATACTGGCATTGGGTTGTTAACTCTAATTGACTTAGTATATGAAATGTGACCTATGTCTAAAACCTTCTGAGTAAACTCCAATATTTTAGTAAATGCTAAAGGTAATTCGTTATTTATTACCATGATATAAATATAATACTTGTTTTTAGAATTATTATTAGATACTACTACTTCAAGTACTCTGTACTCAATTCTAGACATTGTTTTAAAATCATAGGATTCTTCTTTAGTTTCTGATAATTCATACCACGTACTTTCATCCGAAAACCAAAACTGATATACATACTTATATTTCAATTTCATTTCGCCGATTACTGCTTTATCTAGTTTGCGCCAACCATCAAGTACATCTTGAGGGTATATCTCAAATTTCTCATACTCGACACAATAATTACACGAATGCCTCATTAATTTTATAGTATTCAACAATTCGGTTATTTCTTCTGATAATTCGTTTGTTCCAACTAAATAAGAGGCCGAACTTGAATTACTTACGAATCCTTGTCGTATCTTCATTGTTATTAATATTCACTTGCAGTATCAATATTGAATATGGGGCATCTATAACAATCATGTGATAACTCAGGTACGTGATTATTTAAAATCGCTTGTCTAAATCTTTCAACTTCTGGATTATACCACAAATCAGTAAGGAAATTCTTACAACCATTTATCATATCAATACTTTTGCAAGTGGGGTGACCCTCGGCAAACGAACAGTGCCAATATTCACCCTTATGATTAATATAAGATGACATTCTAGACGACTCACATGATTCTACATAATTAAGGCATTTTTCATAAAAACTTTTGTTAGATTTGACTGCTGCTAAAAATCTAGGTGCTGTACAACTATCAAACCCAATTGGTACATTGCCCTCTATGCATATTTTCACTAGAGATTCGAACTTTTCATTACTTAACGCTGTATGCGCACTACCTCTACCTTTAGGTTTTAGAGATAAAAACACAATCGCACCAAGATTTTTTAATCTACTATCTGTTTTATATGCATTAACAGCCTTTAAACAATTCGAGTAGTTTTCTTCCGACAAAACAACATGCATGTTTACAGATGATAATTTAGTATCACTTAATCTTTTAATCGCATTATATGTAAGATCCTCGTCATATAATGAAACAGCAACCGCCCCACATAATTCAGATAATCTATTTATATGATAGTCTGTGAGACGGTCGCCATTTATAGTTACATTGGGAATTACTTCTGTTCTGCCATTGTTTCTGCAATAACCAAATATATCGTACATATGAGGATTAGAATCTATATCGCCTATTCCAAATGCGATTTGTGTAATAGATACCGGAAACTTATCAAATATAATTTTGAATGTTTCCAAATCCATATTATCACCATTTGACGTATTACTTTTATAACAATGGCCACATACTTTACCATTTATTCCCGAACAAATGGTACTTATTTCTATATCAGCTATTTCTGGACCGAAAGGTGACATTACAGGGTCATCTTGTTCTGTTGCACCCCAACGAATATGTTCACCGGTTTTCTTATTAAATATATAATTGTAACAATTCGAAGACAATATTTTATATGATTTCTTCTCTGTTACAAGACACGATTTATTATCTGGTGAAGTTATTACGGTAGCAGTCATATTAATCCTTTTCGATCTATTTTTGGTTTATGTGTTTATAAAACTCGTTGTAGTTTTCAAACTTGTTTCTGATTTCAGATAACAACGATTCTTTGTTAGTGTTAGATTCGAGTATTAAATACTTGAGGACGTCGGAGTCGTCTAACTGTAACAAATTGCATACAATGCATGCTTCTTCAGGAATCTCATATCTAAATGTGGAAACGAAAGAATCTTTATATCTGGCGCCCAATTCATTATCGTCCATTTCTACTACGTCTTTTGTTACTTCTTCTATGGATTCCTCGGAATTGTCAATGAACGCTGATAGTTGATAATCTAGATTTTCGTTTTTATCGTCTTCTAAATACCCAGTAATCATAGAGCGTATAGATTTTCCTATAAGTTCATCGCTCATATGACTTTCACAATAAGCGCAACCAGTGATTCCTGACACAACCATCTCATAAGATGATAGATCAACATCCATACCACACGCTTCTTCCCCACACACTATACATACATAACTGCTACTTGAACTGTTACTTACGAAACCTTGTCTAACTTTCATAGATTCACCTGTTTCTAAAAATAATTGCACTGCACTTTAGATTTTACAATGGTAGTGTTTCTAGATGGGTAGTCATATCAATACCCCCATACCAGTCTTTCTCAAGACACTGATCATCATCGTCAGAATCGCCATAACAATTGCGACCCTTTTTAAAATCATCTTTTTCATCTACAATATCTACACGTCGCGTATCAATATCGTGTGTGCCTTTTACCATGATGAAAGACGAACTGCTTGAGTTGCTTACGAAACTTTGTCTGATTTTCATGTCACGATCTCCTATTCTTTATCACGGAATATATATTCATTTAATTTACTGTAACTAGTAAATTTATCTTTTATTTCGTTAATCACGTCCGATATGGTTGTATTAGTTTTCATTAATAAATAGTGTAAAATGGTATGGTCTGGTATTTCTTGTAAATTGCTAATAGGGCATAATTCCTGTGGTATTTCGAATCTAAATATATCTAGTATATCTTCAAAATATTTTTCACCTAAATCGTGGTCGGACATTGATTCACTATCTTTTTCCAATTCTTCAAAATTGTGTTCTATTTGCATCATCTTGCATGACAAATCGTTACTAGCATTTCCAGAAACTACACATTTTATAAATTTACCAACATCTTCTACGTTTATATGCTCTTCGCAGTACACGCTTTCGCCTTCTAAACTTTGTACCATACCAACGTCTTTTATATTAAAATCCCACCCACTATCCGAGTGCCCACAAATCTCACATACAAACGACGATGATGAGCTATTACTAACAAAACTTTGTCTTATTTTCATAATTGATACTCCCTACTCTCAACAGTCAACTCCGCCTAAAATTACCATTTCTTTTTTGATGTCTACGTATGTTAGTTCCGAATCGGAATCTAGTGATGCGCCCGAATGATTACCAGCGATAATATCAAGTTTTATCAATTTCCCTGGTTGAACCACCGTTTTTGCTTGCGGCGTGAAGTCTTGGTATTCATCAAACGTACATTGAATCATAACTTGTAATTTTTTTTCATTTTCGGTTGCACATTTTAAAATTTCCAACCCGTCTTCGTGATCATCAATACATCCCTCATAACAAAAATAGGGTTCTAATTGTTCGACATTATTTCTTAATATATCTTCTACTGTACATGGTGTGTCACCCATATTCTTCATTAATATAACATATGAAGAACTGCTTGAATTGCTTACGAAACTTTGTCTGATTTTCATTTTATTTTACCTAATTGTTTATAATTTAATATATATAATATGTAAGGGTATACGCCGAATAGTTTCAGATTCCGACGTATACCCACAATTCATCTTAGGTTTACACTAGAGATGGTGTCTGTTTTAACGTTTTAAGTTTGCGAGATTTTCTTTTATTTGATAATCTCAATACCTTTTCGCGAACATTGGGCGAAATTTTAAAGTTGATTCTATTATCGACCTTTGTTCTATAATAATCATTCGCTTCTTTTTCCAACGCTTCTAAATCAACACGGTATATCTCATCGGGTCTAGCGAAATATTTAGCAATCTTTCTGGTCCAAGACTCGCCAGCAATCCAGTCGTTCCACGCGTTGAACACACAATTTTGCAATTCTATATCTGTTTTACGAGTTTCTTTATTACTATCAGTTAAGTATCCGTTAAGCATTAGCCGGGGATCACCTTCTACAAGGTTTACCATCCTAATAACGCCTTTCAAGAACTCAGAACCTAATCTCTTATTTTTTCTCAATATGGCGATACATGCCGATAGAATGTGACCTTTTCTTAGAAATGACTTTTGATTCGAAATTCTCTTACATATGCTATAATATATTTCGATCTCGTTTTTGAACAATTTGGCGCATTCAACATCTCGTTTTGTATCGGCTATATACTTAGAATTAGTTCGGAATCCTGTACATATAAATCTAGACGCTCTAAGTACAGAATTTAATCTCGAATCGTTAATTCCAATATCATCGTGAATCTTGTAGCATCGAGCTTGATCTACAATTTTTCGGGTTCGCAAAGAGTCACAATTAGCGTATAAGTCATCCATCGTTACTGTGTCTTCCACAATAATTTCATGAATCGGGAATATAATTGAAGTATTGCTGGATATAACACCGTTCAATCGCTGCTTACCATTTAAAGTTCCCCAAATACCCGTACTCACATCTTTACAAATAGGAATAGCTTCTGTAGAAAACCAATATCCAGATTTCATATCGTTCGCGTATTTTTCTACAGTTGCCTCTTTGCTCTCTCTTTGATTCTTATATTCGCTGGTTTCGTTTAAAATAGCACGAGCGAGTTCGGGTGTAACAGTCACAAAATACAGTTTAGAAGATATGATACCTTCTGGTGTAATTGGAACTTCGATCTCTCCACTCATTGCGTAGTCTCTTTTTAAGTTATCCAGTGTACTTGTACTCATGTGTTAAATTCTCCTATAATTCTGTTTTTAAAAGTTTTTTATTTGCTTCTGGTATTTCTATTTTGTCTACGATTTTCAAAACATCATTGTGAGTATAATGTTTAGGTGCTAAATTAGAAGAAGGCC